>Ga0209946_1000355_pt1 | contig 18784 bp, 17 predicted proteins | sample SalPon2_A_H2O_MG_FD_185704 | JGI IMG/M metagenome (GOLD analysis project Ga0209946, IMG submission 185704) | Salt pond water microbial communities from South San Francisco under conditions of wetland restoration - Salt Pond MetaG R2_A_H2O_MG... | ecosystem: Environmental > Aquatic > Non-marine... | reverse complement strand
GCTTTACTGATCCCTCGTCAGCATCACCTTTCAGCGAAGCTTGGTTGCTGCCAAGCGCGGCCATGATAGCCTGTAACGCCGAGGTTCGGTTCGTGGCGTTTTCGCCAGTAAAGATTGTAACGCTGTCTGATAGGGAGAATATCGCTGTATCGATGCCTCCAATATTCTCGATTGAGACACTCACTTGCGTATGATCGCCAGTATTCATAGATCTAAGTTTAGGATAGCAGGATATATATCCTGCGTTTAATAATTCGAGGTATCTTATCGATATCAAGCCATTGAGTTCTCAAGTTCAAATTCGTTTGCGACCCCAAGAAGAATTTTCGGGATTTCTTCTTTGAACCGATCTTTTGTCATCCGGTTCGCGGGACTAGCAACACTAAATGCACCGACAACACGCCCGTCGGAGCCGTCAACCGGGACTCCCACGGCTTTCACACCGCTTAGTTGTTCCTCATCATTGAATGCAACACCCCGATCCTCAACGGCGTCAAGTTCGTTAAGTAGCTCAGACCGGTCAGTGATAGTGTTTTTTGTACTCGCCGGGAGGCCCCATTCATTGATGATGTTGACGACTCGCTCTTGCGGGAGCTGGGAGAGAATCGCTTTTCCAGCAGCAGTCTGGTGGAGAGGGAATCGTTTGCCAACAGTAGAGTACTTCCAGACGGCGTGTTTTCCGGAGTAAGTGTACATGTAAACGCCCCGGCCGTTTTCTTCAACGACAAAAACGGCACGACACTCCGTTTCCCGAGCGAGTTGGTCGGTATATGATTCAGCAACCCTGTAGGCATTTCGTCTGTTGCGAACGTAGTTGGCTAGTCCAAGGAAATGGAGACTGAGATGGTAGAAGTCGCCAGATTTGACGACATAATCTACATCAATAAGAGTCGACAAGTGAGTATGAACGGTGCTCGGGGAGAGATCAAGTATCTCTGCAAGCTCTGTTACGCGGGCACCGTCCAGTTCACGCAACTCTTCTACAATCTCAAGTGATGTTTTTGTGGCCTGTACCTGCCGACTACCAGTATCATTGGTCATGGCTGTTAATTCTCTGCCCGGTATATAAATTTCGGGCCTGCCGAATTTATATATTTTTCGTCGTATATTATATAATTTGAAACCAAATAAGCTCAGTAATAGGAGCATGATAGTATATAAAATTCGCATTTGCCGAAGTAGTATCTATTCTGGTGTGAGCGGATCAAGTCTGTCACCCATCAGCATCTACTGGAGAACGAGCTTAGATCTTAGTGTCTGGTCTCTTTTTATGCATCTATAAGCCCGTTTGACGTGAATATGAGCCTATTCAACTCAGCGTAGCAGCTAGATTTTGTTTTGCGCCTCGCGAATATTTATCTGAGAGCTAATTATATGCGGATGCTATAGGTGGATTGTATATCAGATATCAAGTATTTCTCGGGTCTCGGAGGGAGATGCAATAGGCCGTTCGAGTTCATCGGCGATGCGGGCGGTCCGCGAAACGAGTTGTGCGTTGCTTTCAGCAAGTTCCCCTTTCCGGTAATACACATTATCTTCCATTCCAACCCGGACGTGGCCACCCATTGTGATAGCCGCAGTCGTCATTGGAAGCTGATGTTTGCCCACGGCGAGACACTGCCACTCAACGGGTTCAGGCAGGTTGTCGACGAATGTCTTCAGATTCTGAGGATTAGCCGGCATCCCGTTTTGCATCCCAAAAATAACTGTCGCCCAGTAGGGTTCTGCTAGGAGGCCTTTCGTAATGAGGTGTTCAGCCTCTGGGATATGACCCGGATTAAACAGTTCAAGTTCGGGTTTTACTCCGGCTTTACGCATTCGTGCGGCGTACTCCTCGCTTTGTTCGCGCGTGTTCTCAGCGGTCCGCGTCTGGCCGAAGTTTATTGGGCCCAGATCAATAGTTGCCATCTCCGGTCGTGGATCCACTTCAAGAACTGGAGCAATACGTTCTTGCTGCGAATAGATCCCACCACCACCCGTTGTGAAGTTGACGATAATGTCGTCACAGTAATCATTGATCACGTCCCTGAGTTCCTGATATCTTGCGACAGACTTTGTCTTCTCCCCGCGTTCATCTCGGGCGTGTAAATGGACGATTGATGCCCCCGCCTCTTCGCACGCGGCAACGTCTTTTGCCACTTCGACAGGCTGAGTCGGGAGGTTAGGGTTCGCTTCTTTTCCTTGGTGTCCCCCTGTCGTCGCGACAGAGATGATGAGCTTTCGGTCAAAGTAATCCTCATAGCCACTGTATGCCATACTTCAACTCATCCAAGTTACTGTAATAGTTCTTCCGGGCGTAGATCCAAAACCAGTGTCTGTTGGTGTCATTTGGTTCCTTGACGGGTTATGGGTGGTAAATAAATAAAAGACGAAGTCAATTTGTCGTGCGATCCTAATATTTAAATATAATATTCGAGATGAAATGGCATGGAGCAAGATAGCACAGCTTTAGTTACTGGTGGCGGCCGTGGGATCGGTCAAGCAATTTGTGTCGAACTCGCTCTGCATGGTGCCAATGTGATTGTTGCCGATCTCAACGCCGACGAGATGCAGGAAACTGTCGAACTCGTCGAAGCCGAGAACGGGCGTGCCCGTGCGATCGAAACGGATGTTACTGATCTCAGCTCGGTAGAATCAACGATTGAAATCGCACTCAAGGAGTTTGGCAGCGTGGAGTGGTTGATCAACAACGCCGGCATCGCGGGACCGACTGCACCGTGCGAAGCCATTGAGTCAGGAGCATGGGACGATACCCTTGATGTGAATCTCAGAGGAGCGTTCTACACGTGTCGAACGTTGCTCCCCTCAATGAAACGAGAGTCATATGGTCGCATCGTCAACATCGCCTCAGTGACTGGAAAGCGACCACTCACGCAGCGGACGCCGTACGCAGCTTCAAAAATGGGTCTCATCGGGTTCACACGGACACTCGCCGCTGAGGTAGGCAACCACGACATCAACGTTAATGCCATCTGTCCGGGCTCTGTCGATGGTCCACGCATCCAGCAGGTCTTCGAACAAAAGGCAGAGGCGACTGGGCGATCCTATGAGGCGGTGCGATCAGCCGCTGAAGGTCAGAGCCCTCGACAAGAACTGGTTAACAGAAAGGACGTAGCGAATGTTGTTGCATTTCTTTGTTCGTCGGACGCTGACCAGATGACCGGTCAGGATATTAATGTCTCTGCGGGAAAGGTAATGTACTGATTATTACAGGTTGGTCCTCTGTTATTAATCGGCCACGTCTGACGAGCAAGTAGATACAGATGAAGCCTACCCAACATGAGTGTATCGTATGATCGATCATAAACTATATACAATAGTACTGTTCACTCGCTAATGGCGTAAACATGGCAAAAGATAGCACCAACCAGACAAGACGCAGCTTTATGAAGAAGACTACCGCCAGCGGGTCTGTGATCACCTTGGGCGGACTGGCAGGCTGTACAGGAAACTCCGGAAGCGGCTCGGGTGGGGCAGACGGATCCTCTTCAAGCGGTTCCGAGGAGTCCGACGGGTCACTAACATCGATGGGCTCTATCGCCAACCGACAGAACTCCTACTGGCTCAGCTGGGAGAAGGGATATCTCGAGGCGTGTGAGGCCTTTGGATATGAAACAAACGTCCAGACGAACAACGGGGAAGTCCAGACTCAGCAACAGCAGTTCGACACAGCGGTCTCAGACGACGCGGATTTCATTGTCGGGCAGACCTACACTAATGCTGCTGCGATCACGCTAGCAGAGACGTTAGTCGAGGGTGAGATTCCCGGTGTCCTTGCGGTCACCATCGCCGACTGGTTCGTCCCGCAGGACGCCGGCGAAGAGTATGTGACGTTCTTCACTCCTCACTTCGTCAACCACGCGTACTCGGGCGCGAAGATGTTGTTTGAGGCAATGGGTGGTAGCGGTACGTTTGTTCACATTGAGGGGAACCGCGGCACAGCCCCGAACATCGGCCGGAACAAAGGAGTTGACCTCGCGCTTCAGGAGTATCCAGACATCGAGATGGCGGGGCCACGCCAACCAGGGAATTTCATTCGCTCGGACGCACGCTCGGTGATGAACGACAAGGTGTCGCAGTTCGGTGACGAAATCGATGGCTTCTTTGGCCAGAACGATGCGGTCGCGCTGGGGGGACTCACCATCTTAGAAGAAAACGACATCGACGTTCCAGTCGTTGGCATTGACGCCAGTGAGCCCGGGCTTGCGGCTATCGCAGAGGACCGGATGACTGGGACAGTCTCAGGCATGGGCCCGTGGCAGGCTGGATGGTCGGTAGCAAAGTGCCATGACTACATCAACGGACATAGCCTAACCGGTGCAGAGAAGATGATGTCATTTAACGCACCTGTCTGTGTAAAGGACCCGGACGAGTGGACCGACGTCATTGATCGGCTGCCGGTCGTTGACGCTGCTGGTTATAACGATGCTATCTTTTCGGGTGAGACTCCCTACGACTGGACAAAAATGTCCGTCGTTGAAGCCGGTGAGGACGCCTGGGACCCGCAAATAGACTTGCAGCCGATGAATCTCACGGACATGCAAGACGTACTCGACTGGAAAGAGAGCGACAAGCCAAACGGATACAGCCTACCAAGCGTCTACACCGACGGCGGCGCTCAAGAAGAGACTGTTCAACTGTACCGAGACCAGTTCCAATCGAACCCGCTTAGATAATAAATAGTGCACCCTCATGGCATCTCAGGAATACACCAACACGGCGGGAGCGGGCCAAAGCGAGTTGACCGACGAGACCGACCACAGCTTCCGCGTCGACGGTATCTCGAAGTCATTCCGCCACGTGCAGGCCCTCTCCGACGTGTCACTGGCAGTTGACCACGGAGAGGTCATCGGCTTGGTTGGGGAGAATGGTGCAGGCAAAAGCACCTTGTTGAACATTCTGACTGGCGTGTTGCAGGCTGACGAGGGACAATTGTTCGTCGACGGCGAAGCGATTAATTTCACCAGCCCGCGCGAAGCGGCAGATTATGGGGTTTCACTTGTTCATCAAGAACAGGACATCATCAAGACCATGCGGGGGTACGAGAACCTATATCTCGGAAGAGAGATCGAGCAGTTTGGAGTACTCGCAAAAGAACAAATGCGCGAGGAAGCGCAAGCGTTCGTCGACGAATTAGGTATCAACATTAATATGGACGAGCGTGTTCGCAACTACACGTTCAACGAGCGGCAGATGCTCGAGATTGCAAAGGCGTTTCATATCTCTCAGAAGTCAGAAAATCCCGTTATTCTCCTCGACGAACCGACGGCTGCATTGGAGGAGAGCGGCCGTAAGATCCTCTTTGATCTTGTAGACGACTTGCGGGACAAGGCGACGTTTGTTTTCGTCTCTCACGAGCTTGATGAGGTACTGCAGATATCCGATCGAATCTACGTTCTCAAAGACGGCGAGCGAGTAGCGGACATAGCCACGGTTAACGCCACCACTGACGCATTACAGAAGGCGATGGTCGGGCGGAAAACCGCCGACGAGTACTATCGAGTTCCCGACCAGAAGCGCGATACCGAACTCGGCGAGACAACACTAACCGTCGATAGCGCAGCTCATGGTGAGGCGGTCGGGCCAATCTCATTTTCAGTCCGTGAAGGTGAGATATTTGGGATCGTCGGCGTTGAGGGGTCGGGAAAACAGCAGTTAGGTCGCTTGCTTGCGGGAGATATTGGTATAACGAAAGGTTCAGTCTCAGTGGGCGGTACTACATTACATAGCCCAACAGTCTCTGAAATGGTCGACGCGGGTGTCGGCTACATTCCGAAAGATCGGAAATCAGAGGGGCTGTTGCTCTATCAGTCAGTTTTTGTGAACACTTCACTCGCGATGGTCCGAGACATGAACGGCAGCATACCACTGCTCGACAGAGACGCCGAACGAAAGGCAACAGCCAACGCGATCGAGGAACTGTCGATCAAGACGCCGGGGCCTGAGGCGCTGGTTCATGGCCTCAGCGGTGGGAACCAACAGAAGGTCGTAATCGCCCGCTGGTTGGCCCATGAGACGCCGATACTGGTGATGGACAACGTGACTCGAGGCATTGATGTCGGTGCTAAAGAGGAGGTGTACCGTCTCTGCCGAGAGCTCACCGGGCAAGGAGTCTCAATAGTTTTCATCGGTGACGAGTTGCCTGAGGTCATAGGTATGTCCAACCGCATTGCTGTGATGGCAAATGGAGAGTTTGTCGGAGAGCCGATAGACGCCTCCCCGGAAAAAAAGCCGACTGAAGAAGACCTGATACAGGAGATGATCTAACAATGAGTACAAACAGCGTTAGCGAGTGGATCCTTGAACAACAAGAGCAGCGAACCCTTTACGATTGGATACAAGATCTAGGTCCCTTCGTCATGTTGTTTGGGCTGATACTTGCGTTTTCGTTCACAACAGATCGCTTCCTGACAGAGGCCAACCTGATCGATAACGTCGCAAAGAACGCCGTCACGCTACTGCTGGTAGCGCTCGCGGGGACGTTTCCTATCCTCCAGCAGAGTATCGACCTCTCTGTCGAGTCGATGGTGCTCTTGACGGGTGTCGTTTCTGTCGTCCTGATCTCGGAGTTTGGTCTAGGCCTGTTGGCTATTCCGCTTGCCATTGGTGTTGGAATGCTAGCTGGCCTATTTAATGGCATCATCTTCACGAAACTCAAGGTGCCTTCGTTCCTCGTCACGCTCGGAACACTCTCGGTGATGGCCGGGGTCGGAAAGATCATCACCGGCGGGTCGACCATTACGTTCCGGAACCCCGCCATTCGAACTATCTCCAACGGCGAAGTGTTCGGCATTCCCAACCTCGTCCTCTGGGGGCTGCTCATCTACGTCGGCACCATCGTGCTAGCCTTCCGGACGAAGTTCGGCCGGTACTGCTTCGCGTTAGGCGAGAACGAACGCGTCGTAGAACTGGCGGGCGCAAAAGTTGATCGCTACAAAATCTATCCCTTTGTGCTGTCAGGACTGCTCTGTGGCACCGCTGGCGTGTTGTTGACGCTCCGCATCTCCTCGGCGTCGCCGAACATCGGGAGCGGGCTCATGCTTCCCAGCATCGCCGCTATCGTCATGGGCGGAACAGCGCTGACCGGCGGCGTCGGCGGCCCGCACCGAACCATTTTAGGCGTGCTCGTCATCGCGGTGTTGAACAATGGGATGAACCTGCTCGGCATCGACTCGTTCGTTCAAGAGATCATCCTGGGACTCGTCGTTGTCGGCGCAGTGGCACTGTCGATCGACCGCGAGAAGATCGACGTAGTGAAGTAAGACGGCTCGCTCTTCCGCTCTTTTCACCTGCGGCACAGACATTCGTCTTGGCTTATTGCATCGACCACGCTATCAGACAGAGGTTTATCGCGCTCGTCGCTCAACCTGCTGAGTGTCAGACAGCAGTGAGTACGCTCGAAAAAAGCCACTATCCGTCCGTCAGTCGGCACTGACGGCAGTGTCGATGTGCCCGATTGGAACGGTGCCCTCGTCGGTCCAGCCACGGCGGTCGTAGTACTCATCGAGCGCCGCTTCGAAGTTCGGCAGCGAGTAAGGGAGCGTGTCGTCTTCACGATCGACACCTCGCCGGTTGTTGAAGTGTCGTTCGAGGTCGACGACCTTCGATCCCACCTCCAGAAGCGCTTCGTAGTCGACGGAGAACAGCCCTTCGAGCCGTTCGGGAGTCATGAAGCTTCGCGAGAAGCGACAGATGATCCCGCAGTCCTCCAGCGCGCGGGCGTTCTCCTGTTCGATGACCATCTCGGGTTTTCCTTCGAGACCCGTGGGATCGTACGCGTCTTCACCGTCAACGAGGGGGTACTCCCATGCGTACATCGTAGTGAACATGTGGTCTGCCCCCCTCGTCGCCGTCGCATACGACAGCCCCTGGCCGTTCAGAGTGCGGCCGTCGTGGGCGGCGAAGTCGAGCCCCTTTACCGTCCAATTCTCGACGTCCAACTGCTCGTGAAAGCGGTCGATCCCTTCCGCGAGCAGGTCACCGATGCCCTCTCGATGCGCGATCTTCTCGACCGTCTCGAAGATGAGGTCCGTATTCCCGAACTCGTCTTCGCTTGCCAGGTAAGCGGAGACGACGTTCCCGCAGGTGATGCTGTCGAGCCCGTAGGTGTCACACAGCTCGTTTGACTGCATCACGTCGACGATATCGTCGACGCCCGCGTTTGAACCGAACGACATCACCGTCTCGAACTCCGGCCCTTCGGTCTCGACGCCCCGCTCCTCGTCTTTGGTCGGAAGCTTGCAGGCGAACGCACACGACGAGCAGGTCGCCTTCTTGAACTTTTTCTCCTCAACCCGGTCGCCGTTGATGCCCTCGGTTCCCTCGAACTGGAGTTCGGAGAAGTATCTCGTCGGCAGCGCCGACACCTCGTTCGCGAGGTCGGTGACCGACGTCGTCCCCTGCCGCTTCATGATGTGGTCGGCGGTCGCGGCGTCGCGGTGGACGTCCATCTGGATGGGCGGGATCTCGATGTCGGGCGCGGAGTCGCCGTCGAAGGTGATCGCCTTGACGTTCTTCGCCCCCAGCACGGCACCGAGACCACCACGTCCGAACGCGCGGGACTCAGAGGTCATGATGCAGGCGAACCGGACCCAGTTCTCGCCGCCCGGCCCGATGCAGGCGACGTGGTCATGTTTGAGGCCGTGTTCGGATTCGACGTACGCGACGGTCTCGGAGACGGTCGCTCCCGCGAGCTCGGGAACCGGTTCGAACTCCACCCCGTCGTCGGTGACGTGGACCACCACGAGGTCGGCGCTCGCGCCGACGAGTTCGACCGCACCGTACCCCGTCGAGGCGAAGTTGCGCGACATGAAGCCGCCGGCGTTCGACGAGAGCAACCCCCCGGTCAAGGGGGAGACGCTCGTGCAGTTCATCCGCCCGGTAAAGGACATGTTCGACGCCTGCATCGGGCCCGTGGTGAAGTAGATCCGGTTCTCCGCCCCGAAGGGGTCGGCGTCGAAGGGGATGCGGTCGTGGGCGAGTCGCGTGGCGACGCCGCGGCCACCGATGAACGTCTCGTGGACGGCGTCGATTTCTGTCGTCTCGGTGGAACGGTCGCCGATGTCGACCGTCAAGAGGGGTCCCTCTGCGTGGAGCATACGTCATTAGTTCACCCGTACAAGTCAATAAACGTTGCTCACCACATGCTCAGGATTTGGAGGGTACGACGACGTTGTTGATCGCGGCGAGACCGTGACCGGTCGGCAAGCGGGTCACGTTTCGGCGCACACACCAGGGGCCGACAGGAGGGTCGTTTAGTCCAGTCGGACGCAGACGTTCTTGAGTTGCGTGTAGTTGTGGATCGCCTGTCGGCCGTTCTCGCGGCCGATACCGCTCTCTTTGTACCCGCCGAACGGCGTCTCGTTCCCGCCGGCGAACCACTCATTAACGTAGACCTGCCCGGCTTCGAGGTCGCGCGCCACCCGGTGAGCCCGCCCGACGTCGCGCGTCATCACGCCCGCAACGAGGCCGTACCGAGTGTCGTTCGCGAGTCGCACCGCCTCGCTCTCGTCTGTGAACGTTCCCACCGTCAACACCGGTCCGAATACCTCCTCCTGTGCGATTCGGCTGTCGTTGTCGACGTGGTCGAACACCGTCGGTTCGACGAAGTAGCCGGGGCGGTCGAACGCCGCCCCGCCGACGAGCGGTTCGCCGACCGTCTCGCGGCCCACCTCGAGGTACTCACCGACGCGCTCCTGATGCTCGTCGGACACGAGCGGACCGACGTCGGGGTCATCGATGCCGGGACCAACTGACAGGCCTTCGACCGCGTCGGCCAGTCGCTTGACGTACTCGTCGTGGACATCCTCATGGACGAGCACCCGCGAACTCGCCGAACAGACCTGTCCAGCATTCGTGAAGATGCCCCTGACGGTCTCTTCGACCGCCCGGTCCGGGTCGGCGTCGGGGAAAACGAGCAGGGGGCTCTTCCCTCCGAGTTCCAGGTGGACCTCGTTGACGTTCGAGACGGCAGATTTCGCGACCTCGCGGCCGGTCGCCCCCGACCCGGTGAACGTCACGCAGTCGATGTCCGGATGAGCCGTCAGCATCGCGCCGGCTTCGACGCCGTCGCCCGGGACGACGTTGAGCACGCCGGACGGAAGCCCGGCCTCCTCGGCGAGGCGGGCGACCGTTAGCGCACCGATGGGCGTCTCCTCGGCGGGCTTGACAACCGCCGTGTTGCCCGCGGCGAGGGCGGGGGCGACACTCCGCGCGAAGAGGTATATCGGGACGTTCCACGGGACGATGTGGGCCGTCACGCCCAGCGGCTCGTGGACCGTGTAGTCGACGTAACCGTCGCCGAGTGGAATCGAGTCGCCCTCAAGTTTGTCGGCCTCGCCGGCATAGTACTCGAAGTGACGCGCGCACCGGCGGACTTGGTCGCGGGCCTCCGAGTGCGGTTTTCCGTTCTCCAGCGTCTCGATTTCCGCGAGCCGCGCTGCGTGCTCCCGTATCGCCTCGGCGATGGCGAGGAGCGTTCGGCTCCGCTCTTTCGGGAGCGTCGCACCCCACTCCTCACCCGCCGTCGCCGCGACCGACACCGCGGTGGCCACGTCGGCCTCGGTCGCCGCGGCGACGCATGTCAGGGCTTCACCCGTCGCAGGATCTTCGACGGTAAGCGTCTCCCCGTCATCCGCCGGTCGTTCGGTACCGTCAACCCACAGCCCGTACTCCTCGTTCTCGATCGCAGACGCGTGCACCATATCGGCTGTCAGTTCGGAGGATTGACTATTAACAGTTGTGTGCGACGACCGCGCGGGTGCGTCTCCGTCGTTCCCGTCTCTCAGGCCGTGAAGCCGCCGTCGAGGACGAGGTTGTGGCCGGTGACGAACGACGACTCGTCGCTCGCGAGGAAGAGTGCCGCGTCGGCGACTTCGTCGGGCTGGCCGGCACGCCCGAGCGGCGTCTGATCGAGGATTCCGCCCGCCGTCTCGCCGTCTTCCATGGTCATCGCCGTCTCGATGAACCCCGGGTTCAGGGCGTTGACGCGGATCCCCTCGGGTCCGTGTTCGACCGCCAACTGTCGTGTGAGGTTCGTCACGCCGCCTTTCGAGGTGCAGTACAGCGAGGAGTTCGCCAGTCCGCGTATCCCTGCGATCGAGGACATGTTGACGATGCTCCCGCCCTCGGCCTGCTCGGACATCACCTCGACGGCGGCCTGACTGCCGAAGTACACCCCTTTGAGATTGATGTCCATCAACCACTCGTAGTCCTCTTCGGTCGCCTGTTCAAGCGGCAGTTGGCGCTCGACGCCGGCGTTGTTGACCATCACGTCGAGCGACCCGAACGCCTCGACAGTGGCGTCGACCGCCGCCCGGAGGTCCGCGACCGAACTCACGTCGCACTCGACGAACTGCGCCGCTCCCCCCTCGCGTTCGACGAGTTCGTGTGTCGGCTCGCCACCCATTCGCGGATCCTCACGGACGTCGGCGACGGTGACGTTCGCACCCTCCTCGGCGAACCGCCGAGCGATGGCTCGTCCGTTGCCGGAGGAGCCGCCGGTGACCAGTGCTGTCTTCCCCTGCAAGCGCTCGGACATAACGACTTACGGTGCTACTGCCGGTTAATTAAGTGTTTCTCGGGGCGTCTCCCCCGTCGCGGCGTGCCGCGTCACCCCGCGGACCCAAATGTTTAATAATGATTCTCACACTTGTCAAAGTGAGATGTTAGACAGCGACTCGCTGGTAGTGGACTCCGTGTCACACTGCTTCAATCATACGCCGGAGAACCACAAACACCCGCACGCACAGGTCTGGGACGACGAGACGTACGAGATGGGGGCGAAGATTCTCCCCGAGGGGTACGTGCCGTCAGAGGAGGTCTTCTACCGCGACCACCAGCCCGAAGAGCTCGCTCGGCTCCTCTTTTTGGAGAGTCAGATCGACTACTCGGTGTACCACTCGCTGCCGCTCGACGACTACTTCCACGACGGGTACGTCTCCCGCGAGAAGGGGTTCGAGTTCATGGAGCAGAACCCCGAGCGTGTCTCGATGTACGTTGACGTCAACCCCCTCGAAGACGATGCTGGCGACCAGATCGAGGAGTTCGCGGCGAAAGACGGTGTCGAGGGCATCAAGTTCTATCCCGCGCGCTACCAGAACGGGAACGACCTCTCGCTTCAGTTGACCGAGGACGCGGTCTGGCCACTCCTCCAGCGGGTCGCCGACTCCGAGGTCGACACACTAGCAATCCACAAGTTCATTCCATTTGCCACGGCCCCGGTCCGTTACTTCAAGCCGGACGACATTGAGGACGCAGCCAATTCGTTCCCTGACATCAACTTTGAGATTATCCACGCTGGTTTCTCTTTTGTTGAGGAGACGGTTCTCGCAATGGCGAGCCACGACAATGTCTACGCTAATCTTGAGAACACGGCTTGCCTCGTCAACACCCGTCCGCGGAAGTTCGCGAAGGCACTTGGCGAGATGCTTTACTGGGCCGGCCCAGACCGAATCGTCTACGCCAGCGGCGCAACAGCGCTACATCCACAACCGCCTATCGAGGGGATTCAAAACTTCAAAATGCCCGAAGATCTCATCGAAGATTACGATTATCCCGAAGTCACGCAAGAAATGAAAGAAAAGATTCTAGGTAAAAACGCGCTCCGGCTTCTGGATAAAGACCCAGAGCAGATCAAGAAAGATATTGAGGGTGATAAGTGGGACCAACTCCGTCAAGAGCGTAAAGAAAGCGACTACCCCGCCGAACCGTGGTCAACGTACGAGGCTGGATCGGCGCTCGCATCCGACGACTAGCCATGTCTGCATACACCGACCCATACGCACGAACCGAAGAGGCCACACACGTCACTCCAAGCACGGAGTTTGACGACGATCGAAAAATGCGCATCAAGGCCGAGCTCGACAAAGTGCTCGATCCGTGTAGCTGTATGAGCGATCATCCGATCAGCATCCTCGATTTAGGGCTTGTTGAGTCAATTTCCGTTGACGACCGCGACGTGGAGATAACCCTTCTCCTTACTTCACAGCGATGTACATACTTCCTCGATATCAACGATGAGGTGTGTCAGCGCGTCGAGGCGCTTGAGGAGTTCAACAGTTGTGAGGTTCATCAGGATACTAGCGGTCAGATCTGGACTAATGACCGAATGTCGACAGAGCAGCGAGAGGTTCGGCGGAAGCGCTTCCACAAACAAATGGACGCCGCTGGCGTGACGCCGTACGTCGAGCGGTCGGAGTGAACTGCCTCATCCTACTCACCCTGTAATATTATCTGCGGATTAACTGAAATGCCGGTCCCAAACCACAGAAGGTGGTGGACCAGCGGTGGTTTCCACGGCGATGACACGGAATCCGATGGGACCTCATTGACCGGACCACAGGTCTATAGCGAGGAATATAAACGGGAGTTCCCATGTATGCTGCCGGTTCCCTCTGAGTGCGGGTGGGCCTCGAAAAGGCAATGACAACCCCGAAGTCCGATGGTCATATTCTTGCGCCACGTGAGAGTGAATGTCAATCTTCGGACAAAATCTAGCCTAAACAGCCGTTTGATGAGCGGTGCGTGGGTCCTAGATGATCTCAATAGAACCACTAGCGTGGAATATCTGTTCTTGCCAGTGTCATTAAGGCGTGTACTTGAGTAACGGCGCGTATCGGCGACCTGAAGCCTGCGGTGGTGGCCTGTCCAACGTCTAATACAGACTAGTCGAGAAGGCTAAGACGGCAGTCATGTGAGAATATTACGACGCCGCTTCGATTTCCTCAAGTGCCTCGGGGTTCTCAATACTTGACATATCTCCTAGGTCCTCACCTTGGTAAACTGACGATATAGCCCGACGGATCACCTTACCCGACTGCGTCTTTGGGAACTCAGAGACAAAGAGTATCTCACGTGGGCGGAAGGGCTTGCCATGTTCTTCGCCGACGAGCGCCGATAACTCGCCCCGGAGGTCATCACTCTCGTTGCAGCCGTGTTCAAGAATAACGTACGTTATGACCGCGGTTCCAGTTGTCTCGTCAGAGACCCCGACCGCCGCAGCCTGATTCACAGCATCGTGCTCGGTGAGTACACCTTCTATTTCGGCGGGCCCAACTTTTCGGCCCGCGACGTTGAGTGCATCATCGGCTCGTCCGTGAAGGAACCAAAAGCCGTCACTGTCTTTCTGTGCCCAATCACCATGATCCCATAGATCGTCCCACGTCGACCAATACTCCTCAAGATAACGTTCATCGCCGGACCACAGCGACTTGGTCGTTGACGGACAGGAGTCGCGAGCAACAAGAAAACCCCGCTCATGTTCGTCGGCAATTGAACTCCCAGACTCGTCGACGATGTCGATGTCCATGCCAAGCCCTGGCCCGCCGAGCGACGTGGGTTTCAATGGCTGTGTTGGCATCGGCATGAGGAAACACCCGCAGATCTCCGTCCCACCGGAGATGTTGATTATCGGGGACTCGCTCTGTCCAACGTTCCTGTAGAACCACTGCCATGACTCTGGATCCCACGGCTCACCCGTCGAGCCAAGTAGGCGTATCGAAGAGAGGTCGTGGTCCTCAATCCACTCGTCGCCGTGTTTACGCAGTGCTCTGATAGCTGTCGGCGATATGCCGAACGTCGACAACGAGTGCCGATCAATCATTTCCCACAGGCGGTCCGGTTCGGGATAATCAGGTGCGCCTTCATACATGAACACCGTCCCGCCAAACGTGTGGTTGCCAATAAGCGTCCATGGGCCCATCATCCAGCCGATATCAGACAGCCAAAAGAACCGGTCCGAGGGTTTGTGATCGAATCCAAAATAAATCTCCTTTGCACACTGCATCAGGACACCAGCATGCGTGTGGACAATACCTTTTGGCTTGCCGGTCGTCCCCGATGAATACAACAGCATCGACGCCTGTGAGGAGGAGAGCGACTTGGTCTCATACGCGTCGTCGCACTGTCCAATCGCGTCGTCCCACCATTCGTCGCGAGCGCCCATCGAGATGTCAGCGTCGTCACCAAGGCGATCGTAGACGACGGTGTGTTCAACGTGTCCCACCTCCTCAATAGCATCATCAGCCCCCTGTTTTAATCTGATCGGCGCACCGCGCCGATAAAACCCGTCGCCGGTAAAAAGCACCGCACACTCTGAGTCGGCGATGCGCGTGGCAGTGGCCTCAACGCCGAACCCAGAAAAAATCGGGACCGCAATGGCACCGATCTTGAAACAACCGTACAGGATGGAGATAACCTCCGGAACCATCGGCATGTACAGGCCGACGGTATCGCCAGTCTCGATACCAACTGATTCGAGATAGTTCGCCACCTTGTTCGACTGTCGTGCAAGTTCATGATACGTTATTTTGCGCACGTCACCCGGCTCACCCTCGAAGATGCACGCGATACTGTTTCTTGTCTCCGCGTCGACTGCGGCGTGGCGGTCAACCACGTTGTGCGCGATGTTGATCTCACCTCCGGGGTACCACGTCGAGAACTGTGGGCCATCGCTGTCGTCGCGAACTGCATCGTACGGCTTGTAGAAGTCGATGTCGAGATACTCGGGCACGGTGTCCCAGAACCACTCAACCCCTGACGCCTCGGTACCATCGACCGATGTTGTGGTCCGGTGAATGAGCTCGTCATGGTCGTCGATTCCGTGCGCCTTCATAAACTCGTGAACGTTCGTCGACTCAACAAACTCCCGGCTCGGGTCGTGAACGATGGATGGCTCTTCATGAGCGTCCTCTGTCATGGGTGTGTACCTCAAGGGTGCTGCAGCAATAGATATAAAATATTGGGGTCTTCGTGATGAGATCGTAGACCGGCAGAGTGTAATTCTCCACTTATTTCGTTCGCTCAGTTCTCTAACTGCTACGACTGCCTATCCTTTCCAGCCGCTTCAATTATTCAAAACCTCCATCTGTCTTGTACTGATGGCCAAGGTGAACGTAATGCTGGTGAACCCGGTCTATCTCGTCCCGCTGGGCGTCAGTAAGTGGTTTTGTTTCGGCCGGAGCGCCGTACGCGAGATGACCTTCCGGAATCGTCTGGTTCTGCAGAACCACCGCGCCGGCAGCGACGAGACAGTCAGATTTGATCGTCGCGTCCCGCAGGACACGGCTTCCCATCCCGACGAGGGCATGATCTTCAACGGTCGCGTAGTCAACAACGGCATTGTGGCCGACGGTGACCTTGTTACCAAGAATCGCGCCATGTAACATCGTGAACTCCTGAACGTTCGTCTCCATCCCGACGACCGTTTGGCCATCGTCTCCACGAAGACAGGTGAATGGCCAGAGACTCGCGCGGTCGCCAACTACAACATCACCGATCAGGTATGATTGTTCTGAGACAAATGCTGACTCAGAAACGGCTGGTGTCATCTCGTCGAAGCTGCGTTGCATGGTGATCAAACGCGAGGCCAATAGTATAGTGATATTGGAAGTGACTAATTTCGAACCCCATGGCGCATTGCGGGCCCAGTCCGTGTTTGCAATTAGTACTCAACATTCGACAGCATCGGCAGAGGCGAGTTCAACGCAGATGTGACGGTCGCCGTCCGGCGACGATGCGATCGTCAGTTCTACCGAAGACCCTACTTCAAGTCGATCCAACTCATCAACGAATCGGCCAGTCAAACGGACCGGGCCAAAGTCGGCAATGACGACAACGGGCGTCTGCCCACTGAACGCAGGACTTGGAACGGCGATTTTGGTGAATGTCACGACTGTTCCGGTGTCGGGCAGCGGTTCCGTCGTCAACTCGTCGTCACCACAGGTCGGACACACGTGCTGAGGTGGCAGCGACCCATGGCCCGCCGGACACGCGAAATAGTAACCGTCGGCCTTAGCGAGCGCATCAAGCAAGTCGTCGTAGCTGCTCTCTCGCTGTGCTCGCATTATCCACACACCTCTAAGACGTGAACGGTCGCACTCGCAACGGTACCCCCTGCGTTGTGCGCAAGCGCAACTGTTGCATCTGGAACCGCATCGGTATTGATGTGATCGCCGCGGAGAAGTTTGGTCAACTCAACCACCTGGCTCACGCCAGTGGCACCAACCGGATGGCCTTTCGCTTTCAGCCCGCCAGAGAGGTTCACCGGGCAGTTGCCGTCGGCAGTTGTATCGCCAGTCGCCGCAGCGTCAATAGCCTCACCGGGCTCATACAGCCCCAACCCTTCAAGAGCTAGCACCTCGGCAATTGTGAAACAATCGTGGACCTCAAGTAAGTCAACGTCATCCGGAGTGATTTTGGCCTCGTCGTATGCGGTCGTCGCTGCACGGGTTGTCGCCGGGGTTTGGGTGAGCGACTTGCGTTCCTGTAAGGCCAGTGAGTCAGTTCCTTGTCCAGCACCTGTAATGTTGACAGGCGTGTTCAGATCGTGTGCAGCTGCGTACGACTCGCTGACGAGAACGCACGCGCTCGCCCCATCAGTAATCGGACAAGCGTCGTACAGCCCGAGCGGGTCAGCGACGGTGGGCGCTTCAATTACATCAGTCAGCGAAATCTCTCGCTGGAACTGGGCGGTCTCGTTGCCGATAGCATTACTGTGGTTTTTCACCGCGACTGCGGCTAAGTCTGCTCGTGTCCCGCCATATTCTACGAAGTATGCACGCGCCATGAGTGCGTATGCACCAGGGAATGTCACGCCCGCACGGCTCTCATAAAGATCGTCCGCCGCCATCGCCAATCCCTTAGTCGCCTGTTTTGTCGTCACATTGTGCATTCGCTCCATGCCGCCGACAAGGACGACGTCGGTCGTTCCAGACCGGATTGCCTCTACGGCGCTCATCAGCGCCACGCCGCCCGATGCACATGCACTCTCGTACCGCGTCGCTGGTGCGGTCACGCCCGCAGCTGCTGTCATTAGTGGTGCTTGATGCCCTTGTCGTTCAGTGAGTGTGCCTATGAAGTTCCCGTAACAAAGTCGTTCAATATCTGCTCTAGGAACTTCCGAGTCCTCAATAGCTATCTGAGCCGCCTCACCGAAGAGGTCGCGCCCGGTTCGTTCAGGTAATACACCGAACACTGTCGAACCAACACCGGCTATGCGAACTGCTTGCATACAGATCTTTTACTCTGGTTCTGATTGTAGCTGTTACGGTCGCTGGATCACGAATATTGCGTAGCCGGCAGTGTGGTCAAGCAATCGTAACGGCCACCACGGGACCTCCTCTGTCAAGAAATGTGCTCTCAGATCAATCGTGAATCGCTCTAGGATCAAGTGTGTTACGTCGAATAGCGTCGTATTACCATAGCATCATAGAATTCCTGCGCAGCCCGTAGACCGCAAGCTGTTTTGTTATTGTGTGGTCTGGGGGAATGTATTTACCAAGTCAGATCAATTACCCTATGCGATGTACAAGGTACTACTCCCAGTGGACGACAACACCGATCGGGCAGCCGCGCAGGCTCGATATGTTCTGGAACTGCCTGGCAACGCTGACGATCTCTCAGTGACGATTGCGCACGCGTATCAAGATGGGGCTACAGGTGCGGGCAGCTTCGATGAGGAGAGCCCGGGTGTAATTGAGGCTACTGACATCCTCGCTGCCGCTGACATCACGACCGAACAGCGAGAATTGTACTTACCCGTTGCGGGGTCAATCCTAGAGATGGCCGATGACATCGGGGTAAATGAGGTCGTGCTGTGCGGGCAAAAGCGGTCACCAGCCGGTAAAGCACTCTTTGGAAGCGTCACCCAGTCTGTCGCACTTGAGTCGTCAGTGCCGGTGGCCATCGTTCCAGTTGAGTGAACACTGGTGAAATGGTGCGATAGCTTTCGACCACAGTAGTTCTCTGAGACCGAGAAGAGCAGATGTGGCAGTTGCCAACAAAT
>Ga0209946_1000353_pt1 | contig 18840 bp, 20 predicted proteins | sample SalPon2_A_H2O_MG_FD_185704 | JGI IMG/M metagenome (GOLD analysis project Ga0209946, IMG submission 185704) | Salt pond water microbial communities from South San Francisco under conditions of wetland restoration - Salt Pond MetaG R2_A_H2O_MG... | ecosystem: Environmental > Aquatic > Non-marine... | reverse complement strand
CGTCGACGGCCTGGTAGACCTGCCGCACCGAGAGACAGCCAAACCGCAGATACGGTGAGAGTTGACTGGTTCCGGTGCGTGCGTCGGTCGGTGCTGAGATATTCCCTGGATACTCCGAGAGGGTGTCGATGAACTCGTTTAACACCTGAACTGCCTGCTCGGTTCCGCCGACCCGAGAGATCTGTTTTTCGGGTGAGATCTCGTAGTAGTCCTCAATCCACGCCGGATCGATGCCGGTGTCGACATGATGAATCGATAACTCCTCGCCGTCGACCTCGTGAACCGGCGCGGTGAGATACGACTCAACATGCTCGCTCCAGCCGTCTCGCGTGTCAGGAACGTCACGTCGAAGCCCGTCGGCATCGACGAAGGTGATATCACACGTCTCGGCGACAGCGTTGTCTCGGCGGAGGCCGTATCTGCCGGTCGGATCTGCGGTTGTGACGATGTGACTCACGTGTGCATCGAGTTCGTCAAGCAGTTCGACCGGCCCGCCATGCAACATCGTGAGGCCCCCGCCAAGCGACGCATACTGGTCGGCCAGGTCAGCGAGCGATTCCAACATGAACTGAATCCGGGCATCACAGGCTAGCCCATCCGCGGCGTAAAACGCCGGATCAACGATAAAAACCGGGAGGATCGCCGCATACTGCTCGGTGGCATACTCGATCGCCGGGTGGTCGTCTGTGCGCAAGTTGCGGCAGTGCCAAACGAGACAGACGTCATCGACACCATCCACCTGCTGTGACACCGCCGTGATCTGCGCCGCGCTGGATGGTGCGTTCACACGAGGGTGTTGGGCACAGATGCTAATAAGCCGCGTGCCGGCTCCCGAACCGACGAACCGCAGCCGGGCTGCCGTTAGCGTTGCAGCCGCACCACTGTTTCGTCTGTTTGCTCGTCGAGTTCGACCAATCCATCGTCGGCAAGGTCGGCGACCAATCCCTCAAGCCACTCACGACCGGTGTCGCCGCCGTAATCAACACGAATCCGCGGCCCCAGCCTTGACAGGGGTAGTTCGTCGTACTCACCGAGTGTCTCGATCACCCGTCCACGGAACTGCCGGCGACTCCCCTCAAAACTCGGCTGGGTCGGCACGTCCGGGGCGGTGAAATCGCCGGTTTCGTAGGCGTGACACCATTCCCGCCAGGGACAGCCCGCGGCATCACACCGCGGCGTCTTCTCGCAGGCGACCCCACCGAGTTCCATGATCGCATTGTTCCAGACCCGCGATTCGCCTGCCGGCATGAGTTCGTCGGCGACGCCTTCGAACACGGTGTCGTCATCAGGTACGTCGAAGGCGCGATACAGCACGCGTTTGACGTTTGTGTCGACGACGGCATCGCCGTTGTTGAACGCAAACGAGGCGACGGCGTTGGCGGTGTAGGGGCCGACACCCATTAATTCCTGTAACTCGCTGGGCGTCTCGGGAAACTCGCCGTTGTAATCGTCGACGATCTGGCCGGCGGCTTCGTGAAGGTATTTCGCGCGATTGTTGTAGCCGAGGCTGTGGCTGCTCCAGAATGAGACCACCGCGCCTCGCGGTGCGTCGGCCAACGCTTCCACGGTCGGCCACCGATCGAGGAAGTCCGCCCACGCCGAAACCACGCGCTCTAGTTGGGTCTGTTGGCTCATGATCTCAGAAACGAGAATGGCGTAGGGATCGTCAGTTTCGCGCCACGGATACTCGCGGTGGTCGGCCTCGTACCACTCGATCAACCGCGACCGGACGGTGGCGAGGGTGTCTTCGCCCGGGAGCAACGCGGTCGCGCTGTCGTTGGCCTCGCTCATTGCTGACGCTCAGTGGTCGGCAGGCTTAGGGATACTGTTCTCAGTGAATGAAACTTGCAGGCGGGGCTCACTGACCGAAATTATAATGAGGAAGGGGGTTGTATACTACAACTGCAGTGCTACCACCATGCCAGTGGGGTAGCGGGGTTCTAGGGGGGTCAATGTCGCCTTCTCTTTATCTGACGACACCAGTACGTTACCGATGAGAGTATAAATATTCACCGCGGACAAAATCAATTCTAATAATTTGGTTTGCCACCGTCGACCAGTTCAGCCCATATCGCTCTTCGATCAACGGTATACTCTCGGTGCGGTACGGATGCGTTGACTCGCAGAAATCGAAGGACGGGAAGTCGGGGGAAACTTCCACACCTGTTCGGGGGGTAGTCGCCTTGAATAACTCAAGGGACTACCTGAGCGTGGGTGAGATACGCATAAATATCTCTCGCTCAATTTTTCATCACTGATATTGGTGTGTGCTGTCCGCTTGTCATGGCACCTCTGTTGATCCCGCACTGTTAGTGCGTTGCCACCGACTGACGCGGGTGGATTGTGTGGCTAGCCGCTCCGCTGAGTTGTCGCTTCGGTGGGTCGTGAGCCGGTATGCTTTTTTCGCCGCCTGTCGGCCACGTTGATATGACCCTCCGTTCTGTCGTCTGCGATCACCCGTTGTGGTTGCTCGCTGGGATCGTCATCCTAAGCGCGATCGGCTACGTCCTCAGCTCGTTTATCGGGCTCGTCGTTGTCGGACTGTTCGTCTACTACGCCGCCCGCCCGGTGTACCGCCGGCTGGTCGATCGGATCGGCCATCCGACCGTTGCCGCCGGCCTCTCGATTATCGCCCTCGTGTTACCGGCGTTTCTACTGGTCGGCTACGCGCTACTTATCGTCTCCCGTGAACTCCGACGGCTGACAAACGTGCCCGCGTTCGGTCCCCAGCAACTCGGGATCGACCCCGAGACCTACAGTCGACTGACCGATCCGTCGTTTTTGTTGTCGCCGGAAGCCCGTGAATTGATTACCGGTGAACTCTCCGGATCGATCCTCCAATCGGTGGTTTCGCTCGCCGAAACGGCAACAACGCTTGGGATTATCCTTATCAATCTGCTTGCCGTCGTCGTCTTCGCCTTCTATCTGCTTCGGGACGACGACCGGCTTTCCGGGTGGATTCACACCAACTTTGACACCCGAGAAACGGTGTTCGAGGAGTTTCTGCAGGCTGTCGATCGTGATCTGAGTAGCATCTTCTTCGGCAACATTCTTAATGCGATCATCACCGGCACCATCGCGGTCATCGCCTACTCGGTGTTGAACGTCTTTGCGCCGGCGGGCGCAGCCATTCCGGCGGCCGCCCTCGTCGGCTCGCTTGCGGGTGCGGCAAGTCTGATCCCGATCGTCGGTATGAAGATCATCTACGTCCCAGTCGGGCTCTACATGGCCGCCCGCGGGGTGGTGACAACCGGTGGCGAGAGCCTGTGGTTTGTGGTGCTCTTTGCGATCGTCTCGATCATCATCGTCGATTCGATCCCGGATTTCCTCCTCCGGCCCTACGTGTCCGGTAAGAACGTCCACATCGGCTCGCTCATGCTCGCCTACATTCTCGGGCCGCTGTTTTTCGGCTGGTACGGCCTGTTTTTGATGCCGGCCTTGTTGGTTGTGGTGGTTCAGTTTGCTGTTGTCGTCGTCCCTGCGCTGGATTTCGGGTCGTCATCGACCGCCCACGATACCCAGCCACCGCTCCAGCGGTTCTCTGCGGCGGTCGCCACCGAGCCAGACTCGGAGACGGCTGCGACGAGTGACATATCTGACGCTGGTGATGCGTCAACTGAATCTGACGAACCGACGACTGATTCCGCACCGGCCGCTGACGATGAATCTTCTGCAGAGTAGTAAGGGGGGAGGCGCGGGGACATGAGGGCTGTTTTCCCCGAGTGAGCCGACGCGTTAGTCGATGTACTGGGCTTCCCACTCCGAACGAGCGTCGATCTCGCGGCTGCCGCGACGGGTGAGCGTATAGAAGTTTGTCCGCCGGTCGCGTTGGCCCTTCTCGACGAGTCCCTTGTCGACGAGGGTATCGAGGTTGGGGTAGAGCCGGCCGTGGTGGATCTCCTTTTCGTAGTACGATTCGAGTTCGTCTTTGATCGCCAGCCCGTGTGGCTCATCGAGGCCGGCGATCACGTACAGTAGATCACGCTGAAATCCTGTGAGGTCATACATGTAATGTTCGTTCGATTGTTATTCTTTTGCTCAAATAAATATGTCGGCTTCCCATCGTTCTAGCCGACAGAGTGGCCTATTACGGCTCCTCACGCCGGATCATTCGTTGTGTGTTACGTGGCTTATCTGTCTTTTTGCTTTTGCGTCGTTGCATATGGCGGCCAGTCTACCGAAGAGCGGGCTCTCATCGGGTGAAATTCGGGACGCGCGCCGATGCCACCACTGCTGGCTCCCGAATCCCTTTTTAGCTGCATCGGCAACGGTCGGTATGGAGATTCGCGGACAGCGCGTCTGTCAAGCCTGTAATACCGAGTGGTCGTACTACGAGACCGGCAGTGTCGCCTGTCCAAACTGCGGCTCACTCCGCAGCGTCGGCCGCGATGCGGAACGCCAGCTCCACACCGATACACCCGCCACGCTACCGCTGGCAACGTTCTCCGGTCGGATTGCCGAGGAGTCGGTGGCAACCTACGCCGACGATCTCAAATCGGTACTCCGGGAGTACACCCGCAAGCGCGGGTTCATCAACGGCGGTGAGCTCCAACCGCTTGACGATCGCTACCTCACAGCCCGGACGCTGCTGCACACCGTCGATATCCTCGCTCGTCGCCAGACACCGACCCCCGACGCCGAATTATACCTTTTATCGCTATACGAAACCCTAACTGACGACGCTGTCGATACCAGCAACACCACCGTCGACGCTACTGACACCGACATGACGGACACCGATATCGACACCCTCGAACTGGCTGCCGCCCGGGTACCAAGCGACCTCCGAGCTGCGTGGGGGTTGGCTGTCGCCGATGCTGTGGCTGCCTACTGCAGCGATCTCCGAACGTGGTTGGACGCGACGCCTGACGAGGCGGCAGCGACGACGCTCAGCCAGCTCCGGGATCACGTCAACCGCCTCAATGCTCTCGAAGGCGATGTCGAGCCCGCGGTCGCGGCCGACCTCGTCGTAATCACCCGTGCTGTCGGTCGGTATCTCCGGACAGATGATGAGGCAGCACTCACGGCTGCCCGCGATCGGCTGACGCGGCTCTCGCAGGCATAATAGCAAAGCCCCCCTCGCTCCTTGGGTTACTCATGTCCGAGCCGTTTGATATCCACGATCACCGCCACCAGCTGAAACAGCTCAGAGAGAGCAGTGACACCGGCCTGTACGACAACCGCGACGGTGTCTCCTGTCCAGTGTGTGCGGCAGTCTTCGATCGTTTATTCATCTTGCGCGGTCGAACCCAACAGTTTCCGGAAAACGACGGTGCGCGGTTCTGCTTGCTGAATCAGGATGACGGCGTCTACCTTTTCCGACACTGACGACGCTACGGCAACTCGATGTCGATATCGTGTTGTTCCCCCGCAGCCTTCACCGTATTGTACAGCAACATCGCCCGCGTCATCGGGCCAACGCCACCGGGAACGGGGGTGATCGCCCCCGCGACGGCTTCCGCGCTCTTGTAGTCGACATCGCCGACGAGTTCGTACCCCTTCTCGGTGTCTGCATCCACCCGGTTGACGCCCACGTCGATGACGGTCGCCCCCTCTTTGAGCATCGAGCCATCAATGAACTCCGGGACGCCAGCGGCGGCGACGACGATATCCGCTGTCCTCGTCTTGGCTTCGAGATTATCGGTACGGGAGTGACAGATCGTTGTCGTTGCGTTGCCCTGTGGGGCTTTCTGGATGAACAGATTGGCGAGGGGTTTGCCAACGATATCCGAGCGGCCGACGACGACCGCGTCCGCGCCCTCAGTCTCGATCTCATAGGCCTCCAACAACTTCTGGACACCGTGGGGGGTGCAGGGTTTGAATCGCGCGTCGCCGGCGACAAGGCGGCCGACGTTTTCGGGGTGGAAGCCATCTACGTCCTTTGCGGGGTCGATCGCCCGGATGACCGCGCGTTTGTCGACGTGGTCGGGCACCGGCAACTGCACCAAGATCCCGTGGACTTCGGGGTCGTCGTTGAGGCGATCGATAGTTTCGAACAGCTCGTCGGCTGGTGCGTCGGGATCGATCTCGACGTGAATCCCGTTGATGCCGACCTCTTCGCAGTCCTGTTGTTTCATCGAGACGTAGGTCTCGCTGGCGGGATCGTCACTCATCAGGACGGTCGCCAAGCCTGGTGTGACGCCGCTGTCCTGCAGTGTGTCGACACAGTCGGTGATCTCGGCGCGGATGTCGCTGGCGACAGCGTTGCCGTCGATAATCTCGGTCATTACGCGGATGAGGGTGGGGGATCGGCAAAAGGATTCGGAACCGGCACTTCTCGGCTGTCGCGTTGTCTCCGTGCGTCGGAACCGAGACGCTCGCTGGCTGCTGGCGATCGTGCCGACCTCCTCAGGCTGGCTGTTTGTCGCCGTGGGTTTCGAGGGTATCCCTGACCAACGGGAGTCGCGCCCCGGTTTCGGCGGCGATCTCGGCGTACGTCTGAGTCGGGTTCGTTTCTGCTTGTTCGATGATCTCCTGTTGAAGTTCGGACAGCGATTCGTCTCCCGTGGCCGCGTCGCCCGTCGTCGACGTTGTTGATGTGTCGTCGACGTCATGAGTTTCGAGGGTATCTCTGACCAGCGGCAGCCGGGCCCCGACCGTCTCGGCGATCTCAGCGTAGGTGTCTTCGGGTGCGTCGGCGGCCGCTGTGAGGATCGCCTGCTGTGTCGCTGAGAGCGCATCGTGATCGCCGGCGGCTTCAGCATCTGCCGTTGTTGTCGCCGCGGTGTCGTTGTCGGGGAGCGTTGCGGCGTCCTCGTAGGCGTCGCGGATATCCCGCACCAACCCAACATGGCTGTCGACGCGTGCAGCGATCTCCTTGTTGGTCGCCTCCGGGTTCCGCAGTGCCGCCTCAAGGACAGCCTGCTCCGTCGCGTTGAATGAGGCTGAATCAGTCGGTTTGTCGCCGCCGGCCTGTCGGCTTGTCGCTGTCTCGGGACCGTGGGCAGCGATTGTATCCCGCACAAGTGGGAGTCGCGTGCCGGTTTGGTCGGCGATCTCTCTGTTGGTCAACGCTGGGTTCTCTCTGGCGGTCTCAAGAATCCGCTCTTGGGCCGCCGAAAGCAACTCTTGGTTGAACTCCATTGCCGACCCACCTGTGTCGTCGGCTGTCGTTGCGTCGTCGTCCGGTAGTGTCGCAACCGCTTCGTGGGCGTCGCGGATATCCCGCACCAGCCCAACGTGGGTGCCGACGCGGGTGGCGATCTCCCGGTTTGTTGAGGTCGGACTCCGTAACGCCGCTTCGAGGACGGCCTGCTCAGTTGCATTGAACGACGCCGAGTCGGTTGGTTTGCTGCCGGTTGTCGACCCCCCAGCCTGGTCGTCGATGGCGTCGCCGTGAGCAGCCAGCGTATCACGGACGGTTGCGACGACGTGCCCGGTTTCAGCGGCGATCTCAGCGGTCGTTAGCTCCGGTCGTGCTGCGGCAACCTCGAGGATTCGTTCCTGGCCTGGCGAGATCGACTCAGTTGCGGGGTTGTCATCACTCATCGTTCGATTCTCTGCCTCTTACGTGGGATCGGCGTGGCTCTTGGCACGCCCCACTCGTGGTCGCTTGTCGATACATACACATACTCACTCGTAACTACACGTTTAATACTGTATTTTTTGTCAGCTGACAGGAATAAAACTGGTCAAAGTAACACTTCTCTCGGGTATCTGCGGAACTTTTGTAATCTGTGGACTATTACTGCAGTGTACCTCTACTTATAACAGAAAACATATCTGATCGTGGGATATTCGATACTGTCATCGATGGGCGATTGCATCAATGGTAGTCACATCCCCTACGCGTTATGTTTAAGACCCTGCCTGTCGTACTACCGTCTGTCCATCTGGTGTCTCGGTTCTCAGTGCTGAACATGGTGAACCTTCTTTCAGACACCAGGTGGGCGGTTCAACTGAAACGCTCCGAAGAGCGCCGCTGATATCACTGTGCTGTTGTGTCTGTTGGCTCGCAGTGGTGGCTCCAGCGACCCCGGTATGCTTGTCCGGCCAACGTTCTGGTTCCGGTGTGACCGCGTTGCCGATCGCTGTTCCGCCTCTTCTACATCAGTTGTGATAATTTAACGCACAGCTTTATGACTAAAACGCTTCTTGACACTGGTACAGCCTGTAAATCTGTCTAACTGACATCGGATTGTAGGCTTCAACACTGAGAACCGAGACACCACTCTCGCTTACCGTTGTTGCGTTGTCGATTTTCTGTTGATCGCTGCCCCGGTAGCACTGCCGATCTGCGAGCACCGGCAGGGCGTACCGTTTTACCACTCCCGGCTGTTGGGTGTCGTATGATCGGTGAATCACCGAACCCGGCGGCGACACAGGAGGTCGTTGTGCTTACGGGTGTTGTCGTCGTCGTCATCATCGTCGCCGTCATCGGCTTCCTCTGGATGCTCTCTCGATGAGCAGGGCGGCCACTGTGAGCGTCTGCCGAGTCGTGAGCAGGCCCACCATGGCTGTGTGTGAGGGCGTCTCTAAGTATAACTAAATACCGGGGGCTTCGTACTCTTGGATATGCCTGCGGGGACTGATACCACTGGTCACGATCTGGTCACCTGTGAGAAGTGCGGCCAGCAGGGGCCCCTCGAGGAGATGGTTGACCACCACATCGTCCCATTGGCGTTCGATGGCCGCGACGAGCCCGACAACATCGCAACGCTTTGTACTCATTGCGCGCGGTATGCGCCCGACGACTTCTTAGATCCTGAGGAGTACGAACCGGTCTTCGAGGAGTACGTCGCCACCGAGACACGCCCCGAGGTTGATTTTGCCTACTTTGGGGTGATTGCCACCGAGAAGTTAGCCACCGCCTACCGCGACGCGGCAGGGGGGATCAGCGGCGAGCTCGACGCCGACGAACTGGTCGAAAGTATCGATCCGATCGTTAACACTGTCCAGAGCCTCCCGGCGACTGAGGACGAACACAATCCGGCGTACTACTGGATTCTGTATGCTCGGTTTGCGGAGTACGGTCGGGTCACCGAGGCTGATCCGCTCACCGAGAAGTACATCGATGGCGAATGACGGACTGATTGCTCCGATTCCATAGCAGTACTGTTAGATGGTTGTACACAGTGCCGATTTGACAAAATCTAATTATGACTGCAGCCAAATGTTACCGTATGAAACGAACGCTTTTCCTGACGCTGGTGGTCGTCGTCGCGCTCGTCGCTGGCATCACCGGCTCTGTCAGTGCCCAGTCGAACCCACCGATTACCTGTGGCGGTGAGACAGGCGAGATACAGATCGGCCAAGTTGTTGACGTGTACAACGACAACACCGACGCCGTCCCGTCAATGGTCGGCTCGGTTGCGGCATCCAATACCACAGAACTGCAGGTCGAGAACGCTGCCCAGACGTACTACACCCTGCAGGCTGACGGCTCCTTAGAGATCACGTCAGTCGAACTCGGCGAGGCCGAGAACCCGAACGTGATCGTCAAGACCGACCGCCAGACGGCCTGTTCACTATACACGGCTGAGGATCCGGTCGCGGAGTTCAACCAGGCCTACGATAGCGGTGAGATCACGATCGAAGGCGCGGGAACGATCGACAAGGCAAAGGTGTTTATCGCCGAGCGGGCGATGGATGTTGCTGGTCTGTTCGGGGCGGCCATCTAACTGACACTCAGACGGTGAGCTCGTTGTCGGCCTGAATCACGTCGAGTTCCTCGGCGTCGATGGTGTCGACATCGAGCCAGTTCGGGACATATTCTCGTTTCTCGAAGGTCTCATGTTCGTCCTCGGTGCCGATCGTACACCACAGCTGTACCTCATCTGGGCCGTGCCAGTCGCCCTGTCGCTGGATCGCAAAACAGATCTGCTCGCGCCCATCGTAGTCGATGATCGCGCCCTTGCGGATTCCGGGGTCGCCGGTGACGATGAGATGTTGCATACCCGGGCTTCGACTGGCTGGCTGTTAATGGCTTCGATGCGGGTGATCCGACCACGCCCGGCGTCGCCCTCGCCTCGCTCGGAGGATCGTCATCTTTAGGTCTCGTCTGGTGAAGAAGAAATATGGATCGCTTGCAGCAGTCGCTTCTCGACGCACCGATCATCGAAAAGGGCGACTACGAGTATTTCGTCCATCCGATCAGCGACGGGGTACCAATGCTGCGCCCTGAGTTGCTGCGGGAGATCGTTATCCGAATTATTCGGAAGGCCGAGATCGAAAACGTCGACAAGATCGTCACGCCGGCGGCGATGGGCATCCACATCTCGACGGCCGTCTCGCTGATGACCGATATCCCGCTGGTCGTCATCCGAAAACGCTCCTACGGGCTTGACGGCGAGGTATCGCTATCGAAACAGACCGGCTACTCCGAGGGTGAGATGTTCATCAACGATGTGGAGCCGGGCGACCGCGTGCTCGTCCTTGACGATGTGCTCTCGACGGGTGGGACGATGGCAGCCATCCTTGATGCGCTCACCGAGATCGGCACCGAGATCGCTGATGTGGTGGCGGTGATCAAAAAGGCCGGCCCGAACGAGCTTGATGCAACCGACTACCACGTCAAGACGCTGATCAATGTGACTGTCGAGGACGGCGAGGTCGAGATTACCGACGCGATGGGCGACGACTGAGTCGGCGTCGATACCATCGACGGCATGGCGGCTGTTTCGCAACCCTTATTTCTGCAATCACGCTACGAGAGAGTAGCCGGTGACGGCGTGCCGGAGTAGCTCAGCCTGGCAGAGCGAATCCTTCGTAAGGATTAGGCCGAGGGTTCAATTCCCTCCTCCGGCTTTACACGTAGTATGTCAGCTGATTGTCTCAGTCTGTCTTGTCAATATCACCGACAGCAGTGCCTTCAGGAGTAAGTCTGCTGACACACTACGACGACAAACCACCCACATGGTGAGACACGAATCGCTCTCGATACTCGTTGTCGACGACAGTGAGTTCTTTGCCACCCTCGTCGCCGAGACGCTCAGCGACAAACACGGGATGGCAACGACCGCTGTCACCGACCCCCGGGAGGCGGTGTCGATCGCCGCCGAGGGCACGGTCGACTGTATCGTGAGCGACTACCAGATGCCGGATCTCACCGGTTTGGAGCTGTATGATGCCATTGTCGACAAAACCGACGTGCCCTTTATTTTGGTCACCAGCGAGGGTGATGAAACGGTTGCCAGTCGCGCGATCCGCAAGGGCGTCGACGAGTATATCCTCAAACAGGATATCAACGAGGCTGACGCGCTCAAGCTGCTGGCCAACCGCATCGACAACGTTGTCGACCGACACCGCACCCAGCAGAAATACGAGCGACTTATCGCCAACGCCCCCGACGAGATCAGTCAGGTACGCTTGGATGGGACGATCTTGGCCGCCAACGAAACGATGGCGCGGGCGTTCAACACCACCACCGACGAGCTTGTTGGCCAGCAGTTGTCCTCGATACTGCCCGAGGATGTTGCCGAAAACCGCCGCACGCAGGGTCGACGGGCGATCACCGCCGGCAGCGTTGTGACCTTTCAGGACAGCATCGGGCTCCGCCATTTTCACAACATCGTGGTTCCGCTGGAGACTGGTAGCGAAGAGGATTCGGTACAGATCGTTACCCGGGAGATCACCCTTCAGAAACACAACGAAGAGGAGCTTCGCCGGAAAAAAGAGGAGCTCACCTTCATCAACCGGATCGTCAGCCACGATATCAAAAACGATGTCAACGTCATCTCCGGGTGGGCGGGCGTCCTCCCGGAGCACACCGATCCAGCGGCCGTCGAGATGGTCGAGCGAATCAGGAACACGAGCGACCATATCGCGGAACTCGCCCAGATCGCCAAGGATTTCGTCGACTCGATCGAGGGAACGACCACCGTTGACCTCGAAGCAATTGACCTCGGCGCAATCGTCGACACCGAGGTAAGCAAGCTCCGCTCAAAACACGACGACGTAACGATCACCGTCGGCGACGATATCGACGCCATCGTTCGAGCGAATGAACTGCTGTCGTCGGTGATCGGCAACCTCCTGACGAATGCGATCCGCCACAACGATACCGACGCCCCTGCGATCGAACTCACCGCCGACCGGACGGCCACGACGATCGTCCTCCGGATCGCCGACAACGGTCCTGGCGTCCCTGACAGCGAGAAGGAGGCTGTCTTCCAGAAGGGTCGCAAGGGAGCCGAGAGTCCGGGCTCGGGGATCGGTCTCTATCTCGTCTCGAAGCTGGTCGATCAGTACAACGGCGAGATCTGGGTCGAAGACACCGAGCCAACCGGGGCGGTGTTTGCGGTCGAACTCCAGATCTACGACCCGGATATCGACTGACCCACCGGCGGCCGCCACACTCCCTCAAAAGAGGCTATCGGTCGTTACAGCCCCGACGACGCTAAAGACGGCCGCGATGCTGATCGCTCGGACAGTGACTGCTGCGCGGGCCGTTGGCGCAAGATCACTCAGGAACACAGCCGGCGCGGTAATCGCGATGGCAAGCGCGCCGACAGAGCCAAAGGCAACGATCAACACCGAGATGAAGCGGATCGGGATGCCGGCGATCGCCGCCTCGCGTCGTGGATCACGGTCGTTGTCCGCGCCGTAGAGGCCGCCGTAGCCGATCGCCATCACCGCACCAATGAGGACGACGCTGTGCAGCGGTGTCATATTGCGCGCAAGCGACCACACCTCCTCGGTGACGACGAACGGCCCGGCCAGCAGAAACCCGCCGACGATCTGTTGGGCGGTGTCGGCGAGTTTGTGTTTTCGTCGTTTGTTCATACCCACCCTTTCGCATGCTGGATGGAAGAGCTACCGGCTGGCGGCTCAGCGGTGCTGGCCTGGTGAAGTGCTGTCTGGCGGGCTGCTGTTTCTTATGTGGAACTCGGTGTATCTGTGCTGTTTCATCAGAAAAGATAGCCAGATCGTGCACAATCATTATATAGCTGGCGACAAAGCATGTGGTATGGCAACAGCTACCAATTCCGTTGAGCCCAACCGCTGTCCGTTCTGTGAGCGCCCGATCGGCTCCGCCGGGGCCGGCTTCATGGAACACATCGAGTCACATCCCGAGTGCAACGAGGCCTTTGAGCTGTGGCGTGAGCGCGTCGACGGCGACATGCCGGGTGGCTGGGCCGGCTGATCGGTGACGTTCGGCAGCCGCAGGGTGTGACAGCGACCGGCAGGCAGTGCTGCGGAACGGGTAGCAAGGGTTTTTCCTATCGGTCTCTTAGGTGGTGACAGATGAATCAGTACGCAGCCGGTCGCCGGTTTGGAGGACAGCGATGAGAGGAAACGACCAGCAGGCCTACGACCGCGGCACGTCACTGTTCTCGCCGGACGGTCGCATCTATCAGGTCGAGTACGCCCGTGAGGCCGTCTCCCGCGGCGCGCCGAGCGTCGGCATCCGAACAGCCGACGGCGTCGTGCTGGCAGCCCAGAGCCGCGCAGGCTCGTCGCTGATGGAATCAGAGAGTATCGAAAAGCTGCACAAGATCGACGGCCATGTTGGTGCGGCCTCCGCGGGCCATGTTGCCGACGCCCGCCAGCTGATCGACTTTGCCCGCCAGCAGGGGCAGGTTAGCCAGCTTCGGTACGGCGAGCCGATCGATGTCGAAGCCCTGACAAAGGAGCTCACCGACCACATCCAGGAAAATACCCAGCGCGGCGGCACCCGCCCGTACGGGGCAGCCCTCCTCATCGGCGGGATCGAAAACGGCGAGCCACGGCTGTTCGCGGCCGACCCCTCGGGGACGCCAAACGAGTGGAAGGCAACCGTCATCGGTGGCTCCGGTGCTGATATCCAAGAGTTCCTCGAAGACGAATGGGATGAGGAGATCAGCCACGACGACGGCCTCGCACTGGCGGTGCGCGCGCTCCGCGTTGCGACTGACGAACTCGGCCCAACAGAAGTCAGCATCTCCACCCTCTCTGCGGACGATGGGTATCGCGCGCTGACCGTCGACGAAATCGAGGGCGTCTTCGACGACGCCGACATCGACCTCGACGCCGACAACGAGTAACAACCGGAACCCACCGGCGAATATCCGGTGGAACCGACGGATTTTCTATTCGGCTCGCCGTGGTGCCGACATGCCCACTCCGGAATCGGCTTCGGTCGAACGCCTATTTATGTATCCGATCAAATCTCTTGATAGCCGGCCAGTCGACCGTGTCGAGATAGTCACCAATGGCGGCCTCGCCGGCGACCGCGAGTACGCGCTGTTCGACAGCGACGGCGACTACGTCAACGGCAAACACGACCGGCGCGTACATCCGATCCGTGCGACCTACGACGGCGAGACCCCGCGCACAGCGGCGGTGACGTTGTCGACGCCGGAGCAAGCGCAACGCCGGTTCGAGTTGGGTGCGATCGATAGCAACGACTCGACTGCTCTCGCCGACTGGCTGCGTGAGTGGTTCGGCTACCCCGTCACGCTCGACCGCAACCGTGAGGGCGGCTTCCCCGACGACACGACCGCCTCGGGGCCGACGATCATCAGCGAAGCCACTATCGAAACTGTCGCTGGCTGGTTTGACGGGGTTGATCCAACGGGGATGCGTCACCGCCTCCGCCCGAACATCGTCCTTGGTGGCGTCCCGGCATTCTGGGAAGACCATCTCTTTGCTGACCGCGACAGCCGCGTTCGGTTTCGTATCGGCGACGCCGACTTTCTCGGTGTCAACCCGTGTCAACGGTGTGTCGTTCCGAGCCGTGATCCCGACACCGGCGATGCGATTGAGGATTTCAACGAGACGTTCATCGCACAGCGGCGGGCGACGATGCCCGACTGGAGCGGCGGCGACTGGTTCGACCACGATTTCCGGCTGATGGTCAACACGGCGGTTCCTGAGGCGAGTTGGGGCGAAACGATCGCTGTGGGCGACGAACTGACCGTCGGTGAAACGGTGCCAGCCGACGAGACGATTGTCCCGGCCGAGTAGCGTGCGTGTCGACGCCGCTCACTCACCGGTTCGAAATGAGAAATCGAGGCTCGGAGCCGAGTGTGTCAGCGACCCCATCGAGATGATGTCAACGCCGGTGGCGGCGTAGTCGGCGACGCCATCGAGGACGATACCGCCGCTGGCTTCGGTGAGCACGTCGCCCTCGGCGTCGCTGAGGGCGTCAACCGCTTCGGCAGTTTCGCCCGGCGTCATGTTGTCCAGCAGGACGATATCGGCACCCGCTGTGGCCGCCCGACGGGCCTGCGCGATCGATTCGGCTTCGACTTCGAGCTTCGTCGCAAATGAAACGCGCTCGCGGAACCGCTCGACTGCGGTTTCAAGTCCCATCTCGGCGATGTGGTTCTCTTTGATCATCACCATATGCGAGAGGTCGAGCCGGTGGCTATCACCGCCGCCGGCGACAACAGCGCGCTTTTCGACCCCGCGCAACCCGGGCGTCGTCTTGCGCGTGCCGGCGATTCGCACGTCGCTGGCGACGCGTTCGGCCCGGTCGACAGCCTCGCGTGTCTTCGTCGCAACACCTGAGGCGTGGCCCGCGAGGTTGACCGCGACGCGCTCGGCTCGGAGCGTCGCTTGGGCCGACCCACTCGTCCGAAGCACGACATCGCCGGCGTCGATACAATCGCCGTCGGCGACCTCGCGGTCGACTTCCACGCCGAGATGCTCAAATACGGCTGCGGCCACATCGATTCCGGCCGTGACGCCGCCCTCCGTGGCGACGAGTCGCCCATGTGTGTCGCCACCCACGTCGTTCGTTACGTCGTGGTGGCCGATATCTTCCTGGAGCCACCGGTCGATCTGACTGGCCGTGAGCATCAGTCCCCGTTTGTTGCTGCCGCTTTCGATTCGGGCTCCGTTGCCGCGTCGTCAACAAGATAGTGACAGCCGATGCTCTCGTCGTTGTCGGCGGCGGCGTTGGCGATCAGGATGGCGACGACCGTCGCGTTCCGGAGTTCATAGAGGCCCCGTGAGGTGCGGGTTCGCGTGTAGGCGTCGACCTCGCCTTTGAGTCGCCGGAGAACGCCGCGCGCGTTGTCGATCCCGCCGCTTGTTCGCCGGAGGCCGAGTTCGCCGCTGACGATCCGCCGCAGCCGATGAAACTTCTCGCCGGCAAAGCGGTCAGGCAGCGCGGGGTCGCTGTTCTGGAGTCGCTGATACTCGATCGCCTCGGGCTCGAAGCCGGCTGCGTCCCGGCCAGCGCGGAGGCCCCACACGAGGCCCTCCAGCAGACTCGTCGAGGCAAGTCGGTTCGCGCCGTGAACACCGGTGTGCGCGCATTCGCCGACGGCATAGAGGCGGTCGAGCGTTGTTCGGCCGTAGCCATCAACGGTGACGCCGCCACAGAGGAAGTGCTCGCAGGGGGCGACCGGAATCCCGTCGGCGGGATCGATACCGTGGTCGGCGCAGCGATCAGCGAGATTTGGAAATAGCTCGCCGAACGGCTCGTCCAGCGGGCTCACGTCGAGGGTCACGCTGCCGGTCGCGTCGATCTCGTCTTGCACCGCGCGGGCGACGACATCCCGCGGGGCGAGTTCGGCATCTGGATGATACTCTGGCATGAATCGCTCGCCAGCGGCGTTGCGCAGGATGGCTCCCTCACCGCGAACCGCCTCGCTGAGGAGGAACGGTTCCTCAACGTCGGCGGCCGTCGGGTGGAACTGAACGTACTCCATATCGTCGACTTCCGCGCCGGCAAGGAACGCCATCGCGATCCCATCACCGGTCGATCCCGGCGGATTGGTCGACTGCTCGAAGCAGTCGCCGATGCCGCCGGTCGCGAGGATCGTCGCGCCCGCAAAGACGGGTTCGCCGTCGGGTTCGGTATCGAGCAGCGCGCCGTGAACGCGGCCCTCATGGCGGAGGAGTTCGAGGGCGGCTGTCGATTCGAGGATCTCAACGTTGTCGACCGCGTCGAGATGCGAGAGGAACGGCCGGAGGACGTGCTGGCCAGTCGCGGCATCGACGTGGAGAATGCGATCCTCGGAGTGGGCGGCCTCCTGTGCAAAGTCGTACTCGTCGTCGAGGGTGTCGAACTCGACGCCCAGCGTCTCGATCAGTACGTCGCCGACGGCGTCGGCGGCGTTGTCGACCAACACATCGACCGCCTCGGGATTGGCCACGTTCGCGCTGGCCTCGATAATGTCTGTTTTGAGCGATTCAGGGTCGCCGCGGGTGGTGGCGATGCCGCCCTGCGCCCAATCGGAGGAGGCGTCTTCGGGCTCGCTGGCCTTCGTGACGAGTAGCACGTCCTCGTCGTTGCGCGCCGCGGCAAGAGCGGCCGCACAGCCGGCGATCCCGCTGCCAACGACAAGCACGTCAGCGGTGCGTGGCGTGTCCGCTGTTGGTGTACTCGGTGTCATCTTAGAGCTCCAGCATGCGGTCGAGGGCGACACCGGCGAGTTCCTTCTCCTCGGGGGCGACCTCAACGACGTTGTGTTCGCGGCCCGCTGCCAACTCTTCGAGCACCCACGTCAGGTAGTTTGGATCGATCTGTCGCATCGCGTCACAATCCATACAGGCGTCGCCACAGAGCGGCACCACGTTCACGTCGTCGTGCCAGCGGTCGAGATGTTTGGCGAGGTGGATCTCTGTTCCTATTGCCCACGTCTCACCGGCGTCGGCCTCCTCGACAACTTCGGTGATTGTGGCCGTGCTACCGACCACGTCGGCGGCTTCGACGACTTCGCGGCGACACTCGGGGTGGACGACGACGTTGGCATCGGGGTGTCGCTCGCGCACGTCGGCGATGTGCTCGGCGGTGAATCGCTCGTGCACTTGGCAGTAGCCGTCCCAGAGGACGATCTCGCTTTCTTCGAGTTCGTCGGCGTCCTTCGACTCCGGATCCCATGGGTTCCACTCGGCGATGGAGTCCTCCATACCGAGGCGGTGGGCGGTGTTCTCGCCGAGGTGTTTGTCGGGGAGGAACAGCACCTTGTCGCCGCGCTCGAAGGCCCACTCGAAGGCCTTGTGGGCGTTCGAGGAGGTACAGACCAGCCCACCCTGTTCGGCACAGAATGCCTTCAGGTCGGCATAGGAATTCATGTACGTGATCGGGATGATCTCGCTGTCGGGGTCGGCGTTGGTGATCTGCTCCCATGCGGCGTCGACCTGCAGGGCCTCGGCCATCCCGGCCATCGGACAGGAGGCTTCCATACAGGGGAGGATCACCGTCTGGTCGTCGTCAGTGATGATGTCGGCGGATTCGGCCATGAACGTCACGCCGCCGAAGATCACGTACTCGGCGTCGGCCTCGGCGGCGTGCTTGCTCAGCGCGTAGGAGTCGCCGATAAAATCGGCGTGTTCGACGATCTCGCGTCGCTGGTAGTTGTGGCCGAGGATGACCACGTCGTCGCCGAGCTCGTCGAGGGCGGCCTCAATGCGGGGCTCGCGCTCGGCTTCGGTCAGGTCGCGGTGGCTTGCCGGCAGCTGTTCGAGAGTATCGTATTTAAAAAGGCTCAGCTCGGTATCGAACGTCGCTGTTTCCATGTTGGCCATAAGGTCGGATCCGTTGGGTATCTGTACCACGGTACCTGTATTGAAGAAGTTTTCTGTTCAATACGTATTTTCGGCTGTAGATATTCGTATACCACTGTCGACGACGATCTCACGTCCACGAAGGCGGAGATCGTTTCACTGTCATTCGGCACGCTGTCACATGGGGCGGCCGAAGCGCAACTGTTTTGATACCAACCCGGCTACAATCGGATGCATTCAGGCGAATGCAGCCTGCTCTGGTGGTGTAGTCCGGCCAATCATATCACCCTCTCACGGTGATGACCAGGGTTCAAATCCCTGCCGGAGCACTTTCCTGCTGTCGTCTCGACTCTCGTAGCCGCTGTTCTCTCGACGCGCTTTCACCGACCGATGGTTCCCTGTCGGGTAACCGGGGCGTCGGGGTTGATATCGAAGGCAACGACGACCGAATCCTCGGCT
>Ga0209946_1000351_pt1 | contig 18946 bp, 20 predicted proteins | sample SalPon2_A_H2O_MG_FD_185704 | JGI IMG/M metagenome (GOLD analysis project Ga0209946, IMG submission 185704) | Salt pond water microbial communities from South San Francisco under conditions of wetland restoration - Salt Pond MetaG R2_A_H2O_MG... | ecosystem: Environmental > Aquatic > Non-marine... | reverse complement strand
CGTATGGTTACCACGTGGGAACGTTTTATATTAGTTACAGGGATTCTATTACCGACAGAGGGGCGTCATTCGTCAATAAACCCTTTGTCGTTGTTGGGCGGGGCTGCGCCACTGGTTTCCTCGATAACGACTCGCCAGTCCGGCACCACGTCTAATGGGGACGCGATATCCCATGTGCCTTCTATCTCGGCCCCCTCAGCAAAGGAGTCTCTGAGGAGTGTCGCAAGCGCTTGCTTGAAATCTTCAGGAGAAGACTCGGTAGGTCCACCGTGTGATGATGTAGTCATTTCAGTACCTGGCTCGACCCGCAGGATAGCGAACTATAGCTGCCAATCTGCCGTGCCAAGGTCTAAGCGGGCTGCGTATTTAATCTGAGCTATGAGTGAGTACTGGCTCTATCGAAACCATCGCCAGCGGTCCGCGAGCAAGGTCAGTGAGTGGGCAGTTCCGCCGCTTCGATGCGAGACAACAAAACCACTGTGCTGATTGTATCCTCTGAGCTCGCACGCTGGTTTTGAAAGCTCTTGAAAACGCTGAATCGCACACCCGAAATGCAACGCGCACAGTCAGCAGACAGTATAATCAGACGTGACTAATCTGTGTGGTAGTAAACAGCTTGTATATTAGTTTATGTAACCGAGGTCGCGGAGACGACCTATGGTGTCCTCGTCGTCTACCGCATCAGTAATGGCATCATCAAGTGTATTCTGACGCTGTTGAATTACCTGAACAAGCTGGCGAGCACTCCGAAGTTTGTACCGTACATCAGGGTCGTCTACATCGTCAAAAGCGCCTTCTAGTAATTCATCCAATGTGTCCAGAGTGGTTTTAACCATGAGAAGAGTACGCTAAACAATTTGATAAGTTTTGTTGTATCTTGCACGCCGATGCTGACAGAGATTCAGCGGACAACGAAAGATTTGCTGCACCCTCTATATTCAGCAGTCGGTGCCTTTCGGAATCACGGACATTCACCCCTCTGATGTAGAAGGGCGAGGCTTCGTTCCAGATTGTAAACGATGCACTTGATAACGAGTTCGCAGAACTACTTCCACCAAAGGTGTGACCGGACGAATGTACCGAATTTCTGTTTGATCGCCGCGTTGACTGTCTCGTTTCTGTTCCGTCGATGGTAGAGCTCACTGTTCAGCCGAGCATTCCACGCTTTGTGGAGAGACGTGAACTCACGGTGTTTGATGAGTAGCCATCCGTTCTAGTTTAGTGGCGGTCAAAGGCAAACTCACCCGATTCAACTTGGCTGCGTAACCGTTCTCTGTGTGGGTTTGGATTCTGCGACGCCCACAGCAACAACTTGTCCAAATCCGGTAGTTCGTAGCCCAGTTCGACCATTAGATACAGCTGGATCAGATGAGCGTGTCGTTCCACTGCTAACGAACAGCGACGACGAGGGAGCCGCGATGCCGACGAGTCGGCGTCTGCGGCAGCTTCGTCTCCGCGCTGCCTTGCCTCCAGTGACCGCAACTCATCCACGATTACACGGCTCATCATCAGCGAAATTGCTGACATGATGATTAGCGCCTCGATGATGTAGGCGTCCGTCGTGTTGATTTCGTCCAAGCCAAACCGCGATTTCAGTTCCTTGAACAGCAGTTCGACCTCCCAGCGCGCCCGATAGAGCTGCGCGATATCGGGCGCGCGGTAGTCGTCTTTGCCGAGATTCGTCAGATAGAGATGGTACTCTTCGGTCTTCTCGTTACGCAGTCCGACCAGTCGAAACGTTCGGGTCGCGCTGGCGCCCGACCCTCGCTTGCGCTCAAAGGAGAGCGTGATGCGGACATCAATCTCCTGTCGCTGCAGGTCGTCGAGGACGGCCTGCAGCGACTCTCCCTCAAGCGGGATGCTGTTACCCCGCCACGTCCGCAGTTCTTCGGCGATCTCGAAGTTCGCGTCGTCTTTGACACGAGAAACGAACCAGCCGTCATTCTTGTCGATACGGTCGAACAGCCAGAAATCGTAGAAGCCCAAATCAAGCAGGATGAGGGCGCCAGCTACCCACTCGCCGGTGGGTAGCTGGCTCCGTTCGTGGGTTTTCCCGTCAGTTGTCCGGAATCGCGTCGGGAGACCGGTCGAGAGAGATTCGGTGAGGTGAAGCTTCAGCTCAGACTGGTTGTCTCCGGTTGCTGCGTAGACATCGGCAGCGTCATGGTACAACGAGACAATGGTAGCGTCGGCAATGAGGACGTCTCGAAAGCGTTCGAGACGTCCGTTCAAGTCTTTTCGACCAGTATCGAGATTCTCGATAGCGTCATCGAAATCTCTCGAAGGAGTGCAACGAAGCCCGGTTCGAACCAGTCATTGAACGACGAATAAGAGAGTTCGTCGCAATCAGCCATCTCGACGTAGCGTTCGAGAAACGCCTGTAAAGAGCGGTCTGAGCCAGCAGCAAAACCAACGAGAGTGTGTAAAACAACGCGGCGATGTCGAACTTCTGCTCTCGCTCAACGAGATTCGTTGCGCGAGCGCGCTCGCGCAACTCATCAGAGGGAAACGCTCTTTGAATCCGATCAACAACTACCGAGTCCGGTGGCGAGTACACACTTCCCACCGGGTTTCTCAACCGGGTAGGTGCAGCGATATCTAATCAGTAGATAGCGACTGGATTCTTCGCTAAACTAGAACGGATGGATGAGTGGCCGGATATCGTGATCCTGAACGAGACGGCGGAGCTTCTGGTTGTCATATCTCTTATCACCGGTCAAAACCGAGATGGAGGCTGCGTTCCGCTTCACTATCTGCGGCGCAATCTGAGTATCGTGGTTTGGCGTCGTCGTTACGTGAATATCGAGAACGGCATTGGCTGCAGTATCGATCAACAGTGTTGTGTTCAATTGCTGGATAGTAAGGTTCGTTCGCTTCGTGTAGTGTGTTGAGGCATGCGCTCGCTCAAGTCCGGATGCATCGATGCCAGTGACACCGCCCAGCGGCAAATCCGTGAGCGAGATCTTCAGTAACACTCGCCAGACGGCCATCTCTAAGCGGTCGAAGGCTTTGCAGAGTGCCGAGGGTGCAGGGATCGAATCGAGATCAAGGGCGTCACAAATGTGAGACATCTCGATGAGTTCATCAACGAGGTCACGGTACGTGGTCGTCTTTTCATCTTGAGACAGAGCAGAACAACGTGTTGCCGGATCGTGAACCGTTTCCGCGAATATCGAGTTGAAAACCGTTTGACCGTACGGCGAGCCAACACCATAGCTTGTTCAACGAATCGAAGAATCCGTGACTTTGGGAGAGTATCCATTTCTTCTCAATCTACTCACCTATCGTGTTTGCCAGCAAGGGTTTCAAGAAGGCTGTATATTTTGCAAGTCAAATTCCTCTCGGCAACCAGTGGAATTAAAGAAGTCAAACTGCTGCTTCGGATTTCCTCTCTTGGCCTAATTCAGACAGGATCATTATCAACTCGAAACGGGACAGCGTGGAACATTCTTTCTCGCGGTCTGGCAGAAGTAGGAGTGGGACACTCTGAATCACCGCCTGTGGAGACTGCGCTCTCTACGGGGACTGTGGTTGTTCCTGCAAAGCGCGTCGTGGAAGCAGGAAGACCCTGACTCAAGGAACCGCCAAAGGCGGCGAGTAGGCAGGGGTAGTTCACTACAGCAGAGAGAGGGGCCGGTAACGTACACAAGTACTCTGATATGTATTTCCAAGAAGTACGGATAGCAACTCACATTGTATTATTGGACACCTGTATTTGCGCGTAAATCTGCCTCTAAATCGAACGTGTCTATATTTCCATGGACATCCTTCGCTAACATATTCAGATTGGTAGCCAAGTCAGCCACATGAGCGATCGTTTCAGCCTGCTCATCCGTCCGGTCAGAGATGCGCCCTGAGAGAGACTTGACTTCATCAATCATTGTGGTGGCTCTTTGCATGGTGGCACTAACGCGCTCTGTGTCATTTGCTTGCTCGCTCACAGCCGAACTGATTTCAGTGATACCAGAATTCGTTTCGTTAACACGTTGTTGGATACGCTCAACCGTTCCCACAGCATTTTCCACAGCGTCAGTTCCGTTTTCAATTTCCGTGTTGGCCTCCCTGATTGTGCTTACAACCGCCCCCGTCTGATCTTGCACATCGGTGATGATTTCATTAATATCGGTCGCCGATTCCTTCGTTTCTTCAGCCAGCGATTTTACTTCATTAGCAACAACGGCAAACCCTTCACCACTAGCTTCAGCGTTTGCTGCTTCAATATTCGCGTTCAGCGCAAGCATATTTGTTTGTGATGCGATATCTTGGATTATGTCAACTATTTCAGTAACTGAGTCCATCCTTTCTTCTAGTGAGTTTATCTCTGCGGCTACTTCTTCGGAGTGTTCGGTTGCTGTTCGGATCTGTGAAACTGCTTCAGTCATCTCTTCAACACCTTCCTGAGTCAATTCAGCGGCTTCGTTTGATTGTGTCTCTATTTCAGTTGCCGAGGCACTAATCTCTTCGATGGATGCCGAAAGATCAGACACGTTGGCGTTTGCGTCACTAATATTATTTGCTGCATTGCTGATCTCGGATTCGATTTGAGAACTAAGCTCATCAATGTCTTCAACAGCATCAGCCACGTTATCACTCGAACTGCTCAAGTTCTCGCTACTATCAGCCAGTTCTTCGGACTGCCCGGGAAGTTTCTCAACAATTGAACTGACATTGTCCGTTGTCGTGATAATATATTCATCCAATTCGCCAAACAATGCATGAAGATCAGAGAGTGCCTCAAGCTCTACACCCTCAGGTGGGTCAGGGACACCACGCTCTATATCGAGACTACCGTCTGCAAGATCAGATAGCTTTGCGCGTTGATTTTCTAACCCTGAATCACGGTACTCCTCAACAGTCTGGCGATTTTGCTCGCGGAGGACGGCATCCGCATTGTTGCGTATCGTTGCTAGAGCACCCGCAACCTCTCCTTCCTCTTCAAGCGGTGTAGCTGTTACACTTATTGGGATGGTCTCACCAGCAACGGTAACCTGTCCAACTCGGTCACGAATCTCTTGACCACTTAGAATCGCATCATTGGTTGCATCAAGTGTCTCATCAGCCGATTCTACCAATTCCGATGGTATGGCCCCAATAGCCTCATGCTCAGTCATCCCAAAGAACCGGATCGCATCGGGATTTACAGCAGTGATTTCGTTATCCGCATCAACGATGATTGTTGGGTCTGGGAATGAATCAATTCCTGCCCCGTCAAGAATAGAGCTTGTGTCCACTGTGGATATTTGCTCTCCACGCCACATTGTTGTCTCATCGTTCTCTTGTGTTCCTTGTGAACTTGGAGAATCGCTTGAGGTGCCACCGTCGGTGATGAACTCTGGGTAGGATACAATATTATGTTCAACCTGATCCATGCCCTCCTGCTCAGTTTCTTCATCATATCGGAGGCCAAGTACAGAGTCAATAGCCAGATATGCACCCATTGTCGTCAGGACGGTCCACGTACCGATTACGAGAACACCCACTACCTGCATGGCCAACTGATTTACTCCAAGGAACGCCCACCCACCATTCTGACCAACACCAAATACGGGTATCAGGATCACGCCTATACCACCAGCTGCCCCGTGAACCGCAAAGACACCACATACGTCATCAATGCCAAGATGATTAACCGTCCACTTGTACGTCGGGAAGACAACTAATCCACCAAGGACACCTATCAGAAGACCTCCCCACCACGTCACATAGGCTGCACCACTCGTAATAGCAACGAGACCACCAAGTAGTCCATTCGCGGTGAACAGAGGGTCTGGTTTCCCCTGTATGAGAGCAGTTATAACAGAGGACGCAACTGCACCGCCACCCATCGCTAGCGTAGTCGTCAGTGCCACACGGCCTAATTCTTCTCCGAAAAATGCCCCACTTTCTGAGAGAACTGTCGCCTGCGTCCCAACGTTGAACCCATACCATCCGAAGGCAAGCATAAACGTTCCCACAACGGCGAACAGGACTGAGTGTCCAGGAATCGGATTGCTGTTACCATCTTCATCAAACCGGCCTGAACGTGGCCCGAGAACGTAGGCAGCTGTCAGGCCTGCGAGGCCCCCAACCATATGCACAATCGTTCCGCCAGAGAAATCCAAATACCCTACCCCGAGCAGTTGTCCAAGATACCCGCCTGCTGAAAGGAGGCCGCCTTGCCAGGTGAGCCCCTGAACGACTGGATAAATGAAGACAGTGATGAACACCGAGAACAGAATATATGACTTGAATTTGATCCGACCAGCAACTGCACCGGACACGATGGTCGCTGCAGTCATTGCGAAGACGGCACCGAATAGCCATCCAATCCACTGACCTGGGGAATTTATATATGAGAAGCTGTCAGCCAGAGAAACTGCACCAGGTGATGTAAGTGAGCCTACGAGCCCAGCAATTCCCAAGCCGAGAATGAAGTACCCAAGTACGCCAAGTGACCAATCAAACATATTTTTCATTACTAGATTGGACACGTTTTTTGAGCGTATCTGGCCAGCCTCTAGCAGCATAAATCCGGGCTGCATGAAGAAAATCAGGAAGGACACAGTGAGCACCCAGACTGAATTGATGCTGTTAGCCAGGACGCTCGCATCAACTTGCAACAAAAATATCACTAGAACCACACCTGAGATATTGAATTGAAACGACCCAATTGAGACGCTATGCTGTATAAAATCGTTTTGTCGATTGTCCTCATACAGTTTCCAATGTGGTTTGTAATATATATCTACTTGGTACTATTATTGTGCTTTTCGCGGTTGATATTTTACATTTTAAATTTCTCTCTCTGCCGCTTCAGTAGACGAGAGCGCCGCGATTGATTCATTATAATAAAAAGCGAAGAAGTATTGTAATGTAACGCAGTATAGCAACGCTGCTTCCTGACTAGAAACCGCTGGAGCTACGAATTTGAGTAACCGGCATCTGTTCATGTCTCACTGGATTTCTAATAGATCTCAGATAAGTTGCCACTCGCCACGGTATCTGTGTGCCCCGTCCAGAGAGAACTGCGTTCGTGAGCCTATCCGCCAGTTGATGAGGTGTGATACGAGGTGCCGGATTTGAACGACGTGAGTTCTTCAATCCGGTCTTCCAGTTCTGCAATTTCGTCCTGTAGCTGGTCCACCTCACCGTCCTCGGCATCGCTGGCAGCGAGGCGATCTTTCAGTCCCTGGAGGCGGGTCTCTTTGGTCTGTTCGTCGACATCGGCTTTGCGGACGTACTCTGTCGTATCGAGTTCATAGAGGGCGGTTTCAGACAGTTCCGTCACCTCCAGTGCATCGTCGACTTTGCCACTGTCAAGACTGGTGACACGTTCCCGGTCGATACCGGCGGCTTCCAGTGCATTCACGACTGTTTCTTCGTCTTTGAGCGACCGTTGGCGTCGAGAAGTCCGTTGGACAGAGCCGAACTGGCCACTGACCGGCTGGTCGTGATGTAATCGACTCAATAACACGTCAGCAATTTGTTTCCGAAGGTCGTCGGCACTCCGCTGGACATCCGACAGCATCGTGTAGAGATCCACCAATGCATCCGTCTCAATTGTGGTGGGGTCGGTCATGTCCTGGCGTTCTAACGCGTCGGTCAGGAGAAGCGCATCGCTGTAGACCTGCAACTCCGGTTCGGTACGATCTATCTCCTTGTCTTCGTCACCGGTTGTGGCTACCTGTGTCGTGGTTTCGAGATCGGTCTGGCGGATCATCCCAGCGTCTTCGTCGACTTCCATGTTGGGGTGCAGCGACCAGACCGCAGCAAACGGTTCCGCATCGGGCGGAAGTCAGTCAAGTTCGAACTCTTGTGTAGGTTCGTCACTGACCCGGCCAAACAGCGTTTCGAATTGCTCGCGCTGGAGCGGCCGCCGCTCGTCTTTCTCCACGTAGTCGATAATAATGCGGTGTTCCTGGCTATCGCTAATGCGGAACGCGGTGTGCGAGAGTGGCGTCACCAGTACCGCGTCCGCTGGAAGGTCGTCAACCTCCTCCAGCAGCGTGTGCCAACTGACACTGAACGACATAGATGCCCTACTGCCCCCGGCTTCAAAGGGCTGCTGACGGTCGGACGACGCCAGTGATTCCGCTGTAATCCCACCAGACCGCAGCAGGGCTTCCACTCACACTCTGGTGTGGTGAAACAATGGTTTCCATCGACTGACCAAACTGCAAACTGTTAAGACTGTCAGGACTGTACGTGTGTATAGAGCAATGTCTGCAGACAAGCGTATTCCAGTCACAGAGGAGACGCGGAAGGAGCTCCACGAACTGAAGGAGCCCGGACAGACCTACGACGATCTCCTTCAGGAACTCGCACAGCATCGACGCCGGCAGGACTTGGAGCAACGCTTTCAGGATTTGGAGGATGCAGACAGCGACGAATTAACACCGCTCTCGGATGTCTGACTACGACGTACTGCTCGGTGATGAAGCCCGGGAGTTCCTCGATGTTGCCGACAAGAAGACAGAGCGGGTCTGCAAAGAAAAGCTCGGGTACCTGGCAGAGAGTCCGTACCCTGGCCGGGGCCGTGGGGACAAGGAGAAGCTCCCCATCGACGGCCGGCGAGACCGGTACCGGATGCACATATCCCGTACCTATACAGCCATCTATACTATTCTGGAAGACGAGAACCAGGTGCGTGTTCTGGAGATTGTCCCCATCGACGACGCCCACAAGCGATACGGTTTCTAACGCTTTTATGGGTCGGACGGGTCGGGGTAGCGCCTGATAGGTTCGTTTTCGGCCCAGCCAGATACACCGGATTTCCGCTGTTATCCCGGGGGCGTCTATTACGACTAATTGGAGAAGCCGTAACTACTGTTTTCAGGAAGAGGACGGTGGAACATCTGCTCGGTATATCTGCGAATTTAATGATTTGTGCTCAGATGTTATTCTAGTAAAATATTAAATGAGCGCGTTACGTCTCTTTATATATGGAACGAACAATTCGGGATACCCTCGTTGCCCTTGTTGTTGGGGGCGTAATAAACGGGGGTCTCTACTGGCTTACTGGACACGTCAGCCTTGCAGTTGCAACTGGTCTTTGTTGGGCCATTGGCCTCAAACTTGTCCTCCATAGCAGATACCTGTATCCAGCCTTCGATGTGGGTGATACGTGGTCTAGTAACCGCTGGTCAGCATTGGCTATCGGACTTACTAATTTCGCTGCTCTCCTCGGTGTGAGTCCGATGCTCCCAATTTCGGCTGAACTTCGCCTTGGACTTGGATTCCTTGTATTGGGGGTAGGACTCGTCGCATACTCAGCGGGTACACTTGCTGTATTAGAACGAATCCAAGGGAATTCGGAGACAATAATCCCTAACCCCCAAACACCGTCTGCAACAGACAGCAATTGATACTGAACAGATTCATCTGCACCTCTCACTGGCTAACACTCTTGTTTCTACTGACCGAACTGCGACTTCCAAGGCACCCCTCACGCGAAAGATCTAAACTACGGGATTACAGCAGTAATCACGACCACTTTCAAGTACCCCGCCGCTGTCGGGTAAGCACGAATGTTGCAACGGGCTCACGACGCCGCTTCCCCCAGGGTAGAGCCACTGAAACCAGACGACTCTCTACGACTGTTGGAGTGGTCAGCGATTCCCCACTGTCGTCGGAATCCTTATCACGAATTATGGATAATTCGTAACCAAGATGGCCCAATCACCGCCCCGTTCAGGGCGACCCCCTATTCAGCAGCTCCAGACGGTCGCCGACCTCCTGGAAACGCCAGCACTCGCTCGGCTGTACGCCCACATCTTGCAACACGGACCGGTCACCGTGTCCGAGGTCCTCGACGAGCTCGACATCCCGCAGGGGACTGCCTACGACTACGTACAGAACCTCGAAACCGCTGGCTTAGTGGAGAAAACGCGTGACCAGCGCCCCTACGAATACGATGCCGAGTCCATCGCACTCACGCTCTCTACTGATGGCGAGACCCAGACAATCACGCCCGCACTTATCGCAGCCGTGGCTCGAATCCGGCGTCGAAGCGCTGCCGTAGGCCGCTCGCTCTATCGCTTTGTGTCCGTTTCAGCGGTTCGCCCCTCGTCTACCCTCTCAGGGCCTCGACCGGTTCTTCGCTCGCCGCTTTCCAGGCCGGATAGAGCCCGCTGAGGACGCTCACGACGACGGCAAAGGAGAAGGCGGCGAGTAGATAGCCGAGATTCACCAGCCGGAACATCGCGGTCGCGTCCTCGACGGTGTAGTGGTTGATGACGAGGCCGACGAGCGCGCTGACTCCCACGCCCACGATTCCGCCGAAGACGCCCAGCAGCGTCGCCTCCATGAGCATCACTTTCAGCACGTCTCGCTTCTGGTAGCCCACGGCCCGGAGCACGCCGATCTCCTCGCGGCGCTCGACGGTCGACATCAGCATGACGTTGAGGATGGAGATACCCGCGACGAAGAGCGATATCGCGGCGATACCGACCAAGACGGTGTTGACGATCTGGAAGGTCTCGTTGATCTGGTCGACGAGCGCCCCCAGCTCCTGTACGGTCACGCGCTGCTGGCGGTCGTTGAGCCCGTCGCGAATCGCCATCGCCGACTCGTTTGCCGCTGCCCCCGATTCGGCGGTGACGTACACCTGTTGGTAGCCGCGCTGGTCGAAGGCTGGCATCGGGAGGTAGACGCGGTTCTCGGGATTGAGCTGTGAGAACGAGCTGGTCGCGTTCAATACCGCCCGCACACGCATCGACGTGCCGTTGACCGTGATGGTGTTGCCCGGCTGGAGGTCCTCGTCCTCGGCGACGGCTTCACCGACGAGGACGCCGCTCCGGAAGGGGTCGGGGATCCGACCGTCAGAGGCGTTGTACACTGACGCCGGATCGTCGATGCCGTAGACGAGCTCGCTCCGTCTGGGGCCGCGGTCGTAAGAGATCGGTTTGACAGCCTGTTTGCCCGGTGAGACCGAGACGTCCGGCCCGACCGCTCGTCGTATCTCCTGGATGTCCCGTTCGGTGAGGTTCTGGACGCCGGCATCCTGGTTCGGCGAGACCGTCACCTGATTACCGAGGGTGCCGAGGTTGTCCGAGATCGAGGACTCCAGAGCGACGCCGAACATCCCGAGCGAGGCGATAGCGATGACGCCGATGACGATACCGAGCGAAGCGAGCACTGAGCGCGCTCTCGTCCGCGTCAGATTCCGCTGCGCCATTAACACCGTCGGGAATCTGCGGTAGAGTGACTCAAGCATCGAGCGTCTCCCACTGTAGCGCCCCGTCGACCAGGTTGATCGTCCGGTCGACGTACTCGTTGACCAGTTCGTCGTGGGTCACGGCGATGATACCGACGTCTCGCTCGTCGGCGATGCGCCGGAACTCGTCGAGAATCTGCCGGCCGGTCTCCCGGTCGAGACTCCCCGTCGGCTCGTCGGCGAGGACAATTTTCGGCTCGTTGATGAGCGACCGCGCGATGGCGACGCGCTGTTTCTGGCCGCCCGAGAGCTGGTCCGGGCGGTGGTCGAGGCGGTCGCCCAGCCCGACCCGCGTCAGCAGGTCGCGCGCGCGGTCCCGCCGATTGCGGTCGCGGTCGAACAGCCGCGGGACTTCGACGTTCTCGACGGCAGACAGCGTCGGCAACAGATAGAAATGTTGGAAGACAAAACCGATGGCCCGCTTCCTGAGCACTGTCCGCTCCCGGTCGTTCAGGTCGGTCACGTCACGGTCCTGGAGCAGTAGCCGCCCTTCTGTGGGCGTGGCGAGCAAACCGAGGATGTTCAACAGCGTCGTCTTCCCGCTGCCGCTTGGGCCCATGACGGAGACGAACTCACCGGGTTCCAGCGCGAAGTCGACGCCCTTCAGGGCTTCGAGCGTCTGACCACCGGTTCGATACCGCTTGACCAGATTTCGAGCGTCGATGACCGTCATACGTTCAGTTCTTTCTCAACGCGCCGGTATCGACGGACGAGCACCCCGGCGACGACGAGTACCGCGACGGCGGCGACGCCGAGTATCGCGATCAGGCCGCCGACTGGGCCGACGCCGGACTGTCGCTCTGACTGCTCCGTGAGTCCCGGATCGACGGGGACGGTGAAGCTCTGTCTGGTCTGCTCACCGTCGGCGAGGTAGTGCACGTCCAGTTGGATCGCCGAGACGTTCCCGGTGGCCCGGGCCGTCAGATCGAACGAGCTGAAGTCGCTGGCCGGCACCTCCCCGACGAAGAAGTCCCTGTTGGGGGCCGCGGGTTCCACGTTCTCGCTCGGGACCACCCGGACGATGACGCTCCGTGCCGACGTCGTGCCGACGTTGCTGGTGGTGCCAGTTATCTGGAGGACGCCGTCCTGTCGCGTGACGTCGAGGCCGGTCAGTTCGATGGCGGCGGGTGTCGCGCGTAGCGTCCTCGTCGTGGTGGCAGTCCGCTGGACCGACCCGCTTTCGTAGTTCGCTGAGACGACTACGTCCGCACGGGGTGCCGACAGCGTCGCGTTCAACTGCACTCGCTCCGTCGAACTCGGGGGGACCGACCCGACGATAGTCTTGCTGACGGTCGCGTTCTCCGAGCGGCCGGTGACGACGATATCTTGGGCCGCCGTGTTCGCCTGGTTGATGATGTCGACGCCGAGAGTCTGTTCGCTGCCGCCGCCGGACCGCGAGGTTTCGAGGACGACCTCGCCGCGGGCTGTCTCGGTCTCGATCGACTGGTTCTGTGTCACAGTCCGCTGGGTCCCGCTGGGGAGCGTGTAGGTAACTGTCGCGGTCAGTTTATTCGTCCCGGCGTCCCCGGGTCGGAAGCGAAAGGCTGCCGTTTCCGTCGCGCCCTGTCCCAGGGATGCAAAGACCGAGCGGTTGTCGAGGACGGTGGCCCCGTCGGCCGAAACGGACACCTCGACGTTCGAGATACGCGTATCCAGCCCGTTTGCTATCGTTACGTTCCCGGTCGATTTCACGCCGGCGACGGAGTCCCCGGCCCGGAGGTTAACCTGTGGATGGCGCTGCCTGACCGATAGCGAGACCGGATACCGTAGCTCGATTCTCTCGTCGGTGTTGGCGTTCCGGGCGTTGACGTAGACTCGAAGGTCGCGCGTCCCTGCCTCCTCGAACGTGTGGGTCAACGGCACCGGTATCTCCGCCCCGGGTCCGAGTGTCCCGACGTTCCGGACCCGGGTGTACACCGGAAGCCCGCGCGAGGTGCCGGGACGCAACTCGACGCTACTGATTCGCATCGCGTCGCCGCTGCCCTGGAGGTTCCGGACCGTCGTCGTGAACGTGACCGACTCGCCGGGTGCCGGACTCTGGGGCGACACAGTGACATCGGTAATCGAGGCGTTGACCTGCACAGCGCCGGCAACCGGCGGGGCTACTGCAAGCACCGCCAGTGTGAGGAGTATCAGTCGGCGCATACCGATTCACCTATCTCTCGGACTCTCTGCCGTCGGGCGAGATGGGCGGAGAGCGTTCTTGCAGGAATAATTTCCATAGATCTACTGCGTAGACCTTTCGCATAAATGCGGCGAATTTTACGATCGGTCGCCCCCGGTATTTTAGCCGTGAGGCGCGGTACCCGATAGTATGGACCGATGGGGCCTTCAGCCGCGGGTGCGCGACGTGGCCGGGGCCATCGAGACGATGGAGGCGAGGGGGGCGGCGAGCACCGCCGACGCGACGGCCGACGCACTCGGGACGCCGACCGTCGTCGCCGCCGGGACGCTGAAGTTCGACCCGGCCACGATGACCGGTAACGCCGTCGAGATAGAGATGCGCGACGAATCGGAGGTACTCGGTGCCACGGAGCGAGAGACCGTCGGTGATATCACCGTCGAGAGCCCGGCCTTCGACGTGATGCTGCCCCGGTATCTCGACGCTGTCGTCACCGAACAGGGTAAGTTCCCGCCCGAGCGTGTCGTCACGCTGCTGCGCGAACTGTTCGGTGAGAGGCCGACTGAACACTGGCAAGAGCCATGAGCGAGGACACGCCGGGGATCATCTGTGCCGGGCACGTCAACTGGGACGTGACCCTACAGGTCGACCGGTTGCCCGACCCCGACGGCGAGGCCTGTATCGCCGACCAGTACCAGTCCGGCGGCGGGAGCGCCTCGAACGTGGCCGTCGCGCTCGCGGGACTGGACGCCAGTCCCCTGTTGCTTGGCAGCGTCGGCCGGGACGAACACGGCTGGCTCGTCCGCCGCGAACTCGAAGACGCGGGCGTCGAGACGGCGCTGGTCGAGACCGACGGCGAGACCGCGGTGAAATACCTCGTGGTCGACGAGTCGGGCGAACTCATGATGTTCGGAAACGATGGAGCCAACGAGTCCTACGCCGCCTCTGACCTCTCTGCGACGGCGCTCTCGCTGGCCCACCACCTCCACCTGACAAGTCAGGCGCCCGAGACGGCGGCCGAACTCGCCAAAGCGGCCCGCGACGCCGGGCTGACGGTGAGCTTCGACCCCGGTCGACGGCTGGCCGACCGTGACTACGGCGAGACCATCCGACGGACGGACCTCCTGCTTTGCAACGAGCGCGAGGCGACCGTCCTTCGGGATGACGAGGGTGCCGATGCGGTGTCGACTCTCGTGGTCAAACAGGGGTCGGGCGGCGCGACTGCCACCACCGACGGCGCGTCGATCTCACATCCGGGGTTCGCCGTCGATCCGGTGGACACGACGGGCGCGGGCGACGCCTTCGCGGCGGGCTTTCTCCTGGCCCGAGACGAGGCGGGCCTGGAGCGGGCGCTCGCCGTCGGAAACGCCTGTGGCGCGCTGGCGGCCCGGACGCCCGGCGCCCGGGTACAGGTGGCGTGGCGGGACGTGAAGGCGCTGCTGGATATCGGACCAAGCCACGGCTGACAGCGCTGTGGGCGACCGTGACAGCGACGCCTTCGGGACGGTGACCGCGGCCCGGCTTCGACCGCGTCCGTCATCGCAGGCCTCGATTCGCCGCGGACGGCACGGATGCCGATTCCGGCGCCGACACCGACGCTATCTCGGCGTCTCCGTTCCCCGCTTTTCCAGCGCTGTCGCCAGTTCCGGGGTCTCGTCGGCGGCGATCCCGGTGTCACGACCGGCGGCCGCGGTTTGCAAGCCGTACTGGCGCTCACACGCGGCGCGGCGGACCCGAAGCACGTCGGGAACCGAGACGGGCGCTCCGACGCGGCGACACTCGCTTACGGGTCGCCCCTGAACACCGGGTATGGTCGAACTCAGACTCGTGGCGGGCGTAGCCAGCACGGGCGCTATCGGCGACGGCGAGACTATCCCGTGGCACTACGACGAGGACGAACAGCAGTACAAGAATCGGGTCGCCGACCACCCGGTCGTCGTCGGCCGGCAGACCCACCAGGGGATGACCCGCGTTCGGGGGACTCACCCGGTCGTCGTCACCGGGAGCCCTGAAGCGTACGATGAGGCCGACGCCACGTTCGTCGCCACCGTTGCCGAGGCCGTCGACGCCGTCGCGGCGCAGAGCGACACCGGCTACGTCATCGGCGGCCAGTCCATCTACGCGATGTTCCTGCCTTACGCCCGTCGCGCCTACGTCTCCGAACTGCCAGAGACGCAGGTCGCGAACCGGGTGTTCCCGTATCTGGGGACGAACTGGACGGTCACCGATCGCCACGAGTACGACGAGTTCGACGTCATCGAGTACGTCAACGAGGACCCGCTGGCCCCGTCCGAAGCGTCGGACTGACGTCTCTGACTCGTCCAGGGGCGATCAGGCCGGCTCGATGGCGGTGCCGGAAACACCAACGCTTACCGTCCCCAGTCCTTGGTATCGGTCATGCAAACGGTCGACGCGGCAGGCCTTTCGATCGGTGACGACCACCCCCCACGGATCATGGGCGTGCTGAATGTCAGTAAGGAGTCGCCGTACTCACCCTCGGTGTACGACGACCCGGCCGAAGCGGCCGAGTACGTCGACGAGGAACTGATCGGTGAGGGTGCCGACATCGTCGACATCGGCCTGGAGTCCGCCAACAAACGACTCGACGTCCTCTCCGCCCAGGCTGAACTCGACAGGCTGGACATCGCCCTGGAGACTATCGACTCGGTCAGCGGCGACGCGATCTACTCCATCGAGACCCGCTACGCCGAGGTCGCCGAGGCCGCTATCGAGGGCGGTTTCGACATGGTCAACGACATCTGTGGCTTCGCCGACCCCGAGATGCCCGAGGTCTGCCGGGAGTACGACGTGGCCGTCGCGAAGATGGCGAGTCCGCCGGACCTCGAACGCCCCGGCGCCGTCGAGGAGACCGACTGGGCCGCCCGCAAGTCCCCCGAGTGGGCCGACTCGGCCGACTACGTCGACCAGGTGTACGAGGCGCTGAAACAAAACGGCCTCACCGACAAAACCATCGTCGATCCGGCGTTCGGCGGCTGGAGCGAGGCCAAGACCATCGACGACGACCACGTGACCTTCGAGCGCCTGCGGGAGTTCCGCGGCTTCGGCCGCCCGATCCTGGTCTCGATCAACCGCAAGAACTTCCTGCGAACTATCGCCGATCGCTCGACTGAGGAGGCCCTGCCCGTCTCGCTGGCCGCGACGGCGATGGCAGTCGAGCGGGGCGCACACATCGTCCGCACGCACGACGTGAAAGAGACCGTCGACGCCGCCAAGATCGGCGCGGCCTTTACCGAACGTGCCTCGGTCGCCGGTGACGGCGTCTCGGTGACCGAACTCGACGCGCGGCGGGCTACCGAAGTGGCGCGCCACCTCGACACGCTGGGCGCAGCGGCCGACGGCAGCGAGGCTTACGTCAGCCGCGTCTTCGAAGTCACCGGGCTCGGCCCCGAGGCCGCCGCCGAACTCGCGTCCGCCGCCGAGGCGACCGGTCTCACCGTCACGACCGGTGACGGCGGCGTCCTCGTCGGTGGCCGCTCTGACGCGCTCCGGGCGGTGGCCGGGGAACTCGCCGGCAAGCCCGCTTTCGAACCGGTCGTCGAGGCGATCCGCACCGACTGATATGGACTACCTACAGGAACGCGTCACGACGCTACACAACCTGACCGACGCGGTGCCGGCGATGCCCCGGGGCGACAGCGCGGTCGTCGTCCCTATCGCCGGCGAGAGCGAGACCGCCGTGACGCCGACGCACGTCTTCGAGGCGCTCGAATCCGTCGGTCCCGAGACGATCGTCGTCCCGCTTCGGGCGCCCCGAGACGTCGCCGTCGCCTTCGACCGCTGGGCCGCCGACTTCGATCTCGACGTGGCGACGCTGTGGTGTAACGCGCCCGCAGTCGCCCCGCTGCTCGACGACCACGACCTGGACGGCGCGATGGGGAAAGGACGCGACGTCTGGCTCGGACTCGGACTGGCGGCCGAGCGCGCGGACTACGTGGCCGTCCACGACGCCGACGCCTCCACTTACTCCCCGAAACACGTCCCGCGCCTGCTCGCGGGGCTGGACATGGGCCACGAGTTCGTCAAGGGCTACTACGCCCGCGTCGAGGACGGCCAGCTCTACGGCCGCCTCGCCCGGCTGTTCGTCGCGCCGCTGTTACGGGCGTTGTCGAGCGCCCACGACGACTCGCTGCTCTCGTACCTCTCGGCGTTCCGCTACCCGCTGGCCGGGGAGTTCGCGTTCACCGCCGACGCCGCCCGCTCGATTCGCGCCCAGCGGGCCTGGGGGCTGGAGATCGGGATGCTCGGCGAGGCCTACGACGTGGTCGGCGAGACCGCCACCGCGCAGGTCGACTTGGGCATGCACCGCCACGACCACCGGCCCGTCGGGGGCCGGGGCGGGCTCTCGACGATGGCACAGGAGGTCGGCGAGGCGCTGTTCCGCGTCCTCGAAGACCGCGGGCTGGCGCCCGACTACGAGCGCCTGCCCGACGCCTACCGCGACGCGGCGGACACGCTCGTCCGGCAGTACGGCGCCGACGCCGCGGTCAACGGGCTCACCTACGACCCCGAGGCCGAGCGCTCCCAGGTGCGGTCCTACGCCGAGAGCATCCGGGCGCCGGGCCCGGACGACCGGCTTCCCGCGTGGACGGAGACGACGCTGTCGCCTACAGCGGTGCGTGAGGTGTCGCGGGACACGCTCGGGCGACCCCGCGGGTCGCGGCTGGACTGACCCAACAGCGCGTGCGCTGGAACCCGTTTGAACGACCGCTGAACGGTGTGCCTGCCATTTTATACCATGGGCAGCCACAGATAGAGGTATGCCGGCGACACGTCTCAACGCACCGCAACGACCGGGGTCGACCGTTCGGCCGACACGACTGCGACCCGAAACCACAGGTCGATGACGGCCAGAGATATCTACCTCCCGGTCGCCGCACAGCCGTCGGTCTCGACGTTGGTCGGCCTGAGCCAGCTCGCCGAGGTCGAGGGGTACGAGCGGGTCTGGCTCCCCGAGACCTGGGGCCGGGACGCCGTGACCACGCTGACCGGCATCGCTCACGGCACCAACGAGGTCGGTATCGGTAGCTCGCTGCTGAACGTCTACTCGCGCTCGCCGGCGCTCATCGGACAGACCGCCGCCACGTTGCAGGAAGCGTCCGGTGGGCGCCTCCGTGTCGGGCTGGGTCCCTCGGGTCCGCGCGTCATCGAGGGATGGCACGGCGAGTCCTTCGAGCGGCCGCTTCGCCGGACCCGCGAGACCATCGACATCGTCAAGCAGGTGCTCTCCGGCGGCGGCGTCGAGTACGACGGCGATATCTTCGAGCTGTCTGGCTTCCGGCTCCGCTCGGACCCGCCCGAGCCCGCACCGCCCATCGATGCCGGCGGGCTGGGGCCCAAAGCTGTCGAACTGGCCGGTCGCTTCGCCGACGGCTGGCACGCCCTGCTGTTTACCGCGGAGGGGATGGTCGACCGGCTCGAGGACTTCGACCGCGGGGCCGACCTGGGTGACCGCGACCGTGCGAGCCAGCGGGTCACCTTTTCGATCCCCTGCTGTGCGCTGTCCGACCGGGAGCGCGCCCGCGAGATGACCCGCCAACACGTCGCCTTCTACGTCGGCGGGATGGGGACGTACTACCGCGATGCGCTCGCAAGACAGGGCTACGAGGACA
>Ga0209946_1000350_pt1 | contig 18961 bp, 18 predicted proteins | sample SalPon2_A_H2O_MG_FD_185704 | JGI IMG/M metagenome (GOLD analysis project Ga0209946, IMG submission 185704) | Salt pond water microbial communities from South San Francisco under conditions of wetland restoration - Salt Pond MetaG R2_A_H2O_MG... | ecosystem: Environmental > Aquatic > Non-marine... | reverse complement strand
CCCCCGTACGAGCAAGACGACGCCGTTCCCGGCGCCAGTCATATCGGCGAGCAGAACCGCCACGAAAACGCCTGCCGTTAGCAGACCGATCCCGACGGCGAGTGCCCGCATCTTCTCGGATCCGTTGCGTCGGTAGCCACGATAGGCCAGCGTCGCGACGAACAGACCGACGATAGCGGTCACGCCACGGGCCATGAGCACCACGCTGAACGGTTCCATCGGCGACAAACTGCCCGCGAGCATCACATCTCACCCCCGTACACGGTCCACAGGATCGTCCCGAGCCCGAACAGCTCACAGCCGCTGACGAGAATCGACTGGCCGACGGTCCCGATGTCGGTCGCCGTCGGCACCCCGACGCGGAGCAACTCGGGGACCGTTATCAGGAAGATGAGGCCGACTGCGAGCCAAAGCATCCGGCGGCGAGCCGGACCTCGGCGGTAGCCACGGACCAGCACCACCGCGATGGTCAGCGACAGCGCTACCGAGACCACCGAAAGGACGAGTACGCCGATCGCTACGAACGGGTCGGTCCCCGTCGCTTCTAGCTGTAGGAGACGCATTTCAGGACAACCCCTCGAACAGATCCGTGAACCGGTCGGCAGGGTCGGTCCTCGAGCGCGTCACCGCGACTTCGTAGGCCCCATCGGCGAACGTGACGCTGACTGTCTCGACAGTCGCTGCGTACTGCTTGTAGTGGTGGCCGTCGGGATCGAGTGCCTGCCGTTCGGTCACGAGGTTCGCGTCCCGCAATCGGTTGAGCCGGCGGTACGCCGTCGCATCGGACATCTCACAGGCCGTACAGAGTTCGTCGACTGACATCGGTTCGATCGTGAGGTGAGCGAGGATCGCACGGGCGTACTCGTCGTCGAGTAACGCCAAGATAGCATCCTCGTCCTCGTCCATATACGTCCCAGATCCGGGTAGGGGTAAAAAACCCGCCACAGCTTCCGGGTCGGAAGTCGTGCCCGGGGTGCTACGTCCCCCCGGCCTCTTGCCCCGCGTATGTCGCTACGATCGACGCTCGAGCGTACACTACCGACCGCCTTCCACGAGAGGCTTTCCCAGCTCCTGTGGCCGGTCTGGAACACCGAGCAACGCCGATTGCGCGCACCGCTTCGGGCGTTACTACCGACGGTGCTTACCTTTCTACTCCTCGCAGTGCTCCAGACGGCGATACGGGCCAGAGTCGAGCATCCCGTCCGGGAACTCCTCGAGTTGACTAGCATCGCCGTCGTTCTCGTCGGCGCAGTCCTGCTCGCGGCACGAATCATCGATCGACGCCCAGTACGCGGATTCGGCCTCTCGTTCGATCGATCGTGGTGGCACTCGTTCGCCGTCGGTGGACTCGTCGCGACGGCGATCAACGGCGGCGCACTGGTCGTGTCGCTCGGCGCTGGCTGGGCCACGTTCGATGGTGTGATGCGCGGCTCCGGCGATCTGTCGTTCGTCCCCGCGATGGGGCTCGTGTTCGCGTACATCGCGTTCGCAGCCGCGTGGGAGGAGTTCGTCGTGCGCGGTGCGATGTTGACGAACCTCGCCGAGGGGGCGGACGGGTTCGTCTCCCGGTGGATGGCCGTCGGATTCGCGGTGGCGTTCAGTTCACTCGTGTTCGCGTTTCTACACGGCGGAAAGATAACGCACGTCAGCCAGTACGGGTACTACCTGATCGCTGGATTGATTCTGAGTGGAGCGTACGTTCTGACCGGGGAACTCGCCCTCAGTATCGGCTTTCACGTGTTCTACAACTTCACCCAGAGCGCGGTATTCGGGCTGGGACACTCACAGCGGACGCCGGAACTCCTCGCCGTCGACATCGTCGGCCCATCGCGGTGGGTCGGAGAGGAGGGGCTCGTCTTCGTCGGCTTTGCCGTCCTCGGCGGCCTGTTGTTGGTGGCGTACATCCGATGGCACGACGGAGTGCTAGAAATTAATGATCGCGTACCCACCTACACCGGACGGTAACTCACACGACTCGAGACCAATGTCAACTGTATTTCCCTACCGGACCCCAATTGATCACACGCCGCGTGAACGCACAGACGTCGTCGTCAGCGACAAGCAGCAGGCCGATGTCCTCCAGACGGTGTCGTCGGACACGGCACAACGGATTCTGTCGACGGTGGCCCGCCGCCCGGCGACGGCATCGGACATCGCTGCGGCCATCGATACGTCCATCCAAAACGCGATGTACCACCTCGATCATCTCCGCGAGGCGGGCCTCGTCGAGGCCGTTGATACGTGGTACTCCGAGAAGGGAACCGAGATGACGGTCTACGCGCTCTCCGTCGAAGAGTTGGTCATTCGATTCGGGGAGCCCGACCCGAAACACGACGACGTGGATATAACAACCGGGGGGGAGCAGTAGTTCGTATGGACTGGGGCTTCAGAATCCGAAAGGACGTTCCTGGCTGGGTACTGAAACTCGTACTGGTCGGTGCCGTTCTGTTGATCGCCGGACTGCAATATCTCGACGTCGTGTGAATTGCCCTACCCTACCTTACCCTGCCTTACCCCACGTTACCTTACCTTACTTTACCTTGCCTTACCCCACTCGCTCCCTTCGGTCACTCGTTGAGGAAGGGGATTAACGCCTCAATTCACAGGCCGAGCCAGCCGGTCGTCCCACAGTTCCCGCATTCGATCTTCACCGTACCGCGGTCGGTTCGCGGCCCTCTGATGATCTCCCGGGAATCACATTCCGGACAACACAACCAATCGTAAATGGAGATGGTATCCGATTGTTCGACGGAAGGCATTGGTCGTATTTAAGATGCGAGCGGGAAAATGTCTGTTGCTACCGGTACGGCGCGATCCCAACCTTCCTACGATCGCAAAAAAATCCCTTCGTGACGGGGGAAACTCATACTGACGGATAAACGAATGTACACACGACGCACGAATGACCCGTCGGTCGCGCCGTCGAACGGCGTGCGCCTCGTGCGTCGGTGTCATGTGATTTCGTCCACCAGTATCAGGGTCCGTCCGGTGGGTCGGCGGTGGCGCTCAGGTACCCGGAGCCGTGATCGTGAGCGTATCCGATCCGTGGGCTCGTCGAGATAGCGACAACGCCCTGCGTGGAGGCCGTTACGGAGTTTCGAGGCGAAGGCCCGGGAGTTCGGTCGTGGGATGAAACGGACAGTCGGCGAAACGATCGCTGTTTCGCCGTTCGTCGGTCGTGGTGTCGAGTCCGGGATACGGATACGCATCCTTCGCAGGGGAAGATAGGGCCCGCTATTGCCGTCTATAATAATAACGGTTCCCTTCGTGACTCGAACCGGCGTGTCCCGAACGGTGAGCCCATTTATCGATGGTCAAGGCGAATACCCCGAGGTCGTACGGAAATCGGAGATTTCCGTGATGCGCGTGGGACGAAGTCTCACGAACCTGCGAATGGCGCAAGCGCCGTGAGCAGATGACGAGACGCTCCGCGTCTCGAACCACTGGACCCCGAAGCGATTCACACGACCTCTCTCAAGGAATCCAACGCTCATCAACGGATGTGTCTTTGCAATCGGTTGTCGAACTCTGATTTTGCAACTAGCTCCCGACGCCATTGAGCGGGTCGGAAACGCCCCTCGTGCCGGTCCGCTGTGGGCCGCCGTCCTGCAGTTGCAGGTAGGCGGCGGCGATGATCCCGTACAACAGGACGAAGAGGGCGCTGTTGATCGTATTCACGACGAGTTCCCCGACAATCGCGGAGCCAGCGAGGTCGAAGACGGTGCCGACGATGCCGCTGACGCCCCCGACGACGCCGCCGAGAATCACGAGGACCGCGAGCTTCAACCGATGCCCGCGCGCGAGGCCCCAGCTCCGTTTGAGTGCGCCGACGATTCCCCGATCCTCGACGCCGACGGCGAAGGTGAAAAACAGGAAACTGACCGCGAGGAAGATCCCGGGCAGGAACAGGAACGCGAACCCTATCACGATGGCGGGGCCGACGACCAGCCCGCCGACGAACAGTGAAAGCGTGGCCCGCCCCATTCGCCGCGTGTAGAGATCACTCGGGAAGCTCGATAGTTCCCCTGCCGGGCGGGTGAGGGCTCGCGACAGGACGGCGAAATACGCGGAGCTGAGGACGACCGCCCCGACGAAGAGGCCGCCGGCGACGGTGCCCGAGACGGGGAGCGTCATTCCGAGGGCCGCTTCGATTTCGCCTGCCGGCCCGTCCGAAAAGAGGCTGGTTACCACCGTGTTGATCGACGCCTGCGTCAGCAACTGGAGCGCGAGAAACGCGACGAGCAGTATCCCACCGGTCGGCGTGAGTATTCGCTTGATTCCATCACCGATCGCTCGTCCAAGTTGGAGGGTCATACATCGCTTTCTGGGTATCGGCGGAGCATAAACGCGGGGGAGACTCATATCGCGTTTTGATCCATCCGGACTCCGTTCTCGTACGCGAAGCGTTGTCGCACGGCAGCGTCCAAAACGCTCCGAGGACGCAGCGGGATCGGAACGGGACGTCGTTTCAACGCTATTTCGAACGCCGGAGACCGTTTTGTCGACGGAACCGGAGGGGTTGTGGCCACGTCGTCGCTCGGTGTCTCCGTATATTCGTCTCGAAACAACCCGAACGCATCCGTGGTTTGGGCGAGGGGCGCTCACGTATCGAAGTTACTTTCCTGATTCACCTGGTGGTACAGACAATGTCCACTTATGAAGCGTTCGATCGAGGCGTAGAGGTGAACGGTCAAACGGTCCTGACGATCGTCGAGGAGGCAATGGGACGATTCTCCGAAGCGTATCGGGAGCGGGCGCTCCAGGCACTTGCTGCGGAGGGGATCACGGATCCGGCTCCCGAAGAGTGGTACCCCCAACAGACCTGGTTGAATGCCTTCGAAACGATCGCCGAGGAGTTACAGCCGCACGTCCTCGATCGGCTCGGCGAACAGCTCCCGACCGTTGCCGCGTGGCCGAACGACTTCGATACCGTTCCCGAGGGACTCCAGTCGATCGACGACGCTTACCAACGGAACCATCGTGGTGGCGATATCGGCTACTACGACTTCGAGCAGACAGCGGATCGGGCCGGGGAACTCACGTGTTACAATCCGTATCCGTGTCCGTTCGACCGGGGGCTCATCCGTGGCGTCGCCGGACAGTACGCGTCCGTCGACGCGTTCGTCTTCATCGAGGAAACGGGAGAGACGTGTCGTCGTGACGGGGACGATACCTGTATCTACACCGTGTACTGGTGACCTATCTCTCGGTGGGAGCTATCAAGCTCCCGATAACGTACGGTCGGAGTTGTCCGTTGGTCGTCTCGATCGAACGCATACGTGACGCCGCCAGCAAGGCTCAAACCTGGTTTTGATACTACAGTTGAGCTAATAGGCGACGGCGATACGTCGCGTGTACGATGGTTGTAGTCTCCGCTTTCAAAGACGGATCGGACGCCCTCCGGGCGAATCCGGTCCTGCTTGTCGCTGGCCTCCTCGTCGGGATCGGCAGCCAACTGCAGTACGTGGGCCGCCTGATCGACTCGCCGATCCTATCGACAGGCGTCTCGCTGGCGTGGCTGGTCGTCTTCCCGTTCGTCTTGGGTGGGTTCATCGGGACCGCGCGAGCCGCGATCGAGGGGACGAACGCGTCGCTCACCGGATTCTTCGCGGCGGCGGCGACGCATTACCGAGCGCTCCTTGGTGGAACGGTCGCGTTCGTGCTACTCGTTTTCGGTACCGCCGTGGGGCTCGGACTCGCCGGGTTCGTCTTCGGCATCGGAGCGATGGCCCTCGCGACAGTCAACGAGGTGGTCGCCTTCGCCGTGGGTGTCGGCTCCGCCGTCATCTGGCTGGTGTCGATCCTCGTCGTCATGTTCGTACAGTTCTACGACACGGCGATCGTCATCGAGAACAAGAGCGTCACCGAGTCTCTGCGGAGAAGCATCGACCTCGTCCGCTCGAATCCGAAAAGTGTCGCCGGCTTCTCCGTTGTGTGGGTCGCCCTGCTGAACGCCTTCCTCGTCCCCGAGTACCTGCTCCAGGTGACGCTAACTGACGCGAGTCCCGTCGATGTCGTACCGATCGACCCTGGGCTCCCGATTGCGGTCCTGCTCCCGATCGGCATCACCCTTTCGGCGATCGGCTTCGCGTACCTATATACGGTGTACACGGCCTACTACATGCGATTAACCGCGACCTCGCCCGCTCCCGTGGAATCGATATAAAACGGTATTAGCGATCACCCAATACGATAGTCCCGAACAGCCCCGAATCGGTTCAGATCCCCGCGAGACAATCAACGGAAGCTACCAACAATGGCACGACTCCTCCCGACACACACCGACGCTGCCGTCGAACGAAGCGATGACCCGGCTGTACTGAGCCTCGACGACGACGCGACACGAGAGGTGATCGAAGCGCTGTCCTCCGAGACCGCCTACGGAATCTTCCAGCTGCTCAACGAGACGCCGGCGACGGCGTCACAGATAGCCGACCGACTCGACCAAAGCGTACAGAACGTCCATTATCACCTCGAAAAGCTCGAATCGGCTGGCGTGATCGAAGTCACCGACACCTGTTATTCGGAAAAGGGCCGTGAGATGAGCGTCTACGTCGTGGCGGAGGACCCGACGTTGCTCTTTCTCGGGACGGAGGACGACCGACCGAGTCTCAAACGCGCGTTCAAGTCGTTCGCCTCGCTGCTCGGCCCGCCGTCGATCCTGCTTGCCGTTGGTGAATCCGTCTCGCAGTTCGTCACCACCGAATGAGCGAACACACCGACGCACCGATCCGAAGGACTTCTGTCGGTGGCGACGCAACTGCGTGTGACGTGGCACCGACGATCAAGGCTCGAGACGATGTCGATGGCTGTGGCTGTCTCGAATGCCGCGGCATCGAGACGACCGCAACCCGTCGAAGCGTCCTCGATACGCTAGTCTGGTCCGTTCGCCTGTTTCGATCCTATCCGTCGATCGTCGTTTTCGCGGGCGTGATCATCCTGGCCAATCGGCTTCTCGAAACGGACAGCATCGACGTGCTTCCGATGCCCGCAATCGGCGTCTTCGAGACGCTGGCAGCGTTTGCGTTCGTCGTCTTGATCCGCGCCTACGTGGGAACGATCGTTGCCGGCGAACTGACTGGCGACCCCGTCACCAGACGCGAGGGACTGCGTCGAAGCCTCGCCCGGACACCGGCGCTGCTCGGCGTCATCGCCCTCACCGTCCTTTCGGTGATGACGGTTCCGTTTCTGCTGTTTTTCCCGTTCTTCGTTCTGGCCGCCTTGATCCCCGGTACCCCCGTGGATGTGGTGGGATTTCCCGTCGTTGCAGCGGCCGGTGGAATCGCCTTTGCCGTGCCGTTTCTTTTCGTCCTGTTCAAGTTCTGGTTCGCGCTCGAGGCGTGCGTCATCGGCCAGTACGGCCCGCTCGAGTCGTTCCGAGTGAGTTGGCGCCTCACGACGAACTACCGAGGGAAGTTCGTGTTTATAGGGGTGCTCGCTATCGGAAGTGCACTCAGTTTCTATCTGCCGACGTATCTCCCCGAGATGGGAACGCCTTTGGTTCCGCTGCATCCCGTTTTGGGCGTGCTCTCCTCGAGTGTCGGTGAGCTGCTTTCCGTCCTGTGGGCCAGCGCCTACGCGCACATTTACGTCCAGGGGATTGTTTCGTGAGCGGGGACCCGCGTCGGGAATCTAGCTGTATCCTCTCCAGCGGTGGCCGCAGTCTTTGCACTTGAAAAAGCGCGTCGGCGGTTCGTCGGCGCTCCCGGTCTGTTTGATCGTGTACCACGCCTCGTCGTGGCCGCACTCGTCGCAGATCACGTCCGTCGCGGTCGGCTTCCCCTCGAAGTCCGCGTCGGGGGAGGACTCGATCACGTCGTCGTCGGTCTGGCTCTCGGTGCTGACGAACGATTCGGCACGCTCTCGGTCCTTCCGTTGGCTCGCGCCGCAGGACGAACAGACCATCTCGTCGCCGTCGGTGTGCATCAGGGAGCCGCACTCCTCGCAGAACTGCATGGGACAGGGGAGGGCCCTCGGCGACAAAAGCGTGCGGACTCGGGGCGGCCCGACCGCACCGCCGCCTCGTACTGGCGCACAAACGAACGGACACACGACCCAGGAGGAGCACGCCGTTCGACGGCGTGGCCGGCGGATCACTCGCAAATCGGTGTCATCTGCGTTCGTCCACCAGTATCAGCCCTCGTCCGGGAACACCGTATCCGCGCGCCGGCGGTCGGCGACCACGGGGCAGTTCCGAACCCGGAACTCGTCGACCCCGACCACCTCGACGATGTCGGTGTCGGGGTTGTTGCAGGCGAGCTCCGGGGGTTCCGAGAAGTGCTCGCACTTCTTGCAGTACTGTTCCTTCCGAACGACGGCGTCGGCACCCTCCCGGTCCTTTTCGTCGGGATCGGAGTCGACACCGGGGTCCTCGAAGACCGCCTCCCAGACCGCCTCCTCGTCGAGGTCGGCGGTCTCCATCTCCTCGAAGAAGTCCTCCTCGGGGGGCGCGTCCGGAACGTCCAACTCGCCGAAGGGATCCTCGCCCGCGTCGGGGGCGGACGCCCCGGCGGCGGGTTGTTCGCCGTCCGGATCGATGGGTTCGACGCCGCCGGGTTCGGCGGTATCGCGGCCGCTCGAGGCGTCCAATTCGGCGAAGGGATCCTCGACCTCGACCTCGACGTCCGGTTCGGCGTCGGCCAGTTCGGCAAACGGGTCCTCGACGTCGTCGTGGCCGCCCGGGTCGGAGGCCGACGCCCCCGAGTCCCGATCGGTGGGGTCGTCCGGAGGCTCCTCACTCATCCGAGCCTCCGGCCGGCCTCGTCGGGCCTGCGCCGGCAGCGGAGTCCGCTTCGACGTCGGCGTCGCCGTCGGCGGCGCCGTCGGCGGCGCCGGCTTCCGGAGCCCCCCCGTCGTCCCCCTCGACGGTCAGCGTCGGTCGCCTGAACCACCGCAGCACCGAGGAGGGCGTTTCGAGCCCGGCGAACTCGCGGTCGCAGTGCGGACAGGCCGCCTCCGAGAGCAGGCCGATCCGGATCGGCTCCCCGCAGGACGCACAGTTCGCCTCGAGTGATCCCGCTCTGTTCGCGTCCCGCCGGATCCCGCGTAATCGCTCCTCGGAGTCGGTTTCGGCCGCCTCCCGGCGGTTGCGGGCGACGACGGCGCGGGCGATTCGGTCCAGTTTGTCCTCGACGGTGTCGATGCGGCCGGCGTTCGATTCGACATCGTCGCCGAACCGATCGACCGACTCCCCGAGGCCCTCCAGGGCTTGCACCTCGGACTCGACCGATTCCACCGCCGTCGAGAGTTCCTCGATTCGGTCGGCGAGCGACCGAAACTCCCCGTGGGAGTGCTCCGCTGGCGCCCGTTCCTCGACGGCGTCGCGCAACTGGAGCACGCGCTCGCGGACGTCCTCGACGTTGGTGGCGAGTTTCGTCTCGACGTCGTCGACTCGGCTGTCGGTCCGCTCCACCCTGGCGTCGACGTCGTCGAGCCGATCCTCGAGGGTTTCGATCCAGTTCTCGTCGAGATCGGCCGCGGACCGGTGGGTCTCGAGTAGCTGTACGAGCAACGCTTCGGGCTCCATCCCGAGCGTCGCTGCCCGCTCGTCGAGCCACTCCGAAAGCGACGGCGGCAGCGTCACCGATAGTTTTGGGTCCCCGGCCGACTCGGTAGCCATTACGGGAACGTACGGCCGAGGGAGTGTTAAGCGTTCTGTCGGTCGCCAGGGCGGTGTTCAGTTTCGCGCGGACGACGCTCGTTCGAGCACCACCGGCGGGCGGCAAATGCTTTTTGTGGCCGCATACAGCTGTAGGCGTACGTCGACGGGCATCCGCCTGTCCGAGGAAGCCGACGAACGCCCCGACGTCGGGACCGAAACCCACTGATTACGGGGATCGAGTCGTCGTTCGTGCCGGCTTCGAACCCGCGCAGGTGCCGCTGCATCGCCGTGGGGACGGACGCTCTTGTCGTTTGCTCGATAGGTTACAGCTGATTGCCGAACTGTATACGACAGCCACAGCGAGACCTGTCGATGCCTGCGGACGGTACCGCCACCTGTTCGGCCCCGAGGGGACTGACGCCCCGCTCTACGTCCGAGACGAGGGGGACACAAACCAGAGCCAACTCACCAAAACAGGATCGCCGGTCGTCGTTCGACGTCCGTTACCCGCTCCTCGTCGGTGATTCCCGGCAAGCGGACGAGTGCGCGCGTTCCGCCACCGTCATCGCTCTCTTCGATCTGGAACGAGCCGCCGTATCGCGTTACGATCCAGTTGACCAGCCACAATCCGAGCCCGGATCCGTGTTCCAGCGCGGTTTCTTCCCCCTTCGAGATGACGTTTGCCTCCATCTCGTCGATACCCGGACCGGTGTCCTCGACGGTGAGAAGGAGTGACTCCCCCTCCTCGCGCACACTGACCGTCACGCGTGGCTCCGTGGCTGCATTGTGTTTCACTGCGTTCTCGATGAGTTCCGAAACCGCATCCTCGATGTCCCCTCCGGCGTAGATGTCCCGATCAGTCTCGACGGACACGTCGAACGTCGTCTCCGGGTAGTCGTCGCGATACGACTCGATCACGCTCGTGAGTAACGAGTCCGGATCCACCCGCGTCGGCTCGGCCTCACGCCTCGCGGCCTGTTCGAGTTTGCGGGCCTTTTCGGAAAGTTCGATCAAGCCGTCGCTCTTCCGTTTGATCGTCTTCCCGAATTCGGCCGCGTCGCCCCGCTCGCGCTCCTCGAGCAGAGCACCGTGGCCGCTGATGATCCCCATGTCGTTCCGAAGGTTGTGCCGGAGGACGCGGTTGAGCACCTCGAACAGTTTCTCCCACCGCTTCTGTTCGGTGACGTCGGCCTGGATGCCCAGGAAGTGCGTCACGTCACCCGCATCGTCTCGGACTGGCGTGATACGAACCTGATTCCAAAACGGCGTTCCGTCCCGCCTGTAGTTGATGAGTTCGACGACGACCGGTTCGCGGTCGTCGATGTGTTCGCGGAGCGTGGCAACCGCCGCGGGGTCCGTCTGTTCGCCCTGCAGAAACCGACAGTTGTCCCCGATGGCGTATGAAGCGTCGTAGCCAGTGATCTGCTCGAACCCCTGATTCACGTACACTAGTGGGTTGTCCGCCTGCGACGCATCCGCGAGCGTGATGCCGACCCTCGCTTTGTCGATCGCCTTGTCCTTGATCTCTAGCTCGCGTAGGGCCGCTTTCCGCGCGGTGATGTCGCGACCGACACCGTCGACGCCGACGACGGCCCCGTCCTCTACGATGGGTCTGCCGTTCACCTCGAGAACGACGGTCTCGCCGTCGGCGGTGACGACGTCGAGTTCCACGTTTTCGATTTCCTCGCCATCGAGCACCGGTTCGAAAGCATCTATCGGTCCCCGACCCGACGCGTCGGCGTCGTATTTCGCAAACGGTTGCCCGGTCATCTCCTCCGGCGAATAGCCCAAGATCCGTTCGGACGCCGACGAGACGTACGTGAACCGGCCCTGTCGGTCGAGCCGAAAGAGCAGGTCGAACGACGTGTCCGCTATCGTCTTGAAGCGATCGCGTTCGGCCTCGAGGTTCGAGCGGGTCTCGGTGAGTTCGCTAATGTCGTGCAGAACGGCCGCGATCGTCGCGTCTCCCCCCTCGCTCGTGGTTTTCGAGAACTCGAACTCCACGGGGCTGATCCCGTCTCCGAGTTGTATCTCGGTCTCTACCGCCAGTCGCTCTTCGGGCGAAGCGGCGGACACCTTCCGCAGCGCGGCTTTACACGACGCGACCTCGCTCGGGGGAACGAGGCTCGTGAGACGCGTCCCGACGAGTTGTTCGGGCGCCTGTCCGAGATACGAAGCCAGCGGTTGGGTCACGAACGACAGGTCGCCGTCCTCGTCCAGGAGGAACACCTTCTCGTCGAGGTGATCCAGAATCAGCTGGAGTTGCCGCATCTCCGTTTCCCGTTCGAGGCGGTCGAGCGCGCTCGTCGCCGTCAGAGCGAGCAGTTCAGCGAGCGCGGCGTCCTCCTCCCCGAACGCGTCTCGTTCCAAGGAGGCGATACCGAGCACCCCGTGATCGCCCAACGGGAGGAACATCCCGGATTCGACCGGGCCGTAATCGACGCCGGTCGTGTCGACGACGCCGTCGACGATGGCCGGTTCCTGCGACTGAAACACCCGTCCGACGACGTTCCCGTCGTCGTCGAAGGACGGCGGGTCGGGGATCGTTTGTTGCGCTTGCGGGGAGTACCTCGTCGGTGGCAGCGTCCCCGTCTCGGCGTCGTGGAGGCGGATCGACGTGATCCCGTAACCGAAGACCGCCTCGAGTTCCTCGAGAATCGCCGTGAGGAGTTCGTCTTCACCCGTGACTTCGATGAACGACCGCGAAGCGGCGAGGAGCGCGTTCAACGTTTGCTCGCGGTCCTTCCGTTCGGTTATGTCCTGGGCGGAGCCCCGGATCGCCACGACGTCCCCCGTCTCGTCCGTGATCGGCACGCCCTGCACGCGGAGCCATCGGAGTTCCGCGTTCGTTCTCCAGTACCGCAGTTCCACGTCGAACGGCTCCACGGACGCGATCGCCTCGTCGACGGCCCGCTCTACGATCGGCCTGTCCGCTTCGTGGTAGACGTCCAGGGCCTCGTCGAGCGGCGGCTCCGTGTCGGACTCGACGCCTAGGAGATCGAAGAGATGTTCCGTCCAGAAGACGCTTCCCCGCTCGACGTCTATCTCCCACCCGCCTACGTCGGCGACCCGTTCGGTCTGGTCGAGCAGGTCGCGGAACCGTTCGAGTTCCTGTTCCCGCTGTTTTCGTTCGGTGATATCGGTGAAGTACACCGACAGCCCGTCTTCGTCCGGGTACGCCCGAACCTCGAACCAGACGTCCATCCGGTCGAAGTGTGCCTCGAAGGAGACCGACTCCTGGGCCTCCATCGCGTGGTGATACCGTTCGTAGAAGGTCGTCTCGATCGCATCTGGAACGTTCTCCCAGAGGTGTCGCCCGACGACGTCGTCGTCGTCGCCGAGCCCCATCGCTTGCCGGAGAACGTCCGTCCCGACGTCGTTGACGTAGGTGACACACCAGTCGGTATCGATCGCGAAGAACGCGTCGTCCACCCGTTCGAGGGTTCGCTGTAATCTGTCCCGGGTCGTCTCCAGTTCCCGTCGGTATTCGCGCTGTTCGAGTCGTTGGCGCAGCCACTGCGCCATGATCTCGATAAGGGCCTGTTCCTCCTCGGAGAACGTGGACTGTCGCGGCTCGCTGTCCGCGAAACACAGGGTTCCGTACAGTTCGTCGTTCACGTCGATCCGAGCGCCCATATAACACCCCAAGCCGTACTTCTCGAACGCAGGGTCGCCCTCCATCTCGTCCGGGGCGTTCTGTAGCGCAAGGGGAGAGCGAGTGTCGTCGCCGATCGTCCGACGGCAATACGTCCGCGAAAGGTCGTCGGTGACGCCGGCCCGAATCAGTTCGTGATCGCCCCGTGCAGCCACGACCTCGAAGTCACCGGCCGCCACGTCGATACGGGAGAGAAACGCGATATCCATTCCGAACACGTCGGCCCCGAACGAGAGCATCTGGTGGACTTGGTCCCGAAACGACGTTTCGGGGTCCGACGTGATTCGGTGGAGTCGTTGGAGGCTCTCCTGGCTCGCCTGCAACCGGGATTCGTAGTCCAGACGTTCGCGGACGCGCGAGACGACGGACTCGATCTGGTTGGCGACGAACCCTCGGTGGACCTCGCCGTCGGTCATCTCGACGATGCCGGTCGCCGAACTGTCGAGCACGTGGTCAGCGTGCGCCGTCGCGGTGGCGATGAGGATCGGCAATTCGGGGTAATCGTTCCGTAACGCCGAGAGAATTTCCACGCCGTCGATCACCGGCGGACTGTGGCGAGTGACGACACAGTCGACGTGTTCCCCAGCGAGAATCGACCGCGCTCGCTTCAGAGAGTGAACCGTCAGCAGTTCGATACCGTCCCCCTTCCCGTAGGTGAGCTGTGATGCGAGGTCACCCCCCTCACCCTCCGTGGGCTCGATTACCAGCGTCCGAATGATCGCCCCGGATTCGCTCCCCACTGTCATTTACTACCGTATTCTCGGCCCACTCGTTGTTAATCGTTATGCGATACGATATAGCATAGCCGCGGCCTTGGGCGTTGGTATAACTATCACTGCGATCCGATGGCTCAGCAACTCAGGGTCGCACGAGCGAGCATCTTCGATGTGATAGTCGAAACGAGACGTTCGAACTCGCGAACGAATCGACCGCACGCTCCCCGAGCCTCGGACGACCCGTTCGATGCTGCTCCGACCGTGCCGGGACGGAACGTCGATCGATCCGGTCGGACGGTCCCCGATCCCGTTCGGTGGCCGACGGGTTTTTGTCAGTGTCCTTTGATTCTCTGACGTCAATGCATTCCAGCCGCTGGTCGGACCCCCGGTTTCGTCGCTGGTTCGGGTGGGCAGCCCTGGCGAGCGTGTTCCTGCTCGTGAACTTCCACCGCGTCTCCTCGGCCGTCCTCGCGGAGACGCTGGCGTCGGCCTTCGACACGACTGGCGCGGAGCTGGGCCTGCTCCACGCCGCGTTCTTCTACGTGTACGCGCCGATGCAGCTGTTCTCGGGCGTGCTCGCCGACCGCTTCGGCACCCGACGCGTCGCCACGATCGGCACCGCCGTCATGGGCGTCGGCGTCCTCTGGTTCGCGACCAGCGGCTCGTATCTCTCCGGGTTCGCCGCGCGGTTGCTGCTCGGCCTCGGCGGCGGCGTCATCTACATCGCGACGCTGCGGTACTGTGCGAACTGGTTCCGCGTCGACGAGTTCGCAACTGTCACGGGACTGACTGTCTCGGCGGCGGGCGTCGGCGGGCTGCTGGCGGCGACGCCGCTGGCCATCGTCGTCGAGTCGACGGGCTGGCGAACCTCGCTGTTCGCCGTCGGCGTCGTCGGCCTCGGGCTGGCCGTCTTCGTGTTCGGGTTCGTCCGGGACACGCCGGCCGACGCCGGGCTGCCGGCGGTCGAAGGGGCACCCGAGGCCGACGAGCAGACCTTCTCGGAAGTCGTCGCGGGCGCGCGGACGGTACTGGCCGCCCGGGAGACGTGGGTGCTGGGACTGATGCTGTTTTTCGGCCTCGGCATCAACTTCACCGTCATGGGGCTGTGGGGCGTGCCGTACGTCGTCCGGGCGTACGACGTGTCCGTCCGGACGGCGTCGCTGTACACCCTCGTCGGCAACGCCGGGCTGGTCGTCGGCCCGCCGACGCTCGGGTGGCTCTCGGACCGCCTCGAGGAGCGGACGGGGATCATCCTCGCCAGCGCGCTGTTGTACGCGCTGGCCTACCTCGCCATCGCCGCCATGGGGACGCCCCCGCTGTGGTTCGTCGGCCTCGCATTCTTTTTCGTAATGTTCCTGCTCGGCGGACTGCTGCTTTCGTTCACCGTCGCCAAGGAGAGCCACGCGACCGAACACTCGGGTATCGCCACCGGGACGATCAACGGGATGGGTTACTTCGGCGCGGCCGTCCTCCCCGGCGTGATGGGCTGGGTGCTGGACGTGTTCTGGACCGGCGACACCGTCGCTGGCAACCGGGTGTACTCCCTGTTCGGCTACCGCGTCGCCTTCGCCATCGCCGCCGCCGGTGGCGTCGTAGCGCTGTTGTGTGCCGCCTGGATTCACCGCTGGTCCTGAGCGCGTTCGAGTTGAAATCGGTCGAAAGCACGCCCAGACAGCACCGACAGTGTTTCGTTGGCGTTCGCGGCCGGTCGTCTTGTTACGCCCCTGAAACGGGCCGAAAGCCGGTATCGATCCGGCAGGACGACCGACCCATCGGTCACGACGGAGCAACACGCTTTGATCGAGGCGTGACGACGTGGGCTGCCATCCGTCCTGCGACGCGTGACCTGGCAACGTTCGCGCCCTCCACTCGACATATATCGGCACGCGTCGACACCCGAACCGGTAATGGACCATCGAAGCGGAGCGGAACGGGCGCCGGCTCGCTCGCCGAACGCGATGATCGCGACACCACACACCCTCGCCAGCACTACGGGGCTCGACGTCCTCCGCGACGGCGGGAGCGCCGTGGACGCGGCGATCGCCGCGAACGCGGTCCTCTGTGTCGCGTATCCGCACATGGCCGGGCTGGGCGGTGACGGCTTCTGGATGATCGCCCCGCCGGACGAGGCTGTCACCGCGATCAATGCCAGCGGCCCCGCGGCGGAGCGCGCCACCCGCGAGTTCTACCGCGACGACGGCCACGACGAGATCCCGGAGCGTGGGCCAGCGGCTGCACTCACGGTTCCCGGCGCCGTCGACGGCTGGCGGCTCGCCCACGAGACCTACGGCGAGTTGTCCTGGGACCGACTGTTCGAGGATGCCATCGAACTCGCCGACGACGGCGTCCCGATCACCGGGAACCTCTCGCGTTGGGCCCACCGGGATCGGGACGTGCTCGCCGCGGACGAGCGAGCCGCGGCGACGTTCCTGGACGGTGGATCGCCCCCTCCGAGCGGATCGACGCTGGTACAGCCGGAGTTGGCGACCTCGCTGTCGACGCTGGCGACGGTCGGCCCTCGCGACGGCTTCTACGGGGGCGAGGTCGCCGCCGAGTTCTGTGCGGGACTGGGGGCGGCATCGCCGCTCGCCCCTAGTGACTTCGAAGCCTACAGCGCAACCTGGGTCGATCCCCTCTCGGTCGACTACGGCGAGTACACCGCCCACGGGGTTCCGCCGAACACCCAGGGGCTCGCGGCACTCCAGATCCTCGGCCTGCTCGACGGGTTCGACGTGGCCGCCTGGGGCGACGGGAGCGCCGACTACTACCACCACATGGCGGAGGCGACCAAACTCGCCTTCGCCGACCGGGACGCTTGGGTGACCGACCCCGGGTTCGTCGACGTCCCGACCGACGAACTGCTGGACGTCGGCTACCTTCGGTCGCGCGCCGACCTGATCGCGCCCGACGAGACGCTCCCCCCTGCGCCCGAACCGGGGGTCCCGGGGCCGGACCCGTCGCCGGCCGACGACGCTGGTGGCGACACGTGTTATCTCAGTATCGTCGACGAGGACGGCCTCGCCGTCTCGGTCATCCAATCGGTGTACTTCGACTTCGGCGCCGGCATCCTCGCGGGCGATACCGGGATCGTCCCGCAGAACCGCGGCTCGTACTTCTCGCTCGACCCGACGAGCGTCAACCGCCTCGAACCCGGCAAGCGGCCCTTCCACACGCTCGTACCTGCGCTCTTGACGAAAGACGGCGACCCGTGGCTCGTCTACGGGACCATGGGGGGCGAGGGGCAGCCACAGACCCAGGCCGCGCTGGTAAGCCGGATCGTCGACTTCGGCTACGACGTCCAACGGGCCATCGAGGCGCCGCGGTGGCTGTTCGGCCGGACGTGGGGGGCCGAGTCCCGGTCGCTCTCGCTGGAGAATCGCGTGTCCGATCGCGTGTTGCTCGACCTCGAGCGGCGCGGGCACGACCTCTCGCTGGCGCGGGCCTACGACGAGACGATGGGCCACGCACAGGCGATCCGGATCCACGAGGACGGCAGCTTGTCGGGCGGTGCGGACCCGCGCGGCGATGGCGCCGCCATCGGGTACTGAAACCAGCCGGCGGCGTTCTCCTTTCGAAGTTCCGCCGAGAGTCCGGCTCCCACGGGGGACTCGGGGTCGACACGACCACGGGATTCCAAGCGACACGACCCCCGGAGGCCATCGACGCAAACGGTCGAGATCCGGATAATCGTGACCGTGCCGTGGCTCTTTGTACGCGGCCCCCGTCGCGGCCCACATGAGTTCGCTTCGAGGCGCCGGGGTGTTTTTTAATAGGCGTGCTGAATACGGGTTAGGAGGCTTGTACGACGGACTAGTTTGATCGAGGGGGTCGAGATTAGCTTATATATCTCAGGTATGTAATGGCTTATCGGCATTCCGGTCGAGGGATGGTGAGTTAGCCGACGGTTTGTCGTTCGACGCGGTGACGTTGTCCGCGGAGAATCAGTATTGCACCAGCAATCCCAAGCAGCCACTGGAGGACGACGGCTGTCAGGCTCCGCTCCATTCCCCGGTGTTCTTGAACCACGGTTGGATAGACGACGTAGTAGCTGTCGTCGGCCTGAACGAGCTCGTGAGCACCCGAGAGTTCGTCGGATGTTTCATAGGAGCCTGTTTCGATAGCGGTTCGAACGCCTCTGTCAGTTCTTTCCAGAGGGGTTGGGATATATCTGAGTGCCTCCTCTTGTGAGACGGCCTCAAGTCCGTACCAGACCGTCCCATTCGGACGCTCCTCGCTAACGGGCCGGAAGAACCCTTCATCCCAGATGTGGACATATCCATATTCGTTGTGAATGAAATGGTTCGTGGGTCCATCGTACGTGATACCCCCATTGGTATGGAGAGCTCGCTCAAGAACACAGGACCGACTCGGTTCATCACCAAAACACGCCACATCGGAATCGAGGGGAACGGGGTGGGTTGAGAACGTGTAGGTGCCGTTCGCGGCGAACGAGACTTCACTAGCCTCGTATCGATACCTGTCTGGGTCACCGATGTCAAACGCGCCCACCACGAGCGGGTTCAGAAGTAGGATGAAGCCGACGATAATTGCGGCCTCACCGCGGTATCGCGTGACAGAGGACCAACTCATAAGAATTCCTGTTTATCACTTAATTGAAAAGCCTACGGATGAAGCCGATCCATTCAGTATTCAGGATTTAACGGAACCGGCATGAAGGATGTCACGACGCCCCATCCGGTACTGCGGGCATCGGGGTTGCCCCTTGCTTGTCATCGCTCGTGACTCGCCACTCGTAGAGCGCTCGGATGACGGCTCCAACCCCGAGTAGGGCGATCACGACCAACAAAACGCTCACATACGGGAGCGCGTTGGCGAGACTGACGACCGCCAACCCCAACGCGAGCCCGCCCCATCGATGGCTGTACTCGAATACCGACAGCCCCCACGTTCCGAGCACGAACGCCCCATAGACCAGTCCGACCCATAGAAGAAAGACGGAACCGTAACTGGCGATAAATGCGAGCGGAA
>Ga0209946_1000349_pt1 | contig 18970 bp, 31 predicted proteins | sample SalPon2_A_H2O_MG_FD_185704 | JGI IMG/M metagenome (GOLD analysis project Ga0209946, IMG submission 185704) | Salt pond water microbial communities from South San Francisco under conditions of wetland restoration - Salt Pond MetaG R2_A_H2O_MG... | ecosystem: Environmental > Aquatic > Non-marine... | reverse complement strand
TTCAGTCATCGTCCTTGTAATCCCAGTAGTTATCTAATTCTTCGTCCATACATTCATCACTGAAAGTTTCATCTCTGTTCACCATATCATCATTCCAGACTGCGTTGTGCTTAGTCATGTCTGTGTATCTCTCTCAATAATCGTCTTTAGCGATTGTCGTCTCTATACAATTCTTTGCGCGCGCGCGAGCCCCATATAGGCTTCTCTACGATGTGTTCTACGTGGTCAATCTCGATTTCTTTTGTCGCTATCTGCGGTTCTATGTCGTCTAAGTCAACCTGTTCGTTTTCAGGTTCGGGTTCCATGTTAGATTGCTGGGTCTTCGTCAGAGTATCCAATGGAGTAAGCCAGTTCCTCATCTATAAGGAACTCGGGCTCTACTTCATTGCGGTCATCTAATGCTGATGCTTCAGTCTCGGGCTCCATATCTTGGGAGTATGGGTTCATAATTAGTTTACCTACCAGTAACTCTCGGCTCTGAATATGAACCTCGGTGTCTGGTTAACACGCCTGTAGATCCATCTACAGGTTTGATATATAGGTTAGATATATATTACTGTAGCATACCCTCTTCAGCCATCTCAGCTACCGTATGCGAAGCACAGACATGAACTCGGCTATGGTCTTTGAGCCGTATCTGAAGTATCGAGTTTGTGTTGTCTGTGGCAGATGCCCCACATACCTGACACGTAGATGTAGTGTCGGGTTTGCTTTTAGGCGGATAATATACGTGCTCGTTCAGTTCAACTAGTCTAGCCGGGTCGTTCTCGATGACTTCGTTAGGATCCTCGTCCAGTTGTTTCTGGCATAAGTTACAGAACGTAAGCCATCCCGCTCTACTCTGTTGCCTGAACAGTAACTCGTACTGTTTAGAGTATTCGCGTTCAGTCTTCGAGATTATATCGTCTTCATCCCAGTCTGTGATACTGTGTTTATCACGTAGATGGGCTTTCAGTCTCGTCATATCATCTGTGGAATAGTTACAAGATGGACATGTTCTTCGGAAGTCCTCGTCAAAGCGCAGCCAGTGGTCATCTTCGTCCTTGACAGCGACTGTGTCTTTGTGGACGTGGACTTCGCCGTGGCGGTCTCTCGCTACCAAGACATACGCTGTACTGAAGTCTATCTTGGTATTCCACTTTCTATTGTCTTTGGGGTTTGTGGACCTATCCAGAGACTTGGACCCGGTGTACTTATCCTTGGTCGAAGACGAACTATCACCTCCGCTATCGCCAGAGTCGCTCAGTAGGTCATCTATGCCCATGTCTCGGATGCTCCGCTTTTTAGTCGGCTATGCCTCACGGTGGACAGATTGTCTGTGACTATCATGTATCTCACGAGGTGTCTCGTGTCTCGGTATCGCGGCTAAAGACGTGTCTCCCGGCTATCTTGCGTCTGTTAGGACGACCGGCAGTCGTCTAAAAAGCCGCAAACCACCCCTTCGGTTAGACGCAGTCGCCTAAAAAAAGGGGTGTTACGTGTCTATTCGTCTTCGTCGTCTTCGCGCGCGCCTTCGAGGTTGTCTGCCATCGCACGCAGGCGGTCTCCGTCGCCTTCGACCACGGCTTCGACAGTCGCCTCGGCAAGACGTTCGACTATCGTAGGCGCGTTCTCGACTCCGAATATCGGCTGCCGGAGGTTCTCGCCGCCTTCGTCAACGTCTCCGATGAGGGGCTCGACCGCCTCGATTAGGTGCGCAGACCACGCATGGTGGCTGCCGTAGGCCGTCTTCTTAGTACCCTCGCGGATGACTCCGCCGCCGGAGACTAGGTCGTAGGGGCGGCTGTGCTTGTCTTCGAAGTATTTCGTCCACGTCTTGGAAGGGTCGGACGCAGACCCAGAGTCGTCGTTAGTCGTCTGCGATTCGTCTCCGCTAGTCGCGAGTAGGTTGGCTTCGTCGGACATAGTCTGTCTTCCGAGTCATGGGATAGACCCCTGCGTGAGTCACACAGGCGCCTACCGAATAAAATCCGTCTACGGAAAGACGGGGTAGGCAACCGGCATACAGGTTGGTCTATCATGACTCGTTTTACGTTACGTGCGATGTACATATAAAGTTTTTGCTTATACACCTAATACAACATGTACACTGAAATTTAATTTTAAAAACGCGCGTATGAATTTATGTTAGTTGCTTGCTGTTTCGTAAAATATAAATTTTAAAAAAATCAGTAACCGGCCCGTTATTGGAGCCCCGCCGGAACGAATTATATAATTATTTTAGAACACCCAGACCCCCAGAACGGGGGGTACAGGGGCTATACCGTCGTCTTTTGATTTCATTATACCGAAACAGATCTCCCAGAATGGCCCATTTTGCCCCGTCCTATAAATACCGATATGCGCCATCATAAATCGTAATATTGATGTATATGGGACAATAAACGACATATATCGGAGTCATGACTTTCAGACCGACATTACCTAACTCATTAGAGCAAGAAATGGACAGTCAGGATGAGCTTGAAGTGGAATTATACAAAAGAGCTGGATACACTAACAAATCTGCATTTGTAGCACAGGCCGTCAAAGAGAAGATAGAAAACGAAAAAGATAAGCTTTAAAAATATACACTAGATCTAGAATCAAACCCCCACCGCCCGTGGGGTAGCATATTGATAACCAAACACAATACTAAAATGAGCAAAAAGTGGATACCTGCAAATACAACAGGAGAAAGTAGAACTGTTTATCACACAGATGCAAGCTGTAAATATTTAAAGGGTGAAAAGAGATTAGTGAGTCAAAGTGAAGTAGAATACCATGAAATGAGAGAATGCTTAAAATGTAGTGGAGAATATACTAGACATACCGATAAAGGTAGATCTAAATACTACAAACTACTACTTGAAAAAGATGATCTCCCGTAAATATATAATGAACAAGACTAGAGACTGGACTTCATCTATTGTAGCTTTGTTACTTGTTACTGTAATAATCTTATTGTGTTCAAGATTCTTAGCACTAATAGTATCAGTAATAGTGAAATAGTATTATGGTAAACAGTAAACAAATTAAACCACACGTCGGTGTGTCAATATCAAAACTATGACTAAGTGGAAAACTGTAATGGCTACTACAAACGAGAACAATGTATATCACACTAATAAAGATTGCCGTGCAATAGGTGATAATATTAGAGAAGTATCTGAATCAGAATTGATGTATCATGACTTAAGGGAGTGTGCATACTGTAAAAATGGAGGCAGTACAGATAAGACGGGATACGGTAAACAATTACACAAGAAACTAGTCGAAGCATCACCTGAAGACTTTGACCCATAGTTATATGTTATTGTGGGTAATAGATATACTATGCCTCGGGGTCCATTAGGAGCAAGTCGTCCAGGAGTATCTTCATCTATTAACATACAAATAGAAATGAATGCTCCAGACAATAATGTAGATCAGATGGTAGTAGACGGCTTGACCAAACGGTTTAAAAATGTGGAGTCCGTTAGCATAACTGAAGAAACAGAGTTGATTAAAGAGCAAGCATTTGATAAAGTAATAATAGAAATATTACTAAACAGCAATAAGGCAATGCTTTCACGCATAGAAGACTTGGTTAGTGATATTGAAGATGCACTAGGCCAAGAAAGAATTGGAGTAACAGTTGAGGCAGTTTAAAATGAAAAGACCACTTAAAGATAAGAGACCTGTAGGGCCAATAACTAATCTCTACAGCTCATCAACACAAGAATCAACATTAAAATACGAATGCTATGTAGAACCAGGAGATGAAGGTCAACTTATTTCCAATATAAATCCAGAATATCCTAGATCCCGCATAACTGTAACCGATTCTCAATATAAAGGAGATGAAGCTAAGTTTATTGTAATAGATACACTCCAAAAGAGACTGAATGTTCAAAATGCTGTTCTCCAGTTTCAGCCAATAGCTGAAGTAGATGTTTCATACCTATGGCCTAAAGAAACACAACTCAATACAGATAGCAATGTACTGTATTGGTCATTTGAACTATCTAAATCTATTACTCAAGAAGAATATAATGACTTTGCATCTGACAGTGCAAATGAAGAGTTTGGACCTGGTGGAGAATTTAGTTTATCACGTAACGGCCTTTCGATATATACACCAGTTAATGCTCCAATAAATATAAGAAATCCTAAATCCGGGTTACTTAGAACTCGTGACTTTTACTATGATGCACTATTTGATCCGAACACTATGACTTTGCCTCTCCGAGATGGAAGAAATTCAGATGTTATAACTACTCAAGAGCCATAGCTGTATGTTCTGTATTGACAAAGTTTTATGAATGTATACGTGCTATAAATATGTATGGAGCGACCGCTAGCGGATAAAAGACCTATAGGTCCGTTTGCACAACTAGATCGCAATATGCCGTCTGAAAGTGAGATGTGGGTACGTCACACGCTTGTGGTCTTAAAGAATGACTATGAGTTTGAAAGAGCAAATCCGGGTATGTTTATACGTGCTTTCGGAGGATTAGATAATATATCTGATTCAGCCGATAGTCTATCAATAAATAGTATACAAATAGGAAACAGTAGTATTGATCCTGATATTAAAGTAGCAGTAGAATACGACATTATACCACCTGCAGATGGAAAGGGTGTAAAGTTGTATTACTACATATATGAAGGACATAATCAAATGAGAGATGGAGAATCTATAGAATCTAGTACTGTAACTAGAAATGATATGACTGAGATGGGTAACTTTTATGCTGATCAACTAAAAGAATTTTATCCAGATGCACAAGTTAAATATGCAAACAGTGTTGTAGCATGTGAAGAGCCTATAATCAAAGATAGCGAAAAAGTTCTGTACTTCACATATAACTAATGTGGGTGAATACATTATGAAAAGACCATTTAAGAACGAAAGGCCCATAGGTCCATTTATATCAAAGAATAGATTTTCATTTAAGTCTGTAGGTGCAGGTAGAGACTGGCAGTCAATGGATAGTAGCGAATTAGATGCACCTTCAGATTGGGACTGGCAGATTGATGATGAGTTAGCTCACCATGTATGGCAACTTACCGCTAATACTCCAGAAGTAGGATACGGACCTGACCCACCAATATTGCTTCAGTCTAGTATGGGATTCTTTGATAACAGAAGTCTCAGTGATTCAGTAAATAATTGGTACTTTACTAGAAAAACCGATCAGAGATACTCAGATTACACTACTTGGTGGCAAACAGGCAATGTATTTACTAAGCCTGAAGGAGAGCCAGGAAGTACTGATATTATATATTCTAAACGTCAAGACCCTCACCCACTTAGATCTAAATTAACGTCTCAACAATATACTAGCAATGGTGGTATGTTTACATATGAGTTTGATCAGTGGCAAGGAGAACAACCCACGGGTATGATGCGAATCCCGATAGTGCGAGACTTACTTGATGAACTAAGAGATGATATAAATCAAACCGCTTTTGAGGAGTTTCAAATACAATTTAGAAAGTATAACTTAGATTATTCTAACGGACCCACACCCGTGGGGACTTTTGCTCATCCCCACTTTAGAGCTGAAGAAAAAACAACACAAGAAGATTACAAAGAATTATTTGATATAGCTTTCCAGTATATGAAAAGAACAGTTAGAATGGAAGATTGATTGATGAGTTTTAAATAGGTTGATGTTATACTAGCTAGTATGGAACGTCCACTATCAGATAAGAGACCGATAGGGCCATTTGCACAGATGAATAGCAATTCCGGATTAGGGTTTAATGCTGTATACAGCATGTCGTCATCTGACTTGTCAGAGCTTGAACCTATGATGGATGAAGTAGTTGATAATCTAGAATCCAAGCTCAATACAGAGCTTGACCGTAATTTTGGTAGAATGCCAGTTATGGATGTAGACTACTTTGTCATGGACTCAATGACTGTTAAACTTTCAGTTTCAACTAAGCTCCGTCAAGTAACTGATGCTATGGAAGATGTAATGCTTAATGCAATAGAAAGTGAGATGAACAGAATAATTACTGGAACTGTTACAGAAGAAAGCTACGAATACGTAGTGTAGTTTATTTCTTGGGTCTTTTTATAAAGCTTTATTACTACTGGTAAGTAAAATGTATACATGGATAGACCGTTTGCTCAGCTTAGACCAGTAGGCCCATTTGTAGATCAAAATAACGGAAGTGAGGCTTCATTTGTCATTGAAGCAGACACAGTAGATGATGTTAATGAAGAGGCAGAAAATATTGTTACACCCACGTTCGACTTCATGCAAGATGTAAGAATTGAAAAAGTCGAAAGGTTGAATGACTTTAAAGTTATAATAGATGTATCTGATTACCCATTAAAAAGTTTGGCTGAATTACGAGACAGTTTAGATGAAGCCGAATCGCGTGGCGTGGGGATCTACGATGTAGAGATTGCACCATAATGCCTCAAGGACCGCTCGGCTTTCCTAGGTTAACTGACTATGCTCCATTTACAAGTACCTTAGCAGCTGATATAAGAGCTGATTATATAAAGAAATCAGTTTCAGGCTTTAGACCACCAACTATAGTTGACTCTAAGGGTAATAACCCATATCCGAAGTGGGACAGGGATGATACCAGAGAAGAAGGGATGACTGGGTTATACTTGAAAAGTGAAAATATATGTGTGATAGAGCCTAGACAAGGCCCACTATCAAAAACTCACTCTGAAATAGCTAACAGACTCAGTGATAGATATGACCCTGCAGACATTCAAATAATACCATTTTCTAGCGTTAAAACGAGAGATTCTATATTGCTCGATCAGGGATGGTTCCTTTCAGTTAACTCATCAGCTGGGAGTATGTTTGCTGGGAGAGAATCAGAATTTGGAAAAGCTAGAGTTGAAGCAGAGCCAAAAGATGTGTGGCCTGTCGTGTATACTGCATGGATGACTAACCATCCACACGATACTAGCGTCAATTTCAAGTATACATACTTTAGTTCAGAGGAAGAAGAAGTGTTTGACCTAGCCAATGGTTATCGAGAATTGTCATTTGCACTTGGTGGGCTTCCAGAACCACAGATAAGAAGAACTTAAATAAAGTATTACCAGTTATGGCGCACAGTTCCGTTAATATCTTCCTTTGTTAACTTTATATCTACATCTTTGTATCCAGAGGCAGTAATAGTCATATTAGCAGGCAATGGGACTTGTGCAAAGTTAGCTCTCATTCCATGATCTTCTGCACTTTTCTCTTTGTTATATGATTCACTGCTTACTTTGATAGTAGCTTCCGGAAGCGGTGAACCACTTTGATCAGCGACGAGTACATTGACTCTACACTGAAACGATTCATTATCTTCCTCTTCCATCCTAACATCTACGTCAATGCTATCTGCCATTGCATACACTATTATGAACTAGTAACTTAAAACGCTTTTGAATAAGTATCTTCTTTACCAAAGAATACACTTAGACATATTTATTTATTGCTATAACATAGATATAACAATGACAAAGGTACTTAACAGACTAGCTAATATTGCTATGCCAGTTAGGTTATCTGAAGCGTTGTATACACGTGACAGAGATATAGATGTTGATTATGAATCTTTAGACTATGAAATCCATATCCCCACGTTGAACGAGGAAGAATACATCGAAGATACACTAGAGTCTTTATACAGGCAGGATCCAGTTAAGAACGGTGACGTGGGGTTAATACTGATTGACTCATATTCTACTGATGATACAGTAAATATAGCTAGAGAGTATGTTGATGATGTTTTATTCTCCCCGCGTGGAATACTGACAGCAAGAAACATGGGTATAGAAGAATCAAAGCCTGATGTTGTTCTTTCAGCTGATGCCGGAGATATATACTCTGAAGGTTGGGTAGATGAAATAGCAAAGCCTTTCGAAGATGATAATGTAGTTGCAGCTTTTGGCAATATATACTCTAAAGATCCATTGTTTACTAGACCACAGAAAATAAAGCACAGTATAGTTAACACATGGAATCTACCTGGAAATAATTCAGCTGTTAGAACTAGTGTATTGAAGAATATAGGAAACTTTGAAACTGATTTAGATCAACAGGAACTCATACAAGTCTTACTGGAAGAGCAAATAACTAAGAAGTTTCAGTTCTCTGTGATGGGAGAAGTTGCTTATAGACCCTATGCAGCTATGTATAAATCCCAAAGGAGGAAAATGTTATCAGGTCCGGAACACAATAACTACAAGAGGCAAAAGGAAGAGGGAATAAGATTCTAATGGACTTAAAACAGTTACTTCCGGGTTACGGGGAGCACAGTACAAGAAAACGTATTCATGATCTTGAAAAAGAAGCTGGGACACTACCAGTCATATTTGCGCTGTTCTTAACCGAAGGTATAAAACTGGCTGTTTCAGCTATACCTTTTTTCGATGGAGTTAATGGGCTATGGGGAGGATTTATAGATGCAGCTCAAATGTTTTTGGTAGCTATTATAGTCGGTTTAATCTATGTGTATGATATTGACCTAGATTAAGCCGATATCTCACATAAATCTTTTTATAAACCCCGAACGTAGTGTATTGTATGCCGTTGATAAAAAGAGTAACTGAAGTTGAGCACGATGGAGACGATGATATAGTTACTGTTTCAATGTCGTGCTTTGGTAATAAAGACACTGCATTATACCTAGCTCGTGTCAGAGCATTAGTTAAAACTGGAGTTAATGTTCCTCATTTAGTACAAAGCCCCGAACAAGTTACAGAGATTGTTTCATCAGATTTAACTGTTGATACTTCTCCTAGTTTTCTAACTAATAAGGGGACAGGAAATGTTACTGGTCTAATTGAGGTAAAAGTTAATAGTGTGAGGTGAACCTATGGCTCTCAAAATAGGAGAGAGCTATGGGGACGCTTACGGGCATGTATTAGATAGTGCCTATATGTCTCAACGTGAGGGACGTTACGGCACTATTCTTAAATTTAGAGTAGTAGCTCCATTCGAACCGAGAGGGCTACGGGCTAAAAGTATAGTAGCTAGGTATACACCAGCTATAAGAAGATCAATATCAATTGTTGACGTTAGAAGAACTGCTACAAGAACAGACTTTGCAGTTACAGATGAGTATATTATAACACTATTTGTAGACAATTACTCTCAAGAAGCGCCATCAACTATACTGCAATTAATAGAACAAGACTAATACAAATCCAATAAAATGAGAATTGAGACAGAGTCATCAATAGCTATTTCTGAATCACTAGCTTCCTATATGTTGGGTTCATTTATATACCATGATCGTAATGTTGACCCAATTTTTGAAAAGCGAATGTCTCATGTAGATACTGCTAAATATACCATTGCTGATCTCTATATTCAGAATGAAAAACTTGCATTTGAGGTCAAATCAGTTGAACATGGTACATCGGCATTAAAAGGTATTATACAATCGTCCATTTATAAAGAGCAAGTTAGCGATGCTATTTTCGTAATGCAGACTCCAAGACGGAGAAAACTTAAAGAATCGATAGAATCGTTTTCAAAATCGACTGGTGTGGGGGTCATATGGATAAATGGCATACCTTCAATTTGTTCTGAAGATATGATCACAAAAGCTACCGGAGGATGCACTAAACCTTTCCAATTATGGAAAGAAAGAACGTATTCTGTCACACGGAAAGCGATTGAGTCCAGAAGTAGAACAGAATGGGTTGGTGATTACTTGGATGCTCTAGATAGAGTTATAACTGATTATCCTGATGAAATATTTGAGTTTGCTGTGGAACCCGACCCTACAATAGGTGGATTCTCAAATATATTCGTTGACTAGATTGCAAAGAACTCAGAACCATCACTCACGATTCTAAGAGTTCCAGCATCATAGTCTGAAGAAATAGTCAAGTCCTGATCTGAGCCATTAAGGTTTTCAGTCCCAGGTGCAGTTATTGTAGTATTATTTGAAGATGTATTTATCGCTGATACTACTAGATCTAAGTCTGTACTTGGCGAAGGAAGTGTTATAGTCACTGCTGAGCTCGATCCATCTGAAATCACAATTTCATTCTCATCAGTTATAGTGTAATCAGATGTAACTACTGAAGTTGAGTGACCATCTACAGTGACAGTAGAATCAATGCTACCTCCACCTGTAAGCCCTGAGCCTGCAGTCACATCAACACCAGTGTGATCTACGTGCTCATCGGACACATAGTTAGTAAGAGTGTCATGATCAACAGAATCAGCCCCACTATCTGCATGCTCATCGGCGTGGGCCTTTGGATCCTGTTCATCATTTAGATCCCCTGAAAGACCTGAAACACTGAGTTCATCTTCTCCTCCAGTTTCATGGCTTGATGCATGATCTGAGATAGTGTCTGAGTCTATCTCATCATCATCGTCTACGTTGAATGGATCGTATGTCATTGTTTAAATTATGAAGTAGTTGCTTCCGTCACTAGCAACCTCTCTACTTACGTTTTCTCCAGTGATAGTTCTGTCTGAAGCTGAACCATCAATGGTCTGAGTACCCACGGGGGTCTCGATAGTTACTGCATTACCAGTACTGTCGAGCTTTTTCACTACAACTGAAGTGTTAGCTGTGGGTTCTGGAAGTGTTACAGTTACTGGGTTATCTTCTGCATCAACGAATAGCATTTGATTGGGCAAAGCTGTAACACTAGTCTCTTCATTACTGTCTACTGGAACTGCTTCAGTGAACACACCAATGGGATTCTGGTCTGCTCTTGAAACAGCATCTTTTACATGGCTTTCAAATCCTGCCATATGGGTTACTAAAACATCCAAGCATATAAAACTGCATCTTCAGACATGGATGTTTCTTAGGAACTGCATACAAAAAAAGTTATTATCTGATTACGCTCCGTCGTAACGGGAGACTATGTGCCAGTTTGTACCGTCACTGACAACTTCTACGCACACGTTATTACCATCAGCTGCTACTATCTCAAATGATGAAGCAGATCCTTCAATTTCTTCACTGTCGTTCTGCCCGAGTGAAACAGCATTGTTACTAGCGTCAGTTACTTTTACCATCAACATAGAAGCAGTTGACGGATTGGGAAGACTAACTGTAACATCTCCATCCGCGCTACTTACGTCAAGTGCATGAATCGTGCTATTTGAACCTTCTAAAGTGGTATCATCTCCTGCTTCAACAGTAGCTGGTTCTACGCTCCCGTACACTCCAGCTACTGGACTTGCATCAGCGTACTGAATTAAGTCTTTCACCTGATTTTCTGCTTGTGACATACATAGATATATACGATGCATTAATTTATAAAGTTTGCCGTGTCATTTACGATCTTTCGTTCTGTATTCTATCGCCAATTATAAATAACGACACATTGTATAACATAACAGGTAGAGATACAGCTATGTCGCAAAGAACACCAGAAGTTTTAGGCACTGACGTTTCAGTGACTGGTATAGTAGATCCACAGACGCTATCAGACTACGACCCAGCTGATGTTACTATTGATGAAGTAGTAATAGATCCTTCTGATCCTGTTGAAGGAGAAGAAGTTGAACTTGAGCTTGAATGCACAGAAAATAGCTCAGGGTCAGGATTTGTACTAGCAGGGTTTTTAGTTGAATCTGATTCATTAGATAGTCCCATACTACAAAAATGCAAAAGTATAGAAAAAGGGACTTCATTTACTATAGATGATGGTGACAAAGGTGGGGCATTAGATGGAGAGTTCAATGTCACTGATGGAATGGAGATTGAAGTTGATGTTGGGAATATAGACGCTAGTGGAGGATACACATGTGATGTTCTTCCAAGTTATTTACTTAAGACTGATGAAACCGAGTTTGAACTGAATACTCAGGAACCAAAGCCTCCAATCAGTCTTAATCTTAGCGATGTTCCAGAAGGAGGTACACTATGCCCTGATGATGACTTTAGCTTTAGTGTTAATATAACAAATTCAGGTAAAAGAGGTAAGTACAGATTAACTCTTACCAATGAAGATATAAATCAAGAAGTTGTAAGAGAAGAAGTCATAGAAGCAGCTCCAAGTCCTAACCAACCTCCGTTTGAATACGAAACAGTAACTGAGAGTTTCACAACCAGAGTAGCTGAAGGTGAAACAAGAGCTAGGGTAAAACTTGAGTTAGAACAATATAGCTTTGAAAATTTCAAGTGGGAAAGGGCGGATAGAGATAGTATAAGAATCGAATTATCAGAGCCAGAGATAAAGATACGGAATATAAACTCATCGTCCAATATATGCCCAGATGGGTCTGGTACAGTATCAGCTGATCTATTCACCACGTCGTCATGTGAGGTCACGGGTAAAGCACAACTCAAAAACGATTTCAACTCAAATACAAAAGAAAGTGGAACCTTTACCCTAACTGGTTCACAGGATGAAACAGTAAGATTTGATTTCACTGTACCAGCTAATGCTTCAGATGAAATAGATTATGAGGTTATAGCCTTCTCGAAAAAGGGTGCAGAGTTTAATGATACTGGTGATGCTGAAACAACTGTAAATGTTGTATCACCTAGCATTGAGTTCAGACAGTTAACTGTTACAGAAGATGCATGTGTTGGAGAAAATGTAACAGTTAGTGGTGTAGTTGCTAATCCCGGTTCGTGTCCACAGGATGTTAGATTGCAGGTTTCTAATGATTACAATGACGTTACTGAAACCATAGGCCCACGTGGGCTTGAACCTCAATCCAACACTCAGTTCAGCTCGGAGTTCACTGTCCCAACTTCAGCTCTTTCGGTTGATGAAATAGAATATACAGTGATCTCACAAAGAGAGCTTGCGGGTTCGTGGATTAATAGCGATGATGATAGTGACTCAGTTGAGATTGGAAATGCAGAGTTCACCTCAACTGATCTTGAACTTCCACAGTACGCTGAACCCTCTGAATTAGTTGAGTCCACTGTATCATTCAGCAATGAAGGTAATTGTCCAGGTACTCTAGATATATCATCTAATGTGGGCAGGAATGTATCTGAATCACTTAACCCTGGTACATCATTAGACTATTCTTTCTCATTCAATATGACTGCTGAGTCAAAAGAAGTAGATATAACATCGAGGTACTCTGAAATAAGTCAAGTCGAACAAGAGCTAACAGGATTAGTGAAGCCACATAGGCTAATTAATGTTGATACGTCTAATGGCTCGATAACTATAACAGGTGGTTTTGATAGTACATTCACCTATGACGGAATCATTATAGCAGATAACGTCGCTGGTGATAATCTAGATGAAGAAGACACTGTTGGTGGAGTGCTTAGATTAGGATTATTCAGCGGAGTTGGAGATACCGATCCATCGAATTACGATGCTTTGACTTTTTCATCTCCACAGTACATCAATATGAGAACAGACACTCCGATAACGTGGGTAGTAGATGGAGAGCTTCAGGGTAAGTCTACTACATTTGAGTACACGTCACTATCGAGAAATGCACTCCTTAGACCATCTGATATTCCAGCAACTGACCCTGATACCAGAGTTGTCTATAATCCAATTGACAGACTTGGATTCTTGAGGTCTAATCTTCCAGGAGAACAATAATATATTCCCCAATAGAAATATATAGCTTGGGTGCCCTCTTTTAGGTTGGCATGGTTTTAGATCAATTGCCAACTGAACTGGTTGCAGTAGGTGGTGTAGTTGTTTCAGCACTAAGTGCATACTTTGCTGGAAAGAAAAAGGGAAAAGGCCTGTTTAACCTAGAACAGGAATTAAGAGATAACCTAGAAGAATACGGTATATTCCCATCTCCAGATACATCTGAAGTGTCTAGAGATTTCATCGGTGACAAATTACAAGAGAATATACCTGAGTTTGATGGGAGTGCTGTACCTGTTAGGGTTAAGTATACGGATGGAAACTACCTAGCACCCACGTCGGTGCCGGAGATGAGTGAGGCTAAGATGTTCAATCCGTTCGACTATCTCCCATACAGGCCAGACATATACGACTGTGAAAACTACGCTTCATCGTATAAGTCATTCGCAGCGTTCTTGTGGGGGACAAATACGATGGGTGTAGTATACGATTGGAGTGGATCTCACGCATATAACGTAATAGTATATGCAAACGGGGAAGTTGAGTTTTATGAGCCACAAGACAGTGAAGTGGTAGAACTTGGAAGTGATGACAAGTATGATCTGTCAAGTGGTCTCATAATATTATAGATCCGCCTTTCCTACAAACTTTATAACGCTTCACCAGTTAGAATCATGTATGGCCGGACCACCGTACAAATGGCAGTGGGTAGAAGATGCAGACGTTGATAGATCTGGAGGGACAACTGATGTTACGATATATTGGAGATCAATAAGCGACAGTAACTCTAAGCCAGAAACTGAATACGGAAAAGCATACAATTCATGTGGTGACTGTATTGTATGGTTTGGAGCTGGATTAGTTGTAGATGGAGAACCACTAGGTAAAGAATACGCAAAAGCAGTAAACGTAGGAATACCTAATGTAAATGACTCAGGTTCATTCAGTATTTCACTCCCAAGCGAGAAAGGAGAACTTGTATACAAGCAAGCTGATGTTTATACTGAAGCTCAGTGGATGGATGGTTGGTTCAACCTAGTAGCTAGGACGGATTTCCAGCCTGCAACATCTCCTAAAATAGAAAACGTCAGTATGCCAAGCATCAGTGCTGGTGAAACTGGCGAATATTCATTTAGAGTTGCAAATGAAGGCGGAACTGGAGAAGTAGATATATCCGTTGATGGGGTTAATGCACAGTCGCAAGAAATAAGCAGAGCCCTAAATAATGGAGATGCAGTAGAAGTTACTGGTACGTATGAGATTCCATACGATCAATCTAAAGCCTCCATTGATATAGTAGCTGAAAGTGATCAAACGGATAAAGCATCTACATCTACCAACAGAAAGAAGCCAAGAATGACTGCAAGTGTTGGTGGATACCCAGAAGCTTTACTAAAAGATAAAACAACTACTGTAGATTTCAATATAGAAAACGCTGGTGGAGCTGATAGACTTAACATTCAGTTCTCTGGTGATGGATTCAGTAATATTGATGAGTCGATAGTAGTCAAAGAGAATAGTTCTGAAACTATTTCTGTGGATTTCGAGATGCCAGTTGTTAAGAACGCTAAAGGTGTTCTGAATGTAACTGGTTTCAACACAGATCTCAAAAGAGAGGTTAACATAGAACGGATAATCCCAGATAATCCACAGATCAGAAGAGCCACTATGGTCGATATTGAAGCTGGCTTCGATAATAAGTACTCTTTCCAAGTGATCAATAAAGGTGGAAAAGGTACAATTAACGTATCTGTCGTGGGGACTAACGCTGAAGGATTTGAAGAGACTGTAGAGCTTGATAGATTTGAAACTGCTACATTTGAGGGCTCATATGAAGTTGGGTTCCTCGACACAGAAGCTTCCATAGATATAGTGGCTGAAGGTGAAGATAATACAGCTGAAACCACACGGACTGCTAGCCGAATAGGTCCGGATATTCTACTTAACATACTCCGGAGACTTGAATCATTATGCGAGGGTGATAGAGACCTATTAGGCTTCGAAGTGGTCAACAAAGGAGGTCGGGATAGAATAGATATATCCGTTGATGGACCAGGTGTTCAGCCAATAGATAAAACCGTAATATTAGAGGCAGGCGAAAGAATTGAGTTGGAAACAGACTTTGAAATGCCTGATTTTGACATAGCCGAAGCAGAAATCAATGTATCCTCGTTCAATGATGACTTATCTGAGTTACTATCTGTCAGTCGCATAAACCCGAACCCTCAAATACAGGTTAACTATCCTGATTACATGAGACCGGGCAAAGAATACGTTGTAGATGTAATAGGTACAGTTGAAGACTGTATAAAATCAGGTAGAATTGGAGCTGCAGGAGATATAGCTGATGAAATAACTGATCAAGTTAGTCCTGGTAGACCGATTACTGGATCATTTAGAGCTAAAATGCCTGCAAAATCTTCTGAAACCGAATTTAACTTTGGAGCAGGTCAAAGTGCTAAAACTGGTAAACTAGTGACCAGACCTGAAAATGCTGTTCTTATCGACTCATCTCAAGGCGTGGGGATACATGCTCCACAGAAAGAAAGTATCGAATACGATATGGTCGTAATAGGAAGTGGAATCAAGGGCAAAGGTGATTTCTTGTCACCTGAAGAAATTGATTTCAGTAGATATCCCGACGCTCGGTTGGCTGAGTTACTTTCTTCAATGCCGTTTACCAGAACCAGATACGTTAAATCTACATTAGAGCAACTGAAAACTGATAATGTTATCGGAGAAAAGATTAACTATATTGGAGGCAGATCTAGAACGAATATGGCAATCGGGATAGATGGCGAGTATCAAGGGTTAGATAACACATGGTCTTTGATGAATCCACCTGTACTAGGCCCACGACTCGAATTGCTTAAAGATGAAAGTACTCTAGGATAAACGTTAATCTTTTTCTGTTTTTTCGGACGCAAAACGCTTATAAGATTGGTTATCGTAGAGTATATCATACATGGGATTGCTGAATCGGGATAAGTTCTCGATGGAAAACATTGCGTCTCCATCGGCTGATAAGGATGTAAAGATAAGCTTCTTATTCGATAGCTCAGTAGAGTTTGACCCACGGCAAGCGATGATGCTTCAATATGAGATAATCAATGCTATAGGGTCAAATGATAATCTAAAAGGGACGTACAGCGTAGAAAGTGTCGTCCCGATAAGCACTGGGCTCATGGGATCATTACAGTACGAAGGCGTTTACATTGTAGTTCCATCGGACTTCTTCTACAAGGAGGACGTGGGTTCTATGAAAAATATAATGAATCAGTCTGTACTCAAATCTGCAAATATAACTGCTACAGTGGATAAAACTGAAATAGAATATATTGTTTCATGAACCCTGAAACTCCTATCTATAATCTAAATATATACTGTGACTTCAATAAAACATTAAGATCCGATGAGTTGCGTCAAATAGTTCAACAAGCTGGTGATGAAGTCTTTAACTCTGGTCAAGCTATGCCGTTACACTTATCATCCAACAAAGGAACACTTAGAGTGTCATACAGTACAACTGCTGATATAATACCACAAGATGAAGCAGACCAGTTTGAATCAAGGATTAAAGAACTATTAAAAGAAAACAATATGGAAGTGAACTTAAATGGAGTCAAATCAGAAAAGCAAAATGAAAGCTAAATTCAGACAAGCAGGTGGGGGTATCAGAGATAGATTTGGGACTGATATACTAGTAATAAGGCATTACTTAGTTGGTCCGAGAGATCTAAACACCCAAGAATTAGAAAAACGAGTAGAGATAATATACTCTAGTAATGCAAAAGAAGAAGGTAACACTTCAGACTTCAACTGTTCAGTTGATAGCGTAGAACAGAATTACTATGAAATCAAAGTACGGTCCTTCCAGCCATCATATTCTCTTGAATCACTTGCTAAAGTTAGAGGTGAAATAGAGCAAGCAGTAGTCAACATAGACCAGTTCGGAAACGTACCTGAATCCACTATTGTAGAAACTGATATTTCAACTGAAAACATATCAAGAAGTGGAAGGGGTAGACAATTACTGAAAAACGATTTATCTATATTCTTTGGGATGGTAGGTAGAGATAAACCCATTAGTCCCCAAGAAGAAGCTGAAATAGAAACAAGCTTCAGACAATACAAAAAATGGGATAAACGAGTTGATCTAACACCTGTGTTCGGTAACAGCTACATAGTCGACTTACGGGACACTGATGCTCAACTTGAAGCCATAATACAGTATTCAGAGTTCATGAGCAATCAATTCAGGGATGCTGGATTAAAGGTAGGTAAACTTAATATACAGGCTAGGAAGAACGCATTTGAAGTATTGATGTAAAATAGGTTGTCTAAAACGAAGAACCGTAACAGTAACATGTTACATATGGGGATGTTGTATGGAAAATTGTTACTCAGTGAAAGTACGTCGCTTTTGATGAAACTCAACCCCTGAAACGCCCGATTTCGACAGTCTCAGGGTGTGACCACACGGCGGATATGGGGCTTCAATCACCGGATTTAATTTGCTGCCCGAAAGAACTGCTTCAAAAGTAAGATTCAACAGATAAATTTATATAAACGTGCCGTTAATGTGCATATATGACTGAACTATCGACTGGAGAGCTTATAGTTGAAGATATAGCTGCTTTCATATATACAGGGATACTTCTTTCAATGCTCATCGCAGTCTCCGTGGGTTTACTCCTTTTTATTATACTTGAAATCATTATTCCATTTCACCCTTTGCTTTAGAGTCACTTTGTATAAGACTTCAAAATCTATTTAACGCTCAATAGCGTAGACTATAGCATAACGTATGAGTCTACTAAAAGGATTGGTAGGTCACTGGACTATGGATAGCATAGACGTAGATAACGGAATTATTAGAGACAGAAGCGGCTATGATAATCATGGAACAATTAATGGAGCAACTCCTGGGTATTCAGGGAAAGTTGGGAGAGCTTTTGACTTTGATGGAAGCAATTCACACATAGACATACCATTTTCATCTATATCTAGACCTGTTACTATATCCGCATGGGCATATCTTGAGCCAGGTGTAGTTGAATTTGGCCCAGTAGTAAGCAATTTTTCATCGGGATCTGAAGATTTATATATTCAAGGGTTTGGTAGTGGGAGTATTAATTTTTCAGCAGACCCACATGGATCACAATCAGAAGAAATAGATGGGTGGAGTATGCTGTCACTGACTATTTCTGATACTGGTAATGTTACATCATATGTTAATGGCAATATTATTAATCAAGGATCTACAGATAGATCATCATGGGGTAATGGTTTTTATATCGGTAAAGACAATAGAGGTTCTTCTGCTGATTCAAGATTTAGTAATAAAATAGACGACGTTAGAATCTACAACCGCGCTCTCTCAGAAAAAGAAATAAAAGCACTATACAACATACGCTCTCGAAGAAGCTATGGAAGTCCATATGTACCACCTGCAATACCCGACAGCGCTATCCACCG
>Ga0209946_1000348_pt1 | contig 18985 bp, 19 predicted proteins | sample SalPon2_A_H2O_MG_FD_185704 | JGI IMG/M metagenome (GOLD analysis project Ga0209946, IMG submission 185704) | Salt pond water microbial communities from South San Francisco under conditions of wetland restoration - Salt Pond MetaG R2_A_H2O_MG... | ecosystem: Environmental > Aquatic > Non-marine... | reverse complement strand
CGGTCGAGTCCGCGTCGTCGGCGTCGTCCGAATCCGTGTCGTCAGCGTCGTCCGAATCCGTGTCGTCGGTGTCGGTCGAATTCACGTCATCAGGCCCGTCCCCGTCTGCGTCGCCGGTGTCGGTCGAAGTCTCGACTCCTCCTGCGTTCCGATCGAACGCGTCGAGATCGTCGAGCCGGTCCTCAACGCGTCGTTTCACCGTCTCCCTGACGTTGCTGTCGGAAACCGTCTCGGCTCGAACCGCTTCCTCGACGTCGACCGCGGCCGGCGAGAGGGACATCTCGTCGAGGCGCTCGCGGACGGCGTCTTCGGGGTCCGCAAAGCTCACGTCCACCTCGGCGTCCGTCTCGACTTCCCGGCGGTCGGTCACGCGGGCGATGAGCGCGCCCTCGTCGGTCGCGAACGCCTCGACCGCGGCCGGCGTGACCGGGTCGCCCTCGCCGGTCACGTCGACGAGGACGACGGCGTCGTCCAGGTCGTGCTGGCGCACCTGCTCGCGCACGCGCGGTTCGCCTTCGCCCTCGCGGAGGTCGACATCGACGAAGACGAACGGGCGCGTGTCGAGCGCGCGCCGTCGGATATCCACGCGGTCGTCACCGCCCGCGGCGTCCGCGTCGAAGGTGACGAGGTTGTACCCGCGGCCCTCCGTCTCGCTCGCGCTCGCGCGCTCGGTCGACCCCGGATACGTGACCCACGTGTCCGAGACCTCGGCGACGGCCGGCGTGTGGTTGTCGCCGAGGAGCACTGCGTCGAACTCGACCGTACTCTCCGCGAGCACTTCCTCCGTGTCCCAGTCGGCGTAGCCGAACGGCTCGAAGAGGCCGTGGGCGACTAAGGCGGCGTACTCCGCGTCGTGGTCGGCGAACGCGTAGTCGAGGGCGTCGCGGCGGGAGACGGGGACGTGATCGAGCCCGTAGAAGGCGGTGTCGCCGACGACGGTCGGCGCGTCGCCGAGACGGGTTGCGAGCCCCAGTCGCTCGAACAGGTCGAGCCACTGCCCGCCCCGCGTCGACTCGTGGTTGCCGACCACCGCGAGAAAGGGAATTTCGGCGTCGTCGAGCCGCCGGAGGACAGATATCGTCCCCATCAGGTCGGGCAGTTCCGGCCGTCGGTCATGAAAGAGATCGCCCGCGTGGACGACGGCGTCGACGTCGCCGTCGACGGCGTCGTCGATCACGGCAGCGAACGCGTCGAGGAAGTCCTGGCGTCGGACCGGCGAGTGGTACTGCGCGTACCCGATATGGGTGTCGCCGGTGTGGATCACCCGTGTCATCTGTCCGCGTCTTGGCCGGTATCGGGTTTAGGGGTTCCGGGGACGCGGTTCGCGGTGACACGACCGATCACGGTCGGCGTTACCCGGCGGCAGCCGCTCGGAACTGTCGATACGCGTCGAGCGCCTCCCGGCCCCGCTCTGCCGCCGCGTCGTCGCCGTCGCGTGCGGCGGCCTCAACCGCCTCGGACAGCCCATCGAGCCCGACCGCACGGACGAATCCGGCGGCCCGTCTCAGGTCGGTTCGCGCGGCGTCCGCCTCGTCTATCACGGCGACGGCGGGGGACGTGGCGGTGTCGGTGCGTGTCGCGAGTGCGGCGAGCGCGCGTTTGACCGCGGTAGTGGAGACCACGTGCGCTCTGCGTCGCTATCGCTTGTTAACGCTCGTGAGGAGAGCGGCTCACACCGCGAGCGTGTACAGCCGCTTTCGCGCGTCGGTGAACGAGAACCGCGCGTCCACGACGCCCTCGTCTTCCAGCCGCGAGAGCGCATACCGCACGGTCCGCGCCGGGAGCAGCGTCTCCTCGGCGAGTTCGCTCTGCGTCAGGGTGTCGTTGTAATCGAGCACCTTCGCGACGAGCTTCGCGCTCGGCGGAAGGTCTCGCACGTCGCTCCAGCGGTCTGTACTGCTCTCTTCGGCGACGACGGCATCGGTGGTGCTCATGTATACCGCTCCATTGTGAATGCTGTATAATAATATTTGCTATCCAATTCAATTACTGTGAAGAATATTTTAGAACATCGCTCGACAGATCGTCCCCCACCCGAAACCTCTTACGCGCGAGACGCTTTATTACCTCCAATGACAGACACCGTCGACGACGTCGAGATGCCCTACGAGGGGTCGGCGTCGAGACAGGAGAAGATCGAGTCGCTCCAAGAGGAGCTCGACGTCTTAGAGTCGCAAAACGAGGAGATGCGCGACAAGCTCCTCGACGCGAACGCCGAGAACAACAAGTACCAGCAGAAGCTCGAACGGCTCACACACGAGAACAAGAAGCTGAAACAGTCCCCGCTGTTCGTGGCGACGGTTCAGGAGATCACGCCGGACGGCGCGGTGATCAAACAGCACGGCAACAACCAGGAGGCGCTCACCGAGATCACAGAGGAGATGCGAGAGACGCTCGATCCCGACGACCGCGTCGCCGTCAACAACTCGCTGTCGGTCGTGAAGAAACTGGAGAAGGAGACCGACGTTCGGGCGCGCGTGATGCAGGTCGAACACTCCCCGGACGTCACCTACGCCGACATCGGGGGACTCGACGACCAGATGCAGGAGGTCCGAGAGACCGTCGAGATGCCCTTAGAGCACCCCGACATGTTCGAGGACGTGGGTATCACACCGCCGAGCGGCGTGCTGCTGTACGGCCCGCCTGGAACGGGGAAGACGATGCTGGCGAAGGCCGTCGCCAACGAGACGGACGCGACGTTCATCAAGATGGCCGGCTCCGAACTCGTCCACAAATTCATCGGCGAGGGCGCGAAGCTCGTCCGCGACCTGTTCGAGGTCGCCCGCGAGAACCAGCCGGCCGTCCTCTTCATCGACGAGATAGACGCGATCGCCTCGAAGCGGACGGACTCGAAGACCTCCGGAGACGCCGAGGTCCAGCGGACGATGATGCAGTTGCTCTCGGAGATGGACGGCTTCGACGAGCGCGGAGAGGTTCGGATCATCGCCGCGACCAACCGCTTCGACATGCTCGATCCCGCCATCCTCCGGCCGGGCCGATTCGACCGGCTCATCGAGGTCCCCAAGCCGGAGACCGAGGGCCGCGAGATCATCTTCCAGATCCACACCAGAAAGATGAACCTCGCGAGCGACATCGACTTCACGGAGCTCGCCGAGTTGACGCCCGACGCGTCGGGGGCCGACATCAAAGCGATCTGTACCGAAGCCGGGATGTTCGCGATCCGCGACGACCGCACGGAGGTCACTCTCGACGACTTCCTCGACGCACACGAGAAGCTCCGGCAGGACGACGAGAGCGGGGCGGACGACTCGCTGGCGTTCGCCTGACCGGCGGTCCAAATCGAAGACGAGAGAGGTCCGCGACCGCCTGCTTTTGGCTGCCGTTTCGTCGGTCGTTCACGCGACGACGAGCAGAAACGGCACCGCGAACACGAGCACGGCTATCAGCCCGACTGCGACCGCGTATCCCAGTCCGACGCCCGCGAGCGCGTGCCACGCACCGCCGACTGATCGGTCGCTGTCCATGGTCACACGTCTCCGGCCATCGCACGGAACAGCGCGTCAGTCAGCTCGTCGCGGTCCACTGTCGTCGCTCCGTCGTCGCCGGTCGGATCGACCGTCGGGGTGATGGTTCCGCCGCCCATCCGCGAGTGCCCGCCGCCGTCGCCGTTGTTGACATCCGAGAGCACCGAGTCGATTGCGTTGCCCATGTGGACGCGGTCGTCCCGCGATCGCCCCGAGAGGTGAACTGTTCCGTCACGCTCGCCGATGATGACGACGGCGCTCACGCCCTCCAGCTGGATCAGTTCGTCCGCTGCCTGCGGGATCGCGTCGACGTTGTTCACGCCGCCGACGTCTGCGACGGCGAACGAGCCCTCGATCCGGCGGCCCGCGATCGCCCGCGCTTTCACTTCCAGCACCTCGGCGTCGACGGCCGGGTTGGCGATCCGATCGAGTCGGTCTTGGTCGACTCCCGGGTACAGGTAGGCAGCGGCCGCGAAGTCGGGTTCACTCGCGCCGACCGTGAGGTGTTTCGTGTCGGCTAAGATCCCGTACAGCAGCCCGGTCGCCGTGTCGGTGGGGAGCGTGAGATCGCTTTTCGTCTCGCTCGCGTGCTTGTCCGGAGGGACAGGCGTCGCGCCGTTCTCTTCGAAGTACTCCGCGACGACAGACGCGGTCGCACCGTAGTCGGTCCGCACGTCCGTGAACCGCTCACCGGACCCGTCACCCGGGTGATGATCGACTACCGCCGTCGGAAGCACGCCGTCGGCTCCCCCAAACCCCCGCGGCTCGTTGTGGTCAACCAACACCACCGACTCGGCGGCGAGATCGCTCACGTGTTCGATGGGGTCCAGATCGAGGTCGAGGACGGTCCGAAACGCCCGGTTCTCTTGGTGTCGGATCTGTCCGGGGTACTGAACCGTCGCGTCGACACCGACTTGATTCGCGAGAGAGGCGACACCGAGGGCGGCGGACATCGCGTCGGGGTCGGGGTTCGGGTGCATCAACACCGCGATCTCGTCCTGTTCGGCCAGCAGCCGACGGAACGTAACGCCGGTAGGGCGGCGGGCGCGGAACAGTGCGTACGCGACGACAGCCCCGATACCGACCGCGAGGAGTGCTGCGGCGACCAGTTCCGGATTTTCACGCGCGAGCGTGAGAGCTTGTGAGACCTGCCCGTCGGTCACGCTCTGTTCCCACATATCTGTCCGCGACTCGCTCCCGCTACATGAAGGTTAGTTACGGTTCCGGTTCGACGCGGTTGGAGCGGTCGAACGCCGTCACGAGCGCCGGTCGCTTCGGGTCCGAACGGCCCGTATCGCGTCACGGTATCCCTCTCGGAACGTCGGATACGCAAACGTGTATCCGTATTCGCGGAGCCGTGCGTTCGAGCAGCGCTTGCTCGTGCGGATCCGTCGTTCGGCGGCGTCCGAGAGGTCGCCGTTGGCGATCCGCTCTGCCTTCGATCGCTTGGCCGGCCGGGAGACGCCGCACGCGTCCGCGAGCCAGTCGGCAAACGCGTGTTTGTCCACCGGCTCGTCGTCGACGACGAGAATGGACTCGCCGCGGGCCACGTCGGCGTCGAGGACGAACCGGACCGCGCCGGCGGCGTCGTCGCGGTGAACCATGTTCAGGTAGCCCGCGGTGACCGGTCCGTCGAGGTATCGGTCGATCCGATATCGGTCCGGGCCGTACAGCCCCGCGAACCGCGCGACTGTCCCATCGATCCCGACCTCGTCGGCCTCCGCTAGCGCGACTCGCTCCGCCTCCGCGAGGACGCGAGTCTTCTCGGTCGTAGGATCGATCGGCGTCTCCTCGTCGACCCACGCGCCGTCGTGGTCGCCGTACACGCCGGTCGAGGAGGTGTACACGATCCGGTCCGGCGTCCGCGCTCGCGAGCCGTACTCGTCGACGACGTTCCGGAGCCCGTCGACGTACACGGATCGGGCGGCCTCGGCTCCACGCCCGCCGGAACTCGCCGCGAACACGACCGCGTCGGCGTCGGGGAGCGATTCGAGCGACGCGGGATCGGTCGCGTCCGCGCGGACGGCCGAGACGCCACCGCCAGATTCGTCGACACCCTCGCCGAGTTCCCGGAGTGCGGCGAGCCCGTTGTCGGACCGCCGAACGCCCGACACGTCGTGTCCGCGCTCGGCGAGCTGTCGCGCAAGCTCCATCCCGACGTACCCACAGCCGACGATAGTAACCCTCATCGCTTCCGTCGCTCGATGAGCGCGGCAATTTCCGCGAGCTCTCCGACGGTCATCGCGGCGCGTCCCTCAAGCGCCTGCTGAACCTCCTGTCCGGTCAGATCCGTGTCGATCCCAGCCGCGATCGTGTCGACATCGAGCACGGCCGTCGTCATGCCCATCAACAAGTGATCTCTGAGTTCGGCCACCATGACGTCGGCGTCGCGGTCGTCGGACAGCGCCAGCACCGCAGCACCGTCGGCTACGGTCACTTCGTCGATATCTCCGTCGAGCGCCGCGTCCGCACTCGCGGCGTCCAATCCGAGGTCCGACGTGAGCCGCGTCCGTCCGGCGTCGGCGGCCGCCTCGCGCAACGCCGCGGCGAAGGCCGACCGAAGCTCGGCCGCAGTCACGTCTTGTGACTCTCCGGTCGCTGCCGTCGCTTTCCCGCGTTCGTCCGCCACGTCGTCGACGACCTCGTGAAACATGGTTCCCCTCGGCGGGCGGATCGCAAAACGTCTGTGGTCGCTCGGATCGACGCCGGGAGCGGCCGTCGTCGCACGGAGGCGGTCGACCCGTACTCACGACACCGTACAGCCGTCGTCTGCGGCCGGTGTGGCGTCTATCGCTCCCGGGCACGGCCACCCGCTCGACGTCTCGTCGCGGACGCCGTCGACGTCGCCGACACCCGGTGGACCGGCCGGCACGGCGACCACGACGACGGTCGCAGTCTCGAAGCGAACCGGCTCCGTCTCTCCGATCGGAACCGACGCGCCGCCGACATCGACCGTGACGGTTCCCGCCTCGCGAACGTACTCGAAGCGGCTGTCCGGAGTTCCGACATCGGCCTGCACCGCGAACCGTGGGTACTCACCGCGCACCTGTACCCGCCACGCGTTCACCGTCGCCACCCAGTAGCCAGGGACGGGAGCGATCGGCAGTCCCGCGCCGACGCGCCTGACCGGCTTCGGCTCCCACTTTTCTACCGCTTCTTCGCCGTACTCCTCGACGGCCTTCTCTCTCACCGCCTCCGCGGCGCGGTCGCCGGCCGCCGCCATCTCGGCCTCGATCGACGTTGCCATCCGGTCACGAAGCAGCAGTCGCGCGCCGTTCGTCGGACCCTCGACGAACCGCGCGGGGATCCGGACCGCGTCGCGGCCGGCGGCGGTTCGGGTCTGAACCCGGAGCCGCGCCGCGAGCCCCGTTTCCGCCGCTTCAGACAGCGATCCGACCGCCGCGGCCTCGGCTGCGATCCCCTCCGAGTACGTCCCGTCGCCGACCGCGACGGCCCGATCGCCGACCGATCCGTACCGAGTCGCCACGCGATCTATCACGTCGCGCCGCTGGGTCGCCGAAAGCGACGTCTGCGTGCGGAGTGCGCCCGCTATCTCCCGATCGACGGCTCGAAGCGACTCGGAGAGCTGCCCGGCGAGAACGTCTCTGTCCGCTCGCAGGTCCGGGTCGTCTCCCTCGGCGAGCACGTCGTCGGCCAGACGCAGCGCGCGCCCGGCAGTCCCCACCCGAACCGTGTCGCCGGTCCCGAGCAGTCGGTCGACGATGCCGCTCGACACGTCGCCGTACGGAACGGTGACGTAGTTGACGTTCCGGACGGCGAGTGGCCGCGTCGTCGTGCCGTTCAGTCCCGGGACATCCGACCCGTCGACAGCGGTTCGGGGGAGGTACCCCGGCCCGCCAGTCGGTGCGAACGTCACCGCACCGCCCGGGCCGCTCTCGGCGACGGTGTACGTCCCGGGATCCCGTGCGGCCTCTCGGCTCGCGATCACGTCGCCGACCGCCGGACCGTCGAACGCGCCGTTCACGCGGTCAAGGAACGCCGTCGTCGCGGATTTTCGGTCATCTGCAGCCGACTCAAGTTCTTCGACGACGGCGTCGACGAACGCAGCACGTGCAGCCGTTCGGGCACGGTCGACGGCACCGTCGTAGGCCGGGGGCGCGTCGATCAGATCGCTGCGGCGGTCGCGGACCGCGTCGGCGAGGTCGGCGTACGGTTCGGCCTCGCCGACCGCGGCGGCCTCCATCGAGGCCGACGTCTCGACGTCTCGTACCTCAGCCGACAGCGCAGCGACGTCACCCGCGATCAGCGCGCGATCGGCGTCCGACCGCCCGCCGTAGACGGTCGCCGATCGCCTGACGGTTCCACGTTCGATCGCGGCGCGCGCGATACCGTCGACGCCGGCGTCGGTGTCGACGCCGAGTTCACCGCGAGCGGACGCCGGCGTGTCGCGCAGGTCGGGGCCGTCCGTCCGACCGCCCGCTCCGAACGTCTTCGCGGGTCGGTCGGGTGCATCGCCGGTCGGCGCGTGCCGTCCCGTGACGTCGACGCGGACCCGGTACCGGTCCGTCACCCGGTCGTACGTCGTCGTCTTGCGCGTACTGACCCCAGTTATGGTCCCGTCTGCCCCCTCGTGGACGACCGTTCGCTCCCACCGGGCCTTCGCGGTCCGTTCGACGGACACGGACCGCGTCGCATCCCCGAACGAGCGCGGCTCTCCCGGCTGCGTGGTTCCGGTCGGCGTCCCGCGCGGGACGCCGCTTCCGTAGACGACCGGCGTCCGCTCGTCGCGATCGAGGTCGTCGAGAACCCAGTCCTCGCCGAAGTTCGGGCGAGGAGGGTCGAGACGCCCGCCGTCGACCGTCTGCGTCGTCGAGGTTCGGAGCGTCGCGGTCACGCGGTACGCGCGGTCGGCGATCGCCGCGGCGTCGTCGTGGACTGCGACTGCTGCAACATCAGCGGCGTGGCCGACCGACACCGACGCCTGTTCGGCCTCGCGGTCGCGTTCCGGGTCGTACGCCGCTCGCTCGCCGGCGGACGCGCCTTCGGTCTCCGGTGTGGGTGCAGAGAGCACGGTGTCCGTCCACGCCGACTCGCGGACGCCGGTCGGTTCGAGCAGGTCCACGAGTCCCGTTCGGACGGTCGCGCGAGCGACGCCGCCGCGCGCCGCCGGATCGCTCGCGCCGAAGACGTCCCGCTGTACCCGAATGATTCCCGCGTTCGTCGACAGCTCGACGTGTCTGTTCGCGAGCACGTTCTCGATGGGTGCGCCGCCGTACTGCCCGTATCCACGGGCCCACGTGGTCGCGTAGAGGCTTGCCGTGATCTGCCGTCCGAGGCCCGGCCCCTCGACCGGCCCCCGACCGAGTCGCGCTTCGAACTCCTCCGTTCGCTCGTGCGCCGAGAGAGTCGGAACCGCCACGACGACGGTTCGGTCCGCGGTTTCCTCCGCGACGGTTCGGCCGTTTCGCGTCGCGGTCGTGGTCACCCCTTCGAACGTCACGCGCACCGCAGTTCCGTTCGCGGCTGGGGCGATTCGAACGCGCTCGCGTGCGTCGACGAGATCGCTCGCCTCGTCGACCCGCGGGAGCGACGCGTTCGCGCTGACCTGACCGACGTCGGCCGCGACAGCCGAGAGTGCGGTGCTCCCGGCGATCGCGAGTCGGATCCGGAACGCGTCCTCGAACGCCGACCCGTCGCGTACCGCCGTTCCAGTGCCACTGCCGGCGTCAAGTGGGGCGGTCACGGGCGCTGCGGCCACGGCGTGTGCAGTCTCGCGCGCAGCGGTCCGGAGCGCCGCCGTCGCGTCGGCGTCCACCCGCTCGACCGCCCGTTCCACGCTTCGATCCTCGGCGATCAACCCCTGATCTGCGACGCCAGCGGCGTACGCCGAACTCGACACCAGGAGCAGGACACCGATGAGCGCGAACGGCACGCGGGCCCGCTCGTCGGCGACAAACACCCGGCGCTGCCGGTCGATCGGCGAGCGCCGCCCGGAGTTGTCCCGGTTTCCTCGGTTTCGCACGGTCACCACCGCCTGACCACGATTTGGACGTGATCGTCCGATGCAGCTGCGACGCCCGGAACGGGGTGGGTGATAACAGCGACCGTGGTGTCGGCGCTCCGCGGGGGTGCCCTGCCGATGGTGACGGCGGTTGGGGGTTCGTCTGGCCTCATCGACGTGGACCCGACGGTCGCGTCCGGTCGCGTGGATCGGTTTATCAACCCCACCGCTCGCACCCGGGCGTCGATCCGCGTTCGGTCGTCGAGGCCCGCCGCGACCGCCGCCAGTGCCCGTTTCTCGAACGGGTCTACGGACCGGCTCTGGTCGGTGGTCACGCCGTCATCCGTGGTCACGCCGTCATCCGTGGACGCGTCGTCACCCGCGTCCGCCGCGTTGCCGGAGGCGAGAAGCGCCAAAAGCTCTGCGCGTGTCGCGTGAGCGGTTCGGGTTCCCCCCGGAGCGTCCGGGGCCACGTAGGTCACCGTTACCGTCTCCGTTGTGAGGCGGTCCGCACTCTCGCTCGCGGTCGGCGTCCCCGCTCCGTTCGGGATCCCACCAGACGAGAGTGCGACGACGCTCGCCGAGACGCAGAGGAGCATCACGGTCACGTCGAGCACGGTACTCGTCATCGCCGCACCGCCGCACGCAACGTGCCGCGGACGTTCCGTCCCGGCGCGGTCCGAACGGTCACGGTCCGTCGAGCGGTATCGATCCGATCGGACGCGAACGGATCGTTCAACGCCGGTGCGGCCGGTCCGGAATCGATGCGCCACGTCTCTCCGCCGGCGCGGATCTCGATCGTGGCTGCATACCGAAGGCGCGACACCCCGCCCAGTCGGGTCGGGACCACGACGCCGCCGGCGGTGACCGCCGGCTCGACCCGATCGAGCGTCGCCTCGGCGACCGCTCGCTCGTGTGTCGGCGTCGCGTCGTCGATCGCGGTGACGTACAGTCCGATCGCCGCAGCGACGGCCACCACCGCGACGAGCGCAGCGACCGGCTCGACCGCGGCGCGGGCCGTGGATCCGCCGTCCATACCGGCGGCGTCCGTCTCCGGTCGTCCCGTCGAACCGTCGCGGGCGGACAGTCGTTCATCCGACGAGCGTGACATGGACACCTCCGTAGTGGACCTGCCGCACGGTGAGCCGTTCCGGTGCCGGTCGCCACGCTCCGTCGGCGTCGCGGGCGCGAGACGCCGCGGCCGCGAAGGCGTCCGGATCGTCGAACGCGGACGACGGCGGGACGCCGTCGAGCACCCGTCGGAGTCCGTCGCTCCCGTCAGTCCGGTTCCGCCGCCATTGTCCCGCTGTGACGGGGGTTATGTTTGGACCGTGTAGCGACGCGAATCCGACACCGCCGTCGCTCCGCAGTCCGATCGACCGCTCCGTGAGTCGGAGCTGGCTCGCCGCGAGGCCGTGTTCGGCTCGCGCCGGATACGGGCCGTCGGCGACCGAATCGATCGTGTGCGCCACACCGCTCGCGTCCGGCGGCGGAGACGCCGGAAGCGTCGCCGCGACGCCCGCCGTCGCGACGCTCACCAAGGCGAGTCCGAGCCACGCATACGTGGCGTCGACGTTCGTCTCGAACATGGGTCGGCTGGCCGCGGCTCGGTATATAACACGTCGGGCGACATCAGAGACCCGCGGGACGCTCCGTGACGGTCGAGCGGCCACGGTATCCGGCCGCCGCGTTATAACAAAAGCCCGGCTCCGAGGAAGGAGACGAGGTACGTCGCCGTCGCGGTCGGCAGTGCGATCCCGATCCGATACGCAACGAGCGTCCGGTCGAATCCCCGTTCAAGCCCCGTCGCCAAGGCGGTGAGCAGTCCCGCGAGTACCAAGACGTACGCGCCGACGATCCGTCCGAGCACCGGCACCGCGAGTGCCGACGCCGCGTTCGGTGTCCCCTCTCCCCGCGGATCCGCACCGCTCGCGTCGACTCCGCCCGCTCCGAGCGCGTCCGCTCCGGCAGCGGCTCCGGCTCCGACCGTCGTAATGTCGACCGTGTCGATACCGGTCGCGAGCGCGATCGTCGCTCCGCCGACGAGGGGAGCGAACACGGCTGCAGTGTTCGTCAGCGTCCCCGTCACGGTCGCGAGCTGTCGGCGCGCATCGCCCTCGAGCGCGCGGAGATCTTCTAATTGATCGGCCAGTTCGAGCAGCACGTCGCCGGCGGGACGACCCTCCCTCGCGGCGACGGCGAGCAGCGCAACCGCCCCGTTGACTCGCGGGGACGGAACCGCGACGGCGGGCCCGCCGCGGCCGAGGAACGCCTCTCGCACGCCGACGCGAAGCGCGTCGCTCCGTCGGCCGGCGCGCTCGAACAGTTCGCCTGTGGCGTCGTCGATCCGCTCGCCCGCGTTCGCGACCGCGGCCTCGACCGAGACCCCCTCGGCGACGTCGCCGCCGATTACGGTCATCGCATCCGGGAGGCTCCGCTCGACTGCCCGCACGTCCGCGAGCACCGAGCGGCGGGCGCGGACGGCGACGAGCAGCGCGACGCCGACACCGACGCCGGTTCCCGCCACGGGTGCCGCCCACCGAGCGACTCCCCACGCGGCCGCCGCGGCCGCTGTGACGCCGGACCCGAGTCCGAGCGCGACCGCGTGTGGGCCGCGCTTCGGAACGTCCCGGTGATCGCTTCCTATCGTCGGCGGGGCGAACGCGACCGGACGGCGCGAGAGGAGCCATCCGGACGCGGCGAGCAGGCCGGCGGGAAGTGCGACGAGATACAGCCCCATGACGACGCCCGGACCGATCGGAACGCCGGACGCCGCGGCCGCGGGCAACAGCGCTATCATCGCCAGCGGGAGGAGGACACCGAACGCGTACAGCGCGGAGACCGGGCCACGGACCTCGCCCACGAAGGCGGCAAGCCGATCCGTCGTTCCGGCGATTGTCGCGTCGAGAGCCCGGTCGAGACACCGCCCTCGTCGCTCTGCAGGTGCCGACGCCGCGGTTCGGACGAGCGCTGCGGCGCGATCGATGGCCGGAAACCACGGCTGCCACTCGCGGGCGAACGCTCGGAGTCCGCTCGTCGGGACGTCGGCGCTGCGGCGCTCATGGCGGGCCAGCGCATCCGCCAACGGCCCGTTCCCCGTTCGAGCGGCGAACTGAACCGCGCGCTCCGTCGAGGGGTCGAGCCGCATCCGCAACACGAGCCGCCCGACGAGTCCGGGCGCGGCACCGAGCGCACGCGTTCGGCGGAGCGAAGCGATCCACACCGGGCCGCGGTGGAAGACGTGCGTCACGCCGAGCCCGGAGACGAGTCCGGCGAGTCCGGCCGCGGCCGGCCCGAAGGCGAACACGGCGACGAGAGCGACGGCGACGGCGGCGACGACGCCTGCTCGATTCCCGGCCGTGATCACGGCTTCCGGCGAGCGGTCCCACCCGAGAAACGAGAGCGACCGGCGGAGTTCCGGGGATCCCGCCTCGTCGTCGCCTCCCACGCGCACCCGTTTCGAAGCGCCCGCCGATCCGTCCGGCTCGGTCATCGGGACGTGCCGCGGTCCGGGTCGTCAGCGTCGCGGGTGGATGCGTCGGTACCGCGGTGGGCGACGTCGACGGCGTCGACGCCGACGTATCGACTCGGTGTCAGCCGTCGCCGCCGAACCGCGGTCGCGATGCGCTCTGCCCGCCGATCAATCGCTGCTCTGACCTCGGCGTACGACTCGTCCGGGTCAGCGAGCGCGCCGACCAGTCGGCTCTCGCCGCGGTCAATCCGGCCGGTCGCCGCGAGTCCCGTCCCGGTCCGCTCGTACAGCGGTTCAAACTGAGCGTCGCCGTCGCGGTCGACCACTTCGGCTATCACGTCGACCTCGTGGTCGTCGAGGAGGACGACGAGGTCGGTCGCAGCGAACGACGACGCCGGAACCTTGAGGTCGGTGACGACGCGCTCCTTGACGGCGGCCGGGTTCTCGCCGTGGATCGTTCCGAGCACTGTCTCCCCGGTCGCGCCGACGCGCATCGCCTCGTACAGCGCTCGTGCCTCTTCGCCGCGAACCTCGCCGACCACGATCGAACCGCCGCCGAGACGCAGCGCGGTCCGGACCGCCTCGCTCGGTGAGGGCTCGGCACCGTCGCCGACACGGAGCCGCTGGGCGTCACGGCCGGCGGCGGCCAAGGCGTCCGCCGGAAGCTCCGGTGTGTCCTCTATGAGGACCGACCGCGTCGCAGGCGGAAGCTCCCAGAGGAGCGAGCCGAGCGCGGTCGTCTTCCCGGCACCGCGACCGCCCGCGACCAGACCGGTCACGCCTCGTTCGACGGCGACTGAGACGAGCCCCGCGGCGTCGGCCGTGATCGTCTCGACGTCGACGAGGCGTGCGAGCGTCCACGCGTCTGGGTCACCTCGGCGGAACGCGAACGAGAGACCGTCGCTCGCCGGGGGCGTCGTCGCGGCGACCCGGACTCGGCCTGCCTCCGTCTCAAGCGTTGCGTCGAGCGTCGGGCTGGCGCGAGAAAACCCCCGACCGCTCGTCCGTCGGAGCCGAGACGCCAGCGTGGCGGCACCCTCCGGGGGGAGCCGGACGTTCGTTCGGCAGCGCTCTCCGTCGACGACCACGCGGAGCGGGTTCTCGGTAACTGGAGCCGTCAGCGTGGCGTCGCTCACGCGGTCGTCGGCGAAGACGTGCTCGAACACCCCGTATCCTCGGGTGTGCCGCCGAAGCACGTCGACGAGCGTGGGGACCGGATCGCCCTCGACCGCGGTCGCCCGGACGGCCCGTCCCGGTGCCCTGTCGCCGCCGACCGGATCGTCGAGGAGCCTGTCTCTGGCCGCCGCGAGCCGTGCGATCGCCTCGTCGTCGAGGTCGACCGAAGGGGGTGTGAGATGATACGTCCGCAGAACATCTTCGCTTTCGTACAGTCGTACCGTCGCACCGGTGTTGAGGTCCCACCTATCGACGAGAGCGGCCCGTGGCGGCGGCTCGGACGCCACGCGCGTGGCCGCGATCCGGGGTCCGGCGTGCGCTCGGAGCACGTCGCCGGTCTCGTCAGCGCCTGCAATCACCTCGGACAGCCCGGTTGCTGCGGCGATCCGCCTCGGTGCGCCCGCACGACCGTCGGCCTCGCGGGCAGCCCCGACCGGGTCTCGGCACACCCGGTCCGCGAGCCGCGTCTCGTGGAACGCGATCTGTTCGCGGAACCGACCGGCGGCGAGCAGACATGCGGCGGCACGGCCCGCGTACGTTCGTTCTCGCCCGCGGTGATGGGTTCGAATCACGTCCGCATCACGGTCCGTCAGCGCCGTGACAACGGTCGAGAGGCAGTCGGAACTGGCGGCGAGGTCGCCGCGGCCCGGACACTCGTCCGCGTCGACCGCGAGCACGACGCGGTCGTCGACGCCCGTTCCGACGGGTTCTCTGAACGTCGGGTCACACCGACAGCCGGTCGCGTCCCCTTCGGTCCACGGAAGCGAGCGGAGCGAACGACTGTCCAGACGCGAGAGCACGGTACGGTCGAGGGTCATGGCGGCCGTGGCCGCGGCATCGCGTATAAACGCTCACCCGACGCGGGTGATCCGGATGGTCGGTCCATCGTCGTCGACGTACCGGAGTTCGAGCCGGCTCTCACCGCCGGGGCGGAGGTCGACGACGCCGGTGGCGAGTTCGATCCTCGCGGCGACGGCGTCGGCACGGAGGGGAAGGTACCGGTCGCGTCCGCCGACGAGTCGGTAGCGCAGCGCGATGCGGGTCCCCGGTCTCGGGCCACCGACCTCGACGAGAGCGATCCGGCCGATCGACGCCGCCGTGACGCCGCTCGGAACGCGGACGGTCACGCTCGCGCGGGCGGCGAGCGACGGATCCGTGACCGCGACCGAGCCGGAGACGACGCTTGCCGTCGCCCGCTCGATCCGGTCCACCTCGGAGTCGAGTCGCTCCGCCGTCGTGGTTGCGCGGGCCGTCTCCAAGGCGGGCATCGACGCGGCGAGGAGCGCTACGGCGACGGCGACCGTCAACACGATCCGGATCACGGCGATTCCACCGCTCGGATCAATCGCCCCGACCACCCCGATCGATTCGTCCGTATCGGCCACGCCGATCGCGACGCGTCGCGGAAAGGCGTCGAGTCGTTACAGCGTCTCACGGAGGCGCTCCAGCGCGTCGCAGCTCCACGCCTTCCCGTCGCTCTCGTCGCCGTCGCCGGCCTCACCGGACCTGTTCGCCGCGTCCGCCCCGTCCGTGCGACCGTGGGGGCGAGGCCCTTCGAGCCGAGCATCGCCCCCCTCGCTGACGGGAGCGGGAGGCACGGCGGCGTCGAGCGCCGACGGCGTCGGCACCTCCGCTCTCCGCTCCGAGCTCGCCGCCGGCTCTCCCTGCGCGTCGTCGGACTCCTGACCGCGGCTCGATCGGGCGAGCGCGAGGTCCGCTCGTCGCTCGACTTCGGCGTTTACCGCGCGGACCGCGCCGGCGTATCCCCGAAGCGCCTGCGTCGCCGCCTCCAGCTCCTCGACGCGCGCCTCGAGATCGGACAGACGCGAACCGATCGCCCGTCGCTCGGCGGCCGCCTCCGCGCCGTCGGTCACGTCCGACACCGCGGCGTCGGATCCGGTGAGCGCCCGTTCGACGGCGCTGAGCCGCTCGTCAATCGCGGGCGTCTCGCCGCCGGTCGCTCGGTCGTCGGATCGGGTTGTCTCTGTCACGTGGGGGCTGGCCGCGGCTCGGTACATAAACGCTCGCAGGACAGATCGCGGACGAGCCCGGAGTGCTCCCGCCGCGAGGAAGGTTCCGCACCTTTTTACTTCCGCCCGGAGGATTCGTGTCCGATGAGCAATCCGTGGGACGACTGGGATCACGTGCTGAAAGTCGATCCCGACAAGGAACTTCGGGACGGGGAGACCTTCGAGGACGTCTGCCGGACCGGAACCGACGCGATCGAGATCGGCGGGACCCTCGATGTCACCGCGGAGAAGATGACGCGAGTCGTCGACGCCGCGGCCGAGTACGACGTGCCGCTGTATCAAGAACCGTCGAACCCGGGCGTCGTCATCGACTCGCCCGCCCTCGACGGCTACCTGATCCCGACGGTGTTCAACGCCGGCGGCCCGTTCTGGATCACCGGCGCGCACAAGGAGTGGGTCCGCATCGACGACCTCGACTGGAGCCGCACGCACACTGAGGCGTACATCGTGTTGAACCCGGAGGCCTCGGTCGCGCAGTTGACGGAGGCGAACTGTGACCTCGCGGCCGACGACGTCGCCGCCTACGCGAAGATCGCAGAGCGGATGTTCGGCCAAGAGATCGTCTACGTAGAGTATTCCGGGATGTTCGGAGATACCGAGAAGGTCGCCGCCGCCCACGACGCGCTCGACGACGCCACCCTGTTTTACGGCGGTGGTATTCACGACTACGAGTCGGCGAACGAGATGGCCGCACACAGCGACGTGATCGTCGTCGGCGACCTGCTCCACGACGAGGGTGTCGACGCGGTCCGCGAGACGGTGCGAGGCGCGAAAGACGCCTAACCACCGTTTTCTCGTCGGGTTCGCGAAGCGAGCGAAGTGAGCGAGGCGATCTCTTCCTCGAAAAGCCCGATGAAAAAAGTCGCCGGCCGGCGTTCGCCTCGCCGGCGGTGAACCGCTCGCTTCGCTCGCAGATGCTCTATACAGGTAATTGGCGCAGCAATCGGGGAGTACATCGTCGGCTCGATTTTCTGGAGAGAGACATCACAGTTGTCACTATCTATGAAAATAACGGCTTATGAACGTTGTATGGCCCCTACAGAACGGTAATGAGTGGCGTCGATTTTCGTTGTCGTTGGAGAATCAGGTTGGCACAGTCCCAACTGTCTTCGAGTTCGACTTCTTCTCCCACCGACGAGCAAGGAGATAGGTCGGCAACACGAGTACAATCAAAAAAGATGCGTTTATCATTCCCACAACAGTAGCTGTCTCTCCGTTTAGTGATCCCTGCGTTATCTGGCTTGCCCAGCCAGAGATCGTGAACAGGACGAACAGTCCATAGCCGACGTACCGTGTCTTGGTGGCACGTGATCGGAGTTTCTTACCAGGATTATATCCACATGAGTCACAGACAACAGCATCTTCGGACACACGGGTGCTACAAGATTCACACACCGGCGGGCGCTCTGATCCGCAGTGCGGACACCCATCATCATCGAGTTGCTTGCCACAATCAGGGCAGTGCGTCCGTGGTGTATCGCAGTTCGCGCAGTACCACGTGTTGTTGCCGACGTGGCTTCCACACTGCGTACACTCTTCGTCCATGTGGTCGCAGCTCGGACACTTTACACCGTCCGTTACTTCCGTCCCGCATTCAGGGCAGTAAAACGACATGAATTATCAGATTAGTTACCGAGGTTACCAAGCAGCTGTGCGGCCTTGCTGAACGAGTTCACGTCTTTGACTTCGTGTTTCGATGCAACTGGACGGATCCCCTGTCCCATCACACCAACACTACCACCTTCAATGTACTCCACGTTCTCTCGCGGGTAAATCCGGACGGCCCCGTCTTTCAGTGTGACGGTTACCCACTCACCACCGCCCTGATGATAGCGAATCCGACTCGCTTTCAGTGGTGTGTCTTTTCCCTCCAAATGGAGATACACATCCCCATCGTCGTCGGGAGTGACACCACCGACATCAGTTATTTCAGCACCACATTCACGGCAAAAGTCCTGATCTGTGCTAATTGTGGCACCGCATTCCGAACAGATTGCCATACCAACCATTATCTATAGAACCCATAATAAAATTTAGTTCAGATACATCACGTCTTATAAAATATTTAATGTTTCTATGGCTCGCTCTGAAATGCACCCCTATACTCGGTACTGTCCGCTCACGACGAACTCCCTAATACCCTTCCAGCATGTTCTCGACGTACTTCGCGATCACGTCGACCTCCAGGTGGACCGGGTCGCCGACGGACTTCTCCGAGAGCGTCGTGAGTTGGTAGGTCGTCGGGATGATCGCGACATCGAACTCGCGGTCTCGCTTCTCCGCGACCGTCAGGGAGGTCCCGTCGAGCGTCACGGAGCCCTTATCGACGAGGTAGCGCCCGTGTCCCTCCGGGATCGCGAAGGTGAACCGCCAGTCCTCGCCGACGCGCTCGATTCCGGTCACCTCGGCGACCGTGTCGACGTGCCCCTGTACCACGTGGCCGTCGAACCGGCCGTCGGCGGGCATCGCGCGCTCGACGTTGACGGCGTCGCCCTCGCGAAGCTCTCCGAGATACGTCTTCTCGACCGTCTCGGTCGCGAGGAACACCTCGAACCAGCCGGCGTCGTCGCCCGTCTCGTCGGCCCCGTCCGTGCCGTACGCCTCGACCGTGAGACAGACCCCGCTGACGCTTATCGACTGGCCGTGGTGGAGGTCGTCGAAGCCGTCGACGCCGATCTGTAGCCGGAGCCCGTCCGCGGACTCGGTCCGTGCGCGAACCGTTCCGGTGTCCTCGACGATGCCGGTGAACATACTCGACATCGACGCGCGCGACACATATCGGTTCGGCCTTCGTCCGGTGACGACGCTCAACTCGGCCTTCGTTCGGTGGCGGTCAGCCTGCGACGAGCCCCTTTTGTCT
>Ga0209946_1000347_pt1 | contig 19015 bp, 14 predicted proteins | sample SalPon2_A_H2O_MG_FD_185704 | JGI IMG/M metagenome (GOLD analysis project Ga0209946, IMG submission 185704) | Salt pond water microbial communities from South San Francisco under conditions of wetland restoration - Salt Pond MetaG R2_A_H2O_MG... | ecosystem: Environmental > Aquatic > Non-marine... | reverse complement strand
AGTACGCTCATCTGGGGTACGAGAATACGTGGACAAAAGCCGACCGGCTGTTCCTCTCGGGTGACGAGCCTACGCTTCCCTCGAACGTCGCATACGAGGGGCGGTTTGACGACGTTGCGGTGTACGAGTGAGCGATTGTGTGAGCAGTCTGTGGCTGTGATACCCGAATAGTTCTCTCCGACACGCCCTCTATACCCGATTTTGTACGTGTGTCGCAGTGGCCGTGTGAACAAGATGATTCTGCGATAGCCGGGCACACGTTTCAGCCACACCCTCCCCAATATGGGTGCAATAGAGTCTGTACGAATAATACGACTCCGGGACACCCGGACACCACTTCCCGCCACACCCTCCCTAACATGTGTGCGATGGTGACCGTGTGACTAACACGACCGGACGATACCCGGACACACTTTTTATCCACACCCTCCCCAGCCGATTCAATACGACTGCTATGGTGGCTGTACGAACAATACGACTCCGGGACACCCGGGCACTTCTTTCAGCCACACCCTCCCCAGCCGATTCAATACGACTGCTATGGTGGCTGTACGAACAATACGACTCCGGGACACCCGGACACTATTTCAGCCACACCCTCCCCAGCCGATTCGCGAGTCGCCTACAGCGACTCGCTCATCCCTCGCACGCGCTCGTGAACACGCCTCCGGCGTGCTCCCGAGGCGCGCGCCACCGCAGGTGTGTTTGTTGGTGGGCATCGCCCTGTCGCGGGGATCCGTATCTATTTACCCTGTGAGCGGACCCGAACGAATGATGCTGTACGACCACGTGAGCTACGCGGTGACGGGCGGGATCGCGACGATCACGATCGAACGGCCGGACGTGTATAACGCGTTCACGCGTCAGACGGTCCTCGAACTCAACGATGCGGCGCGAACCGCCGAGGCCGACGACGACGTCTACGCCGTGATCCTCACCGGCGCGGGCAAGGGATTCTGCTCAGGCGCTGATACGACGGCGATGCCGGACTGGGACGACCAGACGCCGGAGGAGTACGGCGCCTTCCTCTGGATTATCCAACAGTTCGTCTGGCGGCTCCGACAGATGGCGACGCCATCGATCGCAGCGGTCAACGGCCCGGCGATAGGTGCCGGCTGTGACTTCGCGCTGGCGTGTGACCTGCGAGTCGTCGGCGAGACGGGGATCATGCGCGAGGGATTCGTCAACGTGGGATTAGTGCCGGGCGACGGGGGGGCATGGCTCCTCCCGCGGCTCGTCGGCGAGTCGAAAGCCCGCGAGTACCTGCTGACCGGCCGAGACATCGAGCCGGCCGACGCCGTCGACATCGGCCTCGCCGTCGAACGCGCCGACGACCCGTTGGCAGCGGCCGGCGATCTCGCAGCCGAGATCCGCGACAAACCCGCCACCGCAGTCCAACACACCAACCGCCTCGTCGATCCCGAGCGGAGCTTCGACGAGTACTGCAGAGAGGCGGCCGCGTTCCAGTGGGAGTGCGTCATCGACGACGAACACGCCGAGGCGGTGGCGGCGTTCAACGAGGGCCGCGAGCCGTCGTACGACCGCCCGAGCGAATAGCGACGCCGGTCTATCGGTCTGCGACCGGCGGCAACCCATCTGACTTCAGCGCCCGTGCGATGGTGTTCAGCTGCATCTCGTCGGTGCCGGCCGCGATACGTCGACTCCGGGCGAAGCGGTAGAGATACTCCAGCGGATGGCCCTGCTGATAGGCGCGCGCGCCGACGACCTGGAGTGCCTCGCTCACGACGTCCTCGGCGATCTGTGAACAGTGCAGCTTCGCGGTCGAGGTGCGCAATCGCGAGGGGGGCCGTTCGTGGCCCTGTGCGCCGGCTGTACAGCCGTACACCAATGAGGCCGCGGTCTCGGCCTGCCGGTACATCTCGGCGAGCTTCCACTCGATACCTTGGAACGAATCGAGTGACTGGTCGAACTGCTCGCGCTCGCTCGCGTACTCGAGCGCCTGCTCTAAGGCCGCCTCCGCCCACGCGACGGTGAGCGCGGAGCTGCCGAGTCGTTCCCAGTTGAGCGATATCAGCTGCTGTTTGAACGCCTCCTTCCCGCGGGTGAGCACATACTCCTCAGGGATGGTCACCTCGTCGATGGTGAAGTGCGTCTGGGCGTACCCGACCATATTCGTGTACACCTGCTCGATCTCGACGCCGGGGTCGTCGTAGGGAATCACCACGGAGCCGAGTCCCTCGGGGAACCGCACCCACGTGACCGCGGCGTCGCCAAACGGGACCCCACCGACCCACGTCTTCTCGCCGGTACAGACGAGCTCGCCGTCCTCTTCTGTGACCTCGGTGGTCATGTTCGCGACATCAGAGCCGGCGTCCGGCTCTGAGATGGCGATCGAGACGAAGCTCTCACCAGCAGTTACGGCCGGCAGGTACTCAGCTTTCACTGCCTCGGAGCCGAATAAGTCGATCGCGCGGGGGCCAACCATGCTCTGCATGTAGGTAAACCAGCCCGTGTCTGGACAGGCCCGCCCGACCGCCTGGATCAACAACAGCGCCTCGACGTCGGTGAGTCCCTGTCCGCCGTACGCCTCGTCGATCGACGGGCAGTAGAGATCCGCTTCGGCCAGTCGTTCGAGGTTCTCCCATGGAACCTCACCGCCCCACGAGTACGCGTCGTCTGCGAACTCGGCGGCAACTGACTCGGCGTGCTCGGCGAACGCCTGCTGCTCGGCGGTAAGCGTCGTCATAGATCAATCCTACGAATAAATCATAATAAACCGTCTGGTGTGCGTTTCGACCCGACGGCGCACAGACAGTTTTTAGCTCACCCGCGCGGAGCAGTCCGTATGGTTGAGGCGTTCGCAGTCGCCAGCGGCAAGGGCGGCACCGGCAAGACGACGAGCACGCTCGCGCTCGGCATGGCGCTGGCGGTCGAGTACGACGTGACCGTCGTCGACGCCGACACGGGAATGGCGAACCTGTTGTTTCACACCGGGCTCGATGACGCCACGGTGACGCTACACGATCTGCTCATCGAGGGAACTGCGACGGACGTCACGGAGGCGACCTACGAGCGATTCGGCCTGTCGGTGGTACCCTGTGGCACCTCCCTTGCCGGGTTCGAGGCGGCAGACCCCGCGCGGCTTCGTGACGTCGTCGCCGAACTTGCCACCGACACCGACGTCTTGCTGCTCGACTCGCCGGCCGCGCTGGGCTCGAAATCCGCGGTATTGCCCATCGTCTTAGCCGACCGAGTTGTGATCGTCGTCGAGCCGACGATACCGGCGCTCTCGGATGGGCTCAAGGTTCAAGAGTACGCCCGGTCGTATGGCACCGAGACCGCCGGCGTGCTACTCAACCGGATCAGAGAGACAACGGAGCCGGTAGCCACGCAGGCCGGGCGACACTTCGGTGGCCCGGTACTCGCGTCGGTCCCCGACAGCGACGTGGTCCGGGCCGCACGCCGAGCTGGGATGCCGTTGCTCGCGCACGCGCCCGACAGTGAACCGGCGGACCGCTACCGGGAGGCGGCCGCGCGACTCGAGGTTCGCGACGGCGACGGCGAGCAGGTGGCGGCGCGGTTCAAAAGCGCCGTCGTGCCCGACACGCCATGACCGCCCCGACCGACGAGGCCTCCCTTTCTATTCCCCGCGGAGAGCTCCTTCGGTCTCGGGTGGTCGCCACCGTCGGAGAGACGCTTGCGGAGGTTCTCGACCGCGAACTCACCGGCTACGCGACGCTCGTGCCCCAAGAGACGCTGTTGTCGGCTGGCGACGCCCGCGGCGTGCTCACGTTCGAAGCCGGCGTACCCGTCTTGGCATACAACACGGCGACGGACCGCGGCGGGTCGGTGGCGCTCGCTTCGATTGCGGTTCCCGGGCCGTACCGGGTTGAGTTGTACGCCGTTCCCCGATCGGAACTGGAAGCGGCACACGCTGTTACGGCTCTCCGGGTCCCTCCGGACGCGCCGGCAACAGAACTGGCGGACGATCCGGCGCTCGCAGCCCGGACGAGAGATGTCGCCCCGGCTGATCGCGGACCCGACCGAAATGGCGGCGACGATGGCAACGCGGTCGCCGCGTTCTTAGCGGACGACGACCGGATCGAAGCGATACGCGAACAGGCTCGTGAGGAGGCTCGTGCACGAGCGGCAGAGTGGGGACTCAACGAGGCACTCTCGAAGCCCGATGCTGCCGCTGAACAAGGCGATACGGCCGATCTGGACGACGCAGCCGACACTGCTGAACCGGACGGGTTTTGACCGCGTCCATCGTATCTCACGTATCACCGTTCTCTCTCTCCTCCAACTGACAACGCCACGGGACTTTGCGGAGTGGTATGCGGCGGGGCGCGCGTACACCCGCCGCGTTGCTGTCGAGATGGAGTTCACGGGTGCGACCCGGATCGAGGGAGACCAGGTCGCATCACGGCTCGCGACCGATCCGAGTGCGCTCTCGCCCGCTACGGCCCGGTCCGTCGCGGCGACGCTCCTTGCGGACGGCGTCTTCTCCGAGCCGTACTGCGAGTGGATGCCGCTGTGGTACGAGCTCGCGCTTCTCGTGCCGGTGCGCTACGCTGACTGGCGGCTCGGTCGGGTTGCCCGCACGGTCGCCGCGACAGCGGACGTGTCCGTGTCGGCGCCGCGTTTCTCGCGGCCGCGTGACGTCGTCGTCAACGGTCATCCGCCGCTCGCTTTTGTCTCCGGATTCCGCGATCGGTTCCTGCTCGCGGCCGCGCTGTTGCATCTTGAGTGGTTTGTCCATGTCGCCGCCGCAGACGGAATCGACGTGCCACCATCACTCGTCGCCCGGACACGTGCCGAGTCGCTGTCGTACTACGCCGGCGACCGTGAGGCCCTCTCTCCGGTGGTGGCTCGGTTCCAAGCGGCGCTGTTCGGTGACGACGCCTGGGTACGCCGGATCGATGACGTCTACGGGCTCGACAGCTGGCTGTTCGGACTGTGGGAGCGGCTCCTTCGTGCAGAGCGTCGCCGACTCGAACTGGTACAGGGGCTGTAACACCCCCGTGGGGTCCCCACATTTGACAGCAGGTAAGTATAGAATGTGAAGACACGTTCACTTGTGTACGAACCAGCGCTGGTTCGTCTCCCCTACGACGATTTCGGCCCTCTCCCCCCCACCTGCTTTCATGTTGTCCGTTGTCGACGCCTCGCGGCAATCCTGCTGGCCACGGCCGTTCGGACAACTCAGACGCGAGTAATCTTTTATTCACACTTGTTCGCTTCGGAAGATTCATACGTCGGGTCGTGGATTCACCGAACACACGAATGGCAGTACTTTGGCTGGACGACGTCGACGCCGACGACATCGACACTGTCGGCGGCAAGGGAGCGTCGCTCGGGGAGCTCACGGGCGCCGGGCTTCCCGTTCCGCCTGGCTTCGTCGTCACGGCGGAGACCTATCGGGCGTTCATCGAAGAGGCGGGAATCGACGAAGAACTGTTCGCTGCCGTTGACGTCGACCCTGAAGACGCTGCGGCGCTTCGCGCGGCCGAGACAAAGGCCCGGGAGCTGATCACCGAGACACCGCTCCCCGAGCCCGTCCGCGAGGAGATACTCGACGCCTACGGAGCGATGGGGACCGACGACGAGTCCGCATTCGTCGCGGTCCGGTCGTCGGCGACCGCAGAGGACCTGCCGGACTCGTCGTTCGCAGGCCAACAGGAGACATTCCTCAACGTGCAAGAGGCCTCACTTCTGTCACGGGTCAAGGCCTGTTGGGCATCGCTTTTCACCCAGCGAGCGATCTACTACCGACAACAGCGGGGGTTCCCGCACGCCGACGTCGACATCGCGGTCGTCGTCCAGCGGATGGTCGACGCCGAAAAGTCCGGTGTGCTCTTTACTAGCCACCCGTCAACCGGTGACCCAGAAATGACGATCGAAGCCGCGTGGGGTCTCGGCGAGGCCGTCGTCTCTGGTGCGGTCTCACCGGACAACTACGTGTACGACCGCGGGCGTGAGACGCTCGCGGACGTCACCATCGCGGATAAGAAGATCGAGATGCTCAAAGATCCCGAGACCGGCGAGACGGTCGAACGTGAGGTTGCGGACGACCGCCGTACGGAACGGGTCCTCTCGGACGCGGAAATCGACGAGCTCGTCGGCCTTGGCGAGCGCGTTGAGACCCACTACGGGACGCCACAGGACGTCGAGTGGGCTATCTACGAGGGAACCATCTACATGCTCCAGTCGCGGCCGATCACGACGATCCGCGATTCACCGGCCGACGCGGGCGCCGAGGCCGGTGGCGTGGGCACCGGGGCCGGCGGTGTGAGGACTGAGGCGACCGGCGACGATGCCGGCGACGCACCGGCGGGAGTGTCTCCAGTCCCGAACGGCGGCACGAACGCCAGTGCCACTGCTGGTGCGGCTGGCTCTGCAGCGGGCGGCGATAGCGACGAGGACGTCCTTGTCGACGGGCTTGGCGCGAGCCCCGGAGCGGTCTCCGGAAACGTCCGCATCGTGACGAAACTCGACCATCTCGACCAAGTTGATGACGGCGACGTACTTGTGACGGAGATGACGATGCCCGATATGGTGCCGGCGATGAAACGCGCCGCTGGCATCGTCACCGACGAGGGAGGGATGACGAGTCACGCCGCGATTATTTCCCGCGAGCTCGGGGTGCCGGCGGTCGTGGGGACGACCAACGGCACGCAGGTACTCGAAGACGGTCAGTCGATCACCATCGACGGCGACAAGGGAACAGTTCGGGCCGGTGCCGACGATGCGGCCGAGCCAGCAGCCGAGTTCGAGCCCGTTGAGGCCGCTCGTCCGGAGACACCGGTCAAGCCGATGACGGCGACGGAGGTGAAGGTGAACGTCTCCATCCCCGCAGCCGCAGAGCGCGCCGCAGCGACAGGTGCCGACGGCGTCGGCCTGTTGCGCATCGAGCACATGGTGCTCTCACTCGGCAAGACCCCGGAGCGCTACATCGCCGATCACGGCGCCAGAGCGTACCAAGACGAGATCATCGAGGGTGTGCGACGAGTCGCCGACGAGTTCTACCCCCGGCCGGTCCGCGTGCGAACGATCGATGCACCGACCGACGAGTTCCGCGAGCTCACGGGTGGTGACGGCGAGCCGCACGAGCACAACCCGATGCTCGGGTGGCGCGGCGCACGACGGAGCCTCGACAAGCCCGCACCGTTCCGTCAGGAGCTCGCCGCGTTCGCGCGACTCTTTGAGATGGGGTACGACAATCTTGAGGTGATGTTCCCACTCGTCAACGACGCGGCCGACGTGGCGGCGCTCCGCGAACATCTTGATGAGGCCGGCATCGATCCCGAGACGCACCGCTGGGGCGTGATGATTGAGACGCCGGCGAGCGCCCTCCAGATAGACTCCCTCGCCGAGATGGGGATCGACTTCGCCTCGTTCGGGACGAACGACCTCACCCAGTACACGCTGGCGGTCGACCGGAACAACGAACACGTCGCCGACCACTTCGACGAGCTTCATCCCGCGGTGTTGCGGCTCATCGGCGATACGATCGAGCGATGTCGGGAGCTCGACGTCGACACGAGCATCTGTGGGCAGGCCGGATCGAAACCCGAGATGGTGGAGTTCCTCGTCGAGTCCGGTGTGTCGTCGATCTCCGCGAACATCGACGCGGTCCGCGACGTCCAACACGAGGTAAAGCGGGTCGAACAGCGGCTGTTGCTCGACTCGGTTCGATAGGTCTCGAGGGCCGGGTTGTTCTCGGTGCAATTCGGTGCGGGCTATTCGACTACATTACGACGAGTGCGACACACATAGCCTGGCGTGCGCCTTGTGGGCCGCGGCAGCGGTCCGCAAGCACGCGCGAGGGATGAGCGAGTCGCCCGTGGGCGACGAGTGAATCGGTTGGGGAGGATGTGGCCGAAACTCATGTCCGTGTATCATAAGATCATGCTCCCACTTCGCGTGCCACCGCCGACAGCGGCGATTCGCTCGCATATGCCGAGGACTACGCAACAGACACGACCGCGCGACACGGGCACTCCTTTCAGCCACACCCACCCCAGCCGATTCTATACGTCTGTGTCAGTGGTCGTGTGATCAGGATGACTTTGCGACATCCGGCCACCAGTTTCAGCCACATCCTCCCCAACCGATTCACTCGGTCGCTTCGCTCCCTCGTTCATCCCTCGCACGCGCTCGCGAGCCCGCCCTCGGCGTGCCCGCAAGGCGCGCGCCATCGTAGCTGGTAACCCTGCGCGCGAAAACGGTCATGTGATGCAACAGCCGGAGCCGCAGTCGTTCGAGCGGGTCCTCTCGTCGATGTGTACAGAGCCGCACCCGGACGCTAGAGCGGCCGCGGAGCGATTCCTCACGAGTAATCCGGGTGACCCAGCGACGTACGAGACGATCGCGACACTCGAGACGCGCGCGGTCGAAGGGCTCGCGACGCTGGCTGACCACCCGAATCCGACCGACGCCGCGGGGTACATCACTGCCGGCGGAACAGAGGCCAACATCCAGGCCGTGCGGTCGGCGCGAAATCGCCACCCGAAAGACGACGTCAACGTCGTCGCCCCCGAAAGCGTGCACTTTTCATTCCACAAGGCCGCGTCGCTGCTCGACGTCGAGCTACGAACGGTGCCGCTTGACGATGACTACCGGGCCATCCCCGATGCCGTCGCCGCGGCGACCGACGAGTCGACCGCGCTCATCGTCGGTGTCGCCGGCAGTACGGAGTACGGCCGTGTCGACCCGATCCCAGCGCTGGCCGAGGTCGCGTCGACGGTCAGCGCACGATTCCACGTCGATGCGGCTTGGGGTGGCTTCGTGCTCCCGTTTACCGACCACGCGTGGTCGTTTGCCGACGCGGCCGTCGACACGCTGACCATCGATCCACACAAGTTCGGACAGGCGCCGGTCCCCGCAGGCGGATTGCTCGCGCGCGAGGATGCGGCCCTCGACGCGCTCGCAGTCGACACGCCGTACCTCGAGACCCGCTCACAGGCAACGCTCACGGGCACCCGAAGCGGGGCGGGCGTTGCCGGCACCGTCGCGGCACTGGACGCGCTGTGGCCGGACGGGTACCGCGCGTCGGCGCGTCGGGCGATCGAGAACGCCACGTGGCTCGCGAGTGCGCTCTCCGACCGCGGCTACGACGTGGTTGAGCCGAGACTACCACTCGTCGCGGCCGCGGTGCCGACGCCGACGTTTGAACGGCTCCGCGAGCGCGGCTGGCGGGTGTCGCGGACCGGTGCCGGCGAGCTTCGAGTGGTGTGTATGCCACACGTCACCCGGTCGGTCCTGCGCGCGTTTCTCGACGACTTGGATCGCGTTCGGAGTTAACTCTCGTCTCACGCCGGGGCTGTACACTCGTCGCCTCCGCGGCCGAGGTGCGGATCAACATATTCACTACGGACTACGACGAATCTGCGGGTATGAGTTCGGACGACGTCTCTCGGCGCGCGTTCATGCGGACGGCAGGCGGGTCGGTCGCCGTCGTCGGCGGCACAGCAGCCGCGACAGGAACTGCCGCGGGACAAGAAGACGGCGGGGGCGCAAGCGCAGAGCCGGAGTGGCCGAGCGGCGTCACGAGCGGCAACCTCGGCAGCTATCAGGACGCCCGAGGGCAAGACTCCGTGACGGTCTCCGTTGGCGCGGGTGAGAACGGCCTGGCGTTCGACCCAACCCAGCTGTGGGTCGATCCAGGAACAACAATCACCTTCGAGTGGACCGGTGCCGGTGGCGCCCACAACGTGCAGACAGTCGAAGGCGGCGGCCCGGCGAGCCTCGACAGCGGCGACCCGGTCGGCGAAGAAGGATACACCTACGAGTACGAGGTGACCGAAGAAGACGCCGGAATCACCCACTATCACTGTGTGCCGCACACGGCCGTCGGCATGCACGCCGGCCTCGCTGTCGGCGGCGACATCCCGACCGTCGAGACGGGCGGTGGCGGCGCGAGCAGTGCCGTCTTCGTGCCGGAGGGCGCCCGCGCGCTCACGATCGCGACGTTCATCGCCATGGTGAGCACGCTCGGGCTCGCGTTCGTCTTCATGAAGTACGGCGGCACGGTCACCCAAAACGAAGTCTAGGCGGTCTACACGCCGATCCGTCACGTTTCGATGAGCGATCGGTACCAGTCGAGATATTGTTCGAGCACGACCGCCCCGTCGTACGACTCGAACGCTGGGTCAACCGACAGCCGCTCTGCACCCGCGACGGCTTCCATTGCGTCTGCGAGTTCGGCGGGACTCGTCACGAGTCGCCCACGCTCGCGTCCCTCGACGAGCTCGTGGGCACTGGACTCTGTCTGGTACTCGACGAGACCGATACAGCCGCACGCGAGCGCCCACAGCAGCTCCGTCGCGAATGGCTCGCGTGCTGCGGTCTGTGTAAAGGTGTGAGCGCCTCTGAAGATCGCCACGCGCTCGTCGAGCGGCCGGTCGCCGAGGAACGTGACTCGGTCGTCGATCCGGAGATCGGCGGCCGCCACCTCAAGTCTGTCCCGCTCAGGTCCATCACCGATCACGGCCGCCGTCCAGTCGTCGCGGCGTCGTTCAGCTAACGCCAGGAGGAACGTCTCGACACCAGCGTGGCGGTCGAGTCGCCGAGAGTACACTGCGTCGAACCGGTCGTCGACGGGTGCGCCCCCGATGCGGTCGACGTCGATCCGCTCCGGTACGACGTCAACAGCCGCGTCTGCGGCGCCATGCTCGCGAATTCGTGTTTTCGTCGTCTGTGTCGGCGTCGTCACCACCGGCGCGCGTTGTGCGAGGAGCCGAGCGACCGCCCGCGAGTCGGCCGGGTGCTCACGCCACCAGTCGACGAGGGCCGGCGGTCCTCCGAGTTGTCCGGTGAGAACTGCGGCAAGTGCTGGGAGCGGCGGCGTGTTGATCGCGTGGACGACGTCGGGGGCGACTGCGCGGAGCTCGGCCGGGAGCCGTGCCGCGAACGTAGCCGGTGAGGGCTCGTCGAGTACGGCCCGGTAGGCGATCCCGTTCAGCTCGAACGTCTGCACTGACCCGCCCCACCAGCGAGCACACAGCCACACGACGTCGTGGCCCTGTGCGGCGAGGTCGACCGCGGTCCGGTGGGTCCGGGTACGTGCCGGCGTCTCCCCGTGTTGTGGGGTAAAAAGCGAGACGACGGCGACGCGCATGGCTCGTCTGACGACGCCGTCTGTGAAAAAGCTCGCCCTCTTATCACCTGGATGCACCACCTCATCACTCTACGTCCACCATCTCATCACTCTACGTCCACCACCTCATCACTCCACGTCCACCCCTTCACCACCCGAAACGGTTTGCTGGCGGCGACGGTAGTATCGCGCATGCCCCGATACGACGTCGAGCGATACCTCAACGTACGGAGCGCGAGTCGGGCGAGTGTGGGCGCCGACGGCCGCGTCTGGTTTCTCCTCGACACGACTGGAACCGCACAGGTATGGTCGCTCACAGCGCCACAGGCGTGGCCGACCCAACACACCTTCTTCGATGAGCGCGTCACGTTTGTCGACGCCTCACCGGAACGCGCAGAGGTTGTCTTCGGCATGGACGAGGGCGGCAACGAGCGCGCACAGCTCTACCGGCTCGATGCCGAGTCGGGGCAGATCACGAACTGTACTGCCCACCCGGCGGCGAAACACCGCTGGGGCGGGTGGGCCGGCGACGGCGAACAGTTTGTCTTTGCGTCGAACCGTCGAGACCAGTCGGTCTTTGACGTGTACGTGCAGGGCCGAACCGAGACCGGGGCGGACGCCGAGTGCGTTCACCAGGGTGACGGCTGGCTCTCCGTTGCCGGCTGGTCGCCAGACGATGAGCGGGTGATCGTCCACGAAGCACACTCCTCGTTCGACCACGACGTGTACACGCTGTCGGTCGACACAGGTGAGTTGACCCACCACACCCCCCACGAGGGTGCCGTCCGGTACGCCAGCCCAGAGTGGGGTCCCGAAGGCGACGCGCTCTACTGTGTCACCGACCGCGAAAGCGATACGCTCCGGCTTGAGCGGCTCGATCTCGCCACCGGTGCGTTCGACGTCGTCGAGTCCGGCGACGAGTGGAACGTCGATGGGGTGACACTCGATGAGTCGTCCCGGCGGATCGCCTACACGCGAAACGTCGACGGCTACACCGAGGTTTCCGTCGGCGAACTCGTCGCGCCCGATCGTATCGATCCCCTCCCCGCTCCCGACCTGCCGACCGGTGTCGCCGGGGGCGTCTCGTTCGGCCCGGACGGCGACCGATTCGCGGTGACTGCCACCGGCCGCACGACGAACGCGAACGTCCACGTCGTCGAGACGACGACGGGCGAGACCACACAGTGGACGACCGCGTCGACGGCCGGCATCTCGCCCGAGACGTTCATCGAGCCCGCACTCGTGCACTATCCGACGTTTGACGGCCGAGAGATACCGGCGTTCGTCTCGCTGCCCGAACGCGAGCCGCCAGCCGACGGCTACCCCGTCGTAGTCGACATCCACGGTGGCCCAGAGTCCCAGCGACGACCCTCGTTTGCGGGCGTCACCCAATACTTCCTCGACGCCGGCTACGCCGTCTTCGAGCCGAACGTGCGCGGATCTGCCGGGTACGGTCGATCCTACGCCGCACTCGACGACGTCGAGAAGCGACCCGACGCGGTTGCGGACCTCCGAACCGCCGTCGAGTGGCTCCACGATCACCCGGAGGTCGATCCCGACCGCATCGCGGCTATGGGCGGCTCGTACGGCGGCTTCATGGTCCTCGCGGCGCTGACCGAGTTCCCCGACCTGTGGGCTGCCGGCGTCGACGTCGTTGGCATCGCCAACTTTGTCACCTTCCTCGAGAACACCGGCGACTGGCGTCGAACACTGCGGGAGGCGGAGTACGGCTCACTTGAGACCGACCGTGCGTTCCTCGAATCCATCTCGCCGATCACCACCATCGACGCCATCGAAGCGCCGCTTTTCGTTCTCCACGGGGCGAACGACCCACGGGTCCCCGTGAGCGAGGCCGAAGCGATCGTCGAGGCGGCACGCGACCAGGATGTCCCCGTCCGAAAGCGGATCTTCGAGGACGAGGGCCACGGCTTCTCGAAGCTCGAAAACCGGATTGACGCGTACCGTGACGTCGTCGAGTTCCTCGACACCCACGTGTGACACTGAGCATCGGGGACCACACCGCGTGCTCACGACGACAGCAGCGGTCGTGACGAGTTCGTCACCACGAGTAGGCTTGACAGTCCCATCGCGACTGCCGCGAACAACGGGTTCAACAGCCCCGTGACCGCGAGCGGGATCGCGATGGCGTTGTAACAGAACGCCCACCCAATGTTCCCTTTCACCCGCCGACCGGCGGCCCGCGAGAGTTCAAAGACAGTCTCGACCGATGCGAGGTCGTCGTCGATCACCGCGACATCGGCGGCATCAGCTGCCATCGCGGTTCCTCCACCAAGTGCGATGCCGAGATCGGCGGCCGCCAGCGCGGGTGCGTCGTTTGTTCCGTCCCCGACCATCACGGTTCGCCCACGGCCTTTCAGTCGCTCAACCGTTTCGGCTTTACCTTCGGGCGGGACTCCGGCGAACACCTCGGTGACCGCGTCGTGCTCGCGAAAGACGGTCGCGGCCCGCGCGTCGTCACCGGTCAACACCACGACGTCGACACCGGCCGCAGCCAGCGAGGAGAGCGTCTCGGCCCATCCTGGACGGAGCTCGTCGCCGACGACGATAACGCCCGAGGCGGCGCCGTCGCGCCCAACCGCGACCGGTACACGGCCCACGTCTCGTGCCGCGGTAATGGCCTCACTGACGGCTGTCGGTACCCGCCAGCCGCGCTCGTTGAACAGCCCTGGGTGCCCGACGACGACCTCGGTCCCGTCGACGATACCGGAGACGCCGCGCGGGTGACTCTCGAAGGCGTCGACAATGGGCACCGACTCGTCGGACTGGGTTGACTCGGCGGCCACGCCCGCACCGTCGGTCCTCGCCTGCCCGCTCGGGTCAGCCGCGGCGGCGACTGATTCGCCCGCTCCCGCGGCCGCGATCGCTTCGCCGACCGGGTGTGCCGAGCGCGATTCCAGTGCCGCCGCGAGCGCGAGCAGGTCGTCGTCGACGTCGCGGTCGACGACCCGCATCTCGCCGGTGGTCAGCGTCCCAGTTTTATCGAAGACGACGGTGTCGGCGCCGCGGATACGCTCGAAGACGGTGTCGTCGAAGACGACGATCGAGCGTTCTAATGCGTCACGAAGCCCGGCAGCGACCGCTAGTGGGGTCGCAAGCCCGAGCGCGCACGGACACGAGACGATGAGCACGGTGAGCGCGACGAGCATCGCCGCCGCGACGCCCGCCCCGAGCGCGAGGTTGACAACGGCGACCCCGGCGGCCACCGTGAGCACCACCGGGACGAACACCGTCGCGAGCCGGTCGGCGAGCTTCTGGACGCCGTGGGTGCCACTCTGGAGGTCCCACACGAGCTCTGCGACCCGGTCGAGACTAGAGCTCGCATCGGGGCCGACGGCAACGACGAGCGACCCGTCGGCGACGACCGACCCGCCGACGACGATGTCACCGGGGGTCTTTCGCACCGGCAGCGACTCGCCCGTGACGACCGACTCGTCGACGGCCGCGTCGCCGTCGATCGCCTCGCCATCGACCGGGACGCGTTCGCCTGCCCGGACGAGCACATAGTCGCCTGGCGCGAGGTCGTCGATGGGGACCTCGGTCGCACTCTCGCTTTCGTCGCCATCGGCGGTTGCTCGGTCCTCGAGGCGACGGGCCGTATCGACCTGTACTGCGGTGAGATCAGAGAGGAGCTCGGTCGCCCGAGACTTGATACTCGACTCGTAGTGGTTCCCCACGGTGACGACGACGACGATGGCGACCGTCACGTCGTAGTAGATCGAGGGGCTCTCTAAGAACGCGACCGCGAGCGTGCTGTAGAGATACGCGCTGAGTGCAGCGATCGCGACGAGAAGGTCCATGTTCGGCGATCGCGTCCGGGCGCTCACGTACGCGCCCCGCAGGATCGGCCGGCCGGTGACGAAGAGAACGATCGTCGTCAACACGCCGAGGACAATAAAAAAGTACGTCCCCGAACTCGACGCCATCGCCTGGTCCAGGTACTCGAGCGTCCGCTGGTTGTAGAAGGGGAACGCGAAGTACGTCGGGTAGATCAACACGATGTACTGTAACATCACGGCCATCCCGACGAGTACGCCGATCGCGAGTCGAGCGGTGGCGAGGTCATCGGCCCGCCGGCGCGAGAACGCGTCCTCTCTGTCGTACGCGCTGTAGCCGAGTCCACTCACGGTCTCCGTGAGGTCGGCCGTCGAGACCGTCGCCGGGTCGTGGTCGACCCGAACCGTGTCGGTAACGTAGCTCGCACTCGCCGCGCTCACGCCCTCGGTCTGTGTCGCGACCGTCTCGATGAACGCCTCACAGGTCGCACAGTGCATCCCATCGACCTCGAGGAACGTCGCGTCGTGGTCGGCTGGGACCGACGGTGTCTCATCTGTCTCGTCTGTTGTGGCCGTCTCGCGTCTCGCCGCGACGGCATCGGCGTCGACGTCAACGTCACCGAGGGTCTCGTACACCCCGCGACAGCCGGTACAACAGAACTCGTTGTCATCGCCATCGGTCACGTCGACGCCCGCGGTCGGGAGATCACACAGCGTACAACCGCTGTCGGCCGCCTGGGTCGATCCCATCGGTCAGCCGCCTCCGTGACCGACGATTCTTACGCTGTGCATCTCCATTCCACTCATCTCCATCCCAGTGTCGAGCGGGTTCCAGAACGGCAACATCGGGTGCGGGATGTGGATCCCGAGTGCCATCAGTCCGTGCGCGAGCAGGACGTACCCGAGGATCACGAACGCGACCCCAAGGAGTCGGTGGACGCGGCGGCGGTGGACCGCGTCGACGCTGCCGATCAGTGTGCCGTACAGGAAGACGGCCGGCATCGTTCCGACCCCCAGCGCGGCGAGTGCAGTCCCCCCGGCGAGCGCGGAGCCGCTAGCGAACGCGTAGAGGTATGCCGGATAGAGGATCGGACAGGGGAGCAACCCGTGAATAGCGCCGAGCGCGACGATGCCCGGGCTGTTCGCGAGCCGGTCGACGTGACCCGTGAGCCAGCCGGTGACCCGTTCGAGTCCGGGAAGGTGGACGCCGCCAGTCGCGCCGCCGAGGACGTAACGCGCCCCAACGACGACAACGACGACACCGACCACAACGCCGACAACACCACGGACCGGGCCCGCAGCCCCGGTGATCGTCGCGGTCGTCACGAGCACCGCGCCGCCGAGTGCGCCGAGTGCGGTGCCGATGAGTGTGTAGCTCGCGGTCCGACCGAGGTTGAACAGTGCGTGCTGGCGAACCTCGTAGGTGGTGAGGTGACTCTCGCGGCCGTGCTGTTGGGTCGACCCAGCCGTATGTCCACCGCCATCGGTTCGCCCCGCATCCGGGTCCATCCGGGCCGCGTACGTGGTGACGAGCGGGCCGCACATCCCGATACAGTGGGCACCACCGAGCAGCCCGATGGCGAGGAACAAAAGCACGTCCACGCCGAACAGCGTCGTGAGGTCCATCGTGTAAGTCTCTGAATCTAGGGGCCCGGCGCGCTAAGGCGTTTCGTCACAGCGAGGGGTCTCACCGGCTCCAGTCAACCCGCTCCGATCGCCGCATCGGTCACTCCTCGACGAACACCGTCGCGTACATGCCGCCCGTCTCGTGAGGAATACAGACGTAGTCGTGTCGTCCGGCGACGCCGAACTCGTGGGTGAACCGGTCGCCGGTGTCGAGACGGCCGCCGAAGTCGGTCATCCACGCGTCGCGCGCGGCCGACTCGGTGTCGAACCCGCCGGAAGCGAAGTACGTGGCCGCATCGGGGATCGCCGCCTGGTACGCGGTGACGGTGTGTCCGCGGCTGCTCGTGTTCTCCCAGACCACTGTGTCGCCGACCTCGACGGTCAGCTCTGCGGGGACGTAGCCGCTCGCGAGCATGCCAACATCGTACTCGTCGGCGAGACAGCCGGCGACCGAAAGGGAGCCGCAGACCGCGACGCTCGCGGCCCCGACCCGCCCAAGAAACCGTCTGCGGTGCATATCGATAGTCGGGGCTTCGGGCGTTTGAATATCGCGGTTGGTCCCGATGCGCCGGAGGGTCTGTGTCTCTTGTGCAGCCACCGAACCCGGTCGACCGGGTGCTGTGTATCATACCAGTCAGGTCTGGTAATTTATAATCGGGGCCACGAATGTGCGGGCGTCGTATGAACAAACTAGCTGCAGCTGATCTGGCGTTCGCATCGCTCGGGCGCGTCCCGATGGAGATGGGACAGACCGAGGTGTATCAGGCGATACAGGCCGACCAGCTCTTGAACCTCTCCTTTTGGGCGAACATCGTGCTGGCGGGGCTGTCGATCCTGCTCTTCGTCTACATGGGGCGGCAGGTCGAGGACCCGCGCGCCCAGCTCATCTTCGTTGCGACGCTCATGGTGCCACTCGTCTCCATCTCGAGTTACACCGGCCTAGCGTCGGGACTCACGGTAAGCTTCCTCGAGATGCCGCCCGGTCACGCATTGGCCGGCGAGGAGGTACTGACGATGTGGGGGCGGTATCTCACGTGGGCGCTGTCGACACCGATGATCCTGCTGGCGCTCGGACTGCTCGCGGGGTCGAACGTCACGAAGCTGACGACCGCGATCGTCACCGATATCGGTATGTGCGTGACGGGACTCGCAGCCGCGTTGACCACCTCCTCGTACCTCCTCCGGTGGGTGTGGTACCTGATTAGCTGTGCGTTCTTCGCGGTCGTACTTTACATCCTGCTCGTCGAGTGGGCAGACGACGCACAGATCGCCGGCACCAGTGAGATCTTCGACACGCTGAAGATCCTGACCGTCGTCCTCTGGCTCGGCTACCCGCTCTTCTGGGCGCTCGGTGCCGAGGGCTTCGCAGTGCTCGACGTTGCGATCACCTCGTGGGCGTACAGCGGCATGGACATCGTCGCCAAGTACGTCTTCGCGTTCCTCTTGTTGCGGTGGGTCGTCAACAACGAGCGGACCGTCGCGAGCATGGCGTCCGGACTCGGTGCGGCCGGGAGTCACGGTACGCCCGCTGACGACTAGTCGGCGCGAACGGCGACGGCATCCTGTATTCGGTCACACATCATTTTGTATCGGTCTCGTCCAGGTACTCCGTGAGCACCTGCGGGAGAACGATGCCGACGAAGACGACCCCGATACGCACGGGATCGCGCAGGGTGGTGGTGACACGGCCGGCGTATCCCAAGGTAGTCCAGCGGGGACACAGCAGGCGATGATCACGTTCTCGTGAGAGAGAGCATGGGATCGCGTGGTTCCTGACCGATCAGTTGGCTCTGCCGGCCACAGTCGTCGTTGGCTGTGCCGTTGCCGGCTCACTTCCCCCAGAAGGGGTCGCGTTTTCGCCGCGTGTCGAGGTAGGCGGCAAGCGCCTCACGTTCGTCGCCGGTGATCTCCGATTTCAACTCTTGTTCGAGAATCTTCGCGTGCTTTTCGGGCACCTCACTCCACAGCGTGTCACCTTCTTTGATGTCGCGTCCGACGGTGGGGCCGTCGATGGCAATGCTCACGCGCTCGCCAGCGCGAGCCTCATCGACGTCGTCGCCCTGCTTTTGAATCCCGGAGAGCGTGCCGAGGCGGTCGAACTCGTTGCCCTCGAATGCACCCACGTTCCGGTTGTTCTGGAGCGTCCCGGCAAGCACCTCGACGCCGACGACTGCGGGGTCGTTCTGTCGGAAGGTGTGATCGGGGAGCAGCTGGAATCGAGCAGGGCGGACCACCTTGTCGAGGACGGTCTCCTGTTGTGCGCGCTTGCGCTGTTCGACGTACGTCTCGTAGTCTTCGATCAGCTGGTAGATGACGTCGTTGGTGAACAGGGTGACGTCGGCGCTCTCGAGTTCGTTTTCCGCGTTCGGGAGGATACTGACGTTGAAGCCGAGCAGCGCCTTGTGCTCGTCTTGGTTGGCCGTCTCCGCGATGGCGATGTCGCGCGGCGCGATGTCGCCCACCTCGGCGCGCATGATCGGTACTTCGGCCTCTTTGAGCGCATTCGCCATCGCCTCCAACGAGCCGAGGGTGT
>Ga0209946_1000335_pt1 | contig 19323 bp, 37 predicted proteins | sample SalPon2_A_H2O_MG_FD_185704 | JGI IMG/M metagenome (GOLD analysis project Ga0209946, IMG submission 185704) | Salt pond water microbial communities from South San Francisco under conditions of wetland restoration - Salt Pond MetaG R2_A_H2O_MG... | ecosystem: Environmental > Aquatic > Non-marine... | reverse complement strand
TAAATGTTTTGGTAAAAACACTTCTTCACTTACACGGAGAGCATTTTGCTACTTACAACGAGTGTAAGCAGCCAAACAAAATTATTCTTCAAAATTAACCAATAAATATAACAACAACATAGTAATAGTATATTTTATTTTTCATAATAAATTATATATTAAATAAGTATTATATTTCTTAAAAATATCTGATGATAAAGAATATATGAGGTTATAATAAAAATTTTTATTATATTAAAATGGTTGTATAATTAATTAATTTTACTTGTGAGAGCAGTATTCACAGTTACATTTCTCAATACATTCTCTTCGTGTTTCGCAGTTACATTGGATACAATCACAGCTTCGTGTAGGTATAGTTCCTTGCATATATTACTATATGTTTTCTTATTGTATAAATCTGTTGGTTATTTATTGGATTGGGATAGTTCTTTAGGGGTGGATTATAAAGTAAGTAATATGTCTAGTAAAAAGACAACAGATGGTAGTTCTGACAAGATTGAATCATTAAGTGAAGAACAAGAACTTGCAGCTCTTCGTGAACAAGATGAAGATGCTGAAGTAACAGACACTAATCCGAAAGAAATGATTGATGAATCTGATGATATAGTTGATTCAGATGATGTTCCATGGGATACTCCAGATATGGATAAAGAACTACGATTTGAAATTACTGAGGAATCTACTTGGACAGTAAATAAAGATGAAGGAGATGATTTATATGCTCGTTCAACTGTTATTGATACAGAAACTGGAATTGAATTTGAAGGTGTAGAACGGAATGCATTTGATGTAGGATATCAAGTGTATTTATGGGATACAGTAGAAGACCAAGATGTTGATGAATGGGTTAATGTTACTGGATATGTTGTTAGTGTTGAAAATCCTGATATTGATAGTATTGCTCAAAAATTTAGATTGAAGTTGAATATGGATGCATTTTTATTTAAGAATAGTGATGAACACGAAGCAGAATATATTGATGTTACAGTCTGGGAATCAACAAATGTTGATACTACTGTGGAAAAAGGTGATGAAATTATTTTAACAAGTGTTATTGTTGATGAATTTAATGGTGATAAATATCTTAGTTGTAATAGTGCATCAGAATTATCTGTTGTAAGTCAAGATTACGGAGAAGAAGTAAGTGAAAAAGTTCGTGTTTGTTTGAAGCATCATGGAAGTTTAGACACCACAGTTCGAACATAAATTATTTATAATTATCATCTATAAATAATCCGACCGTGAATTGTATCACTTGAAATGATATATTTACAACAGTCGCAATCACACCATAATTGGCATAATTTACTAGTATTACAATAACAATTATCACAATAACAAGTATTCATACTAGTATATTATTAGTTTATTTTATATAAATTATTTGAATTATATATTGTTTTTATACTAACTTTTTTAAGGCTTGAATACTATATTATTTATATGATTACGCTTATTGAAACAGCAACTGTTACTAAAAAAGAAGGTGAATACACACTTACTATTGATGAGGAACGAGGAACAATTGTTTGTAAGTCAGATAGTGAAGAGTTTGAAATTGTAGTGCATCCTGAGTCACGAGTTTCAACAAGACAATTTACTGATATTGACATTAACCGTTTCAGAGAGCAAGTAGAACAATATCTATACACGGGACAGACTGTTACCCAGACTTATGAAGCAACAGAATTACAAGATGAATATAAAAATGAAAAAAATAATTTCGTAGCTCAGTTCAATCCAGAAAAAACACAAACAGTAGAAAAAGAACGCACAGTTATCACTTCAATTAGTAATTGTTATATTGATACGGATAGTAATGAGATAGATATTACTTTCGAGATGACAGGTAATGAAAGTGTTCAATTAACAATCCAATTTTCTCTTATTAATAAAGATAAAGAAGTAGAATACAATTCAAAAGATACATATACTTGTCCTTACTGTGATACAGAGATTGAAATTGAATGTTCAAGTAGTGGGTATCAAGAAGAAGCATATTGTAATTCTTGTAGAATTTTATTTTTCAGAGGAAGAGATGTAGTGACAGATACTATTACTCGGGATATGCTTTACTGTGAAGAATGTGAAAAAACACATCCAGTTACTTCTCCAAGAGAGAATACTTGGAGTGAGAAAGAATTTTCATTATGGGGTCGAGAAGATTATGGTGTTACTTGCAAATGTGGAAATACTATTCGTGGAAGTAATATTACTGTGAATGAACCAGTAAATTGTGAGTGTGGAAGAACAGTAGAACTTTCTATTACAGAATAAATAGTAGTTATATTATTGTATTCATATATAGTATTGTTAGTCTATTACTATGTAATATGAAGTAGAGTATAAATATTATATATTTGTTTCGTATAAACAATCCTTAGAAAGATTATATGGTTTTAAAACTATACTAACAGTGAAAATGTTAGTAATATCAGTATGAGATATTTTATATAGAAATTATACTATTATTAGTATTTATATTGATAATTTTAGTCTTGTTTTTATATAGTTGTTTTAGTTATTTTATTAGTTGTAACTCAGGGTTGTATATAGTGTATTAATGTCGGTAGAAGAAGATAACAGCTATTACCAGCTATTCAACAGCTATTGTATAACAGGTTAATAACAGCTTAAAATAGCTTGTTTTTATGTTGATTTTCGAATATTATTTGCACGGTCTCCACTTGAATGATGTTTTACTTCAAATGTTACTTCATCATTCTCCTCAGGAGAATAGTGTGCATCTCTAAAATAAAATAGAATATCATCTTCTAGATGAGAAGACTGAATAAATCCATATTCTCCATTTGAGTTAACATATTCTACAAAACCAGAAATATTTTTTGTATTTTCTGACATACAATACATATTGTATTTACTTGTTAAAAAACTTTTGAATTATACTATTTTCTTTTAAGTTATACTATACATATGACTTTAAGATAATGTAACTGGTTTTTGAATAATGTTTTCATTCTCTTCAACTGTATGTTTGCAATTATCACAGACAACAATATCTCCAATATACATTTTTAATCCTGATTCATCAACTAATTGATACATATTACGATAAGTTGTTAAGTTTGAAGTTTCGTTGCAATTATCACACGACATACTGTATACTACTGAGTATGACCTTAAAAAAAGTATTGATTATTATAACTGTATGTTAGTAACAAATAATATTTTAGAAAACAGTCATATCAAAATCATACCAGTTTCGTCGTGTTTCACTTGGTGTGTTGAAATACTGAATATGGAAAGTGTCGTTTTCTTCGAGTTTATTTTTTACTAATTGACTAACACTATGAAGATTCGCATCATCTTCTGGTGTAGCGAAAAATGAAACTTCAGTAACATTACTCGTATAATCATCAGCTGAAGCGGATGCAATTCCATCAATTGATTCGATTTCGTTAGCTAATTCTCTTGCTTCTGTAAGACGCTTATCTGCAATATCAGACATAACACTATTCAATACGATAAGACTACATAAAAATGTTTTGATTATATAACTAATGATTCAATATTTTTTGCTCGTAGTCCTTTCTCTGTTTTTACAATATCAAATTCGAATTTGTTATCTTCTTTTACATCTTCAATATCATCTTCAGAAAAAACATCATCAATATGAAAAAATACATCTTCTTTTAATTCTTTAACTGTAAAAAATCCATATTTATCTGTTGAATCATAATACGATATTTTACCAACAATATTTTCTTTCATAATTGTATACTATATATTCTAACAAATAAATGTTTTGTTACTATTAGTATAATAGTAAAACTTTTAAGCATATAATATAATATAACATATATGTCATTAAATAGTTCATTGAAGACATTTAGAGAATCAGTTCATGAAGAAGTTACAGACACAACAGATGAATTTACACCTGAAATGGTTATGAATGATATATTATATATTTTTAATTCTAAACAAGGATATATCGCAGAAGAAGAACATATCAAAACAAAAAGTATAGTTACAAAAATTTATTTTATTGAAACAAGACCACAGTATGATTTAAAAGAAAATTTATCAAATGCATCTCAGTTATTAGGTTGTGAGGAGAATGATACAAACGAGTGGGTTTTTACTTCAGAATCACAACACATTACAATCTCATTAGATGAATTAGAAGATACTTCAACAGGAGATTTATATACTATTTCTATTTCAATTGAGAATATAGAATAATAGTGTTATAACCAATTCATAACATCACTTTTATCACAATTTGATAATACTCTAAGTGGCGGAGCAGAGATTTTATAAATTGGTTTTGAACTCCAATCTGGATTATTACAGTGAATGAAATAAGTATTTGATTCACCATCTACTTCAAATTTAATTCGAGGCTTTTCTCTATCCGTTTCAAAATCAACAAATTCATATTCTTCTTGTTCTTTAACCGTTTCAATAATCTCTTGAGCAAAGACAGTCTGTTTTGTAACTGACATATATAAACTTATATAATTCTTTATATATAAATCTTTTTAATATAATAAGTATAAATAATTTTTATTACAAAATATTATTAAAAACTAATCTAAATTTAGTAAAAGAAATATATAATTAAGTTAGAAGAGATTTTATGCTGTGATTACAAGGTCGCCTGAAAGGTCAGCCCCACTATCAAGCCCTTGCGTGTGAAGTTCCATCACAACATAGTATGTTGAACCAGATGTGAAAGTATTTGTCACATCATTCTGTGATGTAACAGTTCCAACATGCGCTCCACTTGAATCATATACTTCAAATTCAACTGCATCTGATACTCCTTGGTTATTTGCAACATTGTTATATGCGAGCGAAATATCTCGCTGTTCAGAGTCAGCATTCGTTATACTAAACGCATAACTAGTTGTTGGGGACGCATTATCTCCATATGTGAAGTTTGCTCCAACATTTACACCGCTAGAAGACCCTGGAGTTGCATTAATCTGCAATTCTCCGTTATTATTAAGAGTTACAGAATCACCAACTGTTCCTGGAGCTAGGGAAATAATTGCATTATTATCTGCCTCTACACCAATTGTCGAATCACGAACCACTTCAGCACTTGTGAACGCACTAGCACCAAAAATAGCACCAGTAAGAATTACTAATGCTGCTAATCCAAATATATATTGTCTCATTGTAATTAAATATACACGCTCTTCACTTATAAACTTTTGGATTTAATACTAGTATAATACTATACTAACGGGTCTTTACCTTGTTCTGTGCGTGTTTCTAACACACATACAAACCCTCCACTATCACCATTAAATGAACTATCAACTATATTAACATTTGCTGCCCGTGGTGAATCAAACCGTTCTTCTAATTTTGTCTCAACAATTTCTGGTTCACTTGTAATATAACAAATACTTCGACTAATATCAAATCCTAAATTAGCAACATTAGATTTATTTAACCACTCTGCTTTTTTACACCAGCAAACCTTTCTTGTTTCATCAATACTTTCAACAAACGATTTAATTTCATCTAACTCTTTCTTTACAATATCTTTACTCATATATTATACTAAACACTACTAATATAAATAAGCTGGTATTTATATAAATTATATTTTAATATATTAAAAATATATTTCATTAAAATTATTGTTTTTTAAACTCTGTTGTATTTATTGTTATTATAACAGAATTTAACTTATATTTTGTAGAGTCTCTTGTATAATATGTATATTTTTTCTTATCTGTATAAAATAATGTTGGGCTATATATTTCATTTTGAATGTTTTGTGTATCAACTACCATTTCATCATCTATATCAACCCATAATCCAAATATTATTGCCTCTTCAGTTGTAATATTATGTAATTGTATTGTTTTATCTTCTTTAATCGTATATGTTTGATTTGCTGTTATTACTCCAACACCATCAATAGTATCAATACTTGTTATATTTGAAACTGTAATAGTAACATTATAATTCATATCATTCCCAGTTATAGTATGCGTTGTTACTTTTTCATAGTGTCCAGTTGAATAATTAATAGCATATAATTCAACAATCGTTCCTTCAGAAAAATGAGTTAAATTTGTTTTATCTAATACTTTATATCCTGAATAAGTATTTGTTTCTGTTTTGAAAGAAGTTTTGGTTAAATTTTGCTGAGTTTCTGTTTGAATATCAGAGTGTCCAACATTTTTTACTCTTATATATGAATTTTTATATGAATATTGAGAGATATTTGCTAATGAAAAAGTAAGTGTATATCCTGTTTCTGTTTGAGTTTGTTTAAAAATAGATTGTAATTTTTCTTGTGATGGTTGTTCTTCGTTTATTGATGTTATGTTTTTATTTTGATTAGCGTGGTCTATAAACAACAATCCACTAATAACACTTACTAATAACAATAAAAATAATATACTAGTAATTATTTTTCTTTTATTCATATATTAATTTTTATAATCAATAGTTATAAAAATTTGGGTTATATAATAAAAAATTATACAAATTTCATCTTTGTTACTCGAAGTTCTGTTCCTGTTCGAGTTTCTGACTCTTCATAGCTAATATGAACTGTTTTTCCTTCACAATTTTTTAAGTCATCTTCAGACAATTGAATATCATCAATATGGAAGAAAATATCTTCATTTTCATTATTAACTTGAATAAATCCATATTGACCTGTGTTATTATAAAACTCAACTTTTCCCGTTGTATCAAATTCACTTTGACTCATACTCTTATGTATATAAAGTATTTATTTAAATGTTTTGTTTATGAAAGTGAATAAATATTAGAGCAGTTCTTTTACATCATCAAGAGATATATGGATAAGACCAACATAGAAAAATGAAGTGATGAAGAGGAATACTGTGATACCAACAAAGAAACTCATCATTACAAACAATCCAAGTGTTGTAGGTGGAAGAAGTGATAGTAATACTCGAAGGATGAACGCAAACGCAACTGTGATAAGAGCTACATCACTTCCGTTAGAAATAATAGTTTTCATATCTTTTTCTCTTGCAGATGTTTTCTTTAATTCTTTTTCATTAAGTTGTGATTCAACTTCTGATGCTCCTTCTCGCCAAAACACATACAAGAAAACTAAAACAAATCCAGTAATACCAAATCGAAGACTTTGATTATATATTTCTGAAATAAATTCAATTGTTACTGAAGTGTTCGATACAAGAGCATAACTCCCAAGTCCAAATAGTAGTCCAAATACTGTTAATCGAAGAATATATTTCTGTGTTCGTTCTACATCAGGTATTTGTGATACTTTCCAAATCATCCATTCAAATGTTGTATTGAGTTTATCTGTTAATGACATAGTATATACTTATAATTATAAACCTAAATAAGTTTGGTAGTAATTAGTAAGTAGAATAGAAAAGTATGAATATTTCCAGCCTGAGAATCCTAACCTCAGTCAAGTGAGCCGACCGAACTATTTGTTTATGGTAGCCATCGGGTGTTTCGGGAGTTCTATACATCTCCGTTACACAAAACCACTATTTCGGATTTGAACCGCCAAGACGGGCTATACACTAACAAATACTTATAATCCTATAAAATTATGGTGAAAAATTAAAAAGATTCAATCGTGTTTTTCAGGATAAGTATCCATCATTTCTGTTTCTACAATAAATTGTTCGCCATCGAATTCAACACGATTCACATCATATAAGTAAAATACGAAGTGTGGAAGCATTGAATTTACACTCTTTGTGTCAAAGTAAATTTTTCCATAATTGTTTTCCATATCATATCCACCATTATAATGAGTGAATGTATCAGATTTTGTTATTCTTACCATTAAATTTCTATCATCATTAATATAAACATATCCAATCTGATACTCGTCATTTGTTTCCATTACAGAAATAAAATTAGTAAGTGTTTTTCGATTGAACACAATATGACACATCTCTTGATAAGTGCGAGATTTACTTTCATTTATCCATTCATCAAGTTCTTCACTAGTAAGAAAATCACTAAATTTCTCTTTTTCTCCGTTTTTCATTTCTTCGATGGTTACACTATCATCAAAACCTGTTCCATAGAAATCTTTATATTCTACACCTTCATCATCTAAATATTCTTTAACTGGATGCATAATTACAGTAAATATATATTACATCTATCCTTATAAATCTTCCCATTATTAAAAACAATAAAAATAAATATACTAACAATACAGTAATTATATACTTTTAATATAGTAAAGAAAAATAAATAAATAAATAAATAAAATATTGTATTTTTAAATATCGCTGTCTTCAGGTTTTACTCTATTATAGTAGAGTTTTTGTGAAGATTGTGGCACAGCAACTCGCCCATCACTTGTTGTCTCAGCATCATCCCAATTTATTTCCATATTATACCGAGCCACACCGCCTTGTAGAATATATTCAACTCTTGCTCCTGCAAGCTTACTCTTTACTTTCTCTACAAATTCTTCTTCAGGGAAGTGTGGTGATGCAAACAATACATTTACTTTCTCATCAACCATTTCATCAACAACTGTTAATTTAAGATGAGGCACACCATCGTCATCATAATACACATCGTCTACGGTAAGGTCTTCATAAACTTCTTCACTAACCGTTTGATTAAAACAACTCTTACACGGCTTCCGACTACTCCGACAATGATTAATACTCATAAAGTGAGGGTTTGATGCTTCTTTACACAAACCATCTTTATGATATACATCACCGTGAGTTGTTGAATACCATCCTTTACCAGTCTTAATATTTGTTGTCTCATCACTACACTCATATCGAACTCGAACATCACCCCATCCAACATCAATTCTTGTTAGTGTAAATTCAAGATTTTTAACAGAATCATCAGTATTTTCAATTACTTGTTCTTCAGCTTGCGTAATAAGTTCTTCAACAGTAGTAAATTCAAACGAATTACTTTCCATAGCTTCAAAGCAATTTGCTGTAAGTGTTGGCTTCTCAAAAATTTCTCTATCTGTATCACAACACGAACTACACGGAGACCGCTCACCACGAGCTTGATTAACTGTCATTTCATCAGCATCTTTATTCTGAATATAATGACACTCTTCATTCATATGGAAAGTATTCTCATTCGTTACAAAGACAATTGTATCCGATTCAACTTGTTGAACTTGTAGCGTTTTGCTCATACTAACTAGGTATATCTCTACCCCTAAAGCATTAATCCAAAAAATAATTATTTTGATAATCATAAAGCTTTAAGGGGTAGATGATGTATGTAATATTACAATGGTTGAAACATCTGAATATAAGATGCGTCCAGGTGAGTATGTTGAAGATAAAAATATTGAATCGCTCGCAGAAAAACATTTAGAAGGAAATCCTATCATCAACGATTACGAATGGAGAGTTATTGATAATGGTGATAAGAAAAACACTTTCGGATTTGGAATTGAATATGTAGACCCGACCGAAGCTCTCGAAGAACACGATACTGAAGTCTTCGATGACGCCATCTCTCGAACAAATGATTTTGTAGAAGCAGTAACTGGTCGTGATGCTAAAATGCGGGCAGACGACATGGATTAAAAATATTTTATTACACTTTCATTTTATTGTTAGCTTGTCCGACCAACGATAAATACATCTTCCCAATTTTCATCAATATAGCTTCGTAACTGTTGTTCAAAATTAATTTCATCTTGTTCAATAATAAGTTTATCCCATTCCGAGTCAAGGTAAATATCGAGTGAATTTAATAATGATTGTTTTGCTTCTTGCATACTATCAGTTTCAGTCACGAGTCCTTCTCCTTGCTTTCCATGAAAATCAGAAACGACACTCCAAGATTCACCTCCATTCTTCTTAATAATACGACCAACTTGATATTGATTATCATTCTTATGAACCTCAACGACTTGTTCAACAGAATCAAACTGATTCTTCAGTTTACTTAATAAACCCATATATTATATATCACTACCAACCATTAAAAAAGTATCGATAGTGTGTTATTCGTCGGTAATATTAATGGATTGTATTTCAATAGTAATTATTAAGTTTTTATTTTTATATCAATACTTTTTTAATGATAGAGGTAAGATTTATGAATATGAGTGAAGAATTAACTTCTGGTGATATTGTATTGATTGAATATACTGGTGAACGAGATGAAGAACCACCAGTTATTATTGGTGAAGTTAATGAGAATGATGATGGATTGCTTAATATTTCACAGATTGATACACTAACTGGTAAACCTCTCCCAAGTGGACTTGTTGTTGATGAAAATTGGGAAGTAACAAAAATTGGTGTTGAGTATAATACAGATTCAAAACTTGTTACAAAAGAATCTGGTGAGAAGGTAGACGCAACAGAATATTTATGGATTGATATTGACGATTTGATGTAACTATTATTCTTAATTATATTCTATAATTGTGAGTAATTCCTAAATAAACCAATCACATATTCGTTCAACTATTGAAGCTTCAACATTAATTCGAATAATATTACTAAATTTATTTTAATTGAAAGTTTGTTTGCAAACCTAGTATATACAACAACTCTGGAGTAATTTAATATTAAAATATATTTTATTTATTTATATACAATATTGATAACATCATCAACAGTTACATTAGTATATTTTTCTGTTTCCCCATTTTTACTCTCTGTAAGAGTTATAGTATTATTGTTACTTTCAATTTTGAAAGACGCATCAAATCGTTCAATTTGAATTGTTGATGTATCTGCTGTAATTGATTCAAAATAATCAGTATCTAATTCAGCTAACAAATTTTCGATTGTTTCTTGCACCATATATAATATTATACAATCATTATGTATAAATCTTCTGTATCCAAAAACTTTATAAAAGTATAATTTTATTATTATATTATGGTAAACCCAGTATCAGAACGAAGTGTTATTCTTGTTCCAGAAGAACACAATAATGGAATTCTTGGTGTAATGTATGAATCAAACAAACAAGAAAGTGAAATTTTTAGTATTGTATGGTATGGAAATGAATCACCGCCTTCCTTCCCACAAGATAAAGAAAAATGGAATAAATGTTATGATTATACAGCAAAATCTCTTCTTGTCGCTTATCCTGAAGAATTACATGAGTTTAAACATATAATTAAACAACAAGCATAATTTTTATAAGTAAAAAATAATTTTTACTAGTATCACTCATATTGAGATATTAAATCCAATAATGCTTGTAATCCTTCAATTTTTGAATCACTTATAATTCCATCTTCATTAATAATTGTATCTTCTTTATTTCGTTTATTCATAACTGAATGCCATTTTCCACCAGCATATTCAAGCTTATAATCAATCCGACCATTATCTTTTGGAACTTCATACGCAATAAAATCATCTTCAACTTGTTCATTTTGTATATGTGAAAGTTGAGAACGGATTTTTTGCTGTAATTCTTTTGAATCTGTCATATGTAAAAATAACAACCTTACCATTATAAAAGTTTTGATTATTCATCATCATCATCAACATTTTCAATAGAATCTTCTACTGTTTGAATCTTAGTAGTCTCTTCTTCCATACTTTCAAATGAATGCTGTGAAATAACAATACTTACGAACAAACAATATAAATTAGCTAAAACTACAACAGAAAGCATACTAAATATAATTCCAGCAGTAATTACTGGTTTATAAAATAAAATATCCCAAAATAAATCAGGGAAAAATTCACCATATATTTCTGGGTCACGCCATGAAACTTCTAAAAATAATACATTCAAATAAAAAGCTCGTGAGAAAATATAAGTTACTAACAAACTAACAAATGACCACATAATAGCAAATGGTAATAAGATTCTTAAACGAGTTACTAAATGTGTTTGTTTATCTTGTTCAATTATTGTATACATACTCACAACAATAGTTACAATAACTAACATAATAATTCCATTTGTAATTTGAATAACATCTCTAGTCGAAACTGAAATAAACTCAGTAGTAAAGATAACTAACCAAAAACTAAATATCGTTAGTATACTAATAAGAGAATTTCGAAGAAAATCTTTCTCTATATAATTAACTACTGCTCCTAATCTACTTACCCGTTCTGTTGATTGACTGCTAACCATACTTACATAACACTATTCAATTATGATAAAAGTTAGGGTCAATACATTATGTAAAGAAATCAAAAAGTTTCATCGTATACTTACCAATAAAAGTTCGAACAAACACCAACCATACTAACAATCCACTAATATACACAACTGGAAACATATATACTGGAATGAACTCATTCACAGAAACACTTACTGCAAGAACAAGACTTAAAATACCAATAACAATAGCTGAACGATTAGCAACTTCATTACTTGCATAAAATTGATTAATAGAAAACCCATATGAATTATCCCGAGAAAAGAAATTAACACCAGTTGGTGTAAACACATCTCCAATTAAATGAAATATTACTGCACAAAAACCAGCAAAAAATAGTGAAAGTAATAATAACCCAACACTAAATTGTGAATTCTCAAAAATACCAAAAGAAACAACTTTAAACGGATTTGTAATATAAAATAAAATACTACCTAACACAAGCATATATATAAACCCAAATACTAATCCAAACCAAACAGTATGCGTAATCCCTCTGTGTTTAATAGAACTATATTTCGATAAACTTAAATCAATATCAGGCAATGACGGAAAAATAGCACTTGTAATTACAAATACTAACCCAATCTCTAACACTCCAAACAAACCAGTTACAAATACAATCGGAGCAGTTAAATATAAATTCAACCCAAAATGACCATTTCGATGCATATATTACTACTATTTATATTACACTATTAAATATTTTTGGCATAAATAATACCATTTATACATAATATCACCGCATAATATCTTCAAACTCATCAAAACACTCTTCATGACACAATCCTTCTTGCCCTGTTTCTTGCCACACACTCCGATTAGTATCTTCATCAACAACAATTGCATCAAACTTATGAACACCACCTTCACAAAAAATACACGGTTTAATACTCGAATTTTTAAATTCTTCTGACATAACAATACACACTAAACAATTCAAGTAACATAAAACTATTGCTTAGTAAAAAATCAAAACTGAAAATAAAAAATAATAGATAAATTATTAATCGCAACAAAAATATATAATACTGAACTAATAATACAAAGAAAATCAACAAACAATTCTCTTTTAAATGAATATTTCTCTCTATTCATAAAAATATTAACAAGAACCCCAATAAAAAGAATCGTCCCAATAAACTTAAATTCAAACAATAATCCTGATGATAATAATTTTTGAGAAATAGGATTTCCTTCATATATACCAGTATATTGAATTGCAACTATTGTTGAAACATAATCAATTACTAAATAATACACAAAACAAATAATTGAATAGAAATATAATCGTTCACTAAAATTAAAACCAAACACATTAACCTTCGAGACCAAATTCTTCATATTACATATATAATATTAGAACCCTAAATATTTATCCATATAAAAACATAGAAATAACTATTCAAAAATAATAAAAACAAAAACGAATTTATACTGTGTTACCAGTTAATTATAATATTTATCCTTCCATTGTGTGAGTCTGGATGATATTCTCGTTACCGTCAAGAACACCAATCACAGTAACTTTATCACCTGCTGTGTATGAACCAGAAGGAACTGTAGTTGTTGTTCCGACACCACCGCCTGAAGCATTAATAAGGTCATCACCAACTTGACTTCCGCCAACTTGGACATATACTCGGTCAGCATTCTGGACAGAATTTAACCGAACATCAACTGAACTACCATCATCATCGAACGATACGCCTGCTTGTGCATTCTGTTGAACTTGCCCACCGAGGTCAAGAACGAAAGTTCCAATCACAGCAGCTAGAATAACCGTAATAGCCACCATAAGAATGACACCGACGACAGGCGACACAGCCTGCTCGTCAAAACCAAACTTGTTTAGATTACTAAACATTGCATCTTAACATATATATTAATTACTATTTAAAAGTTTTGGTGTATATAAATAAATTTAGTATTAATACAGAAGTAACTATTCAAAAATAATAAAAAAGTGAAAATAATTACTTTTCTTCTAAAAATGATAGTAATAAAAATATTTATGATTCAAAGGTTCGAACGAAGTGTTCATCATCTGTAATTTTCTCAACAGCAACAAATGATACTTTACCTTCATCTCGAATGTCTACCATTTCACCTTCTGAATCGACCGTATCAATAACTTCGCCAGTTGTTGAGTTTTTAACAACAATTTGGTCTGTTGAATCATTAAAATGATTAACTGTAACCAAACCATCATCAACAATAAATGTTGACTCTTCAGCATTTTCATAAGTTGGGTCATCAGAATTAGCTGGTGCAGTTGTCCCACCCAACCCAGTAAGAAGTGCAAATGCTATAACACCTACTGCAACCATCAAGATGACTCCAACAGCTGGTGATACGCCATTACTATCAATCGAAGTATTAATTCGCTTCATACATCTTTATAATAGACACACCCCTAAAGAATTTACGGAGAAATATAGTTATTACTAGTCAAAAGTAAAATAAAAAGAAAATAATTTTTATACTGGTTAAATCCAGTTAGTTAGACTATTTATGCTGCTTCGTATGTTTGGATGACATTCTCGTTACCGTCAAGAACACCAATCACAGAGATAGTATCACCAGAAGCGTAGTCATCATCATAAGCGAGAGTGAGAGATTCACCAACATTACTAATTTCAGTGTTTCCTTCACCCCAAGAAGTAATTCCAGCTGCATCGTCATTACCAGCTGGTTCAGCTACATAGATAGAGTCAGCATTCTGAATGCTGTTTGTCTGGACAGTAATGCTAGTTCCTTCATCTTCATTGAACGATACGCCTGCTTGTGCGTTCTGTTGAACTTGACCGCCAAGGTCAAGAACAAAAGTTCCAATCACAGCAGCTAGAATAACCGTAATAGCTACCATCAGAATAACCCCGACAACTGGCGATACACCACTTTCGTCTAAGCTAAACTTAGACATAATATTTGTTTTATCAAACATATTGCGATTAAATAATACTGTAAGAGGTATATAAACTTTTTCATTTATAAAATGTTACATAATACCATATTACACACTAAAGAATAACTCTATATAACTTATAAAATAAAGAAAAATTATTTATACTATTTTTAAATTTATATTTTATCAAAAAGCGTTTTGTTGTTCGTGTGCTTCATCATAATATCCTTTTTCTTTTTAATAATTCGACGGATTCTTGGATAATATCCACGCCCACTTCGACGGTATCAACAAGCACAAGTTCAATATCATCAACAGGGTCATTTGATTCCATTTGGTCGCTTGGAACATAAATACCTCATACTAATGGCACACCATTACTATCAGTTGTCTAGTCAGTATCATATAGTAAATAATGATTGTATTTCATTCCGCTTCCGCTTTCAGGTAGCCTTTTATTCACTCCTGTTTTAGCAAAGTCATACTCAATCATTGCATTCGCTATATCAACTAACGAATAAGATTTATTATCTGTTAACGACTTATCAGCCTCTCCACTATCTGTAATTGATATAAGTTGGTGTTGTCTATAAACAAAAAGTATATAGGGGTATATAATATATGATAAAGTATGAGCGACGAAGTAATTTATCATAAGAGCAAGGTTGAAAAAATGTTTCAAAAAAGAAGTCATATTTATATAGTCGTTAAATCAAATGAATTAGACTGGTATAAATATGAAGAAGAAGCCAAAGAAGATAATGATTTTGAAAACTCTATAATTTCTAATATACAATCAGAAACTACTCAATTTACTTATTTTGATGGAAACTATTTACATGGAGATACTTGGACTGTTAAAACACGAGACGATGTAATTGATTACTTAACTGAACACCATAATTACAAAAAAACATCATCACTTCCAAAAGAAGTAACTAACCAAATATAATAAAATAAAATATTATTTATACTGAAATATAAAAAATTATTATTTTCAGTTAGTTATACTATTTATTCACCCATTGTTCGTGTTTGGATAACATTTGACTCTCCGTTAACTGAACCAATAACAGTAATTGTTTCACCGCTAGAATACGCACTACCGTCAACTGTTACAGTTGAACCAACACCGCTGAATGATTCATTGAAAGATGAGTCAGCACTAGACTGCACATAGACAGTATCAGCATTCTGAACTGAACTTAGCTGCACAACAACTGAACTTCCACTTTCATCGAATGATACACCTGCTTGTGCGTTCTGTTGCACTTGCCCACCGAGGTCAAGAACAAAAGTTCCAATCACAGCAGCTAGAATAACCGTAATAGCTACCATCAGAATCACACCAACTACTGGCGATACACCACTTTCGTCTAAGCTAAACTTAGACATAATATTTGTTTTATCAAACATATTGCATCTTTATAATATAGAAAGAAGTATATAAAAGTTATGATATAAAAATGTCAAACAATACAACACTACAACTTTTTGATTATTAGAAAAATAGTTTAGAATGTCAAGTCCATTAATTCATGTTTATTATATGCTCTTTCAAGAGTGATTTTTTCTCTTTTAGTTGTATTTTTTCTAATTTGTGTTGCACAATCACTACACAAGTTCATTATTTTCTTTCCACCAGGGCTTTTATATTTAAATTTACCATCTGCTTCTGTTCCACCACAACCTGGCGAGCTGAAATTACCATCAGGGTTATCACAATCTTTTGTCATAGTAATAAATATAAATAGTAACTATTATAAATCTTTTGAATATAAAATCTAAATTATATAGATATTTCTGTGTGAATAATAAAAAACAAAAAAGATTGTTAGTAAATCGATACTACAAAAATTTACAGCGAATGTTTATTCGTCAAGATATTCAAATTCTCCTACTCTTGGACCTTTCTCTGCTTTTTCAATTGTGAATCGAACTTCATCCCCTTCTTCAGGGTCTCGTAGAGAATCTTCAAAGTCTTGAACATGGAAGAAAATATCTTCATCTGAATCATCCGTTTCAATAAAACCGTATCCTCCAGTGTCATTGTAAAATTCAACAACACCTTCAGACATATTCGCATCTGACATGCAATATATAATAGAATATGAAAGGTTAAAAAGTCTTTGGTTATCAGAAGTATAAATTAATATATAAAAAACTAAAAGAAGTAACTACTTAGTTAGAAAATAAAAATAATTATTTAGTTATTTTAGACTTCTCCCTCAAATCCAAGAATATCTGATTCTGGGACAAGAGCGTGTCCACCGTGTTCGAAGTCGATTGAGTAAAGTGGTTCTTCTCGACTATCCTCAACTCCAGTTGAAACACCAGTAACTTCGCCTTTTGCTCGTTGACTTACTCCGTCTTCTCGTTCTGCGAACTCTTCTGATACAACTACCGTTTGACCTTCGGAATATTTCATTTCCATACTATTATTTAGACAATAAAGGGTTATAAATGTTTTGATTATAAGATTGTGTTAAAAAATATTCGGGTGACTTACACTCTAATTTTCCGTTCTCGATGGCGATTTGGACAACATTTACATAAACATCTGTTTTGACATTCTGACTGTGTTTTACATCGACAATCTTTACACGAACATTTCATATAACATAATAGATTTTTTATAACATATAAATTTTTTGAAGTGAATATTTAGAATAGTAAAAAACTATATTAAAATTATATTTATATATTTTTACTTACACTCAATGTAAGTTAAGAATTGTTGTTTTAAGCCATCTATACTTTGTTTTTACGGTTGGACTTACACTATATTTTTGTTATATTTTATACTTTATCAGATTTCTTTAGTGCCATTTCTGTCATTTGAACAACCCCTTCTGGAGCTGTAAATGACTGCCATACATCAGTAATTAATTCATTTGAGCGTGATTCTACCTCCCACAATTCTTCTTTATTTTCATCAAAAAACTCTCGGTTTCCAGTTTCATAATAAAATTCAAACTTAATTCCATTAACTAAAGTATGAATTGTTTGAGCGTGTTCATTATGTGTTTTGACTTCTTCAACACTAGTTTCTAAACCATTACTTTCTAAACTATCTACAACAGTTTGTAATTCTTGTCGCATAATATGTATTACGAACAGAAAGGTTATTAAAGTTTTGATTATAAAGATAGTTTTTCAATATAGTTATATTTAGCTTGTTGCGTTGCATTTTCAATAGTTGTTGTGAATTTTCCTTTTCCAATTGGAATAACAGTATTATCTCTATTACCATATTTATTTGAATATACAAGAATACTATGTTTAGAATAAACATATAAATATTTTTCATTAATTTTATATATTGTTTGTAACGAATCTGTGTCAAGATTTTGTATGTTTTCTTCTTCATATTGATACATAGTTCGAATATAAGTAGTATTATTTGAATAACTATCAGTTAATAATACATCAAGTAATGATACGGTTTCTAATTTTGGTTGTTCCCAATTTTTATACGATGATTTATTCATATCTCTGTTTGATAAATCAGCAAGACTTCTTCCATACCAAATTTGATATCCTGGTTCTCGTGACCATGTTTTAATTCCAATATATTTTTCATCATCAAATCCTAACCAATCTACTTCTGGAATGTTTTGTATCACATCACTAATCGTGAACCCTCGTCCATACATAGTTATATTATCTCTGATGTTAGTTACAGTAAATCCAAATAAAAATGAATATGATGCTTCTATTTGAATTAATTTCTCTGTTGAATCTTTTGTAAACTTTGGTGGAATAGGATGAGAATGTAAGGTAACAATTACATCCGTATCAGAGTCAGTAGTATATACCCAGTTAACATCATAAACAATCCATTGAGCTGTATTTATACTTGAGTGATGATTTAATTTTGTGATTGCATTCCAAACTGTTTTTTCACGCATACATAAACTTAACAAATAATTACGAAATTTGTATATTTGATGTATAATGAATGAAATACCATACAATAGTGGAAACAATAAAATAACGAAAAAATTTACTATTCTATCTTTAGTTTGTTGCTTCATATGATACTATACTAACTCAATCATTAAATAAGTTTTGTATTTTCTAACAAAACACTAAGATGGTATTTTAAATAAGAAGAAAATGAGAAGATTTTTAATATTATATAACGATAATATAGTAAGGGTGACTTACAGTGAAATGATGAAATTGTGGTGGGGGTTTATAAAGGGTCGGTTACACTCGTTGTAAGTGGCAGAATGAAGAATCCGTAATTCAACCGTCGCTACACTCCGTTATTATTACAGTAGTATAATATAGCCGTCGCTTACGACACTGC
>Ga0209946_1000332_pt1 | contig 19360 bp, 21 predicted proteins | sample SalPon2_A_H2O_MG_FD_185704 | JGI IMG/M metagenome (GOLD analysis project Ga0209946, IMG submission 185704) | Salt pond water microbial communities from South San Francisco under conditions of wetland restoration - Salt Pond MetaG R2_A_H2O_MG... | ecosystem: Environmental > Aquatic > Non-marine... | reverse complement strand
GTTGTGTCTGAGGAGCCTGTTGAGCACGTCGATGCGTTGCTCGCGCTGGCGGCGGGTCGTCACGTCGCGGAGGCTGACGAGGTGGCCGGAGACGACGCCGTAGGAACGGTACAGCGGCGTGATCCGTACGTCGTAGTACCGAACCGCGCCGTTGCGTTCGAGTCGGCTCTCCGTCTGTGCGCGCTCGCCCGCGTCGGGGACTGTCTCGGCCAGGTCGGGGAGTTCGCTCGCGAGTTGTCGCCCCGAGAGTTCGGCTGTGGGCTTTGAAAAGAACACCGTGGCGGCGGCGTTGATGTCGACGATACGGCCGGCCCCGTCGACGATGATGGCCGCGTCGTCCATCTCGGCGAACACCGCTTCCCGGCCCAGATCGCGTGTGACCGGCGCGACGTCTAACAGTTGGCCCCGAAGCATCGCCGCCGACAGCACCACGCCGGAGACGACGTAGCCGAGACTCGTCGGGTCGAAACGCGCGGGCGTCAGGTTGAACGCGTGGACGGCGTGGCCGACCGTCGGGACGGTGATGGCGGCGAGCAGCGCCAGTACCTGTCCCTGGAAGCGGTCGTCAGTCCGGAGCAACATACGAGCGAGGAGGGCGCCGCCGGCCAGTATCAACACGAGCATGTAGGCGAGGTGCCCCCATCGAGCGACCCCCCAGACCGGGACGACCGTGGAGGTCTCGGCGGCGGCGGCGACCGCCACGCTGCGCCAGACGAGCCCGTGCGTGCCGTTCGACCACACCAGCGTGACGAAGACGGCGGGCTCGACCAGCAACAGCGCGACCCGCGTGCGGGTGAGCCAGCGTGGGTGGCCGGTGTATTCGAGCACCGTCACGAGCCACGCGACGGGGACGACCACCGAGAGCGTGAGCTGTGCCTGTAACAGCCGCTCCATCAGCACCACCCCGGGCACCGCGAGTTCGAGACCGTGGGCGACGGCCCAGAGGCTGGCCGCGATGACGAAGGCCGCCAGCGGGCCGGCGCCCGGCCGGTCCCGGTGGAGCCAGACCAGCACGGCCACGCCCATCCCGACCACGGCGGCCAGCAAGACCACCGTCAGGGGCGAAAAGACCATTTGCCTCGGAGGTGGGTAGATGCCAGTATAAACGTTCGCGGCCGAGTATCGACTCCGATAGCTCGGACTACGACCGGCGAGAGCGCAGCGCCGACCACACCGCGATGGCCCCGAGCAGGAACGCCGGGACCAACGGCAGGGCCAGATAGGCGGCCCGGAGCGTCAGCCCGAGCGACTGGACGACCCCCTGTGCGGCCGGCAGAAACAGGATCGCGGTGGGGATCACGAGAAAACCCAGGAGAATCATCCCGACGAGCACCCACCCCTCGCTGCCGAACTCCTCGCTGGTCTCGGCCTGTTGTGGCGGTTCACCGCTGGGGCGGTGGACGTAGCTGTCGTCGGTGTCTCCGCCGCCGCTTTCGTTACGACTCATCGGACGCACCTGCCCGAACTGTCGAGGCGACGGCCGAACTGCCGGATTGCCAGTGTGCACGAGTCGCGTCTCCTTCCGGGCGCAGTCGCCAAGCGAGACGCCGGACCCTGACAGCGGCCTGAACTGCCTCCATATCTCACCGTCGGGTCAGCGGCCGCAAAACACTGGCGGTCGGTTACGCCTCTGTCGTGGGGTCCGGGCGGTCGAGTTCGAGATAGCTGACACGGTGATCGTGTTCCGCCTCGTGGGAATCGCGTTCTCCCGTCGCGTTTCCGGCCGACATGTAGAGCCCCTCGAACCGACAGTCGTGACAGACCACGTGGTACACCCCTACCATATGATGATGTAGTATGCATTTACATATAAATTTTCTGTACTATTGTTCATGAATATAGTGATTTTTACGCGCTGTGTCGGGGACAACCATTTAGCGGGCCCCGTCCCTCGTGTCGGCATGGTCGATTTCCAGTCCCGCGACACGCGCCGCGGTCCCACCATCGACGACTCGGACGACGAATCGGAGTCCGAGTCGGATACGGCGTCGAACGACGACGCTGCCGGGACGGCCGACACAGCGGATACGGCGTCGAACGACGACGCTGCCGGGACGGCCGATACAGCGGATACGGCGTCGAACGACGACGCTGCCGGGGCGGCCGATGCAGCTGATACGGCGTCGAACGACGACGCTTCCGGGACGGCCGACACAGCCGATGCAGCCGAAGGAGACGGACCGGACGCCGATACGGACGCAGCGGTCACCGATCACCCGCTGGCAACAGATGCAGACTCGGCGGACGCCGACACGGCAGATGACGACCCGTTGGCGGTGGCGTCCTCGACGACCACCGAGACAGCCGACGAGCGAGCCGATACCGAAGAGTCAGTCCCGGCGGCCGATACCGAGAAACCGATCCCGGAGGCTGACACCGAGGAATCGGTCCCGGCAGCCGACACTGAGGAGCCTGTCCCGGCGGCCGACGCCACCAAAGCAGTCACGGACGACGGTAGTGAGCAGGCGGAAACGGAGGCAACGTCTCCGGCGTCGAAGACGGCCACACCGGCCCGATCTATCGACGTGGCCGTAGTGACGGTGGCTGGTGATCGGGCGGCCCTCGAAGAGACCGTAACGACGGCGTTCGAGTCTGCCGGACACACGGTCGTGCGCTGTGAGCGCCCCGGGAACGGCTACGACAGTATCCAGCAGCAGGTCGATGCGCTGGTGGACGGCTCGGCGGTCGACGTCGTCGTCACCGTCGGTGGTGTCGGACTGGCAGCCGACGATCTGGCCATCGAGGCGGTCCATCCGCTGCTGGAGAAGGCGCTGCCGGGCTTTGGCGAAGCGTTTCGCGACCGCCTCGCCGATCACATCGGCACCGGGATCGTCGGCGTCCGGTCGACGGCGGGCCTCTGCGACGGGACGTTCGTCTTCTGTCTGCCCGGAGACGCCGAGACGGCGGAACTGGCGGTCAGCGAGATTCTGGCCGTCGAAGCGCCGAGACTCGTCTCCGATCTCGAATCGTGACAAGCCGTCGGCTTGGATGGGGCCGCCCTCGAAGGCGGAGTTGCGCTGTTGGCACCGTCGTTATCCCGCTGGCAGCAGTACATCACGTATGGACGCCATCGAGGTCCAGGGAACCTCGGTCCCCGCGCTCGGACTGGGCACCTGGCAGCTGACCGGCCCGTCGTGTACTGAGACGGTCCAGACGGCGCTGGAGCTGGGGTATCGCCACGTCGACACCGCACAGGCGTACGGCAACGAACGCCAGGTCGGGCTGGGCATCGGGGCCGCTGACGTCGACCGCGAGGACGTCTTCCTCGTCACCAAGCTCGACGGCTCCAACCGGGACGCGAGGTCGGTTCGGCAGTCGACCCGCGAGAGCCTGCACAAGCTCGGAGTGGAGTATCTGGACTGCCTGCTCATCCACTGGCCGAACACGCCGTGGATGGCGCCCTTGGGAGAGACCCTCGACGCGATGAACGACCTGGTCGACGACGGCGTCGTCGACCACATCGGCGTCAGCAACTTCTCGCCAGCGCGCCTCGACCGAGCCCGAGAGCTCTCCGACGCCCCCATTCTCACCGACCAGGTCCAGTACCACCCCTACTGGGACCAGCGCAAACTGCTCGACTACTGTCGCATCCACGACGTCCTGCTGACGGCCTACAGCCCACTGGCTCGCGGGGGCGTGCTTTCCGACCCCGCGCTGGTCACGGTGGGCAATCGCTACGACAAGTCCCCGGCACAGGTCGCGCTACGGTGGCTAGTCCAGCAAGAGGGCGTCGCCGCCATCCCAAAGGCGTCCAGCCGCGAGCATCTGGAAGCCAACATGGCCGTCTTCGACTTCGAGTTGACCGACGAGGAGATGGCGTGGATTCGCAACCCGTCGAAGGGGAAGACGGCCGCTCAGTTCGTCCGGTCGCAACTGCCGTTCTGAGCGGAACTCGCCCGCCTTTCGAGCGAATTTTGCACCCGGGACCCGAACGCTCGGTATGGTCACACCGCTCGCCGACGGCGTCTGGTGGTACGATCTCCGAGGGACGAACGCCTACCTCGTCGACGACGGCACGCTGACGCTGGTCGATACCGGGTTGGGCTTTCACGCCAGCGCCCTCATCGGCGGCCTCCGTGACGCCGGGTTCGAACTGCGGGACCTGGACCGGATTCTCATCACGCACTACGACGTCGACCACGTCGGCGGGCTCCCCGCCTTCGACGGTGTGGACCTGACAATCTACGTCGGCTCGACGGACGCCCCGTTCGTCACCGGCGAGCGGAAACCGCCCCTCTCGAACCACAAGGGACTCGTTCAGCGACTCGGCCGGCCCCTTATTTCGCCGCCCGACAACCCGGTCGAACGCCTCGAAGACGGCGACACCGTCGGCACGTTCACCGTCTACGAGACGCCCGGTCACACGCCGGGCCACGTCTGCTACGTCAGCGAGGCCCTGTCTGCCGCGTTCCTGGGCGACCTCGTCGTCGAGCGCGGCGACGGTCGCTTCCACCCGTCACCGTGGCTGTTGAGCTACGACACCGGCGATGTCGAGCGGAGCATCCGCTCGCTGGTCGAGCGCGCGCCCGCCTTCGACGTGGCCGCGATGGGTCACGGCGTCCCGTTCGGACGGAACGGAAGCGAGCGACTCGCGAGCGTGGCACAGCGGTTGTAAAAAAGACGACCCGTTACAGTTCCTCGGCGACCGCGTCGGGGCCGAGCAGGTTGGGGTCGACGACGAGGTCGGTCTGGCGGCTGGCGAAGTCGGGCAGGGAGCCCTCCGCGTAAACGACGATGCGCAGGTCGGGGTTGAGGTCCTTCGCGACCACGATAGAGGTGGCCTGTGCCATCTCGGTCAGCAGGTACACCTCAGCGTCCAACACGCCGGCTTCTTCGAGGCCGGGGCGATTGCCGATGTCGGCGACGGTGGCGGTGTGGCCCTCCGCTTCCAGCGCCTCACGCATTCGTTCGGGGTCGTCCCCGACGACGATGACCTCCATCGTCACTCGTACTCGATGGTCGCGGGCGGTTTGTGGGTGACGTCGTAGACGACGCGGGCGACGTTCTCGTGGGCACCCGTGATCCGGCTCTGCATTCGCTGGAGGGTGTCCCAGTCGAGTTCCTGGGCGCGGGCGGTCATCCCGTCGCGGGATTCGACTGAGCGGACGGCGACGACCCAGCCGTGGACGCGGTTGTCGCCTTTGACACCCGTTGCCTTGCCGATGACGGCGGCCAGGGCCTGCCACGGCTCGTACTCCTCCAACTCCTCCTCGACGACGTGGTTTGCCTCGCGGGCCACGTCGAGTTTCTCCTCGGTGACCTCGCCGATGATTCGGACGGCGAGTCCGGGGCCGGGGAACGGCATCCGCTCGGAGATGATCTCCTCCAGATCGAGCGCGCGAGCGACTTCGCGGACCTCGTCCTTGTAGAGGTCGCGCATCGGCTCGACGATGCCGTCGAAGTCGATGCGCTCGGGGAGGCCGCCGACGTTGTGGTGGGACTTGATCGTCCCCTCGCTCTCGATGCGGTCGGGGTAGATGGTCCCCTGGACGAGGTAGTCGGCGTCGACCTCGCGGGCGACCGTCTCGAACTCCCGGATGAACTGCTCGCCGATGATGTGCCGTTTCTCCTCGGGGTCGGTCTCGCCTCCGAGCTCCTCGAGGAAGCGGTCTTTCGCGTCGACGATACGGAGGCTGTCCATGTAGTCGAACGTCTCGCGGATCTCGTCGGTCTCGCCTTTCCGCATGAGACCGGTGTCGACGTAGACAGCGGTGAGCTGGTCGCCGATGGCCTCGTAGGCCAGCGCCGCGGCCGTCGAGGAGTCGACGCCGCCGGAGAGGCCGATGACGGCGTTTTTCTCACCGACCGCGTCGGCGATCTCCTCGACTTTCTCGTCGATGAACTCGTCGGGCTTGACCATCAGTGGCTCACCTCTTTGGTCTCGGCATCCGCGGGCTCGTGGGCGCCATCGCCGACGACGGCCTCCAGCAGGCCGACGAAGGGCGGGCTCGCTCTCGTGGGCCGCGAGCGGAACTCGGGATGGAACTGCGTCCCGATGAAGTAAGGGTGCTCCTCAGGCGCGAGTTCGAGTATCTCCATACGGTTGGCAGAGCGCCCGGAGAACTTCAGCCCGGCGGACTCCAGTTCCTCGAAGTACTCGGGGTTCACCTCGTAGCGGTGACGGTGTCGCTCCGTACAGGAATCGTCGCCGTACAGCGCCGCGGCGAGGGTCCCGGACTCGATGTCGGTCTCGTGGGCGCCCAGCCGCATCGTCCCGCCCATGTCCTCGACCTCGTACTGTTCGGGCAGGATGTCGATGACGGGGTGGGGGGTTTCCTCGTCGAGTTCTGCGGAGTGGGCCCCTTCCAGTCCGAGGACGTTGCGGGCGTACTCGATGACCGCGAGCTGGAAGCCGAGACAGAGCCCCAGATACGGAACGTCGTTCTCGCGAGCGTACTGGATGGCGTCGATCTTCCCCTGTGTCCCGCGGGTCCCGAAGCCGCCTGGGACGACGATGGCGTCGGCGTCCTCCATGCGGTCCTCGTGATGATCGGGCATCTTCTCGGAGTTGACCCAGTGGACGTTGACGTCGACGTTCTTCTCCAGGCCGGCGTGTTTCAGCGCCTCGTGGACGGACATGTAGGCGTCTTCGAGGTCGTACTTGCCCACGAGGGCTATGTCGACTTCGCCCTCGGTCTGCTGGGTGACGAGCTCGCGCCAGCGGTTCTCCCGCTTCTCGGCGGGCAGCGCCTCCTCCTTGATGTTCAGCCGCTCCATCACGTACTCGTCGAGGCCCTCCTCCTCGACCATCAGGGGCACGTGGTAGATGTCGTCCACGTCGGGGTTCGAGAAGACGGCGTCCGTGGGAACGTCACAGAACAGCGCGATCTTCTCTTTCGTGTCGATGTCGAGTTTGTCCGAGCAGCGCCCGACCAGCACGTCCGGCTGCAGTCCGATAGAGCGCAGTTCCTTCACGGAGTGTTGGGTCGGTTTGGTCTTCTGTTCGCCGTTTTTCGAGTAGGGGACGAGCGTGACGTGGGTAAAGAGAATGTCCTCTTCGTCTTCCTCGTGGGCGAACTGGCGCAGCGCTTCGAGGAACGGCATCCCCTCGATGTCGCCGACGGTGCCGCCGACTTCGATGATACAGACGTCGTTGCCCTCGGCGGCCTCCCGTATTCGGCGCTTGATGTCGTCGGTGATGTGCGGGATGATCTGGACCGTGCGGCCGAGATAATCGCCCGCGCGTTCCTTCTCGATGACGTGCTGGTAGGTCTTCCCCGTAGTGACGTTGTGGTCGAACGTCATGTCGATGTCGAGGAAGCGCTCGTAGTTCCCCAGGTCGAGGTCGACCTCGCCCCCGTCCTTGAGGACGTACACTTCCCCGTGCTGGAAGGGGTTCATCGTCCCGGCGTCGACGTTGAGATACGGGTCTATCTTGACCGCGGTCACGTCGAACCCGGCGTTTTTCAGAAGGCGGCCCGTGCTGGCGGCGGTGATGCCCTTCCCCAGGCCAGACATCACGCCACCGGTGACGAAGATGAACTTGCGACCCAGTTCCGGGTCGTAGTCCGTTTCGGGTTCGGTCGGCATACTGTCGGTGAACCGCCTGCCCCCAAAACGGTTTCGGAGCGCGCCATCTTCGCCAGCGAATAGCACTGTCGCGCTCACGGCGTCACTTCGCCCGACTGCGCCCGCCCGGTCGCAGGACCCGTGAGAGCAACCCCTCCTTGCGCGCCGTCGGGTCGAACCGCAGATACGCGAGCAGTGTCTCCCCCCGCTCGGTCAGGCGGACCGTCTTCCGGCGAGCGTCGTGGACCAGCACGCCGGCCTCCACCAGTCGCGGGATGTGGGTCTGGTGCAAAGAGACGTACACCGTCTTTCGCTCCCGGGACGCTGCGTCCTCGCCGTGTTCACCGGTGGCGAGCGCGTTCGTGATGTCCCCGACGGTCGTTTCACCGCCGGCCCGGTCCACGGCCCGGAGCAGTTCGCGCCGACGCCGCATCGACAGCAGCGTGAAGATTCGGTCTTCGGACAGCGTCGCCCCACCGTCTCGTTGCGTCGTAGAATCAGAGTTCATGGATCCGCCTCATCCGTTCTATCGAGAGCAGTATAATCAGTGTTTAGTCCATCTAGACCCCATATACTGCCAATTTAGGCAGGTAAGCAGCGCCTGCGCACGACGGCTCACATGGTGGCTATACGTTCGAAAAGACATCCACCACCCTGAGGGAGGGAACTGCGTCAGTGTGCTACAGCGACCAGTATCAGGGTCCGGGAGACCGTGACCAGCGCTGCGAGCGCCAGCGCGGAGAACACCGCGTCTCCCGCCGAGGCGCCGATAGCCAGGAACAGCGCGAGACCGGCCAGAAAGCCGGCTGTGAGCGAGACTGCACCGTGACTCGCCCGCTCGACGACAGGGAGTTGACTAGCAGTAGACATGTTTGTCTATTTATCAGTATGTGATATAAATATGCGGCTGGCAGTTGCCGGGGTCGACCCGTCAGCGGGCCAGCGGCTGTGAGATGCGCCAGGGCGGCCTCGGCAGTGACGACGAACTCGTCGTCCAGTGTGGCGACGGTCGCGTCGTCGCGCTCGACCGGCCTGAACACGGCGGCCTGGAGCCGACGACCGGTCGCTGATACTGTCGGCTGTACGTTCGTGAGACCATCCGTCACCTCGGGGCGTCGAACGGGTTCAGCTCGCGACAGCCGACTAGAGGAAGAAGTCGGCGGCCACCGTCCCCACCCGGCCGACGTGTCCGGCGAACCCGTGCCCGGTCGGGAGCGACACCACCGACTGGCCCAGGTTCGACGCGCGGTCTGCGACCGGCGCCCAGTCCACGGTCGCGTCGCGCTCGCCGACGACCACCTGGAGCGGGCACGTGATAGCGTCGACTGCCGCGGCGTCGGCGGCCGGCGCCAGCACGGCGCAGGCGGCGAGCGTCGTGTCGGCACGGTCCACCGCCCGCAACGCCACGCCGCCGCCGAAGCTGTAGCCGAACAGGCCGACCCACTCGAACCGGTCGGCGGCCCACGCGATGGCGCGTTCGGCGTCGGTAGTCTCGCCCTCACCCTCGTCCCACCCGCCGTAGTCGAAACGGAGGCAGGCCACGTCGGGGGCCAGCGCATCACTCACCGCCCTGAGGCGCTGGTCCGACCGGGAGCCGCCGTGCTGGGGGTGGGGTGGGCAGGCGACGACGGCGCCGTCTGCGTCGGGACTGTCGAGGCGGCCGACGACCTCTCGGCGGCCGGGTATCACCACCGGGTCGCTCATGCACGCAGCGTCGCTCGCGACGGCCCTGTAACTGTCGGCGCGGGGACCCACACCTATGAAAGAAGTTTAAGGTCAGAGACCCGAACTGTGGAGTATGGGAATCCTCTCGCGCGCATCGTACGTCATCAGGTCGAAAGTGAACGCCGTCCTGAACCGCTCGGAAGACCCGACCGAAACGCTGGACTACAGTTACGAACAGCTACGCGACGAGCTCCAGGACGTAAAACAGGGTATCGCTGACCTGACGACCCAGAAGAAGCGCCTGGAGATACAGAAGCGCCGGCTCGAGGAGAACGTCGAGAAACACAACGATCAGGCCCGCCAGGCCGTCGAACAGGACCGCGACGACCTCGCCCGACAGGCCCTGGAGAAGAAAAAGCAGAAGATGAGCCAGATAGAGGAGCTGGAGGGACAGATAAGCCAGCTCCAGTCCCAGCAGGACCAGTTGGTCGAACAGAAAGACGAACTCCAGCGCCAGATTGAGCAGTTCCGCACCAAAAAGGAGACGATGAAGGCCCGCCACGAGGCCGCCAAAGCCTCGGTCCGGGTCAACGAGGCCATGACCGGTGCGGGCGAGGAGATGGAGGACGTAAACCGGGCTATCGAGCGCGCCGAGGAGCGGACCGAGGACGTGGAAGCCCGGTCCCAAGCGATGGACGAACTGCGAGAGGACGGCGTGCTGGAGAATCAACTCGACGACCGTAGCCAGCTCGATAAGGAACTGGAACAGGTCCAGCAGGACGGCGAGGTCGACGCCGAGCTGGACACGCTGAAAGCGGAACTGGGGAAATCGGACCCCGAAGTGTCCGACGAGGCTGACGACGGCACCGAGACCGAACTCGAACAGGAGCTAGCGGACGACACCGTCAGCGACGTCGATGTCGAAGACAGCGAGGTCGAAGCGGAACTCGACGAGCTGAGGGAAAACGAGCAGTCCGGGTAGCGAGCGTTCGGCGTCGCTGCTGGCGCTCCACGGTCGGCCTCGCTATTGCTCCGCGGTTCACTGCGTTCACCGGTTCGCTTCGAGGTTACTCACTGCGTTCGTGACCTCGCTACTCCCACTCGACGTCGACCGACCGGTCAGTCTCCCGGAGGATGAAAGGGCCAATAGAGAGGGTTCGTTTGGTCACGGTGACGATGCGGAGAATGTAAGACAACAAGAGGGTAAAGGGGAGCATCGAGACGGTCACCGCCGTCGCGACCAGTAGCAGCGAGTTGGCGACGCCGAGCGTCAACCCGGAGAAATCCGCCGGGTTCAGGAACAGGAGCGAGCTAATCGTCACCGCGAGCGCCGGTATCGAGACGTACAGCAGCGTCCGCGAGAGGTTCGACAGCTCCCACTGGAAGTACAGCGTTTTGAAGTGCTCGCGGGCAGGGCCGAACAGCTCCAGCGTTCGGTTGAGGCGGGCGAGCTTCTCGCCGACGCCCTCGGGGAGCTGGTCGGCGTAGATCTCGTTGATTCGGCGGCCGGCGTACAGCTTCCAGGAGTAGTTGTAGTTCAGCGCGGCTTTGAGCACGTCGAACTCGCCGAAACTGGCCCCCTCGAGCTGGTCGGTGACGGCGTCTGCGTTGCCGGTGATGGAGTCGAGATACGTCGACAGCAGGTCGGTCAGCTCCTCGCCGAGGGCGTCGGCGTCCAGGGTCTCCTCGATGTCGCTGGCCTGCTCGCCGGTCGCACGGACGAGCGAGCGGAGGAACGCGGAGGGTTCGGCGGGGCTGATACCGGTCCCGATGACGTCGGCCACGTCGTCGCGGAACGCCATCGCGCCGGCCATCCGGTCGCGCTGGTCGCCGGCCGCGCCCAGCTCCTGGGAAAGGACGAGCTGTGAGAGGGTCAACACGAGCGTGACGGCGGTGATGATGCCGGTGACGAGCGCCTGGAACAGCGTCTCGATGGGGTCGGCCGTCGTCAGCAGCGTCTGTGCGGGGACGGGGTGGGCGAGACCCGCGGCGACCAGTGCCAGAAACAGCACCGCCGAAAGGATACCCGCGACGAGCCATCGGTTGGCGTCCAACAGGAGATAGAGCAGCCAGGCGGGGCGCCCGGCCCGCCCGCGCATCGTGTCACTCGGCTGGTCGCCGTTGCTCATGTGGGGATGACACGTCCGAGACGGAAAAGCGTGCGTTCCGCACGGTGTGGTACCGCAACGAGAGCGAAGAGAGCGCCTACCGCCCGGCCAGGAACGTCACCGCGGTGCGCTGCTGGGCGACCTCGGTCTCGAGGTGGTCGCTGAACTCGTCGAGATCGATGTCTTTCTCCTCGCGCTCCTTGCGGTCGCGCACCGAGATGGTGCCGGCCTCCTCCTCGTTGTCCCCGATAATGAGCATGTAGGGCACCCGGTCGTCGTGGGCGACCTGAATCTTCTTGCCGACGGTCCAGGAGCGGTCCTCGATCTCGACGCGATAGTCGTCGAGTTCGGCTTTCAGCTCCTCGCAGTAGGGGATATTGTCGTCGCTCACCGGGAGGATACGGACCTGCTCGGGGGCGAGCCACGGCGGGAACTTCCCGTTGTAGTGTTCGGTCAACACCATGAAGAACCGCTCGTAGCTGCCATACAGCGCGCGGTGGATCATCACCGGGCGGTGGTCCTCGTTGTCCTCGCCGGTGTAGGTGAGGTCGAAGCGCTCGGGCATGTTGAAGTCCAGCTGGACCGTGGGGCCGTCCCAGTTGCGACCGAGCGCGTCTTCGAAGGCGAAGTCGATCTTCGGGCCGTAGAAGGCGCCGTCGCCTTCTTCGACGACGTATTCGATCTCCTGCTCGTCGAGGACGGATTCGAGCTGGTTCTCGGCTTTCTCCCAGATCTCGTCGCCGCCGACGCTCTTCTCGGGTCGGGTGGCGAACTGCACGGTGTAATCGAGGTTGAACGTGTCGAGCGTGTCGAGGATGATGTCGACCGTCGCGAGCACCTCCTGTTCGATCTGGTCGGGCCGGACGAACAGGTGGCCGTCGTCGATGGTAAAGGCCCAGGTGCGAGAGAGCCCCGAGAGCTCGCCGCGCTGTTCCTTGCGGTACACCTTCCCGTCCTCGAAGTACCGAACCGGGAGGTCACGGTAGGACCACGATTTCTGGTCGAAGATGGTCGCGTGGCCGGGACAGTTCATCGGCTTGAGGCCGTACTCCTCGTCGTTGACCTCCAGCAGGAACATGTCGTCGACGTAGTTGTCGTAGTGGCCGGACTTCTTCCACAGCTCCGTGCGGAAGACGTGGGGCGTCTCGATCTCGTCGTAGCCCGCGTCGCGGTTCAGCTGGCCGACGTAGTCCGAGAGCTCGTTGAGTATCTTCTTGCCGTTTGGCTCGTACAGCGGGAGACCGGGGCCGGTGGTGTCGTCGATCGAGAACAGATCCATCTCCTGGCCGATCTTCCGGTGGTCCCGTTCCTGAGCCTGCTGTCGCATCTCGAGGTACTCTTCGAGGCCCTCTTCGGTCGGGAACGCAGTCCCGTAAACGCGAGTCAGGGTCTCGTTGTCCTCGTCGCCGCGCCAGAACGAGGCGGAGATCTCCAGCAGCGCGAACCCGCCGATCTCGCCCGTCGACTCGACGTGGGGACCCTGACAGAGGTCGTAGAAGTCGTCCTGCTGGTAGAAGGAGACCGGGTCCTCGCCGGCGGCCTCGGTCTCGAGGATGTCCTGTTTGAACGGGTTGTCCTCGTATCGGTCGAACGCCGCCTCTCGGGGGACTTCCTCGCGGACGATATCGTAATCGGCCTCGATGATGTTGTGGGCCTCGGTCTCGATGTCTTCGAGGTCGTCCTCGTCGAGGTCGACGCCGGTGACGTCGTAGTAGAAGCCGTCGTCGGTCCACGGTCCGATCGTCAGTGTCGCCTCGGGGAACTCCCGCTGGAGCGCCTGTGCGAAGACGTGGGCGGCCGAGTGGCGCAACACGTCGAGGTATTCGTCGCTCTGAGGTGTGACGATGACGAGTTCGACATCCTCGGTGAGCGGGGTGTGCTTGTCGACCAAGTCGCCGTCGACGACGCCCGCGACGGTGTCCGAACCGAGCCCCGGTCCGATTTCGTAGGCGACATCCTCGACCGTGCTGCCTTCGTCCATCGAAAGCGTGGACCCGTCCGGCAGTGTGACCGTGACCGTACTCATACCCCACGCTACGACAGCGGCCGGGGATAAGTGTATTGAGATGCGGGCGGTCTCGCGTGAACGGAGTGAACGTGAGAGCACGGGGACGACCAGTGGGAGTCCCAGGCGGTCCGAGGGTCGCGAAGCGAGCCGCAGAGCACGTTGGCGAGCGGTGGGAGCCGCGAAAACGCGCTACCGCTGCGTAAGCAGCGCCGGCTCCTCGTTGTCGGCCTCGTCCGTCTCGGTATCCTCGGCCTCGATGGCAGCGGCAGGTGCAAGCGGTGTTGCGTGTGACAGCGGCTCGTACGACGTCGGTTCCCGCGCCGCCAGTTCGTCGAGGCGGTCGGCGACGCTGCAGACACTGTCGCCGTCGTGGTGTGGCGTGACACAACAGAGATTGCCGTCGCGGTACTCCACCAGCAGGACGGCCGGGAGGCGGAGCGCGCGGTAGTGGGCGTCGGCCAGGGAGTCGTCGACCGTTCTGATTTCCATCGCGGGCGCGAGCGAGCAGTCGTTGCGCCTGGCCCACTCCTGAAAGGCGGCCAGGCGGGTGACCAGTCGCTCACCGACCGCCGTCTGTGTCGCCGCGACCGAGGCGGGTACCTGGTGACCACAGATCTGGACCCGGCGCTCACCCACGACGCCGCGCTCGACGAGTCCGGCGACCCGCTCCAGCGTGGCCGCCTGCTGCTGGCTGTGCCCCTCCGGTAGCAGCGACCGGACGTATATTTCTGCCCGGTCAGCCACCGGTTGACGCTCCCTGTGCATGGTATTAACTAGCAATGTTTGCCGGTAGCAAAAGTGTATGGCATGATAGGCGAGGGCGACCGCAGGGAGCCCTCGAAAGCGACGCGGGGAACGAGGTGACCCGCGGAGCAGAGGCGAGGGCGACCGCAGAGCAGTAGCGGGATGCTTCGCGCCACGTAGTGTCTCGCTACGGCTGCATGTGGTGTGCCAACAGGGAGTACTATGTACCGTCGGGACGCATTGCCACCGAATGTACGACAACGTACTGGTCGCGACCGACGGGAGTTCCGGGACGACGGAGACGCTCGCCCACGCCGTCTCGATCGCTCGCGACAACGACGCGGTGTTGCACGGTCTCTACGTGGTCGATCGGCGTCTGGTGCTGGCCGCCGAGAAGGACACCCAGGACGATATCCGCCAGTCGCTGGAAGAAGAGGGCGAGGTCGCGCTCGACGACATCGGAATCGGTGGGGAGGAAGCGGGACTGACGGTCGAGACGCGGATGGATGAGGGGGTCCCACACAAGGCCATCGTAGACTACGCCGACGAACAGGACATCGACCTCGTCGTGATGGGGACCCACGGACGCACCGGCCGGGACCGGGTGGCCAATCTCGGCAGTGTCACCGAACGCGTCGTCGAGAGTTCCCCCGTCCCCGTCCTCGTGGTCCACATCGACTGATACTGTCGGCTGTGACAAACCGAGATGGTGTGCCGCTCGCGGTGGCAAATGTCTGTGCGAACGGACAGTCGGCGGTATGAGCGGGATTTCGGCGCCGTTCAGGGGAGTTTCAGAAATGATACTGTTGGCACCACGGCTTTACCGTGGACCTGATAATGCCGGGCAGAGACACCTATGCCAGTACCGACCGGCAGTGAGACACTAGATAGCATTCTCGACGGTGGACTTCCCGAGAACCGGACGGTTCTGGCCACGGGCGGCCCGGGCACGGGGAAATCGACGCTGGCCATGCAGTTTCTCACCGAGGGGCTCGCTCGCGGCGAGGACTGTCTGTACATCAGCACCGAACAGACGTTCGAGGAACTGGCCGACGCCTTCGAAGACTTCGCCTTCGACCTCGGCCACCAGAACCTCACTGTCACGTCGCTGCACGCGACGCCAGGACAGACCGTCAACAGCGGCGAGAAGCGCGAACTCACGCTGGAGACGCTGGAGGGCGGGAAGATGCTCGGCGGAGACTACTCGGCGCCCTTCGAGGCGCAGTACATCACGCAGTACCTCGAGCGGTTCGCCCCCGCCGACCGCGTGGTGCTTGATTCGGTCTCCGGGCTGTCGGCCATCGGGGAGGACCAGAGCGTGTTCCGCCGGACGCTACTGGATTTCATCCGCCTGCTGAACGACGAGTTCGGCGCGACGGCGCTGTTTACCGCCGAGGAGTCCCAGCCCGACATCACGCAGGAGGAGATACGGACCGTCGCCGCCAGTGACGCCGTCCAGTTCAACACCCACGGCGTGCTCCGACTCTGGCGCGAGAACGTCGGCGGCGACTACCACCGGTTCCTCGAAGTGGTGAAGATGCGCGGCGTCGACCACGACACCCGCGTCCACGAGATAAGCTTCACCCACGGTGGGTTGCGCATCTCGCCCCGGCTCCGGACCCATCCTGGAGAGTTCGTTCCCTCGGACCACATGTCCACGGGCATCGACGGCCTCGACCGGCTCATGGGCGGCGGGATCGTCAAGGGCGGGACGCTCCTGCTGGAACACGACGGCAACGCGAGTCCCCACTCTATCCTGACGAACCTGATGGCCCGGGCCAACGAGGAAGGTTACGCCATCACTATCGTCCCGCCGGTGGAGCTTCCCCCGAAACGCCTCCGGAGCATCATCGACGAGCGTATCGGCGATATGGAGGAGATGCTGGCAGACGACCAGCTGTTCCTCGTCGACTTTGCGAACATCTGGGAGAACACCAAGCGCAACGTGTTCAAGCCACAGGAACACGACACCGACAACCCCGCGGCCGTCTTCCGGACCATCGACGACAGGCGCGGCGACCAGCCGATGTTCAGCGTCCTCAACGTCGAGGCCCAGCTGCCGGTGCTTTCTGACGACGAACTCCGGCAGGTGCGGTTCTGGGAGGAAGAGAACCTCTTCAGACCGGAAGACACCTCGCTGTACCTGTTCAACCCCGCGACGCTCAGCGACGAGCTCGCCGCGTTCTACGAGAACGGCGCCTGGCAGACCCTGGAGACGTGGGTGACCGGTAAGGGGCTCCAGTACATCGAGCTCCAGAAGTCACCGAGTGGCTTTATGGGGTCGACCCGTCTCGTGGAGTATATCGAACGAGAACCTTACATGCGAATCCAGCAACCCCCCGGTGCCGGCAGCACCCAGTCGGCGGTCGGGGACGGAGGGCAGTGATGACGCCCGACACCCCGGCGCCCGGGACGAACGTGATCGTGATGGCCCCCTCGCTCAGCGAGGAGAAACGAGCGACGTGTCTCGACCTGCAGGGCGTCGGCTCGTCAGCCCACCGCAACGTGTTGCACGTCACCTATTCCGGTGCCCCGGCGGAACTCGTCGACCAGTGGCGCGACCACCACGGGGAGCTACCGGCCCGGATGGGCATCGTCGTCGTCGGCGACCAGCCCGGCCAGACCCCGGGCGGCGACAGCGTCCCCGAGAACGTCTTCGTCACGTCGGCCAACCCCAACGACATCACCGGGCTGGGGATGCGGCTCAACAACTATCTCAACGACCACGACGATGACAGCCAGCTCGTCGTCTGCGTCGACTCGATGACGGAGATGCTCCAGTTCGTGGAACTGCAGCCCGTGTTCAAGTTCCTGCACATGTTCGCCGGCCAGCTCCGGGAGGCCGACGCAGTCGCTCACTTCCACCTGGACCCCGGTGCCCACGACGACAAGACTATCAACCGTCTGAAACCGCTGTTCGACGACGCCATCGACCTGACGTGAGCCGCCGCTTCACCGGTCCTGTGTCATCAGGAAGCCGACGCCGGCGACCAGCACGACCACGCCGGCCAGCAATAGGTCGCCGTTCCCGAACAGCGGCCCGGCCACCAGTAGCGCCCAGGCGACCGCGAAGATACCGTGTGCCAGCGCGAACAGCCGCCGTCCGCGCAGGGCGAAGACGACGGCCCCGAGCGCGAAGCCGGCGGTGAGCGTGACCGCCGACAGCGCGACGGGACTGACCCGCAGTCCCCCGACGGGAACCGGGTCGACCACCGGCGCGAGGAGAAAGAGGAGTCCGGCGAGCCCGACCAGCGACCCGACGGCCACCGGCCCGGCCTCGAAATCGAGCTCGGTCATACGAGTCGGTAGGTGCCACGGGACTCGGTGACTTGCCCGGCCCGGACGAGCTTTTCGAGCGCCCGCCGGGTGTAGCCGGCCGGGATGTCGCGCTCGGTCGTGTAGTCGACCACGTCCGCCTCGGTCGGGTCCTCCAGGTCGCGCAGCGCCTGCAAGACGGTCTCTTTGCGGCTGGTCCCGCCACCGGCCCCCCGGTCGGCACGGTCAGCGGCCGACGCGACGGCCTCGCTGTCGACGCCGGAGGCCTCGAGATACGTCTCGTCGTCGACGCCGCTGTCCTCGACCTGACGGTCCATCTCGGCAAAGGAGTCCAGTTCCGCGAAGGCGTCGCCGTGGCCTTGCCGGTTGGCGAGCATCGACGCCCGCACCTCGCGGGCGTGGTCCTCGTCGTCGGTCTCGACGAACTTCCGGCGCTTTGCGTGCTGACGGCGCTGCCCACACCGAGGACACTGGCTCGTCTCCGGGCGCCCCTCGGCGATCCAGAGGGCGCTGCACTCGCTACAGCCGACGACCGCGTACATACACGACAGGTGGGCCGGTTCGGGGTTGAACGTTCGGATTTTCCCGCCGCGCTATATCCTCCCAAACCCGTGGACGGGACAGTAGATTTACCACGTCCGATACTGACTGGCGGGTATGGACTGGTCGCGGGAGTGGCTCAGCGCCCGGGCGACGCTGCTGCTGCCGACGCTCGTGGCAGTGCTGTCCTTCGCCACCGGCGTGGCGAACATCACCGCCCCAATCGGCGGGACCCTGGGGAACGCCATCCCGGAGAGTTTCCAGCTCGCGGCGGGCTTTACCGGGGCGCTGACGGGGTTTACGCTGCTCGTGAGCGTGGCGGGCCTGCGCCGTCGGCTGCGGGCCGCGTGGTATCTGACCGTCGTCTTGCTCCCGGTGTCGGCGTTCCAGGGTGTCGTCCAGTCGTCGCCACTGTCGGCGCCGCTGGTCGCGCTCTCGCTGATTTCGCTGCCGACGCTGCTGGTCAATCGTCACCGCTTCGACCGCGGCTTCGACCTCTCGACGGCACAGCTGGCGGCCGGGGCGGCGCTGCTCGGGGCCCAGGTGTACGGCACCGTCGGGACCTGGGCGCTGCGCGAGGAGTTCACCAACGTCCAGACGCTCACGGACGCCTTCTACTACACGCTGGTGACCGCGAGCACGGTCGGCTACGGGGACGTGACACCGGCCAGCGAGCGGGCGACCCTGTTCGGGATGTCGGTCGTCCTGCTCGGGACGGCCAGCTTCGCTATCGCGCTGGGGACCCTGCTGGGCCCGGCCATCGAAAAGCGCCTCTCGGAGGCACTCGGCAACATGACTGACGCACAACTGGACCTGCTCGAGAACCACGTCGTGGTTCTGGGCTACGGCGACCTGACGGAACCGATACTCGATGAACTGGCCTCGGCGACGGAGTTCGTCGTCGTGACGCCGGACAACGAGAAGGCGGCGCGGCTCCAGCAGCGGGACATCCCGGTGTTGACCGACGACCCGAGCGACGAGGCCCCCTTGACTCGGGCCGGCATCCACGACGCGACGGCCGCCGTCGCCGCCACGAACGACGACGCACAGGACGCGTTGGGCATCCTCACCGCCCGCGCTCTCAACCCCGAGCTGAACATCGTCGCCGCCGCGACCGACCGCGAGAACGTCGAGAAACTGCGTCGGGCGGGGGCCGACACCGTCATCAGCCCGGCAGTCATCGGCGGCCACCTGCTCGTCCAGTCGGCACTGGGCCGAGAGGGAATGGAGAACGTGGCCGACCACCTGCTAGACGTCGAAGAAGAAACCGACCTGTAGGACGAGCGGGCTCTCGTCAGTGGCTCCGGTCGACGATAGCGATGTCCGTCTCGATCTCGTCCAGCCGCTCGAACGTCGGCGGCGTAATGAAGCGGGAGGCCGCACTGCGGTCCTGGCTCGCTCCGATGATGACCAGGTCGTATTCATCCCCCGTGCGGTCGAGAAACGACCGGATATCGGTTGCGCTGACGCGCGTCTCGATATCGCCGGCGAACGGCTCGACGAGGTCGGC
>Ga0209946_1000331_pt1 | contig 19367 bp, 18 predicted proteins | sample SalPon2_A_H2O_MG_FD_185704 | JGI IMG/M metagenome (GOLD analysis project Ga0209946, IMG submission 185704) | Salt pond water microbial communities from South San Francisco under conditions of wetland restoration - Salt Pond MetaG R2_A_H2O_MG... | ecosystem: Environmental > Aquatic > Non-marine... | reverse complement strand
TCGATCTCGGCGGCACCGCGCTCGATCTCCTCGGGTGTCGTCCCCTCTGTATCGGCAAGCAGCGCGGTGAGCTCCTCGTCTGAGATGATGTTGGCGTCGGTCGGTGCTTCGCGACTCATGTCTCTTCTTTCTAGCATGATTGACATCCTCCCGCGCCTGAAGACTCGGGAATCCCACGGCACCGCGCCGCTGGATTGGGATATTAGGGTTTGCAGTCTACCACTTGATCCTGCAGTTGGAATCCGCTGGACAAGTCGTGAAGGTAGACCGATGGCTGTGCCAACCAGCCGGTACTCCTATCGTCGTCCAAACTGGCCGAAGACTCGGAGTTACTTTCGTTCATGTCGAGACGGATGTTCTCCGCCCCATTCACGTCAGCGTTGAACGCCGCATCACACTCCTCGCAGACGTACAGACCACGTTCAACACGCTGACTCTCGCCTTCTCTCCCACACATACAACACGTCTTGCTCGTGTCACGCTCGGACACTTCTACGACCTCGATGCCTTCTACTTTCGCCTTGTATGCGAGAAGGTCCGTGAAGCGGTCGAACGCCCACCCGTGCAAGTCGAGGTTCCCGTGCCGACCCCAGTTCTTCGATTCGCCGTTGTCGTCCTCACGGACGCCTTCTAAGTCACCGACGTTGATACGACCAACCTGTCTTTCAACACACCGTTGAACGATGTGTTTAGCGAGAGCGTGGAAGAAGTGGGTTCGACGCTCCGACCATTTATGATGGAGTCGCGTGGCTTCGTCGCCCCCCGAGTCGTCGCACTTGGCGATCTCTTTTGGGAAGTAGTAGCCGTCCTGTTTCAGCCGGTTGCCGGGGTAGAGGTCAGCTTCCTCGGTACTGTACGCAACGGTGGCGAAGTTACAGATACCGAGGTCGATACCTGCCGTCTCGGTGCCGGGAGCGTCAGGAGTCTCAACTTCGTCTTTGCAGACGAGGTGGAGTTCCCACTGATTTTTTGAGTTGTGGTAGACGGCGCGAACTTGTTGTAGATTTTCGATGGTGACACCGGGTGCGGTTTCGTACTCAACGAGGATGTACTCTCTCGCTCGAGGGTACTCTTTGTGATTTCGACCTTTTGAGAGGCGAACCCGATCGTTCTTTGAGTCGTGACGGATGCCTTTCTGTTTCCACGTCACCGTGCTACGCGGGTGTTCTTCGTGGACGCGACGACCCTGTTGGTCGTAGTAGTTTTCTTTGCGGTAACCGGGTGGGTTATCTCTATCATCGTCGGAGTCGTACCACGAGTTGAAGGCTTCAGCGAGTTCCTCCAGAACCCGCTGACTGGACTGACTGTGCAGCCCTTTGTACTTGTTGTGGGTCTTCAACTCGTCTTTGAGGTTCCCATGATCGGGGATTTCACCTGTTTCATCCCATACTTCGCGGGAGTAGTAGTTAGCGACGTTCCAGAGCTTGCTGGCTGACCACCCATGCCTGTCAAGCGACTCCTCTACCTGACCGTGGTTGAGGATTTTCGCTTGGTGAGTTCGGTGGACTTCCAGCATTTGGAACGCTCTATAACAGGTTATAGGTACGCTATAAGTAAAAGTTCGGGTTGAGAACGGTGGAATATCCGAGCCTGCTATCGATGGTGGACTGTGGAATGGGTTGTCGGATTCATCCCGCGCCTAAAGGCACGGGTATTCTCCTTGTTCTGTATAAATAAACCTAGTTGATGAGACGATGATTCGCGTGACTGGACACTATCAGCAGCGCGCTGTGATGAACGACGAAAGGATGTGGCTGAAAAACGCTGCCTCGAGATACAGATCCTTCGGTTTCGCTGCCTCCTCACGCTTACTCTTTGTACAGCTGACGAGCCCGACCTCCATACGGGGCTGTTGTGTTGTCGATCCTGTAATCGTATTCGATGAGGTGCCTGCGAGTACGCGTTAAGTACCGAATGTCCCGATCCCCCCAACTATATCATCTAACCGTCAGTGAACAGGATAATGGCAGTCACGCTCGCCGAGCCAACGGTGCTCGCTGCCGCGAAAGACACACTGTATCCCGATATTGACACGAGCCCGGATCAGTACGCGGTCACGGAGACGCAGTTCACTCAATCCACGTGGGGCGGCTGGACCATTCCTGATGCGCTTCGTGACCGACTCGCGCCGTATAACACGATTCAACTCAATGCTGGTGAACCCGACCTACTCGGTGTCGGCACACCAGCCACGGACGTGCTGAACGGTGATGCGGCGACGACGCCGGTCACGGTGATTGAGGCGAAAGGTCACAATGCTGACCCGGCCGCCGCCGACGTCGCTCGCGGCATCTCCCAGGCGCACGCTCATCTTCCTGAAGTCAACCTCGGATACGTCGCCGCCCCGGCACCCAGCATCACTGACACGGCCCGTGCACAAGCGCGGAGTCTCAACATCGGCGTCATCGCCGTGGAGGACACTGACTCCGCACGTGTCGTTGAGCCCGCTCGCGTTACGGGGGCCGGTGAGTTCTCAACCACAATTGACGCGGTGCGACTCCAAGCAACCACACATCGACTCACCGACGGGAGCTTCCCAGTGAATCACCCGAAGAACTATTTGGGATACGCGCTCGCGCTTGCTGCCGACGACGACACCAAAGCGGTGTATACTGACAACGTCATCAACGCGATCGCTGGCGGGCGACGTGGGGCAATTCTGTTAACTCTCGTCGACGACCAGCCCAACGGAGACTCACTGACGCACCTTGGTGCAGAAGTTGTGCGGTTTGCTCGTGAACAGCACGGGAGTGTCACAGCTGCGCTTGAGGTGTTTGACAGCTGGACGGGTCGCTCAACGCGGTTCACCGACCTTGCGCCGCGATGGGCACAGCTTGCCCGCTCTGTCGCCATCCAATACGACCCTACGAGGCTCATTGTTGAGTCGCTTGAGCGACTTCATCAGCACGGGGTTCGGGAGGCGACGATCGCCGACGTCGCGCTTGAGGCCACACGCATCAACCAACCGCTTGCCGTCGAGGTGTTTTTTACGCGGGACCGACGGGCTGAGGTTCTTACCGCGGATGGGGAGATTAACGAGGTCGTGCTTGGTGACCCGACGATTTACAAATCTGGGATTCACTTCCAATTTAAGTATCAGCTCTACCACATCGGGATCCTGACTACTGGTGGAACAGATGACAAAGACTCAGTTTTGGATAATAAATGGCGGTTAGAGCAAGCTATCAGGGGTTCTACGTGAACCGCCTCGGGGTCAAGCCCCGAGGCACTCGGCCTGTTTCGCCTGTAGAGATCCCACAGTCTGTTCAGCACGCCGTTTGTATCAGCCGCTGAGGGTTTCAACAGAGCCGCTCAACCTTACCTCAACACCACCTGACAAAGATTTAACCGACACCGCTGACTTCTTGTGATGTGCCATTTCCCCGCGCAAAATCATCTCGCCAACTCTACGACGAAGTCAAATCGCACGACCGAGTGATTACTCCAGACGGACCGCTCGCAAGTGCTCTCAACCGCCAGCTTGATCGATCACACCTCGGGCCGTTTGCTATCCCTCCACGTCGTCTTGCGGTCGGTCGCCGACAGGAATCTGAGGATCGACTTGCGTTCCTCGGCATGATCGCCAACGAAGATATTTCGTGGAAACGGTGCGCCTACGCCGTCGGGAATATCCTCCAGTGTTGGGAACACCAAGGATCTCACGAGGCTATCTTCGAGTACGACGCCTACATCGACGAAGCTACTGAACGAGCTGTTGAGCGAATCGGCGACCTTGAGACGGCCTCGATGAAGCTCACAAACGACACTATCGATTCAGATCTCAATGTGGTCGTCGTTGAGCCAGAGATGCTCACCCAACTCGAACGAGCGTATCTGCCTGCTGAGTACGATACGGTCAGTCTCTTTGCCGATACAGAGTTTGAGCTGCCGTCGTTCCGTATCCATGAGTCACCGACAGCGATCATCGAGACGGTCGTGAATGCGGTCACTGAGACAAACGCCGAAAACGTCGGAATTGTCCTCGATCAAGAAAGCGAGTACTCGCCGCTCATTGAGTCTGCACTTGAGGCAGCCGACATCCCATTTTTCGGCGGACCGGGCTTTACTGATCGTAGCGAACACCGCTTGTTCCTTCATCTCCTCCGGACTGCTCACCGTGGAACTGACATTCGGATCAGCGAAATTCGGTCACTGCTGACAGCGTTTGACTGTGATGTGGCCAATCGTGACGCCGAGAAGCGGCTCCACGAACTCGATGATGATGACCTTTCATGGCTGATCGACTTCTGTCACGAGATCCAGGAGTACACGTTTTTGGACGCACTCTCAGCGTTTGAACACCGTACCGACGACACGCTTGATGCGTTTCGAACGGAGCTAGAAGAACTTGGCATCGCCAACGAGTTCGTTACGGAAGCGCGCCTCGACGAGTTGTCGTTCTATCTACAGACGTATGAGGTGCCTGTCGACAGGGATAACGAAGGCGTCCTGCTCGCCGACGCGAAGTCGGCATCATACGTCGGTCGTGAGGTTGTCTTCTACCTCGGCCTCGATGACCGGTGGACACACTCGGCACCACGTCGTCCGTGGGTTGATCAGGATGCTCAGTTCACGCGGAATCTCAAGAGCTTCCAGTTACTGTTACAGAGTGGGAGTCAGCAACACTATCTTGTTCAGGATGCGACCGGCGGATCGCCCGTTACCCCGTGTTTGTACTTCGAAGAGCTCCTTGAACGAGAGTACGATCGCTTCTCAGAGCTGCCGTCTACGACCCATCTCAATCGCTCTGAACCACGTGACGGAGCTGTATTCGACACAGAGCCGATCGGCGAGTCTCCTGAGCCTGTCGAGACGATTAGTAAGTCGAGTCTCAATACCTACGTGAACTCACCACGCGACTACTTCTTCAGTCGGATCGTCGACGGCCCCGAAAAGGATTACCTCACTGAAGGCAACCTACTCCATGACTTTGCGGAGTTCTACGTCGCCCATCCTGCGGTCGTCGACGACGCGGCGCTGACGGACATCGTGGACCTCATGCTCGATGAGGTCCGTCCCCTGGTCCGCTCTGTCGATGAACGGACCCGCCGCACTGAGTATCGTGCAAGCCTCGAAACAATTGTCTCATACCTTGACGATAACCCCCCGGAAGACGGAACGTTCCTTACGCCCTCCAGCAGTAACGAGAACGCCGTTGCCGACTACTTCGGGTACGATATCGAATCGCCTGTAACTGAACGCAGGTTCGTTGATGAGGACCTCGGGGTCAACGGGATGATCGACCTTGTCCAGTCGCAAACCGACCTACTTGATTACAAGAGCGGGAGTGAGAGCAACGCCAATTCGATCGTCCAAGACGCCGCAATCGACGAACCAACAGACGAACCAGATTTCCAAGCGTTGCTCTATCTCACCTACTGGCGTTCACAAACGCCCGATGAGCAGCTTTCGTTCACGTTCTTTTACGTCACTGAACTCGTCGACGATGCCATCGCCGGTGACGTCGATATCGACGACGCGTTAACGACGGTGACGTATTACCCCGGATCTCTCACAGATCACGTCCGCACAGAGGAGTTCTTCGAGTACCTTCGTGAGGAGGGGGCGAACAAGTGCCAGAAGATTCTCTCGAAGATCGATTATCAGACGTACGCTTCCCTGTTCGATGCCGTCCCACTTGTCGAGACAACTGACAGCGACGAACTCATCGAGTCAGAGTTCGGCCAGACAATGATCGCACGACTCAAAACAGAGATTGGTGAGTTCAAGTACGTAACGACGGGGAGCAAACAGGTTATGCGGGAAATCGCCCGGCAACAGAAAGGTGCGTTCTTTGAACCTGATCTAGACGCGTTTGAATCGTTTGTTGAGAATCAATTGACGGAGCTCAACCGACGTCGTACGGGTGACGAGCCGTTTCCCATTGAGGGACTTGCCGGCGAGCCGAATTACCGGCGGGTAGACAATCGCGATCTGCTCTTGGAGGGTGAACAATGAGCGACGTCGAACCGAATCCGGAACAGCGCGACCTCATCAACGCGATCGAGGGCCTGTATCTCGTCGATGCTGGCGCTGGCACTGGGAAGACCTTCACCGTCACCCGTCGATACGCGAATATCGTCGAACAGGATGGGGTCGATCCGTCTGATGTTCTGTTAGTCACGTTCACGAACAACGCTGCCGAGGAGATGCGTGACCGGATTGTGCGGAACAGTGAGTATGGGATGCGAGAGCTCTCGAACGCCCCGATCCAGACGTTCCACTCGTTGGCACACGATATTCTTGACGAACACGGCCATGATGCTCCGACATATCTCGGTGTGGAGGAGACGATTACCGGCTCGACGCGGATCATCGAAGACGACATCATCGAACAGGCGCTGTTTCGAGAGTTCATCGGCCAGTTCATCGACTCACACCCAGAGTACAACGAGTTCTTCACAGCGATCTCGGAAACGACGGAGCTGCTCGATCTCATCAAAGAGCTGTCTGCGAAGGGTGTCTTTCCCACCGCAACCGGCTGGTACCGTGACGGTGAGTCACACCTCGACGGTGATTTTGCGGCGTTCGAGACGCTGTTCGCCGATATAAACCAACCTCGAAACGGTGGTAGCAAGCAGTCGAAGCTCCGCCAGAAGCTCAACGACTACGGGAAGGAGAAAACCTACCTCCCAGACGCCCCTGAACAATGGGAGCTTCGGGGGGACGGCAAGCAGATCCCATCGGATGTCGCGGAACGCGTCTTCGAGGACGATCGAACGGCCCTCAAGCAGTTCGTCCATGACGTGTATCACGCTTATCTTGAGTTTGCGCTTCGACGGAATTACCTGAACTTCGGATTCCTTCAACTGTTTGCGTTCGTCCTTCTGTGTGAAGACCACGACCTCCGAGAGCGGCTAGGGTACGAGTATGTGATGGTCGATGAGTTTCAGGACTCTAGTGAGATCCAGTTCAAGCTGATGCTTCTCTTGGCCGGCACAGACAATATCTGTGTGGTTGGTGACTGGAAACAGAGTATCTACAGCTTCCAATACGCCGACGTCGACAACATCCGTGAGTTCGATGATCGACTCCACCGGTTCGTCGATGAACTCAACCGAGACGCAGAGCGAGTCATCTTCTCGCCGACGAGGGCTGCCAGCAAACGACTGACGCGGAACTACCGGTCGACACAGTCCATCTTGGACTTTTCAACACATGCGCTGACGGCGCGTGCGACGGAAAGCGAGTCACTGGATACTGCGACAATCTCTGAGACAGTCACGCCGTTGGAGGCGGATACGGACCATGACGAGAGCCGCATCGAGGCGCTCACGAGCGAGGACGAACACGAGGCGATCCTCGCGAAGATCGACGACATCGTTGACAATGACGACTACGCCGTTGCGGGTGACGACGGCGAGTACCACGCGCCGAAATACGGCGATATTGCCGTCTTGACCCGGACTCGCGACTTCGGACGAGACTTACTCGACACGGCGAGCGCGTACGATCTCCCGATGGCGTATGAAGGTGGCATTGAGGTGTTCCGAACTGACGCCGCAAAGCTACTGTTAGCGTGGCTTCGGATCCTCGAACGCGACGCCGACCGGGGGTGGGCGCTCGTCTTAGAGGAGGCCGGGTACACAATCGACGAGGTGAAGGCAATCATCGACCGCGATGCGTACCCTGACGCGATGGTTGCCTTCCGTGAAGCGCTCCGAGAGATGGAGACATTCGGCGGTGTCGCCCGTCGTGTGTTCGATCGATACGACCGGAGCGGCCCAACTGCTGACGTCGTTCTCGACACAGTCCAGTCCGTCTATGGGACGACAACGTTCACCCGTGGAGAACTGATTCAGTTCATCGAAGCAGCGATCGAAGATGGCAGTACCCACGAGGTTGACGCTGGTGCGGGAACGAATGCGGTGACTGTTCAGACAATCCACGCGACAAAGGGCCTGGAATATCCGATCGTCATCCTCGCGAATATGAACACGAACAAGTTCCCATCGACGGGCGGCAGTGGGAGCGATATTGCGTACACCGATCCGATCGGACTCCGACAGCGAAAGGTGTACTCTGCGGAGGCTCACGATGTCCCACACGTCTACGACAACTGGCAGACAGACGTTCTCAACAAGTGTCTCCCGCTGAATTACGATGAGGAACGCCGCCTCCTCTACGTGGCTATCACGCGCGCTGAGAGCCACGTCATTTTGACCGGTGGTAAGGATCCGAATGTATTCCTTGATGAACTGCCCGTTGACATCGAACCAGTGGATCCAGACCTGTCGACCTTCGACCCAAGCGAGGACGAACATTCACCGTTTACAGTTGACATTCCGGATCCAGATGGGCCGGCACGCTACTCTCCTCATACGTTTATTGACGACGCAGTGTTCGAAGGGGACACCGGTGGTCGAGGGATGGAGTTTGGATCTGAGGTCCACGAGTTCGCAGAGCGGTATGTACTCGATGAGGTTGTCGACACCGACGTCAACCCTGATAAGGAGAATGTGAAGGAATTCTTAGACTCACTTGACGGCGAGAAGAAAGCCGAAATCGACGCGTTCCTTCCGTTGACTGTCGATGACAAGGAGGTGACGATCGGTGGGATCATCGACTTACTCCATATTACGCCCGACCAGATCGATATCATCGACTACAAAACTGACCTCACAACCCACGCCGAAGACGAGTACGTGAAACAGCTCAGTATTTACTACCACGTCGTTGCTGACCAGTATCCAGATCGGTCGGTCACTGCTTCGATTTTCTACACCAATGATGGTAATCGGCGCAGGATCACCCATCTCAGCAAATCAGAACTCAGAGAGATGGTCCGAACACATCGTGTATAACTTCTGCCGTACAAATCTGATTGTTGACCTTACTCAACCCATATCCGATTTCTCAATATGCTACGCGTTCCGATCGATCCAGTCACAGAACTCGTCAAGATCCTGCGCACCCGCTCCGTCGGCGATCTCACGGAGCGTCCCGGTTCGAAGCTCGTCGTGTAACGGAACAGTCACCTGGCGGCGATCATCTTCGTTCGTCGGATGCTCATAGTACAATTGTGCATGGTCTCCGGCTGTCCGCCGCCATTCGAAGCCACCAGCATTGACGAGGACCTTGGCAATTTCGTGTCCTGAAAACGTCCGTCTTCCCATCTATTCGAGCACGTCCGGGGGGTGCTGTTCACCGGTCGTGTTGTTCTCCGGATCGATACCTAACTCCTCGAGTTCTACATCCGTCGGTTCGTATCCGATCTCTCCTCGATGGAGAGCCACTGCTTCATCGAGATTCTCCAACGCAACGGCGCGTGAGGCCCCCTGGGTCGTCACCCCCGTCTCGACGTCTTTGGCGACCCACCACTCATCTTCCCGCCAGAGACGGATCTCGTCCTCATGGTCATCACCCTCTCTCGTCGACGTGGCCATACTCTATCTACGTGATGAAAGCCGAATAAGGGTTTGGGCGTTACTGAGAATCGAGGAGAAAGCCTCGCGCTTTAGCGCGGGGATGAATCCGACACTACTCGTCACAATTCACCCATCGATGTCCCAGCTGGATATTCCACGCTGAGCAAATACACTGCTTCAAGTAAGTTTGTCTACATTGGTTACGTATGGCGAAACAGGTCGTCACCCGCACCTACACTGCGTCTATACGGAACCAGTCTCGGGTGCAAGACGACCTTGATTCGCTCGGGTTCGCGGCCTCGAAGCTCTGGAACGTCGGACGGTGGACGTGCAGTCGGATCTGGGATGAAATCGATCACATCCCGAACCACAACGAACTCACCACGTACCTCAAAAACCACGAACGCTATGATGACCTACATTCGCAGTCAAGTCAGCGAGTCCTTCAAGAACTCGCTGAAGCGTTCAACAGCTGGTACGGCAAACGACAAAACGGAGATACACGAGCGAACCCGCCCGGCTACCGTAAACACGGCGACGAACACCCGCGTTCCACAGTCACGTTCAAAGCCGCTGGCTTCAAACTCGACACCCAGTACAACCGCGTCCGGCTCTCAAAAGGATCGAACCTGAAAGAACATTGGTCAGACTTCGTCCTGTGTAAGTACCAAACTCGCCCCGACGTTGACTTCTCCGCCGTGGAGAACGTCCAACAAGCCAAGATTGTGTGGACGGGCGACGAATGGGAATTACACTTCGTCTGTAAGGTCAAAATCGACGTGGACGAAGCCCCCGGTGAGAAGACTGTGGGTGTTGATCTCGGGATAAATCAGGACAGACGGAGCTCGCGAAACGACCTCTGTCACCCTCACTGCGCGACGACGTCCATGTCGGTCGGTCCCTGTCCGTCGTAGCGTTCGACCAGTTCGTCCAGCCGATCGCCATCTTCCGCGCCGAGCAGCGGCCGCGTCGCCGTCTCGCAGTCGGCGTCAACGCCGAGTTTCTCACAGACGTGGTCGGCCGTCTTCTCGGCCATTAGTCGGTAGGTCGTCAGTTTCCCGCCGACGATACTGGTGAAGTTTTCGACGCCGTCTTCAGCGTGATCCAGCGTGAAGTAGCCCCGCGAGATACCTCGCCTGTCTTTCTTGCCCTCGTCGGGAGCGTACAGCGGTCTGACGCCCCACCACTGCCGGACGGTCGGAGCGTCAGTGACCAGCGGTAACATATCTGCACACTCCTCGATGGACTTTTCGACCTCCCACTCGGCCTTCTCGTAATCGTCGGGGTCAGAGACTGGGACGCTCGTTGTCCCGAGCACTGCCTCGTCGTCGTGGGGCACGACGATGTCACCGTCGTCGGGGTCCCGACAGCGGTTCAATACCGGCTCCAGATCGCCGTACTCCACAGATACCATCACGCCCCGAGAGGGAGCCATGTTGACATCTACGCCTGCAAGGGCAGCCACCTGTCCGGCCCACGCCCCCGCCGCGTTGACGACGTGTTCCGGTTCGATCGTTCCAGCCACGTCTCCGCCAAGTCTGGCCTCGGATATCCGGCCGTCCTCGACGGTCACCGCTTCGAGAGGCGCATGCGGATGGATTGTTGCATTATGTTCCTCGGCGTCCGCGGCGTTGGCCGCCCCGAGTCGCGAGGGATAAATCGCGCCGTCGGGGACCCACATTGCTCGCTTGAGGTCCGGCGATAGTTCGGGGACGTGGTCCCGGGCCTCATCGGCATCGAGCAGTTCCGTCTCGATACCGATCTCCTCGCAGGCCGCCCGCTTCTTCTGGAAGTACTCCGCGTCGTCCCCTTCGAGTTGGACGAACAGTCCGCCGGTGTCCCGGATACACTCACCGGCAATCGACCGGAGCACTTCGTTCTCCTCGATACACTCCTCGGCACCGGTTCGGTCGGTCTCGGCATAGCGTGCGCCGCTGTGCAGGAGTCCGTGTGAACGCCCCGAGGTTCCACTGGAGAGTCCGCCTCGCTCGACGAGCGTCACGTTGACGCCCCGAAGTGAGAGGTCCCGGGCGATGCCTGTACCGGTTGCTCCGCCGCCGACGACGAGTACCGTAGTTGATTCTGTCATTGTCTCATATTGGTTTAGACGCTTATGTGTCCAACGCCGATGAGGAAGATGTCGGCGGTCAATACACAGTCCCGATCAACCGGGTGTTTCAGGCAATAATATGTTTGAAGAATTTGATTTCAACAAAGCCGCTGATCTTTATTGGTCTAGTGGACTAAGCCACGGCATGAGCGACTCGGCGTCTCCACGCACCTCAGTCTCACTATCTGAGCCGACTGACATTCCGGCAGTTTTGAGTCGGGCTGGCATCGATTACGTCAGTGTTCATGACCAGCGACTACTGGCTATCTATCGCACCGGTATCTTCAATGTGGTAACCGAGCCGGAGTCAGTGTCAAATGCGCGCACACTCGAGATCGAATGCTGGGAAGCACCACTCCCGTCCTGTGGTGATGAGCGATCACCACAGGAGTTCCTTGATGACTTTGCTGCTGTGTTTGAGCGTGGGGATACGTCCTGAACCGTCTATCAGATCTCTCGATCGGAACATCGGTGATCAGTTGAGGCGGGCAGAACACTAGAAACAAGTCATCGAACACGAAGCAACGCATACGCGATCTATGAAAATTGCTGAGACGCTCCAGACATTGTATACGGCAACTGTTGAGCAGGACGATGGAAGCTACCAGATTACTGTGCCGGAACGTGAGATAGCCACTGGAACACTTGCTGAAGGTGAGACATACCGTGTTGTGCTCATTCCAACATCAACGTCGGATGCTGACGGCACAGAGACAACTGACTTTACCCAACCAACTGACCACGAAGATCAGCAGCAGGATTTCGACGGCCCGCCCGTTGTGGAAGGTGAACTGCGGGAGGTCGAAATCGAGAACCTCGGTGACCAAGGCGACGGGATCGCGAAAGTTGAGCGCGGCTACGTCGTGATTATTTCCGACACGAACATCGGAGACCGCGTCACTGTCGAGGTGCAACAGGTGCGCGAAAACGTTGCGTTCGCGGATGTCGTTGATCGCAACCCTCGTGGGGAGCTCTAGGACCCACAGGTTGGCATGAAGAGTGGTCCTCGAAGACTTCTCACACCCAAGCGGGAATCGCTCGGGATAAAGAACTCACGTACCGGTCCATTCGCAAACTCACTTCCTGCCAATCAGGAATGTCATGCGAGATACGGTGGCTGTATCTAGCAGTGACCACGGACATCGCACTATAACTATTGTATCTCCCGGTGAAGGAGTCGACAACTATGAGCGATACCACTACCTTCCAGTCTCGCTTTGGACTCTCAGACCGCTCGATAGCGGGATTCAGCCTGACGTTGGCTGGGTTCGTCGGGTTCATGGGTATCATCACCGCTGAACTCCTCTATCCGAACTATTCAACGAGACAGGATATCAGTGACTTGGGATCAACTCGCCCACCCAACCCCGTTATTCACGAACCGTCTGCGACGGTCTTCAACACGACCCTGCTCGTCACGGGTGCGATAGTGGTACTCTCTGCGTATCTCCTCTACGGTGCTATAGACCGCCGCAGGTTCCCGATTGCATTGGCCGTCTTTGGATTCGGCGCGTTCGGTGTCGGGGTCTTTCCGGGAAACGTGACTCCATGGCATGGACTTTTCGCCCTCCTCACCTTTTTTATGGGCGGTATCACAGTCCTCCTCTCCGCACGGGTCGTTTCCCGACCGTTTTCGTTCCTTTGTTGGCTCTTTGGTGGTGTCTCGCTTTTGATTCTCGTCAGTGTCTTTTTTTTCGGATTGGTCGTCGGTGATCCGCATCCGCTTGAATTCCTCGGGGCTGGCGGAATCGAGCGATGGGTCGTCTATCCACTCATTCTCTGGCTGCTCGCTTTTGGCGGCTATCTCTTGGGGGTGTCTGAGCACACGACAAGTGTTCTCGCGGAGTAGCCCGCGTGTATTAATGCTCGACGGTCGTTCGAACGGTGATTTCACACACACAATTGTGATCGATACGCGCAATCCATCTTGCACCAGCCATTCGGATAGGAACCTTATATGATGTTTCACCAACTGTTAGCTTTAGAGCATCCAGTCAGCAGCGGGCATCAAGCCGAGCCAGTTTGCCAACCGATGAACTTCTCGAATCCATATGTGAATCCAAGGAAGACAACGGCGAACACGAACCAGCGAAATACGTCGAACATACCGGTGAAAGCGAGAACATTGAAGATGTACGATAACGACGCTCCGACAAACGCGGCTATGTAGAGATTGCGCCGGAGGTCCATGGTGACTATTTAACAGAAGTTGGGTTAATTCTTCGCCTAGTCAAGCTGGTAGTGTTCAGATAAGCTGATTCCATGCGAAAGCGAATGATCTGGGCCACTCGTCAGCAGTTTCCGCTTTGGCGTTGCTGAAAAAGTTCGATAAACAGACAGTTCTGCGTTTTACCTCACGAAAGACACGTTCAACGCTGTTCCGATTTCCATGTCGTTCGTATCTGAAATCGAGGTCGTGTTTGTGACAGGCTCGCTGAAGTGAAGCTGATCCATCTACGAGAACGGTTGCGTCATCCACGTCGTGTTTGTCACGGAGATTAGCGAAAAACCGATCTGCGAGAACGTTATTTGTCGTCGGCTCAAGTTGTGTATGGAGCAGATCGTTCGTTCTCGGATCGACAGCAGCGTACAGCCAATATTGTTCATCGTCAAGCCGAATCACAGTCTCATCAACCGCAACGTGATTCGGGCTCCGACCAGATACCGGCTGTAGATCGGCTTTGTGAACCCAATTGTGAACGGTGGAACACACTCTTTTAACGCCGAATACCTCAAGAAACGAAACAGTATTCAAAAGCGATAATCCTGCTAAATGAAGCTGAATACTGAGCTTCATCAACAGCCGCGGTGTTGCCTCTCACTCCACAAAACCTAGGTTGATCTCGTCTAAACAGCCCCTGAGGTGGTGATTTTCGGGCATAGATAACTTTGAAAACCCACCGCCTCACCTTTCAATCCTTATCTGAACACCGCCACCCACATACTAGAAAACACTAAGTGCCGGAGGCGGCCACAGTCGCACATGCTTGAACGAGACGCACCAGTACCAACCGTTTCGGCAGCCAACCAAGACGGAGAGACTATTACGCCGAACTTCTCCACACCAACTGTCGTCTACTTCTATCCGAAGGACGACACGCCCGGATGCTCCGTCGAAGCGGAACAGTTCGACGAATCATTCGAAGCGTACCTCGATGCGAGGGTCGACGTCTTCGGCGTGTCAACGGACACGGTCGAGAGCCATCGGCGGTTCCACGAGAAGTACGATCTCGGCTTCGATCTGCTTGCGGATCCCGCGGGCGAGATCGCTGCCGCGTTCGGTGTGAGTACCGACGGCGGAACCGCCGATCGAGTGACGTTCGTCGTCGACGACGGAGAGGTCCGACGGCGGTACGCTACCGTCGATCCCGACGGACACGCCGAAGATGTATTGGCGGCAGTGCGTGATCTGACGAACTAATTCTGGCGGTGACATCGCGGTGACTCGTCGGCTCGGGAGAAGTGTTATTACGCCGCTTGTCAACACTCAACCGATGGTAGTAGACAGCGTTATTACCGGCGGCACGCTCGTCACCGCCGACGGTACCGTTGACGCCGGCCTCGCGATAGACGACGGGACTATCGTCGAGGTCGGCGTAGAGGAGGCGCTTCCCGATGCGGCCGAGAGGATAGACGCGTCCGGACGGTTGGTGCTTCCGGGCGTCGTCGATCCGCACGTCCACGTCGACGATCACGTGTCGCTCGACACGTACCAGACGGCGACGAGCGCGGCGGCTCTGGGCGGCGTGACGACCTTCATCGACTTCGCCTGGCAGGGTTACGTCGGCGAAGAGAGTCGGTGGGACGAACCGACACGGCTCTCCGAGGGTGTCGAAGAGAAACGGTCGAACGCGGACGAAGCGCTGATCGACTTCGGGTTACACGGTGGGATACTGAGCGAGCGGTCCGAGATATTCGACGAGATGTCGGCGCTGGTGGACGACGGGATCACGTCGTTCAAAGTATACACCGCGTACGAGTTCGGTCTCTCGAACGGGTTCATCCACGAGGTCATGGACGCGGCGTCGGACCTCGGGGCCGTCACGATCGGCCACACCGAAGAGGGGGACACATGCGAGCGGCTGACGGAGACGCTCAAGCGACACGAGCGGACCGATCCGTCGTGGTACCCGCTGGCCCGTCCGGACTACACCGAGGCGACCGCGGCCGAGACGCTCGCGCGGTACGCCCGGGAGATCGGTGCGAAGTATTACGGCGTTCATACGTCGTGTGCGAAGTCCGCGGACGTGTTCGAACGGTACATCGAAGACGGGAGCCTCATTCGGGCCGAGACCTGCACCCACTACACTACCCTCACAGACGACGTCTACGAGACACAGGGACAGCTTCCGGTGATCGCGCCGCCACTCCGAGGTGAGCGTGACATCGACGCACTGTTCGAGGCGTTAGCCACCGATACTCTCTTCGTCGTGTCGACGGATCACGTCGCGCAGACACGGGAGTCCAAAACTGCCGGTCACTGGTGGGACGGTCCGTTCGGCGCGAACAGCGTCCAGCGAAGCCTTCCCGTATTCCACGACGTTGCGGTCAACGAACGGGGATTCTCGTATCCCTTCCTCGTTCGGAAGATGTGTACTGCGCCGGCAGAGACGTTTGGACTGGAGAACAAAGGCACATTGGATCCGGGAACCGACGCCGACATCGTTCTCTTCGATCCGGACGAGTCGTGGACGATCAGCGCGGAGACGAACGCGTCGCGAGCGGACTACTCGATCTACGAGGGCCGTGAGATCACCGGGCGAGTCACGCGAACGCTCGTTCGCGGTGAGACGGTAGCCGAGGGCGGGTCGATAGTCGGCGATCCCGGCCACGGCGAGTTCGTCGCTCGGTCTCGTCCGAACTGGTCGGTGTGAGAGCTGTGAGATCCACGTACGATCAGTCGAGATCCGGACGAGAGAGCGCGGTCTCCTTGGAGGTGAGGAACTCGAGGAGGACGGGCGTTCCCGCCTTGGTTTTCTCGACGCCGCGCCGGATGGCTTCCGCCACGGTATTCGGGTCCTCGACGCGTTCCCCGTAGCCGCCCATCGACTCCGCGAAATCCGCGTAGTGACCGGAGAAGGGCGTATCGTAGCTCGCCATCTCGAAGTTGTTGAGGACGATTTCGAGGACGGGTATATCCTCGCGGGCGGCCGTCTCGAAGTCCATCCCGGTCATACCGATGGCACCGTCGCCCATGACGTGGACGCACGTCTTCTCGGGATGCGCGAGCTTCGCACCCATCATCAGACCGAGTCCGTATCCCAGTTGCGTGGTCTTGCCCCAGCCGACGTACGACAGGGGTTCCGTCGCCTCGAAGAACGGTGCCATGAAATCGCGGGCGTTGCCGGCGTCGGCCGTCGCGATCACTTCGTCCTTATCGAGAATCCGATCGAGTTCGTACACGACCCGGTACGGATTGATCGGCGTCTCGTCTGCCGTCAGCTTGTCCTCCCAGTCGTCGAGCCACGCCTCGTCGATCGCGGCGATCTCGTCGGCCACGTCGTCGAACCGGCCACGTGACTCGCCGTCGAGCCGTTCACGCACCTCGTCGACGATCGCCGCCAGTGTCAGCTTAGCATCACCGACGAGACTGTAGTCGGACTCGACGTCCTTGTCGATGTCACCGGCGTCCAGTGTCGAGTGTATCACCGTCTTCCCGTCGGGCATCGTGATACCGTACGCCGTCGTGGTGAAGCTACAGCCGATACCGAAGACGACATCGGCCCGTTCGAGGAATCGATTCAGGGCTCGCGGCTCGCTCTTGCTGCCGGCACCGAGCGACAACGGGTGGTCTTCCGGGAAGGCGCTCTTCCCGTTTAGCGTCGTCGCGACCGGTGCCTCGAGCAGCTCTGCGAGTTCCTGCAGTTCGTCCCACGCCTCGGCGTAGTGGACGCCCTGTCCCGCGTTGATCACGGGATCGTGGGCGTCGAGGAGCACGTCGACGATCTCAGGGATCGCATTGGGATCCGGAGCCGATCGGGCGGACGACGTGGGCGCGTACTCGATCTCGTCGATCTCCTCGCGGAACACGTCTTTCGGCACCTCGACGAGAGACGGTCGCTGTCGACCGTTCCGAGCCGCTTGGAACGCGCGGCGGAACATCTCGTCGACGGATTCCGGATCCGTCAGCTGTTCTGCGGTCTTGGTGACGTGTTGATAGTTGATCAGCGAGCTGAACTTGGGGTCCGTGTTCGTCTTCGATCGCGAATAGCCGGCCGGTATCGCGACGAACGGAGCCGATTCCGCGTACGCCTGTGCGATCCCGCCGACCGAATTCTCCGTTCCGGGACCGTGCTGACAGGCGAACGCCCCTACCTGTTCGCCGGACGTGACGCGAGCGATACCGTCTAACATGTGTGCGCCCGTCCGCTCTTGGCGGACCACGATCGGCCGGATACCGGCCTCCGCTGCAGCGTCGTCGTCAAAGAGCGGATTGCTCGGGAATCCGATCAGATGGTCGACTCCTTCTCGTGCTAAGATGTCCGCTATCGCGTCTGTTACGTTCATACGCCTCATAGGGTGACATTCGCACACAATATAAAAGTACGGTACTGTACAGAAACGGGGAGCCAATCGTACGCGTCGGAAACCATCGGTTCGGCGCGCCGTCGATAAATTCGCGACATCCGCACTGGCTACCACGAGTTCGACACGTCCGACTACGAGATGCGAGCGATTATCTCATAATCAGTCTGGGTGTCCATTATCGATGTCCTCGAATGTTCGCATTTGACGAACAGAATCGGACGAATTCGATCGACCGATGGGAACACGATCCGTGTGATACCGGTGTGACTGCCAGTGCTCCGGAGAGCACGAATTCATCCCGCACTAAAACCTTACAATACTACTATTGTAATATCTACTATCGACAAGCGTTTCTAGCGGGCCGGCGACCCGGTTGACCGTCCTATCTGGTATCGAGACGACAGGAACTGCGTGCATAGCCATGTGATAACCGACACACAAATGGTATCTGGTGTCGGTGCCGTCTGAGAGACGGCGTGACGAGAACCGGACCATCGTCCACGTTTGTGAACTGAAACCGCTCAGAGAGTGACGCAGTCTCGTCGAATTGAACGGTCTCTCGGTACGTGCACACTCAACGCCGAAAAACGATGGATAAGCGATGTATTCAGAGAAAACTGTTCACGGTAACAATTTTGTGTGTGATGCCAAAGTTTGTTAAATGCGAACGCAAGCGTTCAACATCACCGGTTCCGCGGTACCACCTCGGAGATATTCGGATCGAGTTCAGTACTCCGCGCGATTCAGCAGATCGGCCGGTCGAAACTCGCGAGTATCAGTTAAAGAGAGTACGTTGTTTCTATTTCACGAACACCTGCTGGTAGGCACATGCACGCAGGCGGGGGAGAAACGCGGGTCTACCGCGGTGTCGACAGGGGGGCTCTCTCGCTACCGTCGGCGGCACTCTCGGATCGACGACGCCCGTTCAGTCGAGATGAGCCCGTCGAACGATGCTGGCGGCGGTACGTTCAGCCGTCTGAAGGAGTTCTGAGAGGGGTTCGTCCAGCGTCCGTATCTCTCGATTCTCCATCACGGTTTCGCCTGCACACATCACCGTCTCGACTTCGTTTCCTTGGAAACCGTACACGAGGGCGTACACCGGGTCGGGCGCGGGGGTGAGGTGTGGCCGTTCGAGGTCGACTACCGCGAGATCGGCCTGCTTTCCTGGTTCAAGCGAGCCGATGGACTCGGCGTGTCCGATCGCTTCCGCGGCGTGTCGCGTCACCATATCGAACGCCGTCTGCGCGGGAATCACCCCGGCGTCGCGTTGATGTCCTTTGTGTGCGTTTGCAACGGCGCGGGCGTCCGAAAGCGGATTCACCGTATCGTTCAAGATCGAGTTGTCCGTGCCGACGCCCACC
>Ga0209946_1000329_pt1 | contig 19508 bp, 32 predicted proteins | sample SalPon2_A_H2O_MG_FD_185704 | JGI IMG/M metagenome (GOLD analysis project Ga0209946, IMG submission 185704) | Salt pond water microbial communities from South San Francisco under conditions of wetland restoration - Salt Pond MetaG R2_A_H2O_MG... | ecosystem: Environmental > Aquatic > Non-marine... | reverse complement strand
TTCAATACTGACAATGTAGTCTGTTTTGATTATCGTCGAGCATCTGACCTGATTGCACGACGGTTTCATGAACAATGTAACTTTTATATACCAGAAAAGTTTTTTAGTGACTTAAATCGTCCGCCAGCTGTCCATCTCGTTGGCGGTGGATTTTCTGATGAAGTTGACCAAAAAGAAGAAGTTGTCGCTGCACATTTAGTTTCTGAATTATCTGACATTGTACTACTTGGTGGGTTTGATTTATCACCAGACTTTAATAATCTTGATGAATACGAAAAACACCGTGCAAAAAACTTTCTCAATAGTATACAACGAGTCATTGATTCTTCTGGCAATACTCAATGGGTTGCTCTTGACCACGTTAAACCTATTGATGAACGGTTTAACAACTTAAAAAACTTCACACAAGATACAACTGACAATGTTGTATCAATGCTTTCATAACTCTTGTTACAAGGGTTGACTATCTATCGTTATTGTCATACTATAACAGCATGACAAATAAAAAACGTATTGGATTCTGCTGTAAGTGGCTTAGTGACCTAGACCCTAAGTCAAATTCTATTAACCGTGAACTAAACGGTAAGTCAACTACTATGAAGTGGTTGCGAGAACACTCTGAAGATGCAGTCGCTAAGCAGTGGGAATTAATGAATTTTAACGCCCGTGCAGCATATAATCTTGTTGAACGAGTAGGTTCGCTTGACCCTGAACTGCGACAGGTACGACTTGGTTCAGAAATGCTACAAGGTTATACCGAATCTAATTGGAAAGATTGGTGGCAGCAACCTAGTGTTCAACAACATCTTGAGTCAATCTTCGCACCGATTGGCGAACTTGCACGCAAACTAGATGTCCGCCTTAGTTTTCATCCCGGTCAATTTTGTTGTTTAGTTTCTGATAATCCAGAAATTGTAGAAAACAGTCTTGCTGAAATGGAATATCATACTGATTTAGCCCGATGGATGGGTTATGGTAAAGAGTTCCAAGACTTTAAAATTAACGTTCATGTAAGTGGTCGTAATGGACCCGGTGCAATGCGTAAAGTTGTTAAACGTATGAGCCCAGAATTACGAAATTGTCTTACGTTAGAAAATGATGAATTCACAATTGGCATTGATGACTTAATTGAATTGCGTGACATTGCAGCAATTGTATTTGATGTACACCATCATTGGATTAAAACAGGTGAATATTTCAGTCCGCATGATGACCGTGTCAATTATATTTTGGAAAGTTGGCGTGGTGTCCGTCCTGTAATGCATTACAGTCAATGCCGAGAAGATTTACTGGTAGGACACGACCCAGATGTATTGCCTGACATGAATACATTACTTGATGCTGGGTTTAAGAAAACAAAATTACGAGCACATTCTGATTTTATGTGGAATGCCGCACAGAATGAACAAATGTTGAAATTTTGGGAATGGGCTGATATTCAGGTAGAAGCCAAAGCCAAGAATCTTGCATCGGCAGATTTGTTAGACCGTTGGACAGAAAAAAGCCGGACTAATTGCCCGGCTGATGTAACAGAAATCTTGTCAGATTAATCTTCTAATTTTATTTGGAAGATTTTTTGCTAAGTTTTATAACTTCGTCAACAAGGTCTTGTTTCTTTTTGCGTCTATCTAAATCAACTTTGAATTCTTTTTTTGCATAGTCTTCAAGTTGAATTTTAGTCATTTTGCCAAGATTAGATTTAGTTAAACCGCTAGTCTTACTTGCAGACTTTTTAGTTTCACTTGGTTTTGGCGTTGGTTTTCTGGTGGTGGTAGTGGCAGCCGCTGTCGGTTTTATTTTTTGAGCAGTTGCTGTTTTACTATCAGTGCCAAATAGACGTTTAATTAAATTAAACATAATTTCCTCCTTCGACATACTTATACATATATACAAATGAGATTTTAAAAAAATAGGAGACTCACACTATGAAGAATAGTTTTATTTTTAACTGGATTACTTCGCGTTTTAATGAAAGAACAACGTGGGATGGTGTGGTATTGATTGCCGCAGGGCTGGCATTTTTTGTCTTTAAACCTATTGCATCATTTGCAGCAATCATTGCAATCTTGTACGGTTTATGGGCAGTTATACAACCTGAGTTTTAACTACCTTCGCCCATTTCATCATAGCCGATGTTTTTGCTCTTTAAGAATTTTTTAAACTCTTCTTTTTCAGAAGGGTCGTAAAACATTACTTGGGCTCTATCACCGGCTTTGCTATATGATTCTTGCTCTGAACGAAACTCTTTCATTAAAGACGTCAGTTCGTAGGAACTAATATCTAAAAGCATGACATTTGGTTGTGTTATCAATTGTCGTTCTTCTTGTTCAAGCAAGTCGATTGTTTCGCGGATTTGGTCAGCGGTATTTTTACTCATCCAAATATTTATGATTTTGTTAAAATTCACACATCTTAATTTTATTTTGCACTGCACAATAAAATGATAAATAAATGCAAGTTGGCAGATGCTATTACAGGTCGACCAACTTCTAACTCGCTTATCAAAAGGAGAAAATTATGAGTTACAACCAAAACTTTTCATTTGAAACACTACTCGACAATGTTGAGAAAAACTACACATCGGTTTCTAAATTTATTCAACCTGAGTGGCTACGGTCATATGTTGATACCGTGACAGAAGCAAATATTGCACTAACTCGCACTGCAATTGCTGAAGTAGAAAAGGCACTACCAGCCAAACAGTCATAAATTTTAGTTGACTAATAATCCGGCATTTGTTATGATTCGCTATAGTTCATAACAGAGCCGGATTTTTTATGAAAAAACATATTATTGCATGCATGCTCGCAGTTTCAATTAGTGGTTGTGCAGGACTAACTTCACAGAGCCCACCCACTGATGTCGCACTAATTCCAAATGATTGTGCAAACATGCATCGTATTGTCCCGTGGCTGGAAAGCCAACTTAACCGGCCCAAAGGCATCTTTCAAACCACCGCCCAATATCAGGAGAGTATCCGTGCAATTAAACATCGTATTTGGAGCATTCGTTATCATTGTGAGCCTGTTGACGACAGCATGTAGCACAACGTCAGCACCAACATATTCAATGACGACAGAATCTTTAAATCATTATCAAGTTGAATGCTCAAAGAAAGCCGAGCAAATTCGTTTTATTCAAAGTATGCGGCCATCTGAAAGCCAGCGTAATATGGCTGCCATTATTACCACAGTTCCATTTGCATGGATGGCAGATGTAGGAAACTATTCTGGTCAAAAGCAGGTAGCATCAGGTCGCAAAGATTGGATGTTGAATCAGATTCTTATGGAGTTAAACCGGTGCCCGTAAACAAAGATACATGGTTGGTTGCAGATACACATCTGAACCATAAAAATATTCTGCATTTTAGAAATTATCATACCGGAGAATTGATTCGACCCGGATTTGATGATGTTCATCAGATGAATGAGTATATTATTGAACAGTGGAACGCTCACATCAAACCGGGAGACAAAGTTATCCATCTTGGCGATGTGTTTTTCGGACCCAAAGATGAATTTCTTCCTATGTGGAAACGTTTGCACGGTTCTAAGGAATTGATAGTTGGTAATCATGATGACGTTAAGTTTTTTGCTAAAAATGAGTTAGTCACAAAAATTCATATGTGGAAGCAAATGCGAGAGTTTGGATTATTATTGACTCATGTTCCATTACATGAAAATCAGTTAAGAAAGGTGCCGCTTTCTCAAGATTATGACTACCCAAAAAATTATATGGTCAATATCCATGGTCACATTCATGACCAACCATCGCCTGAAGGACCATATCGGTGTATTTGTGTAGAACAAACGGAATACAAACCAGTTCATATAGAAGATTTAAAACAAACATTAGATTCAATTGCCTCTTGACATTGCTCCTCCCATTTCGTAGAATAGTATTCAGTCATAGGGCAAAGGAGAACCGAGATGAAAGAACAATTGCTTGATCAAATCTTAGACGACTACATCAATGGTGATATTTGCAGCGACGGAAAAGCTACCTTGGAATTCATCAAAGACTTGGTAATGCTGCTAGAAGACGATGCAGTTAAACAGTTTGCTCGCATGTATGAATACGATCTAGAACAGGAGACAACACTGTGAAGATTTTCACTATTAGATTGACAGACGGCAGACTGTTTGTGGCAACCTACGACAATCTAGATCAAGTGACCAGTGAACTTGCAAATTACACTTCACAGCCTGAAGACATGGATATTGAAGGTCCTTATGATTTTCTAGAGATTGCCAGTATGCCCAGAGTTGACACACTCAGCCTGAGATCATATACTAGTGACAACAGTTAGGGCAAATGAGACTTAAAAAATGGATCTTCAGAAAGCAGAAAATCTAGCAATTGAACTAATCAGTGAATATCTTGATTCCAGTTGGAGTTTTCGTTGGAACAAGCGTAAAAGAGCGTTTGGGCTTTGCCACTATGGCCGCAACACCGTTGAGTTAAGTCGGATTCTCACTGAGAGCGAGACCGAAGAAGCAACTCACCAAACAATTCTACACGAAATTGCTCATGCACTTGCTGGTGTTCATGCTGGACATGGACCAGAGTGGAAAATGCAAGCACGCCGTATTGGTGTTAAAAATCCTAAATGCTCACGCCGCCAGACAGGAACCACCCAGCCAACGTTTACATGGGCTATCAAGCATGACGGAAAAATTGTTAAAGGATACTTTAGAAAACCAAATCGTCGTATCCTTAACAACATTTCAGGCATGTGGCTTGTTGGTCATCCTGAAACCAAAGGTCAGTTGTACATTGAGCGTGTAGCATGAAGACATTACTAATTCTTGCAATTGGTATTGTAATTGGGTACCATTTCGGTGTAGAAAATGTCAGCAGTATCGGGGGTGCTGCTGGCGTTCTTGAAGAATTTTATCAATATGCAATCGACAAAGTTGGAGAATATAATGATTAATATTCATGGAGTTACAAGTGAACAGGCTGAGATTTTAGACCAGTTGTGGGCGTGTGAAACTGAAGAAGATGTCTTCCAACTAAGGGATGCAATGGACCCAGAGCAGTGGCCTATTCTTGATATTCTAATTGAAACTATCGCAATTGCTTTGTTGGATGATGAAGTTCACAATGAGATAGATTGTGAACAGGCTCGACAAATTCTTGCACAATTCTAAGTGGTGGAATATATGATGGAAGATCCATTTATTAAACTCAAAGAAAACATTGAACAGTCACGCAAAGAACGTGAGGTTGCATTGCAGCGTCTTGATAAATTAGAATCAGATGTACAAAAGTTTAGACGCGAGTATATGAATAACAAAAAGGTTGATAGTTATGAAAATGTTGACTAACACCATATTAGTTTTTGGTTTTGTGGCTTCATTGCTTGCATCGGCTGTTCATGCACAAGAATGTGTGTATCAATCACGCACGGCTGCCACTAATTCTGTGCAAATAAGTGAGCGTAGCGATATTACCCGTGATGTGACAAGCGTTGGCAATGGCAATCGGAAATGTACGGTTAATTTTAGTGTTCGTATTAACCAAGACTGGCATATGGCAAGTGGTGAATGGGAGTGGTCAGGCAATCGCCCGCACCAACAAGCATGTGCTAAAGCAGTACAACTTGCAGAAAAAGCAGCAATTGAAAGAGTTGCAGATCGCAATGTGACTAATGAACAAGTATTAATTTGCAATGATGATGAACAATATGAGCAATTAAAAAATATCACTGTTGGCACAGTCGGAAGCATCAATCAATTTCGACCACATCCAGAATATGACCGAGAATTTTATCACGGTGGTGCTACGTGTAGATGGTTTGTTGATGCAGCATTTACTGGAACTGATATCCAAAAGTATGAAGGTGTAATCTGTGAAACAAGACCTAATAAATGGGTAGTAATAGATCAATTTTAAGTTGACAATTCGACAACATTTTTGTTATAATTGGGGAGTATCGGAAATTTTAAATAAGAGTAAAACCATGAATTGGGACAAGAAAGACCATATTATTAGTGGAATTTATCAAGGCGTTGCATATGCTGGCCGAGTTCGAAAGTCTCAACAGAAAAAGATGGGTGAGATTCACCACACTATCGATCTATTTGAACCTATTTACATTGATGACACACGCTATGATAGTATTACAGTTGATGATTTGCCAATTCTTTCTACAGACAGACCACGGTTGAGTGCATAATAATGCAAAAATACTATATAGATGAGTTTGTAAATTATATTGCACCTTCGCATGGTCGCTGTATTGATATGAGTACACAGGTAAAAACAAATGACCTTGACGTACTCCATGAACAATTGCCATCAGAGTTTGCAAATAGATTTGAATGGGATAGTTTTAATGAGAGAGCATTCCCTGTGATGATTTGGGAAAAAGCTGGTGAGCCTGTTGCATATTGGGATTGCGAATATTGCGTAGGCTATTTTATGAACGCTGATGTAGATAGTGAAAATGTTTGAGATTCAGTTGTGCAGTTTTAAAAAAGACTATGAAGGATTTTGGTTCAGTGTCTTTTCTGTGGGTGTCGATGGTAAAAGGGAAAGATGCCTCTTTTCCATTGCGAAAGACGAAGATGCTTGGTATTTTGATCTGTGCTTCGCATGGATTGTGTAAGAATTACACCGAGGTGAATAATGTTAGAAGAAAAGATTGAGCAATACCGAAAAAATTTTGATATGGTAAAAGAATTATCAAATGACGATACTGCTGTATTTGAGTATATTATTGATCTTGGAAAAAAGTTACAATCTGACGCACTATCCGAAGAAAAAAGAACCGAAGAAAATCGCGTTAGTAAATGCCAGTTTGATTTATTTGTGGATCGAGAAGATGAAAAATGGCATGCATATTCAAATGGGTTGATTTCTAGTGGATATGCGTATATACTCTTAGACGTATTCAATAGTATTTCAATTGATGAAGTAAAAAAGGTAACAGCAGAAACATTCGAACCGTTGGGAATTTCTCAACTATTAAGTATGAATCGTTCAGATGGTTTTTATCAAATGATCGACATTATAAAGCGTAATGCAACAAAGGTATAAAAAAATGTTAAACAAAACTATACGCAACACACTAGGCATTGTTATGGCGTCGGCTGTATTAGCCGCTTGCTCTGCAACTGATGTGTACCAAGACCGGGCAGAAAAGCAGTATAAAATTGAGAGTGCAGGGGTAGAAACTGTCCTTGATAACATGCCAGATTGGATGACAGACGTACCTGTCTCAGATGCTGCCATTTATCAAACTGGTTCTGCAGCGAGCAGCAATTTATCTATGAGTCGAGCAAAAGCACGAAACATGGCGTATGGACAAATCTGTATTGCCGCTGGTGGTACAGTAAGCCAACAGAACCAAACGTTCATTTCAGATACAGGTAGCACTACGGTGGAGAACTCTGAACTCGCCATTCGCAGCATGTGTACTGCAACTGACATCACTGGTGCAGAAGTAACTGAAGAAGTCGTAGTACAAGAAAACACTCGCTATCGCACTTATATATTGGTTGCACTTCCAATTGGTGATGCAAACGTTTTACTAACTGAAAAAAATAATCAAGCCCTGCAGGAAAAGGCATTGGGCCGGTCGTCAGAAGTGTTTGAAGAAATTGATATGCGAGAGGGATCACAAGAATCTGAATAATAAAAAATCTAACCAACGGCTATTCAGCCATTAACCCAGTCAGCGTCTGTCTCCTTTGCTAACCTCCATGCCCTTTCTACGCTGACTGGGTATTTTTTTCTGCAACTTAAGCAAAATAAATAACGAATATCAATAATATTTGTATAATAGAGGCATCGCATAAGTGAGTGGCAATAAACAGTTAAATTGCTTAATGTTAACAATGGTACCCATGAGTTTAGAAGAGTTGACGTTATCTCCAGCCATTCTTGCCGCTCAAGTAGAAAACAAAGGGCATTATTTTAAATATATTGATACAAACCTTCATTTATATCAAGTATGTGACAAAGACAAAAACACTTATCATAAAAAATCTAATGATATAATGAATTATAAATTTAATCCTGAGAATGATTTAGTAATAAAAAAATGGACATCTGATATTTCAAAGTCAATACGTGATTCTGATCTATTAATGATAAATGTTTTCAGTTTTTTATCACACTTTTGTGCATTATATTTTATTGAGTTATGCCGCAACATAAATCCAACCGCTCAAATTTTAGTAGGTGGGATAGGTGCACAAAAAGAATTTTATAACAACGCTAATAAAGAAATCATGAACTTATTGGCTGAAAAATTTGATAACACAAGTTCGATTAATTTTGGTGAATTGTTATTCAATAACAATTATATCACGGATTGGCAAAAAGATTCTGGCTCTGACATCCTAGATCAGTACTTGGTAAATTTATATCCAGAAAAAACTGGCGACACATTTAATATAGAAAACCTTAGCAACAAGAAAGAGTTTGATTTTTCGGTATATAATATTGAAGAATATGAATGGAAAAAACACAAAAGTTTGCCGATACTCAGCAGTTATGGCTGTGTTAGGAAGTGTTCTTTTTGTGACGTTCTCATTTATTTTCCAAAATATAAATTTATTGATAATGACATATTGATTAACAATATTATTGATATAATAGACGAGACCAACATATCAAAATTTATCTTTATGGATAGTTTGATTAATGGAGGCCTTAAAATATTCGAAGAACTATTGACAAAATTGGCTAATAAAAAAAAGTCTGGAGAAATTCCAGAAACTTTTACATGGAGCAGCACATACATATGTCGACCTCCGAGTATACAATTATCCAGAATTCATAAATTATTAAAACCTGCGGGTGCTGATAATTTAGTTATTGGCGTGGAAACAGGAAGTGATAGAATACGTTATGAAATGAATAAAAAACATACAAATGAAGATTTGTTAAACGAATTATCTGCATTTAGCAATGAGGGGGTGAAGGCAAATTTATTATTCTTTCCTGCGTGGCCCACTGAAACTATTGAAGATTTTAGTGAGACGTTAAATCTTTATAAAAATTTAGAAAAATATGGCCATGATGGCACAATAGATGGTATAAATTTGGGGAGTGGCGGGTTTGCATTAATTGACGGAACGCCAATTGACAAAAATAAACAAGAAATCGGTTTGGAAGCTGGCCCAACTGAATTTCTTTGGAGATGTGAACAAAATCTGGATTTAACATATTGGGAGACATTGAGAAGAAGAATTTTAGCTAGCGAGACTGCGATGTATTATGGATTGCCCCTCACAGATGAGGCAAATTATCGTAGAACTATAATTAATAATCTCGAAACTAATATAGATATAATATTAAATTATGTAGGAAATTTATTATTTGATCCCATGGATGTAGAAAAATATTTAAGTACACTACATGACGTCTACCAAGTATCTATTGATGTTGTTAATTCTGATCAGTATACTAGCAGTGTTCAAATTAACACAGATTCTGAAACATTTTATTTCAATTGTGAGCCGGGAATCACCCCAATTAATTTTTCTTTCACAAAACCATTCGGCTGTGATTTTCAGTTAGATATACAAATTAAATTTGACAGCAGGAATGAGTGTATTTGGTCAAATCATCCAAATGGCGAATACTATAGTGAAAACGGCATTTACCTAGACAATATTTTTATAAATGAAAAAAATATAACATTAGATGGATTTGAACAATTATCAAAACAGAATTTTTGCAATTCGGCAAAGTTGCCCCTAGATTTTTATGAAATTGTCAATAAAAGATGCATACCCATAAATTCAACTATCACATGGAATTTCCCAAAAAACAAAGGGGTTTTTAAATTTTTGTGGGAATTGATAAACCCTGAATTGGCTAAAGAACTAGAATATGTCAATATAAATCTTAAAAATGCATTTGAGAAATTTAAATTATAATTCATTTTTTTATTATTCAAAATATTTAAGCATAAATTATGCTATAACCAAAAAGAGAAAAGTATGCCTAATCTAGTACCCATTGTTTTAGAAAAAACCGCTCAAGGCGAGCGTAGTTATGATATCTATAGTAGATTATTAAAAGACCGAATCATAATGCTTGATACAGATGTTAGCGAACACTCTGCTAGTCTTATTGTAGCACAAATGTTATTCCTAGAATCAGAAGATCCAGAATCTGATATTTTATTTTATGTCAATTCCCCCGGTGGAAGTGTAACTGCTGGTATGAGCATCTATGATACAATGCAGTTTATTAAATGTGATGTGTCTACAATTGTCATGGGCCAAGCGGCAAGCATGGGATCCCTACTATCAGCAAGTGGTGCAGAGGGAAAGCGAAAAATTCTTCCGCATTCAAGGCATATGATTCACCAACCATTGGGCGGTGCTTCGGGTCAGGCATCAGATGTTGAAATTCAAGCAAAAGAATTATTGCGATGGAAAACAGTTCTCACAGATGTATATGCTAAACACACAGGTAAAGATATTGTAACACTCCAAGGTGATATGGAACGAGACAATTTTATGAGTGCCCAAGAGTCAATTGATTATGGATTGGCTGATGAATTGATCTATACTAGATAACTCTATGTTTATCGCCACAAAATTTTAAAATCCATTCTTAATTTAAAGAAAAACTAACTTAAATAGTACATGGAAGCGTTTCTATGTACTTGTTAGTTAAAAATTTTTTGAATACTGCGTTTATTGTTGCTACTATTTTCTTTAGTGGTGCGGTGAGTGCATCCCAACTAACACACCAATTTAAAAATCCCTCCTTTTCGGGCCAAGGGTGGTCTAATCACGTCTTGTCTACAGAGCAGTTGCGTCACAATCGAGAAACAGAAATACGAGAACGCAGAGAAGCAGAACGACGTCGACTGGAAAGGGAAATGGAAGATACAATACTGAAAAAGTTTGTAACAAACCTTGAATCAAGAATTTATGCGACTCTTTCCAAGCAGATGGTAGACAATATGTTTACTGAATGCGAAGAAGGTAACGATACTTGCACTCAACCCGATGGTGGCTCTACTGAGATAGAAGGATCTACGATTACTTGGTCAAGATCAGAATCTGGAGCAATTAATTTAACAGTTGATGGTGCTGCGGGATTTACAGAAATAGAAATACCCGGCCCGGGAGAACTATTATTTTGAAAGGGGCGAGATGGCTCTGGTGTATATTTTGTTTTACGCTTTTAGCTGGGTGCACTGCAACTGGTACTGATAGATTTCAATCTAAACCAGCCGAGCCACAGCCCTCTCCTATGCAAGAAGCATTGAAAGGTGTGCCAGAATTGGACGGGGAAAAAATTACCATAGCAGTATATAATTTTTCAGACAAGACAGGACAACGGCAGCCTAGTCAGCGAGTTGCTAGCCTGTCGACTGCGGTTACGCAAGGTGCTGAAGTTTGGGTTATTAAAAGTTTACAAGATATTGGCAAAGGTTCTTGGTTTGATGTAGTTGAAAGAGTTGGCTTGGATAATTTGGTAAAAGAAAGGCAACTTATCAGGAATACCAGAGAAAACTATGGGGAAGATGGAAATCAACTACAACCAATGCGTTTTGCTGGATTAATTTTAGAAGGTGGCATTGTGGGCTATGATGCTAACGTTGTAACAGGGGGCATTGGGGCACGATACCTAGGCATTGGTCTAGATACAGAATACAGGGTAGACACTGTTACTGTTGTAATGCGATTAGTTAGTGTGAATACGGGGAGAGTACTCACATCTGTTGCAACAGAAAAAACGATATTATCAACAAAAACTGGAGCAAATCTTTTTCGTTTTTTTGATATGGGAACAGAACTCGTTGAAACTGAAATGGGCATGACAGCCAATGAGCCTGTAAATTACGCTGTGAGGGCAGCGATAGATGCCGGAGTTATAGAACTTGTATATCAAGGAAAGGATAAAGGACTCTGGGATTTCAAAAGGAGCAATATAAATGAGAGCGGCAATAATATTAGCACTAATAATGATAGTTAGTGTGGTATGGGCAAATGAAATTTATGTTCAGCAGATAGGGGATAATCTGGATTTGGACATTACACAAGATGGTACTGATAACGTCGCAGGAACTTCTCAAGCCCCGATGGTTTTGAGCGGCGATGATATGACATTTGATATAGATCAAGTTGGTGACAACAATATCATTGCAGCAACTATCAATGGTAACACTTATACAGGTACTATTAGCCTTACTGGCAACAACAATAATGTTGATCTTGCTTGTGATAGTGTCGGATCTGTTACTTGTGAAACAGTAACAGCAGATATTACCGTAAATGGCAATGGTGCAGACATCGATGTGCGGATTGGTGAAACTGCGGATGCTTCAAATCTGGTGGCAACATTAACCGTTGATGGTGATAATAACGTGGTGGATGTAGAAGTTGATGGTACTAATGCCGATGCTACTGTTGTAATTGACAACTCTGCAAGCCTTGCAGGTGGTAATACAGTTAATGTTGATATGGATGGCGACGGTGATGTCAATGGACATTCACTGAATCTTGGCATAACCGGCGGCGGCGGTGTCTTTGATGTAACACAGAGTGGTATCAATGATAATACAGTGGACGGCTCGTTTGAGGGCGATAACGCTACTGTTGATATTATTCAGTCTGATTAATCCTGCTTACGCTGCAATAGGGTCAATTACTGAAATATCAGGCTCGGGAGTTCTTGAGCGTGAAGAAATGGTTATTGACGGTGAGCAAGGAACTGAAGTTCAGTCTTATGATACGGCTGTTACTAAAAATGGCAGAATGCGTATTGACTTTAACGACGAAACCAGAGTTGATGTTACAGAGAATTCTCGTTTAATAATAGATGAATTTGTGTATGACCCAGCCCAAGACAGGGGTTCACTGGGTCTTAAAGCATCACTTGGCACTGTAAAATATGCATCTGGTCAAATTGCAAAAAAATACCGCCAAAATGTCAAGATAGAAACTCCCTCTGCCACTATAGGTGTAAGAGGGACAGACTTTGCAATGATTGTCAATGAAATAGGTGGTTCTACAATCACACTATTGCCATCTTGTAGGATTTCAAATCCCAGAGAAAAAATGGAATGTTTTGTTGGAGAAATATCTGTTGAAACCGATGCTGGTATGGTTATAATGAACAAAGCATTTGAAACTACTACAGTATCAACATCTAATCAAATGCCCTCTAACCCTCTAGTTTTGGATATATCTCCCAGCCAATTGAGCAATATGCTAATAGTAAGAAATACATCAGAATATGATATGACTCGGCAAAAGTTAGCAGAACAAGCAAATGCTTTAGAAGTTGATTACTTGGAGTTTGATGAACTTGATGCTGATAAACTCACAGAATCTATTGATGGCATTTGGGAAACAGAATTAAGTGATGTCGGTAGCATATTGGGTGTTGATATATTTGAACTAATGGAGCAATTACGCGATAGGGCAGGAAATATTTTAGGTGATGAGTTTGCAAATCAGAATGTATTTGGTGATAGACCCGAGGGATTAGACGAAGAAACAGGAATATTTTATGAAGCACCGCCACCTGAATTTGTAGTAAGACGCAAAGACGCTGCGGGCAACATCTTTGAATTTCGGTTGAGTGAATCACACGGTTATTCTATAGATATTTTGCAAGGAAGCTTTGTTAAATATGGATATGAAACAGGTATTGGTACTAATCGTATTAGGGTTGATCAAAGTCGCTAGTGCTGACAATTTAGATATTACTCAGCAGGGAGATGATTTTGAGATTTCTGTATTGCAAACAACAGGCGATAATTTATTACAAGGTTCTGCAATAGGCGACTCTAATAAAATAGATTCAACACAATCAGGCGGTTCTTCCGCATCATTTTCAATTGAAAACTCTGGTGGACCAGTTAATCTGACAATACAACAAAATGATTCCACAGATTCTGTATCAGTAACCAAAATTTGCACAGACCCTGCTGGATGCTCTATTAGTATTAATCAAAACTAATACGAATCTATATAAATATTTCAATGAAATGGTTAACCCATTGGGCAACAGCACTACTAACTCTAACTTTAATTCTATTTCTACACTATGATAATGGATTTATTGTTGATACACTTCGCTTAAAACAATTTGATTTGCTTCAACAATCAGACCCAGCTCAACAAAGCGAAGATATTGGTATAGTCACGATAGATGAAAAGGCAATTGAGAAGTATGGACAATGGCCTTGGAACAGAGAAACGCTATCTGACCTAATATGGCAATTAAGAAAAGATGGTGCAGGGGTTATTGTAATCCCTGTTTTATTTTCAGAAACAGACAGATTAGGTGGTGATGATATACTCGCCAAAACCCTACAAAATAATGGTGTAGTCATTGCACAAACAGGAACACAAAAAAATAATCAAAATGCAGTGCCTAGAGGCATTGCAAAAATAGGCAATCCTGTTCCTTATTTGTATGAGTGGCAAGGCGTATTAGGCCCCATTCCTGAATTAGGCGATGCCGCAGATGGGGTAGGCGTTATTAATACGGTTCCTGAACGAGATGGTGTTGTTCGTAGAGTCCCGCTTCTTATGCGGGTAGGTGACGAAGTATTTCCCTCTCTTGGCATAGAAGTCATACGAGTAGCAACTGCTCAACCATCTTACCAAGTCAAAGAATCCGGTGCTGGAATAGAAGCAATTCGAGTGCCCGGATTTCCCATAATAAACACTGACCCAAATGGCAGAATATGGTTACGCTGGAATAAAGAGTTTCCAACTATATCTGCAGCAGAATCTAATTTCTCTGATTTCGAGGGCAAAACTGTTATTATAGGAGCACAGGCAGCGGGGCTGGGGGGCATTATAGCATCGCCGACTGGTCCGAAATACAATTATGAACCTGCTGCTGTTACTCTACAAACTCTCATAGATGGTGAACAGATAGAACGTCCCTACTGGGCATTTCAAGCAGAATTAGCAGCAACGTTGGGCTTGGGCTTGGCAGTTGTTATGCTTGGTAGATTTACTCCTTATTGGGCCGTGGGTGTGGGAATACTTGTATTAGGTGGCTCTCTTGTTTATAGCGTAAATTATGCGTGGTCAAACCATCTCTATTTGCTAGATGGAACTATGCCGCTTATCGCTCTAGTTCTTGTAGGATTGCATTCTGTATTTTTACGATTTGTAAAAGAATTCAGAGAAAAGCAAGCAATTAAAAAACAATTCTCAGGTTATGCATCGCCGCAAGTTGTCAAACTGTTACAAACCCAGCCAGAGTTAATTAAACAAGGCACTAAGAAAAAAATTACAACGGTTATGTCTGACTTGCGAGGTTTTACACCACTTAGTGAAAGTTTTGGTGATGATGTTCAAGGTTTGACACAAATGATGAATGCTTATATGGATGCCATATCCACGCCAATACTGGATAGCGATGCAATGATTATAAAATATATTGGTGACGCTACCATGCACATTCATAATGCACCAATAGACGATGATATGCATGCCACTAACTCTGTCAAAACTGCACTGAATATGTTAGAATCTGTTGATAAATTTAATGCCTACCTTATTGAGCAAAATAGGCCAGAAATTGGTATGGGTATAGGCATTAACACGGGCTATGCTTATGCTGGAGAAATTGGTAGTAAGAAGCGTCATAGTTATGATGTATTAGGCGATAGTGTCAATACTGCTGCTAGATTGGAAGGACAGTCAAAACCTTATGGTGTTCGCATTGTTGTGGGTGGTGAAACGGCTAGACTAACAGAGCGTCAGTTTTTCCACATCCAATTAGATAAGTTAGCAGTTAAAGGCAAAACAAAACCACTAAAAATTTATACTGTGATAGACCACAAGTCAAACATACCTGAAAAGTTTTACCATTTACGGGATCAGCATAATCGGATGCTAGAGATGTATCGTATTAAGAACTTTGGCGAAGCAATTTCGTTATGTAAAGAATTATATGGAAGTTTTGATGGTAAGATGAATTCTTACTATGATATGTGGATAGAACGATGTGAGTTTATGCAATTGCAAAATCTTCCTGATGATTGGGACGGAACATTTTCTGCAACTAGCAAATAAATACTTATATGGACTTTTTAACGCTTGTTGCTGAAGTTGGTTTCCCAATTGCTGGTGCTTTAGCAGCTGGTGTTTTTGTTTTCATCACTCTTAAATTTATACTTGCTGGTGTTACAAAAAGCGTTATCACTCTAAACAATATAATTTCTCAATTAGATAATCGTGTTCAGACAATGAACAATGACTTGGTCAAGATTGATGCTCTTGTCAGTTATGCTCTTAGTGTAAAACCAAATATAGATAGAATTGCCGCAAATGAAGGCAAGGATGATGCCCGGCGAGACTAATGAATATTGATATTGCACAAGCCATTCAAGATTTTGGTTTTCCAATCATTGCGGCGATGGGTCTTGGATATTTCATCTATTTTATATGGAAGTGGGTAACAGAGACTATTGATCCAGTTATTGGCGAGACAATGGGCACTCTAATTAAATTGGTTGATCGTGTTAGAATGTTGGATAACGATATGATTCGCCTTAACACCAAAGTAGCAATGGTATTAGAACACAAATCAATGATTGACAACAAACTCTCTGGTGAGCAACGTGATGAACTTGATGAGATAATATCAAAATATAAAACACAATCAACTGAATTTAATTCCACTGGCAAAAAATAACATAAAACATAATTATAATATTGTGCTGTGCAACATAAATAGTGTTAATACTTGCTAAAGGAAAGTAAAAATACTATGTTATTTTTCGAAAACGCAGACAAAATGTCAATCGAAGATCTCAATCAAGAAATTAATAACCTCCAGAAATCTATTGAACACTACGTAAACTCTTCTTTAAAAGAAAGCAAGCCAGCAGATATAGAACCCTTGCGACAATGGTCTAATGAATTGTATGCTTTAAATTCAGTTAGGTTACAACGATTTTCAGAATTAAATACAGCGACATAAGTATCAAGTAAATACGTATGTTATGATACCATCAACAGAAATACATGCATCCAATAACGCTAAAATTATTTTTTCTGCATTAAATGTCGTGGGCCAGCACTACTACTATCGCAACTCGGCAATTAACGAAATATTCTTTTTAAATATACCAAAGAGTGCGTCATCGTATATACGAAATGCAATGCATTTTATTGATAATCCAGATACCGAACCAAAAAGTTTTTGTATTGTCCGAAATCCTTTAGAAAGATTTTTAAGTATATACAAGTACATGGTAAATGTAGAAGAAAAATTTGATGCGTTTTTTCAAGCATTTTTATACAAAAAAGATTTGTCCAAAGAGAATTATATAAAAGTTGGTGTTGAGCATATAATGCCACAATCATTTTTTACAAAAAATGCCCCGGCTAACTGGAAAAAAAATTGTCAGTTAATTACAATGGACGATTTTTTTGTTGACGGCGTAAATGCTGGGCTTAAAAAAGTTGGTTTAAAATCAAGAGTTGATCTTCCAAATACCAAAGCCAATCCGTCTGATTATGGCTTATCATATAAAAACTGGTTAACGAATAAAATCTACAATGAACATTCAGATATATTTGATGAGTACTTGGCTCAAGATTTTGAGTTATACGAACAAGCCAAACGTGGTTTGACTCTTTCTGAATAATAATTTAAAATAAAAAAATATGGTGACAAATTTACATCGTTAAATACAATCGCCATTAGACAGTCAATAGATATTTGTTGACATTTATACTATGGGCAATGTAATCATTGCCCATTTTTTTAGCCCGGTTAGCTGAGTCGGTTTAGCAGCTCACTTGTAATGAGCAGACGGCGGTTCGAATCCGTCACTGGGCACCATAATTTGGAAGTATAGCTCAATGGTTAGAGCGTGGCATTGTACGTCACAGGTTTCGGGTTCGAGTCCTGATGCTTCCACCCTTTTGCTATCAACTAAATACTTTAATTCCGGTGTGGTGTAATGGCAACACAAGGGTCTCCAAAACCCTTGATGGCGGTTCGACTCCGTCCACCGGGGCCATTTCTTTTAATATTTTCTTATCAACTAAATACCTTAATAAGCATAGGATTATGAAGTGATAGTTACTGACCTATTTGAAGGTATTTCTGACATACTTTTTCACCGCACTGGATTTAGCAATCTAAAACAAATTCTTGAAAAAGACCAGTTTGAATTACGCCCAACATTTGCTAAAAGTGCAGAACAAGAGCAGACTAGAAGAAAAACAGACTTGTACTTTATGTCTACTGCTAGGACAAAAAATAGCAAGTATATCAGTGATAGTGGTTTTCCAGTATTAACACTTGATGGCCAAAAACTAAAACAAAACTATTCTGGGTATGGTATGGATTATTATGGCCCATCATGGCGAGAAATTGAAAGTGGTCAATATGAACAAGAAGATCGTGTTTTCTCACAAAAACCCAACATAACCAATGCCAAAAAATATATTCGCATGATAGAAATAGTCATGGAGTATAATGCCGACCAAGCAGATAATATCTTTAAAATCTACACTATAGCCAAGAAAACCGGGATACCTATCAAATTTTATGATAGTAAAGAAGATAGAAATCTTGGAAAAAATCCACTACCAGAAAAAGCGGTGCGAGAGGAGTTAAAACGCAACCTTGCTAATTTAGAAAAAGGTAGACCTTATACGCCAAGAAAAAGACCCATGCATGTAGGTGATGCAGTTCCTGCTATATTTTTGGGATTAAAGTTTAACCCAGATGAAAATATTCCCGGCGATGTAAACAAACGAATTGACAATTTTCTAAGAAAATGGCCGGGAATGGATAAAGAAACTGTGCGTGTTGATTTTCACAATGCAAACTCATCAGAAAAATACAGAAACTTAATGACACAAATTGTCGCATTTATGAAGAAAAACAATCTGCGAACAATTGATGATTTGGGAGAGTTTGTCTATCAAAAGTGGATAGATAGATAATTATGAAAGCAGGACAAGCGTGGTTAAATTTTTGGAATTGGTGCTTGGACAAAAATGGTTGGCAAGCACTTGCTGGCGTGGTCTACTTAATAATTTGCATATTTGATTTTGTTATAGTGCCATCGTGGATTGGTTTTAATAGAATTGATATTCAAGAAATATTGGCGGTAAGCAAAGAAACGATAACAGACCCAGCAGTACAAATGATGTTAATTGAAAATCTTACACAACAGCATACACCCTTTACGTTACAAGGTGGTGGCTTATTTCATTTAGCATTTGGAGCATTATTAACAGGCAGTGCTTTAACACCCGGTAAAACTGCATAAAAAATATATACGGTGTTTATGGCGTATAACTATCATTGATTATTCCGGCGTGGCTGAGATGGTAAAAGCGGCTGACTGTTAATCAGCGTCATTTATGTAGGTTCGACTCCTACCGCCGGAGCCATAGCTGCAGTACCTCCCTTTCAATGTTAATTGCCCGATAAATCAAACGATGCTGACCCAGAAAACCCCTATTACAAATAATAGTTGACATTTGTTTATTTGGTCTGTATGCTTTCCTACACCATTAAGCAAGAGGATA
>Ga0209946_1000328_pt1 | contig 19529 bp, 26 predicted proteins | sample SalPon2_A_H2O_MG_FD_185704 | JGI IMG/M metagenome (GOLD analysis project Ga0209946, IMG submission 185704) | Salt pond water microbial communities from South San Francisco under conditions of wetland restoration - Salt Pond MetaG R2_A_H2O_MG... | ecosystem: Environmental > Aquatic > Non-marine... | reverse complement strand
ATCTCGTCAACGAGACCGGAGGAGAGCGATGACGTCAACGCCGTTCCCCGACCGCGAACTCTCACCGCGAGAGGTGCTCGAACACATCGGCCGGCTCAACCCGAATGATGAGCCGAACGACAACACGACCGAGCGCGGGCGACGGATCGTCCGCGAGTTCGCTGATGAGCTCGGGCCGGGCGGCGAGATGATCGTCCAGTCAAAGCGCATCCTCCGTGAAGTCGGCGTCGTGCCGCACGACGGCTCAGCAGATGCGCAGGACTCGCGCCGCGTCGGCTCTGTCATGGGATGCATCAATAAGGGATTGATCGACGACGCGGCACTCGCGCAGCTCGAGGTGACGCGATGGAAGGAGACGTCTGAGGTCGCCACCTGGAAGGTGCGCGTCCCTGATGACTGGCCGGAGGTGGGCGATGCCTGAGTACTCGCTTATCGACGTCTGTCCCGAGTGTGACGCGCCGAAGGTCGTCGAGCGACAGACGATGGAGCCGAGCTACCGCTGCCGCATCTGCACGGCGCGCTTCGAGGAGCCACGAACGCGTCGCTCGAAGCGCCACTCCGGTCGGACCGCAGACGACGACACGCCGATCGATGTGACTGTCTCACAGGTGCTCGAGGCGCTCGTGGCTATCCAGGACGCCGGCCAGTCGTTTGCTCGCTCGGCACAGATCGCCGACCACATCGACGATATGCGGGCGCAGGACGTCGGGACGCTGCTCTCGCACTATCTCGAGGGCGAGGCTGTCGAGCGCTGGCGTGACGGGGCGTCGGCAGTGCTCTGGCGCATCACGCTCGACGAGGACGTCGACCTCGAGGAGTTCACGCCAGCCGATGAGGTGTCAGCATGAGCACGAAGTACTCCACCGGCGAGCGGAGTCACGAGAGCCGCATCATCGAGACGGGGCGCGGCGACGTCGCGCTGACCGACCACTCGCTCCACCGCTGGCGCGAACGGACGCCGCATCAGTGTCCGGTCTCGGTTCAGCAGGCGTTTCGGCGGGGCGAGTGGATCCGCCACGCCGCCGTCGCCGGATCGCCGGGCGACCCGCGCGACCCCGAGATGGCCCGTGTCTACAAGCATCACGCAGCAGACGGTTCGGAATGGGGAGTCGTTTGGCTCGTCGACGAGGACGACGCTGAGGACCGCGTGCGCGACTACTCGGCCGGGCTCGTCGCGCTGACCTGCTGCGACTTCGAGACGATCGAGCACGGGCCCTCCCGTTCCTATCTCCACGGCCACGGCCCGCACGGAGGTGAGCGATGAGCGACGAGCACGTCATGGTCGACATCGAGACGCTCGGCACCGACCCCGGCGCGGCGATCGTGTCGATCGGCGCGGTCAGCTTCGACGCTGACGGACTCGACAGCCAGTTCTTCAAGAGCGTCGACGTCGAGTCGGCGCAGGCGGCCGGCCTCGCGATCGACGCCGAGACGCTCGGCTGGTGGCTTGAGCAGTCCGACGAAGCGCGCGAGCAGCTGTTCGGGGGTAACCAGCTGCGCGCGTGTCTCCGTCAGCTCTCCGAGTTCATCGGCGACCGCATCGTGTGGGCGTGTTCGCCGGCGTTCGACGTCGTCCTCCTCGAGGCCGCGTACGACGCCGTCGGTCTGGCGACGCCGTGGCGGTTCTACCGCTGTCGGGACTATCGCTCCATGCGCGAGCAGCTCGAGACGTGGCCCGACCGCGAGCAGTCGGGGACCGCGCACAACGCGCTCGATGACGCGGTCTTCCAGGCGGCCTGTCTCGTCGAGGCCGTCAACGACAGCGACGAGGTGACACTATGAGCGACGCGAGCGAACACTTTTTACCACGGGCGCAGAACGGCGGAGCACAGGCTACGAACACAACGAAACGGCGAGCCAGAACCCCTCGTGGTGCCAACACGAGGCAGCTCGCCGTCTTACCCAGCATGATTCAGTTCGCACCAGCGGCATATAGCCGTTACGACAGAGAGAGTATTGTCCAGAGACACATCCGCGACGCGATCGTCGGGTGGTCGGCGTGAGTAACGAGACCGCGACCGCCGAGTTGCATTACACGGACCTCGGCGACGCCGAGACGTTCGTGGAGTTGTGCCGGAGCCACGGCCTGCAGCGTTTGTGTCCATCTTGTTCCGCCGACGCCGGGCAAACGCACGGCTGGAAATCGCCAGGCACCGGTGTTGTGTTACTTACTGACTGCGACCCGACAGAGACGACCATCGAGAAAGGCAAGGAGCGCGATCCGGGGTACTGCTCATACACGACCATCCGCGGCCCCGTCGCGGCGGCGGAGGCGCTGTACCGGGATATTGTCGAGTCAGCGACATACATTAAAGGAGAATTTTCGCCGCTCACCACCGACGGCCGCGTAGTCGTCTCACTCGACGGCGCGCGTCGCGAGCGCGACGACGGCGAGGACGCGTGCGACTTCGAGTCTCTGTTCGAATGGCTTTGTCCGCCAACCCGAAAACCCGCATACGACCACGTCGCCGTGTCGATCCCCGGCAGTGACGCGGAGACGCTTCGAGAGTCCGGTTTTGACGGGGTCGCGGCCTTACCGTCCGGCGCAACGTACGGCAGCGGGGTGGAACGATGACTGAGTGGACAGAGAGGTGCCCGGCGTGTGACGTCACGCACGGGGACTGGACAGACCGCGGCACCGTCGCGAACTGCGACGGGCGCACGACGCTCGACCTGTGGACCTGCGAATTGTGTGGCTTCACCGTGGAGGGCGTCCGCCTATGAGCGGACCACTCGAAGAGGATCGCGCCGTCGCGAGCGGCGAGGAGTTCTACCCAGCCGTGCTGCGCGACCGTGAGTGGTGGATCAACTGGGTCCGGGCGCACCCGTTCGACGATAACGGCGATGTCGATGAGGACGCGACGCCGACCAAACAGCCAGTCGCACCGTACGATACCGGCCACGGGCGGCCGGTCCACTGGCACGCCGGCCTCGACGACGATGAACACCCGGCGACGGAGTTCGTTGACGTCATCAGGTGGGACGGGCTCAGTCTCGGTACCGACATCGAGACCCACGAGCGCGTTGTCTCCTCAGAGATCGGCATCGGCATCATCATCCCGGTCGGCGGCGGCGACGCCCGGCAGATCACGCTTCTCGACTGGGACGACGTTCGCGACCCGGAGTCGGGTGACATCCACCCGGTGTGTGCCGCCGCGCTCCGCCGCTGTGACGGCTACGCGGAGATCTCGCAGTCCGGCGAGGGCATCCACCAGTTCGTCTTCGGAGAGATACCGGGCGGTCTCTCGAAGTTCCTTCGGCACATCGACGACGAGCCGTTCGTCGGCGACTCGTTGCCGATGATCGAGATGTACAACTCGGGCCGCGTCTGCGCGATGACGGGCGACCACGTCGAGGGCACTGGTGAGGACGTCGTCGACGGCCAGGACATGATCGACGACCTCTGCCGAGAGTTCGGGCTCGCAGATAACAACTCGCCCGGTGTCCCGACCGACCCGTTCGGCCGGCGCGACGACCCCGACCGCGATGTGCCGAGCCACGAGGAGACCGCCGAGGCGATGCGCGAGGCCGTGGCGTACGACGGCGATGAGCCCGCGGAGTGGGACATCCCCGACGACGAGCCGGTTGAGTATCACGCTGTCCTCCGCGCTCGCGAGCGCTCTGACGAGCTCGTCGGCACGGCCAACTGGGAACTGCTCGGCTACGCCGCCGCGCTCGCGTATCATAACGACATCAGCCGTGAGCAGCTGCTCGCCGACCTCGAGGCGCACCCGACGCCACAGTACGGCTTCGATGCTGGCCGTGCGAAAAAGGAGATCCGCGGCGTCTGGCGGAAGGCCGAGAGCGGAAACCACGAACCGCCGGCGCGCAGGACACTTGTCAACCGCGGCATCCTGCCACAGGAGTACGACGAGGCGCGCGGATGGAGTCCATCGTACGACATCGTGGCCGAAGCTGAGGTGGTCGCGAGCGCTACAGACGGCGGCACTAAGCCAGCAGCAGGCGGTCAGAGCGGACTGAATCAGGGCACCTTCGACCGATTCAGCAGCGACGTCCGCGGCGCGATCGCCGCCGTTGAGGACGACGACGAGATGACACAGCGGACGGCACGGCACCGCATCGCCGAGGCGTTCGTCAACCACTACGACTTTGTCCAGCCCGAGGAGGAGGTCCGCGGCTGGCGCACCGTGCTATATGTGTACGACGACGACGCCGGCATCTACGAGCCGCGCGGGCGCGCGTTCGTCGAGAAGTACCTCGAGCGGGCAGCTGGCGACTTCGTCTCGAACCAGGTCGTCAACGAGGTCGCAGGGAAGATCGCGCGGATGACTACCGAGCGCGGTGCGCAGTTCGAGCGTGAGCCCGAGCGCATCGTCGTCGCGAATGGCGTCCTCGACCTCCACACTGGCGACCTCAACCCCTTCACGCCGACGGAGTACCACCGTACGAAACTCGATGTCGCGTGGAACCCAGACGCCGGCGACCCGACGGCGATCGACGACTTCCTCCACGACATCGTCGAGGACAGTGATGTGCCGACGCTCTACCGGCTCATCGCACACACAGTCTACAAGGAGTACGTGGGCGAGAAGGCGGCCATCCTCATCGGGTCCGGACAAAACGGGAAGTCGATGTTTCTCGACCTCATCGAGGAGTTCCTCGGCGGCCACAACGTCACCCATCGCGAACTGCAGGACTTCGATGATGATGGCTTCGCGGCGAATAACCTCGAAGGGAAGCTCGCGAACCTCGCGACCGAGATCGGCGAGCAGACGCTCAACGAGACGACGACGTTCAAGAAGCTCACCGGCCGTGATACGATGGACGCGCCCGTGAAGTTCGAGAAGCCCGTTACCTTCGAGAACTACGCCACGCTGATGTTCGCGACGAACGAGATGCCCGTGTTCGGCCAGGATAACCACGCCATCTGGCGGCGCTGGGTGTACGTCGACTTCCCGCACGAGTTCTCAGACAAGCCCGACACGAAGGACCCCATCCCGAAACAGGTACTTAAGCGACGGCTCACGCAGGACTCCGAGCTGCAGGCGCTACTCGTCCGGTGTCAGCGGGAGATTCAACGCTGGCACGATGACCACGACGAGGCCTGGTTCTCCGATGCGATGCCGCCCGAGGAGGTCCGAGATAAGATGAAAAAGGCCGCCGAGCCGATCTTCAACTTCGCGACGACGTGTCTCGAGGTCGGTGATGTCGACGAGACGTTTGTCGAGAAGTCCATCGTCCGCGCCGCGTACCGGGCGTACGCCGACGAGGAGGATCTCCCGACCATCCCCGAAAACGAGTTCGGGAAGCGCCTCGTCGATCTCCGTGACTTCCAAATCGAACCGACACAGCGGCGTATCGACGGCTCTCGCTGTCGCGTCTACGAGGGCATCGAACTCTCCGCGCGTGGCCGGCAGGTCCTTGGCCTCGACCGGCCCGATGAGAACCAGTCGCAGGTCGACGATTCCGAACAGGCGACGGCTGTCGTTATGGATGAGCTCCGCTCGATGGTCGAGCAGAACGAAAACCAGCCCGTGGCCCGCGAGGGTGTCGTCTGGCGCGTCGCCGGCGACATCGGAAAGGCCACCGCCGATCGCGCCCTCGAGTCGCTCATCGAGGCCGGTCGCGTCATGCAGGGCTCCGACGGCGTCCTTCCGACGCAGTAACAGTCTGCGGCTCACCTTCTCGCGCTCGCGCAGTTCTCGTAGCGCCAGTTGTATCATAATCCAGAGGTGTCACGGGGTGTCACGGGCTTCGGTTTCGCCCCCGTGACACCCCGAATCGCATGACGGCAGGGTTTTTTTCACGGGGTGTCACGGGCGTCACGGGCTTGGCACGTACCTATCGCACGCGCGCGAGGTTCTACACGGCAGAGGTAATGTATATATTATATGGTAGTAGTGCCGCGATACCCGTGACGCCTGTGACACCCTCTGAAAAAAAGTCCGCCGTCTTGCGATTCGGGGTGTCACGGGCTCGATGTCGATGCCTGTGACACCCCGTGACAGCTACGGTGTAGTATCTGTCACATCGTCACTTCGGGGCAAATGTTAACCGGCTGGAAGACGTAGCAGACGACAACGGGAGCCGCGCGAGCGGCGCGGGTGGCGTCCTCATCGTCACCCCGATACGACAAGCCGGAGAGACGGAGAGGCGCGGTGATTTTTGTCCATATGAAACACGAAGCGCCAGTCTATCACGAGAAGATCCTGCAGAGCGGCGACGTGTGCAACTCCTGTCTCCGCATCATCAAACAGGAGCGACTCGAGCCGACGCGGAACGGGCTCGACGATGAACTCGAGGCGATCTACGAGCGCGACCCGCGGACGACGGAGATCGCGTACGGGCCGGCGCGCTCGGCGTCGAACGTGAAGGGCTGCTTTTGCGACCGCTGTGGGACGGAGTCGGCCTACGATCGCATCTGGGATGACGAGCCGGACGACCGACTGGCCGAGAGCCGCGTGCGCGAGCTCGTGAAGGCGGCCATCCGCACGCTCGAGGTCAAAGGCGTGGACATCCATCGGTCAACGGTCGCCCGACACGCGCTGCAGCGTCGGCGCGACGGCGAACACGTCGACGAGGCGATCGGGCGGGCAGTTGAGGCGGCGATCGTGGCGGCGATGACAGCTGATGGCGGTGCGGACGGGGTCCAAAGCGCATGAGTGACTTCCCCGACCTAACGCCACGACAGCAGGACCTCATCGCCCGACTGCCGGCGTCGACACGAGCGCTGTCGGAGGAGATGGACATCGCGACGACGACGGTCGAGGGCCATCGCGAGGCCATCCAGGAGAAGGGCGTCGAGCTGGCGTACGACCGCGGTGCGAATCAGTGGTTTCTCGATGACGAGCGCGCGCCGAAGCTGCGACGCATCTCGACGAAACACAAGAACACGAAGACGCGCGAGGCGAACGAGCTCATAGAGGCGGAGGAGTCGGTGCTGCTGCGCCGACTCAAGCGGAGCGAGCCGCTGACGACTCCGCCGCGGGCGGAGCCGTCACACGAGACGTTCTGCTGTGTCCTCGGCGATCTCCACTTCGGCGACCTCGTCGAGACGGACGACGGGCGCGTCGTCTACGACATCGAGCAGGCGCGTGACGCGGTCGAGACGTTCGGCGAGCAGGCGCTCAAGATCCGCGAGATGCAGTCGGAGCTCGTCGACTTCGATGACTGCTACGTCTTTCTGCTCGGCGACATCGCGACCGGGATGGCCGTCTACGAGGGCCAGCATCGCGACATCCACGCGCACCTCGCCGACCAGGTGACGGAGTCGGTCGGCGTGCTCGACCAGCTGCTCCGCACGCTGGCGGACCACTTCGAGACGGTCCAGGTCCGGGCAGTGCTCGGGAACCACGGCACGGACCGCGCCTCGAGTGCTCGCGGCGCGAACACAGACCTCATCGTGTACCGCTGGCTCGACGACGTCCTGCGGCGCGCCGGCGTCGACAACATCAACATCGAGATCGCGGAGTCGACGCATCACCTGAACACGACGGTGCGCGACTGGCGCGTCCACGTTCGCCACGGCCAGGACGGCCAGCGGCACGTGGATAAGACGGCGGCCTCCGGACGCGACTGGCGCGGCTGGCGCGACGCGCATCGCTTCGACATCGCGCTCCGCGGCCACTGGCACGACCCGTCGGTCGATTATGTGCTCAACCGCTACCCGGTCATAACGGCCCCGAGTCCGAAGCCAGGCTCGGAGTTCATCGAGCGGATGGGCCACCCGGACGTCAGCCAGCGGAAGCATCTCGGCTGGGTGTTCGGCACGAGCGACGACCGCCGGACGACGTTCGAGTACCTCATCGACGATCAGTGACCATGATGTATCAGAACCCGACGGCCTCGCGAAAGTTCGACACGGACACGGTCCGCGTGTTCACGACCGATGGCGAGCCGGATGCGCTCGCCTTCTATGACCCGGCGTCGTCGAGCGCGTGGCTGTCGATGAACGACCCGCTGGACCTCCACGAGTGGCGATGAGGCGTGAGTCATGAGCGACGCACAACGCACGAACGCGCGCCCGTGGTACATCTCGAGCCGGCAGGTCGACGAGTACCGACAGACGCTCGAGAGCGACCGATCTGACTTATCGATGATAAAGACGCTCAAGATAGCGCGGTCGCTCCTCGTGAACGTCGGCATCATCGCGATCGGCGGCTACGGCATCGCCGCGGGCGGTGACCCGACGCTCATCGCGACACTCGCGTTGGCGGTGTTGGGCGGCTACAACGGCCTCGAGTTGAGCGATTATGCTGCGTTACTGCAGGCGTACCAGGAGGTCCAAAACGATGGGAAGTGACGGCTTCGACTCACCGCCACGGGCGGGCGAGGCTCCGGACGTGTGTCAGTTCAGCGGCTGTGATGACCGCCCGACACGCGTCGTCGGCTTCTGTAACCCCAGCGAATACGTCGTGTTCTGTCGCGAACACGCCGTTCAGCAGTTCGGACTTCCCGGTGCGAAGTCTGACTCCCGACTCCGACCATGACAGACCTTGAACTTCTTCTCCTCGGCGTCGGCCTCGGCGCGGTCCCGACGAGCGACCTGGCGCGGCTGACAGTAGCCGCACTCGCGAAGCGGCTCGGCGTCTCACCGAAGGAGATCCGGCGATTCAACGCGGCGACGGACGATGCGAGCGACTGAGCGTGGCGGCCAAATAACCCCATGGACGACGATGACCGCTGTCCAGCGACGAACAGAGACGGTGAGCGGTGCGGCCATCCGGCCGGCTGGGGCACCGATAACGACAGCGGGCCGTGCAAATTCCACGGCGGAGCGTCGACGGGTGCGCCTGAGGGAAACGGAAACGCGGAGACGCACGGGCTCCGTTCCGACCGCGAGAAGTGGTTCGAGCGACACCGTGACGATGCCTCGCCGCTCGTGAAGGCACTCGTCGAGAGCTACGTCGATGACGCGCCGTTCGGCTTCGAGAGCACGGCGAAAGTCGACCAGCTCTGCGAGGTCGCGATCGACCAGGCGCGACTCCGGCACGCGAATGAGTATCTGGATGAGTTCCTCACAGAGCAGGTAGTCGGCGTCTCGGAGAGCGGTGAGCCGATCGTGGAGCTCGAGGAGAATCCCGCGCATATGCCTCGCGACCGCATCAAGCGAACGAACGCGAAGATCCTGAAGGACCTCGGCGTGATGGACGACCCAGACTCGGCACAGGCGTCGGCGACGGCGACGCTCGCTGAGGTGATCGACGACGCATGAGTGTCGCACGAGCTGACTACGCCGGCGGCGTCGAGCTGCCGGAGCCACGAGACCACGGTGTCGACGTCTCGATCCACGACTTCGAGGGCCTCGAGGCGAGCGATGCGAAGCGACGGCTCGGCGAGCTGTCGCGCGCCGAGCGTATCGCGGTGCTGTTCGGCGTTGACCCGTTCGACTACCAGCGTGACCTCATCGACTACGTTGAGGAGGCGGCGACGCCGAAAGTCGCCATCCAGCCCGGCCGACAGGTCGGGAAGACACTCATCGGTGCGGCGCTCGCAGCTGACGAGATCGCGACGACGCCGGGCGAGGACGTCCTCATCGCCGCGCCGTTCCAGGAGACGGCGGACGAGATGATGCGCGAGGCGACGTCGCTGCTCGAGACGGCGGCGGAGCGGCTGGCGGCGATGGGCCTCTCGCTCGGTGTCGAGACCGAGAACAAACGGGAGTGGGCGTTCGACCACGGTGGTCGCCTGCTCTCGCGGACGCTCGGCGTCGACGGCGTCGGCCAGCGTGGGAAGAATCCCCGGTTCGTCATCGTCGACGAGGCGGCGTTCGCGCCGGACTCCGTGTTCGAGGATGTCATCGAGCCGTTCTTCACGACACACGACACGCACACGTTCGTTCTCACGAGCACGCCGGCGGGTGATGCCGGCTACTTCTTCGAGAAGTGTCGCCTCGACGACGACTGGTTCTCGCCGCGCTGGCCGACCGCGATCTCGCCGCTGGTCGACCCCGAGTGGCTCGCAGAGCGACAGCGGAAGGCCGACCCGCGGACGTGGCGGCAGGAGTATCTCGGCGAGTTCATCGGCTCGTCGGATCGCTTCTTCAGCCCGGAGCTCATCGATGACGCGACTGGCGACGCGGGCTTCGACGTCGACGACCTCGTCGCGGTCGGGGCTGACATCGCACGCGCCGGCGATGACCGGACGGCCATCGTCGGTGTCGACGCATCAGGCGCGGCGAAAGTGCTCGTCTCTGACGCCGACATGACGCTGACGGAGGCGAGCGGCGAGCTGGCCCGACTCTACGACCGGCACTCCCCGGCGACGATCGCTGTCGACGAGACCGGCCTCGGAGCGGGTGTCGTCGAGATGCTCGAGGACGAGGTCGGGGGGCGCGCTGTGGACGGTATCAAGTTCACGATCGACCGGAAACAGTCGCTCTACAACGGACTCAAGGCCGCGCTCGAGGCGGGCGACGTCTCTGTCGCGCATCATCCGCACCTCACGCGTGAGCTCAAGAAGCTGACCTACTCACTGACCGCCGGCGGGAAGACGAAGATCACACATCCAGACGGCGGTCACGACGACCACCCGGACGCGCTCGCGCTGGCCGTTGATGCGTTTAACGGCCCGGCGTCGAGCGACGATGTCCTCGCGTTTCAACTCTGACTCTGACCATGAGCGACGACACCTCACTGACGGCCCGGCTTCGACGGACAGTCGCCCGACTCGCGCCGACACAGGACGGCGACCCGTCGCCACAGGCGCGCGATGAGCGCCCGATAGCCATCGGCCGTGAGGAGCACACACAAGAGCCAGAGAAGGAGGACATCGAGCGGGCGACGGAAGAATACTACCAGAATCCGCTCATCCGCCAGCCGATCCGGAACTTCGCGGCTGACGTCACCGAGCCAGGCTACCGCGTCGACGTCTCGGTGCCGGACGGCGATGACGAGCCGACGGTGCCGAACGAGTACCGCTTCAGCGAGTTCCGCGGGATGGAGCTGTCAGACGCGCTCGAGAAGTGGCTGTCCGCCTGCGCCATCATCGGCGGCCGTTTCGACCGCGACTTTGCTGACCTCCTCGAGGACGTCCTGATCGACCTCCGCGGGCGACGCGGCACGGCGTTCGTCGAACACGCCTACGACGACCCGCGCGAGCGTGAGTACATCCTCGGACTCCGCGCGTTCAAGGCTGAGGAGACGACGGCGTATCATCGCTCGGGGAAGCGCATCCTGCTGCAGCCGGACGACCTCGAGATGGACTCTGAGACGGTCGCGATCAAGCCGGGGGGCGGCGATCAGACGCGGTTTGATGATGCGCCGCAAACGCCGGCCGGGCGGGCGGCGGCGTTCGTTCAGTTCGACGACATCCTCGGCTCGTTCGACGAGCGCGACGACATCCCGTTCGCGCTCGACGACGTCACGGTCATCTCGAACGACCCGGACACGGGCGCGATCTACGGCGAGCCGGACACACTCTCCATCATCAAGCGGTCGGAGCAGCTGCGCGAGATGTTCGCCGACACCGCGCAGGCGATCAAGGCGGTCGGCTACGGCCACTGGATCGTCCAGGTCGACACCGACGACGAGGATGAAGCGCGGACGCTGCTGGACTCGTTCGACCCGAGTGACCCCGAGCGCGTCAACGTCACGAACTACGCTGCCGAGACGCAGCAGTTCGACAGTGATGTCCCGTCGAACGTCGAGCAGATCCAGCAGCAGATTGAGTACATCCTCGCGGCGCTGCCGACGCCGCTGTATCGAGTTGGCTTCGCCGGCGACATCAACCGCGATGTGACGTCCGTCCAGCAGGACGACTATCGCGAGGAGGTGAGTCGTGAGCGCGATCGGCTCGAAAGCGCGTTCCACGATCTGCTCCACCAGAAGGCGCGCGAGTTCATGTTTGGCGACGCGAAAGCCGACCGGGACCTCGGCGTTGATGTCAGCCTCGTCATCGAGCCGCCGGAAGCGGAGAACCCACTCAACGATGAGAGCGTTGACCCCGAGGCGTTCAGCCAGCTGATGCAGGGACTCAAGGCCGCCGCGCCGGGTGGGGCCGTCGAGCAGCTCGTCCCGCCGCACGAGGTCCGGGAGACGTTCCTCGGACTGTCGCCGGAGCTACCGGACGCGCCCGACGCGGGGCCGGACGCGATGGCGTCACTGCCGAACGAGGCGGACGCGCGCGTGCGCGAGACGTTCCGTGATGCGTACCTCGCGACGCGCTACGGCGAGGGCGACGAGGTCGAAACGCCGAACGGCGTCGGCGTCGTGGTCGACGTCTTCACCAGCGACGACACCTTCGCCGGGCGCGCTGTCGAGGCCTCCTCGGACTCGCCGACGTACGTCGTCGCGACGGAAGGCGGCCGCCCGGCGTTCGACCTCTACTCGGCGAGCGACCTTGAGGCGACGACGATCGAGGTCGAGGGCGTTGAGGACGCGACCGACGCCGCCGCTGAGGCTGAGGCCATGATGGATACACACCTCGCCGAGGCGCGCACGGAGGCGGACACGATCGCGGAGCTCGGCGTGACCGACTGGGACTACCCGCGGAGCTGGCGGCAGTCGCCGACGCCGAACCGCGTCATCCTGCTGAAAGCGTGGGCCGGGATGAACGGCTCGTTCAGCGGCTGTCAGCGAGAGATGCGCGGCGAGATTGGGCGGACCGCGCCGTTCTGCGCTGCGATGAAAGACCGCGTCTTACTGACTGAGCAGTGGCGAGAGTGATGGGTCACGACCACACGCACACGCATGACGCGCGGCTGCGACAGCTGCGCGACCCGACGAACACGGAGTCGCTGCGACAGCGGCTCCTCCGTGAGTTTCGCCGGCGCTTCGAGCGCGTTCGCGGCGTCGTGCGCGAGGCGGTCGGCTACGAGGATGACGTCCTCCACCTGGCGCAGGACTCGCGGCTCGCCGATGCCGACGACGTGGAGCGCTTCCCGACGGATGGCGGGAAGACGCGGGCGTTCGTGACGTGGCTCCGCGAGAAACTCGACGCCGAAGTGCTCGAGCCGGCGGTCCGCCGCGAGGTGGAGAACGGCGAGCACTGGACGGCGACGTACATACGCGCGGCGTACGTCCAGGGCTGGGAGCAGGCACGCGAACGGCTGCAGAACGCCGGCGTCTCGACGGAGAACGTTGAGGACGTCCTCCGGCTCGGCGTGCCGACAGAACAGCTGCGTCGGCTTTACACGCGGACGTATGAACGCACTGAGTCCGTGACGAGTGAGGCTGCCCCGGCCGTGCGCGACGTGCTGACGACCGGGCTCGCCGAGGGCATCAACCCGAAGGAGATGGCGCGGCGGCTGACGAAGGAGCTCCGCACGATCCAGCGAACGCGTGCGGAAGTGCTGGCGCGAACGGAAGTGATCAACTCGTACTCGGAGGCGACGCTCGACCGCTACGAGCGGGCCGGCGTCGAGGGCGCGACCGTCTCCGGAGAGTTCGCGACGGCCGATGACGACCGCGTTTGCCCGATCTGCGAGGCTATCGAGGGCGCAGAGTTCGCGGCTGACGCGATGCGGACGGAGACGTTCGAGTTCGAGCCATCGTCGTCCGAACCCGACCACCTCGGCGGCGAGTATCCGGTGAAGCCGCCCGTGCATCCGCAGTGTCGGTGCGCGATCTTGCCGGTCATCGAGTGAGACTATGTCAACGACAACACTGACAGGACAGGTCGCCGGCCTCGCCGGTGACGACGAGCAGCTCATCAACGGCGTCGCGGTCGGCGTCGGCGACATCACCCGCGGGCTCTCCGGCGACCAGAAGGTCTGGACGGCCGAAGAGCTCCGCGCGGCCGCCTCGTCGCTCGAGGGGACGCCGGTCAACCCGCTCCACAGCGAGCAGACTGTCGGCGAGGTCGTCCGCGCCGGCTTCGACGCAGACCGTGGCGTCATCTACGAGGCCGCGCTCGACGACGCATCGCTGGCCGAGCAGGCGGCCGACGGCCATCTTGAGGTGTCCATCGAGGCGCGGCACGCTGACGGCGGTACCGTCGAGACGGACCGCGGCGAGGCGATGCTCGCGACGAACATCCAGTTCACCGGCCTCTCGCTGGTCCAGCGCGGCGCAGCACCTTCGGCGTCGGCGACGGCTGGCGAGGCGGCCGCACTCTCGGCGACGGCCATCCACGCCGCACTCGAGGAGGATGCGCCTGCTTCAACCGACGGCGACGCCGAAGACATCGAGATCAGCGACGAAGTGGAGGAAGGCCTTGAGAACAAGGTGGGCGAACACAACGAGGATGCGCCAGAGTCGAAACAGGTCACGCTCGGGATGCTCAAGAAGGTGTTCCGACGCGGCGCTGGCGCGTGGCTGAACTCGAACGCCGGCGCGACACAGCAGCAGTGGGCGTATGCCCGTGTGAACGCGTTCCTCGAGGACCTGATGGCCGACCGGCCGCTCAACGACGGGAACGACAACGACCTCGCGCCGGACGGCTACGACGTCGCCGAGAACGCCGGCCTCGTCGATGTCAACGGGACCGAGGTCGACATCGAGCCGCCGGAGCGCGTCATCAACGCCGTCGAGGCGGGGATGGAGGCGAAAGAGGAGTACGCCGACGACATCGGCGACTGCGGAACGGGCGTCGGTGAGGCGATGGGCGAGGCGATCGTCAGCGGCGACCTCACGCCGGAGATCCTCGTCAACGGCGGCGACATCGCCTCGAACTCGCCGGCGACGTACCTCGCGAGCCACGAGTCCGACGTCGACGCGGAGGGCGCGCCGACGACGTGGTCCGAGGAGGACTGGACGGGCGGCTGTGGAGAGGTTCAGCAGGCGCTCTGGGGCTTTCATCTCGACTGGTTCGAGGAGACGAAAGCCGAGATCGAGGCCGCGATGGAGGACTCCGAGATGGCATACAGCATGGACGAAGACGCGAACATGGCCGAGGTACCGGACGAGTACATCTTCGACAACCCCGGCGAGGCGGTCCAGAAAGCCGAGGAGATGGGCGTCGGCGACGACGAGGACCTCGCGGGCGACGAGATGGTCCATACCCACGGTGACGGCGAGGACACCGTCTTCATGCCCGGACCGACGCACGACGACCTGATGGAGATGCTCGAGGAGATGGACGAGCTGGCCGAGGCCGACCTGAAAGGCGTCGGCCCGGTCGAGTTCGACGACATCGGCGAGGGCGATCTCGACGAGTCGGAGATCCCGACCGAAGGCTTCGAGCCGCACTACCTGAACGCCGGCGACACGAAGTCCGACTCGTCGTTCCCGGTCGTCGACGCAGACGGCACACTGCGCCGTGGGAACGTCGACGCGGCGTGGAACCTACGCGGGCAGGGCGACCTCGGGATGCCCCGCGACGCCGCCGAGCGCGTCATGCGGTCGCTCGGGCGGGAGTTCGGCGAGCCGGGCACGGAGGCGAACCCGATCCCCGAGGAGGCGTATGAGAACGCCGAGATGGCGGCCAGCGACACCGATGACGCCATGAGCCCCAGCGCAGGGCAGGCCGAGGCCAGCGGCGAGCGCACCGACACACAGACGACAACCGACAACGCACACATGAGCGACACCGAAGAGGAGCTCCGCGCGCGGCTCTCCGAGAAGGAGGACCGCATCGCCGAGCTCGAAACCGAAGTCGAACAGCTCGAAGACGAGCGCGCCGACGTGGCGCGCGCCTACGCCGAGGCGCTCGCCGCTGGCGACTCCGTCTTCGACGAGGACGAACTCGTCGACAAGTTCACAGTCGCCGAACTGGCCGCGAAGTTTGACGCCGTCGAGGATGCAACCCTCGCCGACGTCGAGCCGGATGTCCAGTCGGGCGACTCCGACGAGCCACAGACCGCCTCGCTCTCCGACAGCGAGCAGGCGGAGGTGGCCGAACTGCGCTCCGCGATGGCCGACCTGGCCGGCTCGGAGACGCGACTCGCAGAGATCCAGCGCGAACAGCACGCCGAGCGCGTGGCGGAACTCACCGATGAGGACGTCGAGAGCGTCCTCGCGGAGGTCTAACACATGGCACTCAACCCAGGCGAAGAAGTCATCTCGGGCGTTGTGCTCGTATCCGTGGCCGCCGACGTGTCGGCCGGGACTGAGCTCGGCCCGTCAGCGACAGAAGGACAGCTCGCGAGCGGCAGCGGCGGCTACTCCGCGCTTACGGATGAGGGCGGCGCGGCCGGCCTCTCGACGAAAGAAACGATCCCGGCAGGCTACGCCGGCGTCCGCGTCAGCGGTCATATGCCGGTGACGTACGAGGCCGGGGAAGCCGTCTCGGCTGGCGACGTCGTCGGCCTCAACGGCGGCACGCTCGCGCTCGCAGACGACACGACCGACACGAACGCGGTCGGCGTCGTCGGCTACGGAGGCGGCGCTGACGCCGGCGACGAGTACGCCAGCGGCGAAGACGCACCCGTCCACATCATCGACTAATTCATGCCTCAGATCATCACTCAGGAGGCGGTCCGCGCACAGGTTGAAGAACGACTACAGGAGATGCTCGTCTTCCGCGAGGCGTTCCGCGATCTCGACGCGACCGGCATCAACTCCGATAACATCCGCGTCCCGAACCCCGAAGACGTGCTCGCCGAGCCGTCGGCCGTCGCGCCGACCGCGAGCTACCCGACGACGCGCGAGGAGTACACGAAGGTCCAGATCGACCGCGAGAAGTACGGCACTATCATCGAGGTGCCCGAGGAGGACGTGATGGACAACGTGTTCGACCTCGTCGCCGACCACGTCGACCTCGCGGCACAGGAGATGGCCGAGTTCCTCGACGGGCTGGCCTTCCAGGAGCTCTCGAACAACGTCGCCAGCGGCTCGCCGGTGGCCGACAACGCGAACGACGACCTCACCTACGACGACATCCAGGAGGGCGTCGCGACGCTCGAGGAGAACAACGCCACGCCGGACATGGCGTTCGTCGGCCCGCGCGGGAAGCAGGACATCCTCACGTACCTCGCGGAGCGAGGGACTGACCTCACCGACGAGGCCATCCAGACGGGGAGCTTCGGCACGATCGCCGGGCTCGACTTCATGTTCAGCACCGTCGGCGACCTCGACCTCCACAACGCGATCCTCGTCGACTCCGACCGCTACGGATACGAGGCGACTTTCACGCCGGTCGAGACCGAGGAGGACGACGACTTCGACACGGACACGCAGAAGTTCAAAATCCGCACGCGGAAGGGCTTCAAGGCCATCAAGCCTGAAGCTGCTGTCGAAGTCGAGGGCTGATCATGCCGAACGACCGCCGGCTTCGTGAAGCGCGAGCCGAGCGGCAGCGGCTTCGCATCATCGAGCTGCTGGAACGGCTCGCCGACGTCGACCCGCACGACCAGTGTCCGGAGTGTGGCCGCTTTTTCAAAGGCCTCGACCAGCACCGACCACACTGCGACGGGCTCGACTCATAACCCCGGTATCTTTCAATCATGTCAGTGACCCCGAGCGATGTCCGACGCGTGCTGCCGGACACAGAGCTGTCCGACGGCGATCTGCAGAGCGAGATCGGCGTCGCACGGCGGATGTACGAGCAGCGCATCGACGGCGAGTACGTCGAACAGCAGCAAAAAGACGATGTCGTGGAGCGACTGACGGCGCACCTCATCGCAGTCGGCCCCGAGCGCCAGGTCGACAGCGCCGGCGAGAGCGGCGGGAACGTCTCGTTCGCTGGCGAGACTGGCGAAGGGCTCCGCGCGACGACGCACGGCCAGGCCGCGATCCAGCTCGACCCGACCGGACAGCTGGACGGCGGCGAGGACGGTAGCAGCGACGACTTCACACTCTCACTATGACCGACCGCATCGCCGGTGCGCTCCGTCGCGTCCACAGCTCGGCGCTCGCGAACACATCGATAGACGTGTTCGAGCCCACAGAGTCGTACGACCCCGGCGACGGATTCACGGTGACGTACCCGGATGAGCCGTCGGCGACGTACCACGCGCGCGTCGTCTCGCCGGCAGCGCGCGCCGACCGCGACCGCGGTGGGACGACATCGGAGCTGGACGCCGTCGTCGTCGTCCGTGACGACACCGGCCAAACGTGGACGGACTTCACGGACGAACAGGAAGCGCCGGTCGAACTCGTCGACACGGCGGACGGGACGCGCTTCGAGGTGGAGCGCGTCGTCGACCCGCACAACGGCACGCTCGAACTCGAGGTGGCCGAGATATGAACATCGACCTCGGCCTCGACGGCATCGAAGCGGCCATCGAGGAGCTGGATGACCTGGAAGACGACGTCGAGACGATCACGACGTACACCGTCGGGACGGCGGTCGAATACTCGCTCTACCTTGAGTTCGGCACGTCGAAGATGGACGCGAAGCCGTTCTTCCGGCCAGCGCTCAACGAGATCCGCGCGCAAGGCGTCGAGGGCTTCATCGCACACAACACCCGGACGTCCGTCGCGGCGCTCGGCGACATCGACTCTGTGCTCCGCGCACTCGCGCTCGCTCTCGAGCGACGCATCAAGGAGATCATCACCGATAAGGGCCTCATCGACACCGGCACGCTGCGGGCGTCGGTCGTGGCCGTGCGCGGCGGTGATCCGACAAAACTCCCCGGTGAGAGCGAGTTCAGCGGCTTCGACTCCGACTCAACCGCGCCAGCGAGCGCCGGTCGTGCCGTCGCTGAGGAGCCTATCCAACTATGACACTCGAACTGCCCGCCCGCCCGGCACAGCACTTCATCGATGAGTTGTTACTGCCGGCGTGGGACGCGAGCGACGCCGTCGGTTACGACCCAGCGGCCGCGCCGGGGGCTGACGCGTTCCTCCCGGTCGCGACGTCGCTGTCGAACGTCGGTGCGGGCTATCCCTCGCTCGTCATCCAATATTCGAGTGAGACGACGCCCGGCGAGTCGACGTACGACTTCATGACCGCCCGCGGGCCGGGGCAGACGCGGCAGGGGACGCTCGTCGCCGTCGCGCGCGCCGAGAGTGAGGCCGGCGGCTATCGCGGCGACGCCGGCTTCGAGGCGCTCTCTGCCGAGGAGATCGTCGTCGCACTCGTCGATGAGGTGGAGCGCATCGCGGCGTCGAACGCGACCGGCGGCACCTCAGCGTTCGAGACGGTCGGCAGCCAGCGCGGCCCGGAAGCGCCGGATGACACGGACGTCTCGCCGCCGGTCCGGATCGCGAACTGCCAGATCGACTACAGCTACCTGCGAACACCATAACCATGAGCACGAACTCGCCCGTTGAGAGCGGGCTGCAGGCGATGCGCCACGAGTGGGTTGAGGAGACCGACGCGGGCGTGCCGCCATCTGACCCGGAGTGGAACCGTTACAGCGCCGAAATAGATGAGGTTAGCACCTCCATCGACGGCGCGAAAGATGCGACCGAGAGTCTCGGGAGCCGAGACGTCGTCGAGATGTATCGGGCCGCCGAGGAGGCCGAGCTGTCGGTGTCGTACGCACAGTACGACTTCCCGCTCGCCAGCGACGGCACGATCGCGGACCCGGTCGGCTACCCGATGCGACTGCCGAGCGGCGACTATCCATCGCTGACGCACGTCTCGCGACGCGAGGTGTCGGGCGGCGGGAAGCTCGGCGCTGGCTATCGCGAGTTCCTCGTCGTGCTCGGCGCGCGGCCGGTAGATGCGACGCTCGACGGCGACCCGAGCGCTGCGGAGGCGATCCCGCAAGAGCTCACGCTGCCAGCGGAGACCGCCCGGCC
>Ga0209946_1000325_pt1 | contig 19666 bp, 30 predicted proteins | sample SalPon2_A_H2O_MG_FD_185704 | JGI IMG/M metagenome (GOLD analysis project Ga0209946, IMG submission 185704) | Salt pond water microbial communities from South San Francisco under conditions of wetland restoration - Salt Pond MetaG R2_A_H2O_MG... | ecosystem: Environmental > Aquatic > Non-marine... | reverse complement strand
GGACTGACGGCGTGTCCGTGGGGACGGACACGCCAACTGCGATGTCGCATGGATCTACTTGCTGCAACAGCAGCGTCTCGGAGTCGACCACAGCAACAGTTTCTGACTGACGAGACTACCCGCTTTTTCCTCGGCGGACGACAGTGTGGTAAGACGTCGGTTGCAATCGCAGCAGCGTTGACTGTCGTTGCCTCTGGAAACGATTGTACACTCGTTGCACCAATACATGAACAGGCGCTGGAGCTCAGAGGGAAACTCCACTCGTATCGAAACGATCGGGTTGAACGCGCAACACAGACCGACGTCGAGTTTCAGAATGGGGCAACCGTGTCGGTACTGAATGGACAGGCCTATCCGAAACAGGCTGATCGTGAGACGACCCTTGTCGTTGATGAAGCCCAGGGTCTGACAGAAGAGACGCTACTGTCAATACTAGACCCAGCTGGACCGGGAGAGTTCCACACGATGTGTGGGTCATCATCGCCAATGGGTGTTGATCTCGAGCTGATCGCAGCGTACTCTCGGTACGACTACGTGCTTGCACCGACGTTGACGAACCCTGAGGTGGGGCCGTCAGATGCTGTTGAGATAAACCGCAAGCACGCCCAGTCGGCTCGTGACAGCGTTCGCGACGATTAGTCGTCGCGACCCTCTTCGAGTGCAGCCTGCATTGCTGCGTACGTACTCGCGTCTGCGTGGCTTTCTGTGGTTGCTTCGTTGTTGGGCGTCTGGTCGCTAAACTCGAGATTGAACGCGCGCACGAGCTTGATCAAGCGTTCCCAGTAGAGTCCAAGCGCAGCTGCATTCTCTGGGTCAGACACATCGACACTGTCTATCTCAAGCTCGTCGGCCCACATCCCAACCGTTTCGCCGACAAGACGCCAGCTGTTGCCGTAGTCAGCATTTTTCTCACGATACAACGAGGCATTATCCTCAAGCACCTGACTCGGTGTCCGATGCGGACGTGCCTCTGTGTCTGTCTCCGTGTCAGACGGGGTCGTTGTTGTGGCTGCGTCGTCGTGATCAACGACGTTGATCCCGGACATGTCCATCGGCACGTGCTCTCTGTGTTCTAGTAGCTTCTGGTCAACACCTTGTGTGTAGTTGACGTTGTGCACGATGACGTCTTTCAACACCATGTCTACGGGCCAGTCGGCGAGCATGTCACCGAACGATTGGACTGGGTCATCAGCCGAGATTGCAAACGCTTCGCTCTCCCCTGTCTGGGTGTATTCTGCTTTGACGGTGATGACTGCCTCTCGTTCGGTATTGGATGTCGGTGTGCTGTTACTCATTGGTATCGTGTGTAAGCGAGATGCCATCCCACGGATTGATTTCGTCGACGTTCGACCACTGCCCACTGATTGGTTCGAACAACGAGCTCTCTGCTGCAACGGCATTGATTGATACACTGTGGGTACCACAGCCACATACGATTGCGTACCCGTGGGCGCGCGATTCGTACACAACAAGTGGGGCCTCACACTGCGTACAGTATGCTGGTGTCCCCGCGTGGATGTCGACACCAGTCCCTGGATTGTCAGCTGTCATAGACATCGATGCTGGCACGGACATGATCGATAGCTTGCTTCAGCGAGTTGATGCGCGTACACGGCCCCTGGACGTTCCGGTTGTACGTGTGGTCGTACAACAACAGCGTGCTGGTATCATCGAACGCAAGCTCAGCTGCAAGTGAAGGCTTGTCGTCGATGTAGATGTCGTAGTCGTACGTGCTCTTTGAGTTCTCTAGACTTCGGTAGTTGTCATAGGCGATCCCCTGTGAGTCAAGCCATGACTGTTTCGCCTCGTCGATACCCATGATGTGGTCGGGGTGCTCTGTAACAACATCAAGTTGTGACGAGAGCCCATACAGTGTTGTTGTGCGCCCACTGGGGTTTACAGAGAATGGTTCGATCTCGTCACCGCGAAGTGTCCACGCGTGCCACAGTGAGTTGAGATACGTGTCGGTACCAAACTCGTTGAGCCCCCACTCCCACGACTCGATATCATCGTAGCTGTACTCGTGGTCTGGCCCACACACTAACTCGAACGCAACGTCACACGTGCGTGCAAGCGTGGAGTCAAGATCGAGACAGACGCGAGGCTTATTCTCCATTGGAGTCTGTGATGAAGAGATCGTCTTCATCCAACGCATCATCGGCTACATACTGACAGGCGGTTGCGATGCCACCGTATCCGGTCACGTCTCTATCGTGATCGAGTGTTGACTCACCGATAACCGCACGGGACAGCTTCAGCAACTGCATCATGCGCGGGACGTCAACAGCGCTGATCTCAGCATCAGACGCAAGCGCCCCCTGTCCACGCAGATACCAGGTCCATGCAGCTGCGATGTGACGTTGATTTTCGATTGCGTCACCATGGCTGTCTCGACTGTCACCGACGAGCGACGCCACGTCGTCTAACACGTCACTTGCAAGCTTGTCGCCATCAACGGTGTCTTCTGTGCTAGTCATCTCAGAGTCGTCATTCCGTTTGTCCGCAACAGTATGCTGTGTCATTCGACAGAGATGTAGTTGGTGTCGTCTGCAACAACCTGGAAATAGTGACTCTCACACAAGACGAGTCTATTGCCGTGTTCGTCAGTGTAGGTGCGATACTGTGGGTCATGACAGTGTGGCTTATCACACTCGCGTTCGGTTCGTGTTGTCAGTAGCGTCATACGTCTAGTGCACCTGGATTCCGTACGGCACGGTATAACACATCGATGCCGACACCGACATCGTCTGGGATAGTGATGCCGGCGTTCGTCTCGACGATAAGGTTCGCCGTCAACAGCTGTGATTTCGCCCGCGAGATGGCTGGCTGTGAGAGATCGAGTGCTTCTGCGATTTCGTACTGGTACATCGGTTCCTCAGAGTCATGTAGCAGATACAACACTGCAACTCGAGTTTCACCACCAAGTGCTGATGCAAGGATGCGCGCATCAGTCGGGAGCGTCCCCGGTGCCGTTTGTTGTGCCGTCGCCATTACGATACTGCATACACACCTAACACACTTTATTCTGTTGGGAACAACACATACGCAAACACCCACACAGCCGTGGGTGCGCACTCACACACGCGCAACGGTGTGGTTTGGATACCACGGCTGGATTGCGGGGATCTCCTCGCGAGAGACAGGAGTTCCATCAGCACGGATAACAGCATCAGTCTCTGTGTTTCGGATGATGCGTTGCCCATTGTCTGCAAGGAAAAAGCATAGCTGAACACCACTGATGGCGCGAAACGGGTCAAGATAGTTGCCGTCGTTCGTTTCGATAACGTCCGTTGCGTGATTATCGTAGCGCTCGTCGAGTGGTTTGATGTGTGATTTGTCTATCAAGTCTGCAACCGTCCGAACCGCACTGACGATTGCAGAGTTGCGATACAACTGTGCTTGGAGCTTCACGCCAACAAGTTGGAGTGCGATTGCAGTCAGCTCAAACGTGGTGAACGCTGGCGCGTAGGCAGTTTGTGCGACATAGTGGCGACGTTCAATTTCGAGCCTGGCTGATTCCTCGAGCGCACCGCGATCAGCAAGTGCGTCCGCAAGTAGCGACAGGTGTTGTTCAGACAGCTCTGGTTGATCGTATTGGGGGTGTTCTGTTGTCGGCTCGCCAAGATGCGCATCGACTGTATTGATCGTGTTTGGCGCAGATCGCTCTGTCCCCGTCGCAGAAAGCAGTGTTTCGTAGTCATCAGCAGCGGGCTCAGGAGGATTGTTGCCCGGTTGTTCGTCATTTGTCATTCCCAAGCGGATGTTTTGCACGACGCCGGATATATATTCTGGGACGACACAGCGAGATTAGGCTACCTCACCACGAATGCGTCAGTATTCGTTGCCACCGGTGTCTGACTGTGGGCTATGGACCTGTTATACCCGTTCCCAACAGAATTAAGTATGCTGCATCCATACGTTGGGGTGCGCAATGGCGCTGACAGAAATCGGACGGGAGGCTGCACGGTCTTCCGATGACTCGGCTGATGTTTCGTCTGAGACGAGTGACTACGAGCGCGTAGACGTCTCTGATAAGACGTTCACAAAGATGCACCCCGGACCAACGGCCATCGCTGGTGTCGCACGTGGACTCCGGTTCCTTCCTCCGGCTCCGGAGGGTGCTGATATCGACGACAACGGGCGTGGGTCTGCGGGCCTCATCCTCGAGAACCCCACCATACCCGATGATGATGACTTCGAAACGGTGTCGGTGTTCAAAAGCGAGGGGAGTGCTTCTGACGACTACAAGGTTGTCAACACTGACGATGAAGCCGTCGATGTCTACGAGGTTGGCATCTCTGTTGGCAATATGTACGAGTCGTCAGACATCGGCGACTTCGACACTGACGAGACCATCATGACGCTCTCGACGTCGGCTGGGCGCTCGGTTGCTCGGACGCTCGACGTGCGTGGGCTTGCAAACGCAGATGTCGTCCGCAACGACAGTGGCAATCCGGTCATCGCTGAAGAGACTGGGTACCCCACGACGAATGATGCGCTCATCGAAAAGTACCCTGACAATGATGATGACACCTACATCGCGCCGAAGTTCTCGCGCGACCCACAGCTCCGACCCGATGTCGAGGGCAAGCGTGTTGTCGTCATGCTCCAGCGCCTCGCCGAGATCGACCCAGACTACGATGGGTCGGCGTTCTGGGCGACGGTGCTTGCAGACCTTGACGACGATCGGCAAACAGAGCTTGCCGAGGGGTACGCTGAAGACGCATACATGGACGGGGACGAGCCAAGCGACTTCATCCACGACGTCGGTGGGACGGAGATGATCTCACTCGCTCCGACGATGGAGTTCGACCCTGACCAGGCGCTGCTTCGAGACACACAGTGGCTCGAGTGGAACTACCCGGAGCAAGACGAGATCGAGGAACTCCGGCACGTTCAGGGCGTCGACGCGTAAGCTGTCTCTCACTCTCGCGTTTATTAGTACGTCAACGCTTGTGATTACTCCGGCTAACGCCGGGGGCTGATAACAACGACACATAGTCATGGATCCAGAAGATAGAACTCCTGTGTCACCGGACCGAGCAATGGCAACACTGCACGGAGAAGAGTACGCAGAGACGTATGCGATTTACGCCAACACCGGCACGCAATCTGTTGTGTTCGGACGAGATCGCTATGGCACAATCATGGCTGACCTATACGTCGACGTCATCGATGAACGGCGAACGATCGCAGTGACGCACACACAAGCCCGCGATATCGTCGTTCGAGCACACCGCCCAGATGAACCGGGAACAACGCTTGCGCGGATACCCAAAGAACTGTACAGCACCTAATTGTCACGCAGCTGTCTTGAGTCTATAGAGACACTGCGTTACTCCGCCTCGGCAGAGATGGTTGCTACACGGACTTTCTGCGGATCGGCATCGCCCAACTGCGCTGCGTGTGTGCCACAGTACACTGGATGATAGCAGTACAATGCGGTATCGTTTTCAAGCGCAAAGCCTGCATACACTGCTGTTGGCGTACGTGAGCAGTCGTGAAAATTGCAGTCAGTGAGTGGTCGGACGCTAGTCATTCGAGTGGGTACAGTGCCTGTTCAGCTGTCTCACTGAATGACACGGTAAATGAGCTTGCTTCAAGCGTTGTTGCTACGTTACCGACACCGGGCGCTGCTTGCCACCCAACACTGTTGTAGTGCTTGCGTGGATGCGCAATTGGCGAGCGCTCGTAGTGTGCCCAGAGGGCTGTCTGTGAGCCACCATTACGCGGTGTCAATCGAACGTGTGTCTGCCAGCTGCCGAGGAACCCACCGCGACGCTGTGCGTAGGATCCAACTTCATACACTGGATCGCCATCAGCGTCAGTTTCATATTGGATTGAAGCAAACACAGCGGGCCACCACTGATCTGTTTCGCGGAAGAATTGGCGCAGTGTTGCTGGCGGAGCGTCAACAACGCCAACAAACTCGCGGTCTTGAAGCGGTAACTGTGTTTTCTCTGGCACCAGCTCGCTCACGTCGACCGCATTGACAGCGTCGTCGGTGGCGGTGAACGCGTGTGGGGCATTGTCTGATCCAAGCCGGTGGACGAGAGGCAACAGTATCCGTCGCAGACGCCATAGATCTGGCCACCCACCGAGGTATTGACGAGCGCCAATGAGCAGTATACCACCAACAAGTGGGCCGATAATCTCAGCTGGCAGCTGTGCAAGTAGTTCTGTAAGTTGTTGTGTCAACATGCGTATTCAGTGTTTCAGTAGTCACTGCGCGCTTCTGGGGACGACACTGCTACAAACAGTGCTGCATCCGTGGGTGTACTGTTGTGTACGCAAACCCCACGCAGCTATTGTGTAGCGGGGTTACGCTCCAGCTCGAACCGTGTCGCCGGCGTGTGACTTCCTAAGTGTGGTAGTCACAGATGAGTAGCCGTCTTGTGACACGGTGACGGTTGCTGGCATTGGCACTGAACCAAACGATTGACTGATGCCGTGATTTTTCGCTGTTTTCTCTTCGCTGTACGCGCCATCCTGTGATTCAACTAGAATCGTTGCGTCAGGAAGCGGAGTACCGCCTGTATCAGTGACGAGGACGTCGACTCCGACTCGAAACGTGTCGTCCGTATCTTCCTCGAGCGTAACGTTCAGCTTGATGTCGTCTGCCATTGCACACCATCAATAATCTAAGCGCAGCTGGTCTATGTCTCAATACACTAATGCTGGTATCACTGCGTACTGGGTGGTATATGGCTTGTCTTCGCAAGAATTAAGTCCGGCTATTCAGTATAACAATATGTGATGTCGCAGGTATATCGAGACGAAGAGATACTTGAGATGCTAAGGCAGTGTAAAGCCGAGCACGGCGCCTGTACGCCAACAAACCTCAACAGTATGGATGACACATGCTCTGCGTCACTGGTGATGCGCCGATTCGGTTCATGGACTGACGCAAAAGAGGCTGCTGGTATTGACGAAGATTTGTCACACACGACAGGGCGCAAGCGTGAGTACGAAGATCAGGACGTGCTCTCACAAATCCGCGAGTGTGCACGGCGCAATGATGGCAAATGCACAGTCGAGTTGTTGCAGGCTGAATCAGACTTAGTCTCACCGTCCGTCGCTATCGATCGGTTCGGAAGTTGGCTTGACGCAAAACAAGAGGCTGGGCTTGACAGCGAACGGGCGTCAAACAAACGCCCGCAAAAATACTCTGATGAGGACTACTACGAGCTACTCAGAGCGTGTGAGCAAAAACATGGGAAAGTAACACAGCGCATCTTCAATGAAGACGATGAGTTTCCATCGGCCGGTGCCGTGCGCAAGCGGTTCGGTCGCTGGTCGACAGCGAAAGAAGAAGCTGATATCGAAGATACAACACGTAGTTACTCTGATGAAGAACTGCTCGATGCGCTTCAAACGTGCGCGTCACGCCATGGCCGGTGTACAGCTGCAACCTTCGCATCAGACAGTGATATGCCCAGCCCCGAAACCGTACAACGTCGCTTCGGAAGCTGGTCAAAGGCAAAAGAGCAGGCTGGCGTTAACTAGTATGTTCTCACGTTCTGATATCTATTATCCGGCCCCGTACTGGCGTGTGTGTCAACGCCAGTAGCGTATGTCGTGACACACAATATTTTTGTGCGAACGGGTTGTACCGTGTTGTGTGATAGATCATCTAACAACAACACCCGGCAATGGGTCTGTGACAGCGTTTGTCCTTGTTGGCCCACCTGCAAGCGGGAAGTCAACAGTACGGTCACTGTTTGAAGATCACGGTGCTGTTGGTCGAGACCTGGCGTCACTCCGTGATGCACCGAGTGTCGCACTTGACGATGACACTGCATTCGGTATCGCACACACGGTTGCTGAAGCGCGGAGCAGTGATGTACCCGTTGCGTGTATCGAGGGAGCCGTCTGTGACGCAGATGTCGACCGCGTCCGCGAGCTAGCAGATACAACACTTGTCGTCAGGGTACTTGTGCCTGAGGCGAGCGAGCGGTTGCGTCGGTATGTCGATCGCGAGTTAGCCTACACAGCGGGCGAAGCTGTGCCTGCTGACAGACGCACTGCAGTCAGAATGTATGCACAGGCGCGCGAACAGACAGAGCGCCCATACCCAACACATACAGTAAGTATCGTCAACAGTCATGACACCTCTGTCACAACACTGTACAATCGTATTGGGCGACTGATAAACACGATGACAACTACAGCTACCTGTGACACAACGCCGTGTAGTACAACCACAGCAACGTCTGATAGTAAGTTACCTGAGTTGTCTACGTTCGTGAGTACGACTGAACTCGATATCGAGTCCATCGATGAACTGCCCAGTGAAGTTGAATCTGCGTTACCTACTAATCCATGAACGCGCGTGACTACGTCAGTGATGAAACTGATGTACGTGTTGATCTTGTCAGCTCAACACCTCGTCCAGATGAACTCGTCGTCCGCTGTGCGCGAGGTGATACAAGCGAGCAGTATGTTGGTAGTGCTGACCTTGTTGATATCCTTGCAGACACACAGTATCAAGAAAGCGACTACGACCGCGTTGTCAACAATCACCTCCCACCGTTCACCCAGACAAAGGCACACAACACTGCTGTTCCACGCGGGATCGCTGAGCAGCGCACCAAGGTGTATGCTGTCTTACGGCGCCTGTTTCGGCGCAACCACTGGGGGCCGTTTGAGCACCCACACGTTACAGTTGGCTTCAAAAATATCTCTGTTCAATCTGAACGCCAACTGACTCGCCATCGACACGCAACGTTCGATGTACAGTCACTGCGATACGTCGACGTCTCAGATACTGTAGCAGGCGAGTCAGTAGACTCGCCTACTACTAGCCAGGCACAGCCTGGCGTCGTAGGCGGTCTCATGCCGAAATCGGCAGTCGATGCTGATCACGCAACCCGACACGGACAACTCGACATGGACGACGCGGATCGAGAACACGCACAGGAGATCATCGCTGACGAACAGCAGGATGCTGGTGACAGCTATCGCGAGCTGCGTGAGCTGGGCGTGCCGGCGGAAGATGCGCGGGTTGTACTCGGTATGGGTACACAGATCAACATGACCATGACAGCAAACCTCCGGACGGTGTTACACGTACTGAACTTGCGTGAGAGTGCTGGTGACGCACAGTGGGAAATCCGAGGCATCACTGGCTTGCTCGAAGAAGAACTGCGATCGTGGGCACCGATGACGATGGATCTCTGGGATCAATACGGGCCGATACCAGACGGGCCCTGAGATCTGTCCAGGCAACAGTAGGTGACGTAGCAACTGCGTCGGGCCGTGCTCGACTAGTAACTACGTAACGCTAGCTGACGCAGTTATGGTCTCTGAACTGCTCTAAGTTGTCTTTGACAGTGTTGAGCTCCGTGAGCATGTCGCCAGTCACAGAGATGGTAACTTCAATTGTGTCCGCATCGCTTGCAATCGCTGTTGAAAACGACACATCACTGCTCGTTCCAACAAGATCTGTAAGCACGTTCGTATTGATGTAGCTGTCGCGGACGATAATAAGCGCCTCTGAGTCACAGCAGCGCAACGAGACAGAATGCATTGTCGCTAGCTCTCGCATATATTCGATGATCGTCTCGATACCAACAGTTGTGTCAGTAGTTGAAAATGAGATGTCATCAGTGCACAGTGACGTATCTGTTGTTTCAATAACAACAGGCCCTCTATCGGTAGTGACAACAACAGTGTCGGTGTACGACTCTGACATGTATGGCTTGTCGACACCATCCCGGATAAGCATTTCGCGAACTACACGTAGTAGTCGCGTGTGAGTGTATTTTTTGTGTATGCTCGTTGTCCAAAGAATTAACTACTGGCTTCTACATATAGCATACGTAATGGTGGATGCATACACCGTTGATGGACCAGCAGAGTTTGCCGAGACGGCGACTGATCTCGATATGAATCAAAACCAGCTTTCTGGAGATCAGTTCACAGACTTGTGGGACCTGTGGGAGCTACGAACAGAAATGTTCGGCCCGTGTTCGCTTGTCGTCGTTCAAGAGTGGTTTGCAAGCGATGAGTTTGGTGCGCTGCGACCGTTTGTGTTCGCACAGGTTGAACACGATGATCCAAGTTCGGGTGCTGTGTTGTTTGTTGACGCACAGCTTATCGATATCTCAATCGTCCGCGGGGGGCATGTTGACGCCATCGCTGACCCGGATACTGAACTCACGTTTGGCCGTGTCGTCACAGAGCTTGATATCTCTTCAACGGATGACTACATCGATGAGTCAGGTAAAGCGTGGATCCCGCGGTCGTTGATGACTGTGTTTCAACTCCCCGAGGACAGTGAGTCCGAGACTCCTGATACAGATGCTTCAGTTGGTGAACGTACTGATCCGTCTCGTGTCACTGGGGGCGTCCTTGGAAACTAACGGCCGAGAACGGTTCCGCTAATGACCGCCGTCCACTGTGGCGTCACCCACTGCCCACACTGCAGCCGTGAACTATCGCCGGCGGTTGTCGACGACGGTCGTCCACTGCAGGTACTCGAGCAAGTGTGCGACTCGTGTGAGTATGCGACTGTAATCGGTGTCGTTTGGTATCCGGCAGATGCGTTCTATGAGGTTGTTGGCCGGCTCACAGACGCACGCACGTGTACGTCATGTCGTAGTGGCGGGTCGTTCTGTGCCATCGACAGTCGAACAACGGTTGCGACGGTACGGTGCTGGAACTGTCTCCGAAGCCATCACAAGCGTGCGTTCAGGCGGGCAGCTGATGTACATCCAGACTGCACACTACCACCCGAGCAAGCGTGCGGGTTGGACACAGACTGACAGCACGACTCTGCTTTGAGTCAGCCTGTCGGGTGCTCACTCGTTGCCGTTGTTGATGGCGCTGATGTTGATGACAGCACCGTCTTCTTTTGATATCAGGTAGCCAATGATTCCGCCCACGACTGAGTGGAGCAGAATTGGCGTCTGGTACCGAGCCAGCCAGATCTCAGAGAGCACTGAGATGATGTACACCATCAACAGTACGATTGCGATGATGCGTCTGATACTGCCCTCGTCGAGCTCGTTCACCTTTGTCGAAAGTCCCCATCCGACGATTCCCCCCAGTAAGAAACTGATTAGTGACACCATCAGGTAGCCAAACAGCTGCGCTAGTGGTGGGGTAATGCTTGGACTGATACTCGAGATAAGTGTAAGGACGCTCACGGCGCGAAGTACTACACCGACTATGTGTTTGGTAACCAGGACTATCGGTACTGCGTAGTAATACAGCGGGATTAGCTATTCTGTGTCTGCAATTCGTCGTGTATGGCTACGAGTACTGTGATAATACACGACAAATAGAAGAACATCGCTTGTGCTGGCACGAGAGAACCAACTGCGACAGCAAGTGCTGGGATGACGACAATTCCAGCAATACCAAGGTATCGTGGCGTTAGTTCCATTGCGTGTACTATCCTATCAGTAGTCTTCACGCACCCGACCTTGCAAGCAATTGCACTGCCGTTGCTGGAATTACGTGTCTGAAAACAGTAGTGTGCTCGCTGTGTCTCCTCTTGTGACCGCTGTGTGTCAGTAGTCGCCGTTAGCTTTCACACGCCTTGCATTCAAGGATGTCTCGACTGAACTTCTGGGCTGCGTTCACACTGTGCTGGTAGTAGAGGCTCTTGACACCCTTCTCCCAGGCGTTGATGTAGAGTTGGTTGATTTCTTTGACACTCACTTCGTCGGGGTCGATAGAGATGTTCAGACTTTGCGCCTGGTCGATGTGGTCCTGTCGCTGGGCTGCCTGGTTGATGATCGCCATCTGCGGGATCTCAGCGAACGTCTTGAACACATCTTTCTCGTGGTCTGACAGACAGTCGAGGTGTTGGACGCTACCATCTTTCGCAGCGATGCTGTCCCAGACTTCGCGTTCGTCTTTGCCCCGTTCTTGGAGGATTGACTCGAGGAAGCGATTTTTCTGTGTCGACTTGAGCTTCGCCCCATCGCGGACAAAGTAGTTCGACTTTAGTGGCTCGATACTGGGGCTGACCTGTCCGAGGATGACACTGCTGGATTTGGTTGGCGCCACGCTCATTGTTGTCGTATTCCGGCGTCCGTATCCCTCGAGCATCTCTGGTTCGCCAAACTCTGCAGCCATCCGTTCGCTTTCTGCGTAGCTTTTCTCTTTGATGGTCTCAAAGATGGCATTGTTTTTCTCCATTGCTGCCATGCTATCGAACGGGATCAGATTGCTCTGGAGATAGCTGTGCCAGCCGAGAACGCCGATACCGATCGCGCGGTGTCGCTTTGCAAACCGAACGGCTCGCTCCATGAACTGCGTTCCGTCTGCTTTCTGGATGAACTCCTCCATGACTGCATCGAGAAACCGAGTCAGTGTTTCGACAGCATCAGTGTCTTTCCACTCGTCATAGTGGAGTGCGTTCATACTCGAGAGACAGCACACAAAGCTCTCGTCGGGCGTCGCTGGCAGCGCGATCTCTGTACACAGATTTGAGGCGTTGATGTCGTAACCCTTGTCTTTGTAGACTTGTGGCTTGCCCTCGTTCATGTTGTCCCGGAAGATGATGTACGGGACACCGATATTGATCCGCGTCTCGATGATCTCAGCCCACGTCTCGCGTTTGTCTGGGTCACCGTCGACCATCTCCTGGAACCAGTCATCACCGATGATGACTCCGTAGTAGATGTCTTGGACGGGGTCGCCTTCGGTCTTGATGTTGAGCCATTCATCGAGGTCGTCATGTTCGACGTCGATATAGCCGGCAAACTGCCCGCGACGAGTTTCCCCCTGGCTGACGACGTTGATTGCTGTATCGAACAACTCAGTGAAGCTGTAACTCCCGTTGCTCTTCCCGTTATTTGTGATCGGAGCGCCACGTGGTCGCAGCTCACCGAAGTAGCCACTGGTGCCTCCACCCAGCTTTGTCATCTCACCCACCTCTGCATGGGTGTAGAGGATGCTCTCCATGTCGTCTTCGAGATAGCTCCCGAAGCAGCTGATGGGCAGCCCCCTCTCAAGGCCGAAGTTTGCCCAGATTGGGCTGGCAAGGCTGTAGTAGCCACGGCTCATGTACTCGTAGAACTTGTCCGCAAAGCCGTCGTCGTCAAGGATTTCTTCGGCGTTCTCAGCGATCTCACGGATGCGCTCTTTCGGATCGACACCCTCGAGGAGATACCCCTCTCTGAGGAACTCCGTGCTGTCGTCGTTCAACCAGTAGAACGGCTCGCTGTGCTCGTCGTCAAGGAGTGGTGCTGTGGCAGCCATCGTTAGAACATGTCGTCTGCAGTAACGCTCTGTGCGTGTTTGTTGTACGTCGTGGACCGCTTGCTGAAGAAGTCGTTATCCTTCGTCATCATGATATCTTCGTCGAACCAGCGCGTCTCTTCGAGTAGCTCGTCGTCGGTCTCGAAGATGGGGTCGACGTCGACGTTCTCGAGGCTTTGATTGAAGCGGTCTTTGAGGAACTCATCAACATGTTCGCGGGGCAGAAAGTCAAGCTCACCCGCACTGAAGATCCAGTCGAGGATGCCCATCTCTGCTTCGTAGGCTTTCTCACAAGCGTCTTGGACATCCTGCTCAAACTGCTCGCCCAGCAGATCTGGGTTCTCTGCACGGATCGTCTCGACAAGCTCTTGACCGAACAGGCCGTGGATCTGTTCTTCCTTACTCGTTGCTTCCACGGCGTTCGAGATACCTTTGAACTTCTTTTCGTACTTGTCGAAGCTCGTCATGATCAGGAACTGGCTGAACAACGAGACGTGCTCGACAAACGTGCTGAACAACAGGATGCTGCGTGCGTATTCAGCTCGGTCTGCGCTTGCTGCTCCATCGAGACAGTCCTCGAGGTACTCCATGCGCCCTTTGATTGCGGGCACCTCAGTGACCTCCTCGAAGTCATCTTCGATACCGAGGATATCGAGCAGATGACTGTACGCATCCATGTGTCTGACTTCACTCTCAGCGAAGGTCATGCCGACACTGCCGACTTCTGCTTTCGGCATCTGCTCGAAGATGTCTGACCAGAACGTCTTGACCTTCACCTCGATCTGTGCGATTGCAAGCATCGTTTTCCGGATGATGCTCCGCTCTGTTTCGGTTGTATCGACGCGGAAGTCTTGGACATCACCGGAGAAGTTAAACTCTGTATGCACCCAGTAGCTGTTCCGTATCGCATCCGTATAGTCACGGAACTCACCATACTCGTACGGCTTTAGGTGTGCTCGCTCGGTGAAGATGTCCGCTTCTTCGTGTTCGTCTGTAGCTGTAGGATTTCGTGTTGCCATAGATGTCTACCTAAGTCGCGGGATATCTGCGTATGCGACAAACGTAATTAATAGTTTCGGACCCCACCACAACCAGGGTGTCGGATCTGTAGTCAACGCGCTATCGTAGGGGGTACAGACGTACTGTTCTGACACGACATGTCAGTCGTGGTGACTACACCATCACCGCTGTGTCACCGATACTGTGTGTCTACTATCACAAGAATTAAGTGTGTGGCGTGTGTACGCGTACGTGAGCACATGCTAGAAGACCAACTCATCGAGACCATCGAAAATCAAGCATCGATGCGTGATCTCGAGCTCGATGATGTTAGTATCGTGGATGACAACAGCGATGCAACGGTCGTCCGTGTGCTCTATGAGTCAGGGTCATCTGAGACTGACAGCGTTGGCTTCCAGGTCTCACAGCCAGATTCGCCTATGGGAGAACAACAGTTTCGCCGACGGCTTCGCAGCGGACTCGACGAACTCAAGTCATACGTGCATGGGGACACGGATACCGAGACAGCGCCACCTACCGACGAGTCCAGCGCGTCGCCGAGCGATACTGACTCGTCTTCGAAGACAGAGCCCTCGGATGCAGAGACTCCTTCAACAGCGTCATCTCAGACACAGACACAGACAGATGCGAAGCTTGCACAGACACCGGTTAATACAGACCGCGTGACTGTCGCCGTCGAGACACAGCTGCGCCCTGAAGATCGCGAAGCTGTTGTCACAGAAATAGCCGATCTGGTTGATGATACAGCGTCTATCGCGGAACTCGAGCGTGACGTTCGTGATCTACAACAGACAGTGTCAGAACTCGAAGCCCGCATCGAGCAGTACGAATCTGTCTTCGCGCAACTGTCGCCTGCTCCGCCCACAGAATCTGCAGTGTCTGCAACAGAGTCTCCGGCTACTGCAGATGACGCGTCGACACAGTAGGCACTGACACACGCTGTTTGTCGCTATGAACGATGTTGATATCGGCTCCCACTACAGTGGTGGTGACGATACACTCTCACTATCATCGTACAGGGAGTTGCTCAGTCAGCTCACAGAACTGTACATCGGTACCGATGGAGACCCAGATGAGGCGGTGAAGGCACTCGAGTTACAGCTCGATGTGACCAAATCACGACACAATGCAGACGCACACGGGCGCGATACTGCGTTTCAATACGAGTGTGTCGATGAGTCTACCGCACGCGCACCGGGTCCGGTTGATGAAGGCGTTGAGTGGTCTGCCAACGGGCGTCGATAATGAGCCTCCAATATCACTCCCAGTCTACACCGAGCGAGCGCGAGTCACCAAAAACTTGGTACGGTCGGCTGTCACAGGCACTCCAAGATGGACACTCACAACAGCGTGCTGTAGTTCGGAACTTCGTCGACGAGCACGTGCGCCAGCAGTTTACCGATGGCAGCGAATCCGTTAGCGTACAAGAGGAGCTGTTGTATGAGACCGACGCAACGCAGATGTTTGACGACTTTGTTGCCGGGATCGCAGACACTGACGTGTACGTTCCAGCGAGTGTGTATGGTGCAGAACAACTCGTTGTTGAAGCAACGGCACAGTTTCACGATACAGCACAGCTTGCTGAGACACACCAGCACCCAACGACAGTGACGCCATCGTTTGAGTCAACAGTCTGGGTATCGTGTGAACTGGGCGTTCGGGCTCGAGTTGGCAACTACACAGACACAGATGTGTCCTGTCGTGTGTACGTCCCTGACGCTGAGAACTAACACACAGCTGTTCGTCACTAGCAGTACTACACACTCCCACAAGAATTAATTACGCTCGTTGCATACAGCAGTGTATGCGACTGCCAATGGAAGGTCCGCGTCGTCGTATTGCCGTTGATGTTGACGGGACGGTCACGGCTGACCATCCTGAGTGGTGGAATGGTGACTTTGGTGAGCCACACACTGAGGCTATCGAGTGGGTCAACCAACAGTACATCAATGGCCACACAATCATGCTGTATACGGCCCGCCCTGAGAAAGTCCGGCATGAAACGGCTGCATGGCTGCGTGACAACGGGGTGCGATATCACGCACTCGTCATGGAGAAGCTTTCGGCTGCGATGTATGTGGACAATCGCGCTGTTCCGGCGAAGCTAATCCAACAGCCGTCTGCGCCGGACGTCGGTGCCGTAAACGACACTGTCAATGAGTGGTTTGATGACTGAGTATACCACGTTTGACCAAAAACCATCCCGTAGTGAGGCACCAGCAGCGTGTCAGTGGGACGACTGTGACACACAGCCACAGCAAGCAGTACGCTTTGTCGACCCTGACGAGTACGTCTGTTACTGTAGCGAACACACAGACGAAGTCTTCCGCGAACTACCGCGTGCCAAGTACCGGGGGTACATCAGATGAGCTCGCTCACAAACCCGATGCGGTTCAGTCTCAAGGATCGCACCGTTGATGTCGAGAACTATCTCCGGCACCCAGACTCCGATAATAAATACGTCACAGACATAGAGATCCGGCCATCTGCGGGTAATATCTACATCCACTGGGAGCCGGTCACAGATGACACACCACGTGACGGGGGTGGCCAATGAGTGACACCTTGTTTCATATATACATGATATCTGCTGGTGCACTCATCGCGATCGTGATGCTGCAGGAGGTATCGACATCAATCAGCGCTGCGTTTGGAGCACTGGTTGCGCTGTTTACAGTAGTCGTGGCGGAGATGTTTGCATGACGACAGCTGATGACATCTGCGAAGAACTTGGGTTCTCTGTCAGTGAGGCACGTACCGCAGCCACACGTGTCGAGCGTCGCAAAGCGCGTGTCGACGATTGGAATAGGGTACAGATATCGTTTACCCTACCTGATGGGCGCAGTGTATATCGCTTCCAGCGTGTCGTTGACACAACCTCTGCTATCGAGTTCATGATCGTTGGGCTGGGTGATGAACAAATACAGGTCCAAGAAGTTGGACGACCACAACAGCCGTCACGGTCAGACCTGGACGATGACAACGGTGATACTGACACAGACGACACGCTGTACACCGAAGCCGACTATCAACAGTCTGTTTCGTTCGGTCCTGTTGTCTGGCTGACAATTGGCCAGTTCATGCGTCACGCAGAGCCACAGTACACCACTGACGGTGCGCCGGTGTTTGCCTACTGAGTAATGTTGTCGCGAACTATCCTTGCGGTTGCTGTCTTCATCCTTGGCGTGTACACAGTTGCAGCCCAGATGGCAACTGTTGACCCATTACTGTGGGGCATCCGTTGTAGTCTGTGTGTGCTTGGCGGATATCTGCTTGCAACCCTTGGGGTTGCATGAGGAGATACGTAGTGTCTGTCACACGTGAACGCACATCGTGTGGCTGTGAACATACCGCCGTCGTTGATTCCAACAAGAATTAAGTATGCCACTCACGTATGCCAGGTATGGTACAACCCACACTCAAGTGGGCCGGTGGGAAACGGCAGTTGCTCGATTCACTTCACGAGCTACTGCCAGACACCTATGGGCGATACTGGGAGCCGTTCGTTGGTGGCGGGGCGCTTGCCTTTGATCTTGAGCCAGATGCAGGTGTGATAAACGACATCAACACTCGGTTGATGAACTACTATCGCGTTGTCAAACACGAGCCGGAACAGCTCATCGAGATACTGGAGGAGTTCCCCGATCCTGAGTCTGATCCGGACGATACACTACAGTTTGCAAATAGCTCACACTTTGGATACGACATCAACAACTACTACTACCAAGCACGGGCCCGCTTCAACAAGCGCCCGTACGGCTACGAGTTTGACGACGTTGAAGAGGCAGCACTACTGCAGTATCTGAACCGAACCTGCTTCAACGGCCTCTACCGTGAGAACCAGTCCGGTGGCTTCAACACACCAATCGGTGACTACGAGGATCCTGACTGGGTTCAAGCAGAGCGTATCCGAGACCTATCGGACGTCCTTGCGACCGTTGAACTCTACTCGAATCACTACCAGGCAGTCTTGTCTGGCGTTCAGCCTGGCGATCTTGTCTACATCGACCCACCGTATACACCACTCAGTGAGACGGCTGACTTCACTGAGTACAGTGCTGACGGGTTTGACAGTGATGACCAACTCACGCTCCGTGAGACACTCACACAGTTGGTTGACATCGGCGTCCATGTCGTTGCCTCAAACAGCGGTGTCATGAAATCACAGTACCGAGATGCTGGCTTCGATGTCTACACCGTTGATGCGACTCGATCAATCAATGCTGATGCCGATGGTCGTGGGGCTGTTGACGAGATCATCGCTGTGGGTCGTCCCTAATCGCTACGACTACAGTTGCAGCCGTGGTTGCCGTTCTAGTTCTGGTTCGGTGTCCAAATAATTAAGTACGCCACTCGCATACACGTCGGTGATGGACTTGACAAACTCGGTTGGTGCAGCACAACAACCGGTGTTCGTCACGAACGTAGAGTACACTGTCGAAGAAGTGGGCCACCATGTTCCGACAGCCATCTTGCAGTTGCGGTCACGAACGGCAGACGGCTCGCTTGTCACGACCGAGGTCGAGGGGTTTCGCCCCTACTTTGCGTTATCACAAGACGACTTTGTTGGTGATGCACTCGAGGTCTGTAATGATCGTCGCGTTATCGGTGCTGAAGTAGACTGTTCGCCATCAGTGTGGGCTGACACGATTGGTGTTGACGCAGACGACGTCGCAGCTCGTGACATCGAGCAGTATCTGTCTGACGAACTTGACGCCGACATCTATCACGACCCAGACCCGTACACGACAATCCATGACGAACCGGTTGCTCGTGTGTTCACGCGTGAGCCAGGCGACGTTGGCGGAAAGACAGGTATCCGTGCAGACCTCGATGTCCCAACGTTTGAGGCAGACGTGCCCTTTGTCGACCGGTTTCTGATCTCGACTGAGATCTATCAGGGCGCCCGTGTCGACCCAAGTGTTGACCGCATCCGCTATGAAAACTGGCCGGGTGAAAGCGACGGTCGCGAGTGTGTCCAGGAGATAGTGCCGACTGATGATCCACCAGATGTTGCTGCACGGATGGTGGTGTACGATATCGAGGTGGCCACGGAAGATGAGGGCTTCCCGAACCCAGAGCGCGCTATCCACCCTATCACCTCGATCTCCGCGTATGACTCATACACCGACGTGTATCGACTGTGGGGACTCACGAGTGACAGCTGGGAGCGCGATACTGACACACTTGAAGCTGACATCCGCGCTACACTACGTGAGCGTCCAGACTTCCCAGACGACACAGACAGCGGGCCAGATCTTGTTGACGTCACCCTGTTCGATGATGAAACACAGTTGCTTGAGTCGTTTCACAGCTGGGTGCTTGAGTGTGATCCAGACATCTTCACCGGCTACAATGCTGACGGCTTCGATACCCCGTATCTGATCCAACGCTCGTACAATGTGCAGGCACTCTCAATCAAACGCTACAC
>Ga0209946_1000324_pt1 | contig 19680 bp, 21 predicted proteins | sample SalPon2_A_H2O_MG_FD_185704 | JGI IMG/M metagenome (GOLD analysis project Ga0209946, IMG submission 185704) | Salt pond water microbial communities from South San Francisco under conditions of wetland restoration - Salt Pond MetaG R2_A_H2O_MG... | ecosystem: Environmental > Aquatic > Non-marine... | reverse complement strand
AGACGTATACGATTCCAGGAGACGTGACGCTCGCGCCTGGTGACAGCCTCACGTTGCGTACTGGTAGTGGGACGGATACGACTGAGACGCTCTACTGGAACGCGTCGGGCCCCGTCTGGAACAACGATGGTGATACGGTCACCGTGACAACGAGTGATGATGAGTTCGTCGTGGAGGAGTCGTACTCATGAGTGGGCTTGAGGGGCTCGCCGATGGGACGTACACCGTTGTCGTCGACGCTATCGAAGACGGCCAGGGGCGGCTCTTCATCGAGCAGGATGGGGAAGATGTCGGTGACGCAGTTGTGCCTGCCAGCCAGCTGCCCGAGGATGGTCGTCACGCTGATGCCATTCTTGAAGTGACGATCGCTGGTGGGGAGTTAGTTGAGCTACGCTATCGTCCAGATGAGACGACAGAACGAGCGAGTGCTGCCCAGCGGCGCTTTGATGCTCTCGCCGACAGAGCGGCATCAGCAGACGCAGACGAGTCCCATCCTGAGTGATGGATGTAGTCGGGTGTGCTACTTTTGTTCAGTGGACCGCTCTTCCCCCGTTGGTTCATCATTAGTCGCCTTCTCTGGGATGAGCAGCTCTGGCTGCCGCTCGTAGGCTGGGGTTGCGAGAAACTTCGCAATCTGCTCGTGGTCTTGTTCGTCTAATGGTTGGCGCATCGTTATTTGTGTTTTTCTACTATATCATAGTTATAGTACTCCTAATGTGGTGGAAAATGCGTCCTAACCCTACGCATGCATTCTATAGCACGTGTCTCACGCTAGGGAACTTCGTCACAGGCATCGCTAAATGGGGTGTTAGGGTCTCTGGCGACGTTTCAACTTACGAACTGGATCGTGCCAGCGTGAGATGGGATTCACAGGCTGGACAGACGGTCTTACCATCGGCTGTTCCATCATCGATGACCGTGTAGTCGGTACCGCGCCATGAGCACTCACGGCATGCATACCGTGGCGTCTCTCGCTCTGTCATAGTGACAACTGCGTTGTGAGGTCACAAACTCCTCTGTGATGGCGCGTTATCCGTTGACAACGGTGTTCTTATATTGATGCTTTGTCGACAGAGTGGTATGACGTGCGACCATCTCCATCGCATAGATGAGCTTCTTGATGAGGCGCTAGCAGACGCAGCCGATCCAGACGTCCGATACACACTCCGGACTGCGCAACAGCATCTCGTTGCGAGTCGCCAGGACACGTCTGACAGTTGAGCGTGATAGCCGGTGACTCAGAGTGTGTACCCCGCTTCCGAGCCAGTCGCGCCCTTATCATACACCGGGCTCCCAAGATTTCCCCATCTCTGGACTATACGAACGGGCAGGCACAGCTCAGCGAGGGATACTCACTTTTGTCCCGGTCCCATCGATTTTTATAGCTTCTGTAGCCTACCCGTAAGTGGAATCGCTGGGCTCGTCACACGCTCCAGGTGATTCCCCCCCTCCCCTATGCCAGATGTGTCTAATAGTGGCCAGTGCCCGTTCTGTGAAACCGATCTGACCGGTGGGGTCATCCTCATCGCCTATGAGGTGGATGGTGAGCGGCGCGTGTTCATCGAGTGTCCCGACTGCCAGCAACCTGTCGCACCGCGATGTGCGTCGTGAGTTGTCCATCCTGCGTGGGTCGTGTTCCCAAACATTTATGTCGGTGCAAAAGGACAATTAATTGAAGCAAGGGGTGCCAGTCATGACAACGAGCCCTCCCTTGCTTCACTGCCGCCTGTTGGGGGCACATGGGGGGGATCCCTCATACGGTCGTAGTGCTGTCTACCATCCTATTGCGACCGTTTTGTTACTCAGCAGATGGGGTCGTCGCTAGAGTCGGTCGTGCTAGTTGAGGAGCCCTGGCGACAGCTACCTCTCGGTCGTAGAAGTTCCACCGGTGACCAACCGATTTCACGTATAGCACATCGTTCCCGTCGTTGTTCTTTTCCCACTCAATCAGTGCACGGTAGTCGCCTATGCGGAGGACATAGTCGTTTCGGCCCTTCAGCGTTTCAACAAAGCGATTAGCGAGACGATAGTGAGCGTAATGCGACCGGCGTGATATACGACCCCGGGATCGCCGCCAGCAATAGGAACGGACAGGCACAACTCTGCGAGGTGTACTCATCTTCATCCCGGTTCGCTCATTTTTACCGGTCTATCCTGCGTGAGTCGTCGATCGCTTGCCAATCTCGTCGCGTACCCTACCTGATCTCGGAGGTCATGGGCTCTGCGCCGGTGTTGAGTCGTTGATTCTGATCCCATGTGCAGTAACTGCTGTAGCGACGGTAGCCGGGACTGACCACACAGTATCAATGGGTACCTCTGTCCCGTCGATAACGAGACAGACGAGCTTCCCTCGCCCACGACGCGCTGCAATAGTGAACTCAAAATGACGTGCTCGTCTATCGGCTGTCGTCACGCGAATCGTCGAGAGACCATTGGCACTCTCCCACGTTTTCGTGCCGACAACACTGAGATCGCCTGCTGGCGTAACAACTGATGAACTGCAGGCTGGACAGGCCCCCCTGTGTGGTGTCGTTCCAAGGTATCCATAGTCATTGTCACACGCAAAGCAGTGTTCCATGGTTCGCTATCAGTGACGGTCTAAGACACTCTCTGCAATGTGAGACCGACCGGAACACGCTGGACAGGCGACTACGTCATTGCCGTCTATGCCAAACACGGTCACAAATCGCTGTGACACATGCTCCCCGCAGTGTGTACACTCCGGCATCAAATCACCCGAGCGAACCTTCCATCTCCAACTCGACGAGCCGGTTGAGCTCAACGGCATACTCGATTGGGAGCTCTTCGGTAAGCGGTTCAATGAACCCGGAGACGATCATCTGTTTGGCATCATCATCATCTAACCCGCGATTTTGGAGATAGAAGATGTCCTCGTCGCCAATCTTGCCCACCGTCGCCTCATGGGCAACATCCACTTGTGATTCGTTAATCTCCATGTACGGCATTGTGTCGGATGTTGACTCATTATCAAACATCAACGCATCACACTCAACGGCCGTTGAGGAGTTCTCGGCACCATCTGCAATATGAACCAGTCCACGATAATTAGTCCGGCCGCCATCCTTCGAAATTGACTTCGATTCAACCGTTGACTTCGTCTCTGGAGCGTTATGATAGACCTTTGCACCCGTATCGATGTTCTGTCCCTCACCCGCGAACGCGATTGTGATATGATTATCTGAGGCACCACGACCCTTCAGGATCGTCGACGGGTACAGCATCGTTGCTCGTGAACCCATCGAGCCCGAAATCCACTCCATACGGCCGTTCTTCTCGGCGATTGCGCGCTTCGTGTTCAGGTTGTAGGTACTCTTCGACCAGTTCTGGACTGTCGAGTACTGGACGTGAGCGTCCTCTTTGACGAAGACTTCGACGCCGCCCGAGTGGAGGTTGAACGCGGAGTACTTGGGTGCTGAACAGCCCTCGATGTAGTGGACTTCGGAGCCGGCTTCAGCAATGATGAGGGTGTGTTCGAACTGGCCCATGCCCTCGGAGTTCATGCGGAAGTACGCCTGGATGGGCATTTCCACAGTGGTGTCCTCGGGGACGTAGACGAAGGAGCCGCCGGACCAGATGGCGCCGTGGAGCGCGGCGAACTTGTTGTCGCTCGGCGGGACGGCCTTAGTCATGAAGTACTCTTTGACGAGGTCTTCATGGTCTTGGACGGCTTTGTCCATGTCACAGAAGACGACGCCTTTTTTCTCCCAGCGTTCCTGCATGTTCTGGTAGACGATCTCGGACTCGTACTGGGCACCGACGCCGGAGAGAGCGTTCTTTTCTGCTTCCGGAATACCGAGCTTGTCGAAGGTATCCTTGATGTCGTCTGGCAGGTCTGTCCAGTCGTCGACGCCACCACGGGTCTCGATATCCGGTCGGATATACGGGACGATTGCGCTGACATCAACCTCCGAGAGATCAGGGCCCTCCGGCCAATCGGTGGGCATTGGCATCTCTTGAAACTGTTTGAGCGCACGTAACCGACGTTCCAGCATCCACTCGGGTTCGTCTTTATCCTCCGAGATGACGCGGACAGTCTCCTCTGTAAGACCCTTGTCAGTCTGGAAGGCAGAGTTTTCCTCTTTTTTGAACTCAAAGCGTGCTTCGGTGTTCGTCTCCTTGAGATTGTCTTGTTTTGAACTCATCAATATATTATTCCAGGACTACAAATATAAGTCTGGTGTATGAGAGCACCCTTTTGTAACGTATTGTGGTTTCTTTAACGGACCAATATAATCTCTAACGGTTTAATTTAGCACTTATATATTGGGATTTAACTGGCAGTAAACAACTCACTTTTTATAATAGAGTTAACACTATTGCGGTCCCGTCACATCTATACGTGGAATCCCAAGGAGTGTCATCCCCTCTGCGTGATTCTCTCTCTATGGCCGGAGTCCTTCCTGACCATGGTCGGTGCCGTTCTGTGACCGCAATCTAACCGATTGATTCTTAGTACTCATAAAGATAAAATTATTAAAGCAAGAAAAATAATACTACTCAGAACTAAATGCCATTTAGATTTGACACTACTTACAAAAATTTAGACTCGGATCTCTATTCGAGAGTAACACCCAAAACTATCGCTAATCCCGAAGTTTTGCTTCTCAATGATAGCCTCTGTGCTGATCTTGGGTTGGATACAGAGGAACTCAATGCTAATATTCTAGCAGGCCAGGAGTACTTGGACGAACCAATCGCTCAAGCATACGCGGGCCACCAGTATGGAAGTTTCACCCGTCTAGGCGATGGGAGAGCGATGGTACTCGGCGAACATGTACACGATAGTAACAGATATGACATCCAGTTAAAAGGATCTGGTCGAACGCCGTACTCCAGAAGAGGCGATGGCAACGCAGCTGTTAGCTCGATGCTCAGAGAGTATCTGTATTCATACGCGATGCAGAATCTCAATATCAAATCATCGAGAAGCCTAGCAGTCGTCGAAACTGACGAAGCCGTCAAACGACGACAGACAGAACCCGGAGCCATCCTTGTACGCGTGATGAACAGCCACATCCGATACGGAACCTTCCAGTATGTTGCAGGTCACGTGTCCGACGAACTACAGCGATTCACTGACTATGTTATTAACAGGCACTACCCGCAACTACATACGAAGGATCGTCCATATCTAGAGTTCTTCGATGCAGTCATGCAGTCATCGATTGAGATGGTAGTGGACTGGTTGCGTGTTGGATTCATCCATGGTGTGATGAATACGGACAATATGATTATCGATGGAGAAACATTTGATTACGGGCCCTGTGCCTTCATGAACTACTATGATGAAGGGACAGTCTTCAGCTCAATCGATAAGCATGGGAGATATGCATTCGGAAACCAGCGACCCATCCTGCGATGGAATCTTGAACGATTCGCGGAGACACTCCAACCGTTGTGTACACAATCAGCGCTCACGTATGATGAACTCGAAGTCAAACTAGAGGAATTTGGGGATCGATTTGATGCGCAATACTATACGATGATGCAGAAAAAGCTGGGAATCAACTCGGATAGCGAGGCAGAACTCGTTGATGAATTCTTGGAGTGGCTTCGCAAATCGAACGCAGATTATACCAATACGTTCCTCGAATTGGAGACGCCCGGTACGTTTGATGACCCAGTGTTTGCAACTGCAGAATTCGAACAACTTCGGAATAAATTGGCTTCTGTCGGGCTAGATGAGGAATTGATGCGGGAAGCCAATCCACGGTACATCCCGCGCAACTACCTGATTGAAGAGGCACTAGATGAGTATCTCAAAGCGGGGGATCTATCCAAATTCAAGGCGGTGTTGACCGTGTTGGAGAACCCTTACACATCAATGGATATGGGTTCACAATTCCAGCAACCACCGCCACGAGAGTTCGATGCAGAATATACGACGTACTGTAATACTTGAGCGTGTATTATCAAACTGGACGTAGTAACCATCGTAGTTATCAGCGTATAGATCTTTGAGTGGACCAATTCCTAGGCCTGATTCGGCCGTTCAGATACCTCCAGTATCTGTACGCTGTAGCGACGCTAGCGGCTCAGCTACTGTTATCTCGTATTCTCGTTGAGGAGGTTGTAACGTCATCGCTGTGTGGTCAGTTGACATCCTCCCCGCGCTGAAGCGCGAGGCGTTCTCCTTGTACTTCGGTAAAGATTCGCTCCGATCAGGACCCGTTGGGCTGCCTGTCCTCCTGAGGGGCAGGGAAATCAGAGGCGGAGAGCAGCGCATTCACCAGATCGGAATCCAGCGTACCTAGCACTGCCGCGGCCGGTCCGTTGACGAGAACCGCAGCTGCCTGCTCATTAGCGTTTTCTACAGTGAGCGCTTCAATATCTGCTACGTACGTTCGCAAGTCGTCAATTGCGGCCGAAACAATCTCATTCTGGGTGTCCCGGAACTCCGCCTGTGCGTCTTCCTGCGAAAGATTTTCTTCTTGAACACGTGTTCCAATTTCTTCTTGAGCCTCCTGAAGCTCCTCTTGAACGTCAAGTGCGATCGTTGCGCTCGCCTCGCTGTCATCATCAGCTCCGCTCCCTTCATCATCCGTCTGTTCAGTTGTGCTGCCACCCGGTTCAGCGATGTCACCACATCCGGCGAGTCCGAGCGTTGATCCGGTTACGGCCGCCGCCAGCACAGTTCGTCGTGGTGTATACATCATCTTCACTCACCACTTGTCTCACTTGTCGGTTTCGTCAGGCCTGTTGCTGCTGATATCGGAGATAGGTTCAAAAACAGTACGTTATTCCTTACGGAGGATCGAGGAGAACGCCTTGCGCTTCAGCGCGGGGAAGATGTCAACGCCGGCTGCGCTGCGAGCAACCTGTTGCGCCACGGTAACCGTCGCGAGTCACTCATCCTATGTGAGTCGTGTCCCCCCCAACGCTTATATCGGGAGAAAAGGATATTCGAATGAAGCAATGGAACATCGATCATGATAGGAGGGCTCCCTTGCTTCAGAGCCACTACTGGTGGCACACAGCCATGTACCACCTGCGGCCGCAGTGCCCTCTGGCAGTCGCGTTGCGGCCGTTTTGACAGTCAGTAACAGAGAGTTCTTGCTAAAATCGGCTGGGCTGTAAGTGCATCATTACTCGCCGGTACCGCCGTTCACGAGTGCGATCGAGGCGATGTCCGATGTTCTGCGATTAGACAGCGAGATAGAGATGATTCGAGAAATTGCGTCGATGAACAACGTGGCATAGACACATCACTCTTGCAAGTGAAGTTGCCGATGTGTGGCGGTTATCAAGGAGATTGTCCCACCTCACGCGAAACGACATACGGACGGTTCAGTAATGTGAGCCAAAAGGATACGGGCGTACCTGCGGTAATGACCCCGGTGATTAACCAATAGCGAGGTACAGAAGTCCTACTTCGTTGGTTAATACCTCAGACCAGTAATCACAGAACCTTGCTCAGTGTTTCCAATCAATATCTGTAATCTCTCGCCGGAGCCGCGAAGTACTAGCTATCGTGTGAGTGGTCAGGTACACTTCCGACACCGCTCACGAGGGGTAGGAGAGACACGCTACACCGGAGTACGAGTAGAACGCGCTCCATGAACACAGACGGTCGGACGTCAACCAACATGGCCGTTACTGACAGATCGCGTGGGTACTCGGGTATTTCGCGCAGTGACACACTTGAAAGCCATCTCGTCTGACTACGAGTAGCTGATCTCGCTATTCGCGTTCTGCAGCCGGTACCAGATCGTGATGACGAAACCGCACCGGAAGTGTGGTGTCTGTATCAAGCCGACTGTGCTCCAGCGAGAATGTCCGGATGGACAAGTCCTACGACGAGCAGTTGTACGATATCCTGAGTGCTCGCACGAAGTGGGGGCTCAACGAGGATATCATCACCGACGGCCAGCTCTATCGGATCGCAGATGCGGCTGCGGGCGATGCTCACCTTGCAATCGGCATCCTCCGAACGGCTGCCGGCAAGGCCGATCACGAGAACTACGAGCGGATCACCGACGACATTCTTCTGAACGCCGCCGAGGATGCTCGCGCTCAGATCAAGCAGAAGAGTCTCGACTCACTTACGCCGCATCAGCGGGTCGTCTATGACATCATCCGCGATCATGGTCCAATCGGACCAAGCGAGATCCACGACCGCTATACTGAGGAAGTCGAGGATTCTTGGACGAAACGGACTGTTCGAACATATCTCTCAAAATGGAGCAGTAGAACCCCCTCGAGGCAGAGGGCACAAGCCGTGATCGAGAAGACTCTCTCATCGATTCGATAGCTGTATCGCCGATGCAGTAACGGTAGTGCTGTCGCGTACACCCTCACACGGTGGAGATCAGTCCATTCGTTTTAGGAGGGAGCGTAAAACCTCTGCCGGAACGTATTTGATGGTCGCTTTCGGCCACCCAGTATGGACCTCCAAATCGACCACGTAACCGTCGCAGGGCGGGATCTGGACCGTCTCACCGACACATTCAGCGATGCTGGCCTTCCTGTGGAGTACGGTGGCCGCCACTCGAACGGCGTCACACACATGGCGATTGTCGGGTTTCGGGACGGAAGCTACATTGAACTCATCTCGACGCTGGAGTCGGATGCTGCGTCACCGTGGTGGGACGTTCCCATTCATGAGGACGGGGGCCCGTGCGCCTGGGCAGTCGACGTTGATGACATCGATGCCGTGAGCGCCGACCTCCGCGACCGCAGGGTCCGCGTCAACGGTCCCTCCGGGTACGAGCGGACGCGAGAAGATGGGATGCTTGTCGAGTGGGACCTGACGTACCTCGGTGAAGGCGATCCAGGCTCGACACTTCCGTTCCTCATCAGCGACCGGACTCCTCGGGAGCGCCGGGTCCAGCCGACCGGTAATCTGGCGTCATCATCAGTCACCGGGGTTGACACAGTCGTACTCGGAGTTGACGATCTCGACGCCGGAATTGAAGAGTTCGAGACAGCCTTCGACGCGGACGCTCCGACGATCTCCGACAGCGATACCTTCGATGTTGAGACCGCATCGTTTCCCAACCTCCCGGTCATGCTTGCGGAGCCGCGCGGCGACGGCCAATTCACCGACAGACTCTCATCCTTCGGTCCACGTCCCGTCGCGTATCTCCTCGGTGACGAAGGACGGGACGAGGATGACGATCGAGTCCTAGAGGTCGGCGACCGTACCGCAGGTTCGCTTGGCAATCGGCGGATTAAGTGGCTCTCTGTAAGCCATCCTACCGGTTATCCATATATCGGGATCGTCGACGCGGAACCCTAACAGGACGAAAAGAACAGATGATGGGTAGCGACCACGACGAGAGACCGGCGGAGATCGTGGTCCGCGTCCGAATCGCTACCCGCCGAGGAACTCCCGACGAACCTCCTCGTCACCGAGGAGGGTGTCGCCGTCGTCCTCGTAGCGGTTCTGACCGTTGGCGAGGACGTAGCCGCGGTCACAGCGTCGCAATGCCTCCTTCGCGTTCTGTTCGACCATGAGGATCGTGGTGCCATCCTCGTTGATCTCGTCAACCCGGTCGAACATATCGTCGACGAGGTCGGGTGCAAGTCCCGCACTGGGTTCGTCTAAGAGCAACACATCGGGGTCGAGCATCAACGCACATCCCATTGCCAGCATCTGCTGTTGACCCCCTGAGAGGGAGCCAGCGTCCTCGTCCGTTCGAGCAGCTAGCGCCGGAAAACGATCGTAGACAGCGTTCTTCCGGTCTTCAGGCACCTCGTTGAGCACGTACGCGCCGAGCCGCAGGTTCTCCTCGACGGTCAGTGTCAGGAAGACGTTGTTCGCCTGTGGAACGTAGCCGATTCGCTCACGGACGACCTCTTCGGGGGATAGCCCGGAGATATCCGTCCCCTGGTACTTGATCGACCCACCGAGACACGTCGCGATCCCGACTATCGTCTTCATCACCGTTGATTTGCCTGCGCCGTTAGGACCGACAATCGTGACGTACTCACCGTCGTCGACATGGATATCGACGCTGGAGAGGACCTGGAGGTCGCCGTATCCAGCGTCGAGGTCGATGACCTCTAATAAGCTCATTCAGCATCACCGCCGAGGTACGCCTCGATCACACGCTCGTCTTTGAGGACCGTCTCCGGATTGCCTTCGACTAGCAGCTGTCCCTGCTGAAGAACAATCAGGCGGTCGACGAGCTCGGCTAGCGTTTCGAGCTCGTGTTCGATAGTCACGACAGTCATCCCATCCGCGTTGAGATCCCGGACGTGGTCGGCAATCTCGCGGGTCAACGTCGGGTTGACGCCGGCGAACGGTTCGTCGAGCAGGAGCACATCAGGGTCGAGCATCAGCGTTCGCGCAAGCTCAAGGAGCTTCCGCTGCCCACCGGAGAGGTTGCTACTGTATTCGTTGGCGAGGTGGTCCAACTCGAATGTCTCGATCAGTTCATCCGCCCGTTGCTGAACGGTCTCCTCCCGCTCTCTCATCGAACTGCTACGAAGCAGGGCGGGAAGCGTCCGTTCGCCCGGTTGGTCCGGACCGGCGAGCCGGACGTTGTCGCGAACCGTCATCGTTTCCAGCTCGCGGGTGTTCTGAAAGGTCCGTACTAGTCCGCGGTGCGCCAGCGATTCAGGAGAATTGCCCGTCACGTCGTTCTCATTGAGAGTGACAGTGCCCTGATCGGGAGGAATCACTCCGCTGACGCAATTGAAGAACGTCGATTTTCCCGCGCCGTTGGGACCCATCACGCCGACGAGTTCCCCCTCTTCGATCGATACCGAAAGCTCGTCTATTGCTCGCAGGCCTCCGAATTCTTTGACAAGGCCCTCCGTGGAGAGGAGACTCATTGGTCCACCCCCAGTTCCTGCGGGTCGCCCCAGATCCCGGCGGGGCGGTAGCGGATCACCGCGACGAGTATCAGCCCGACGACAATAAGCCGGATCGAAGCGAACACGTCGCCGGCAACCGGCGTCACGTTGAGTGCGAACCGGGAGATGAGCCGAAGCCCCATGATGATCGCCAGGCCGGCGAGCACTGCCCGGTGGTTCGCCGCGCCACCGAGTAACATCCCGATCCAGACGGTGACTGTTACCTGAATGGTAAAGAAACCGGGTGCGACCGCACCGTTGTACAGTGCGAACATGCCGCCAGCGAGGCCGGCAAGCGCCGCACCGTAGACAAACGCCTGCATTTTGTAGGTTATCGTCGATTTCCCCACCGAGCGCGTCACGAGTTCGTCGGCCCGGATCGCCCGGAGGACGCGTCCGTACGGGGCGTCAGTGAGGCGAATGACAACTGCGAGCGTCAGAAAGGTGATGCCGCCCAACACAAGCAGTGTGGCGACCAACTGAGTGTCGCTGTCGGATATAACCGCAGCGATCGGTCTCGGAACGCCGAGTATCCCGACGTTACCGCCGAAGATGTCCTCAAAGTTGACGAAGAGTGAGTGGAATATCTCAGCGGTCGCAAGCGTCACGATCGCGAGGAAGTCGCCTCGGAGTCGAATGGAAGTGAGACTCACAGCCGCCCCCAGGATCGCGGCCGCGATCACACCGACGGCGAGCCCCAGCGGCCACGGGTACCCTAACCCAATCCCCGTGAAGGTGTCCTGTGCCGACAGCATCGCGGTCGCGTACGCGCCCACCGCAAAGAAAACAACGTGACCGAAGTTGACTAGACCGGTGTGGCCGTACTGAAGGTCAAGTCCAAGCACGAGCACCCCGTAGATCACAAACAGGATCCCGACTTCGACGAAGACGTAGAACGCGCTCGGGAGCTGAACGCGAAGCGGCGTCATAGTGAACAGCGCGCCAATGAATAGGCAGACAATCCCCGCGATCAGGGCCCGGTCACCATGTCCGGGCGGGAAACGATCGAGAGCGCTCACGCCTCACGCACCTCCGTTCCTGCGATCCCACTCGGTTTAACGAGCAGCACGGCGATCAGAATCATGAACGCCATCGCCGACGACAACCCCGTCATCGACGAGGGGAGGAACGCCGTCGAGACCGCCAACACCAAGCCGATGACGTACGCCCCAAGGATCGCGCCGTAAGGGCTTCCTGCCCCGCCGAGAATGGCGGCCGAAAGTATCTGAAGGATGTGGCTGTACCCAGTATCAGCGCTGACATTCGTCTGGACGGCCATGAGCACGCCCGCGAGTCCGGCGAGGACGCCGGCAAGCACCCAGACGCTGTCGCGGATCAGCTGGGTGTCGATGCCGCGAACGCGTGCCAGTGTCTCGTCGTCGCCCATCGCCCGCATCGCGATCCCCACGTCAGTCCTTGTCAACAGGAGGTGTACCACAGTGAAAACCCCCATCGCCGAGCCGATCACGATCAAGTGTTCAGAAGTGATGAAGAAACCGCCGAGGAAATCAACGGGCCCGACGGAGATATCGGGAACCGCATCAAAACGGAAGGTCAACGTTTCGGTCTCGAAGTAGCGAGCGCTCCGGCCGCCGAAGAGTCGGATCGCGTTCCGGAGTGCGATCCCGAGACCGATCGATGTCAACAACATCGGTACTGGCCCGGTGTGGTTGATCGGGGAGAAAAAACCCCGAGCGAGGACGATACTAACGATTCCTCCGCCGATCATCGCTATGACCACTGCGACGGGAAACGGACCAGGGAGGACGTTCGCGGCGAGGTAGCCGATGAACGCGCCCATCGTGAGGTACTCACCGTACGCGAAGTTGATCATGTTCACGATCCCGTAGATCAGTGTGAACCCGATCGCGGCGATCGCGATGTATGACCCGGATACCAGCCCAAAGATGAGTTCCTGAAGGAGACCCATCGATTTCAGTATTCGCCTTCAGAGACGTACTCTCGGACGTCTTCGGCCGGGACTTCGGTCGTCTCGGTGAAGCCGCCCTCCTCGGCAGTACTGATCGTGACGCTCCCGAAGGCGTTGCCATGTTCGGTAAAATCGACTGGCGTCGCCGCGCCTTCGTAGGTGATTTCCTCACCGTTGGCGAGTGCCTCCTTACCCTCCGCGAAGCTGCTGACAGTCGTGCCCTCACCGCGGCTCACGGGACCAAGGTTGCTCTGGATCGCTTCGGGGCTCGTCTCACCGGCCCGTTCGATCGCCAGTGCAGTCACCTGGACGGCGTCCCACGACGGCGGCGTCCAGCCGTTTATTTCGGCATCGCCCTCCTCGGAGTAGACACCCTCGAACGTGTCGTAGCTGGGGCCTGAACGGCCAGGCGAGGCGACCCATGCACCGTGGAGATCGCTGCCGACCTGGTCAATCACCGCCTGCTGTGCCAGGGTGTCAGAGAGGATGGGTTGACGACCGTAGCCGCCGTCGGACCAGTCGCTGAGGGCCGTGATCGCTGACTCTTGAGGCATGCTGACGAGGAAGGCGTCGAAGTCGGCGTTGAAAAGCCGACTAAGCGCCGACTGGTAACTTGAACTCCCCAGCTCGACCTCAACTTGCTCGGCGACTGTACCGCCGTTCTCTTCGTAGACAGAGAGGAAGCCGTCGACATAGCTCCGCTCGCCCTCAGTGTTCCCGTTAATGATCCCAAGTGTCTCGTACCCTTCTTCAAGTGCGTAGATGGCACTCCCGCCAGTGTGAACGGTGTCACCCACGACCGTCCGCCACACCCATTCGTCATCGCTCACGTCGTCGGGCGTTCCCTTGTCACCGCCCCGGGTGTCGAGGAATGTCGATCCCGGCCAAGGCGTGACGACTGGGATCTGGAGATCTTGGAGGAAGTCCCAGAGCGGATTGATCTCACTGGAGAAGAGCCCGACAATCGCTGCGGCGTCGTCGTTTTCGACTAATTGAGTCGTTACAGTCCGTGCTTCTTGAGGATCGACAGCGGTGTCCCGGCGAACTAGCTCTAGCTCCGCACCGAGCAGGCCGCCTGCCTCGTTGATGTGGCGGACTGCGGCGTCGGCTGCTTGCGAGACGCCGGGCTGGAGGAAGTCAAACGAGCCGGACAGTGCCCCTGGCTGTCCGAAGACGATCGTATCTGGTCCGTCGCCATCACTCCCGCCGTCGCTGCTTTCCTCACCGCCGCCGAAGCCCACACAGCCCGATAGTCCTGCGATCCCACCGCTCCCGGCGATGGTCAGAAACGCTCGACGGTCCACACGTTCAATGATATCAGATGACATTCCAGTTCCGAATCTCGTATAATACTAAATAAAAACTAGGGCGACCATGGTCGGATCGAGAGTAGAAATCAGTCAAGTGTTAGGATATGTGATTTGCAGGTGTCGAAACTCACTCCCATAACAACAATCAGATTACCAAAACAACTTATCTTGTGCCAATCGAGCTAGAGTGGAACTTCGATTCCATCATCTGACTCGACTGCCCGTCGGTAGACCGTCTCGCCTGCCGCGGCATCTAGGGTTACAGAACCAACACTCAACACTACCAACACCTCGTCGAACGATTCCCTGGCATGGCCGTGCGTGAGAGCAACACCCAGTTCGGTTAGGTTGGCGGCGTCGAGTTCACTCGCTAGGAGTTCACCGGTCTCGGCGACCTCCTCGGGTACGTCCGCGGATACCCGCTTGGCGCGTTCGAGGACACGAGGATCGAGCTCCTGCATGTCAGCCGTGAACGCTCCAACGACGATGACGAGGGTTCTGGGGTCGAGCGTGTTGGGCCGGAAGACGGGTTGAGTCGCAGTCGTCGCGGTCACGACCACATCGGCGCCCTCGACAGCCTCTCGAGATGGACCGTCCGCACGTGTCGGAATACCCTCCTCAAAGCGTTTCGAGACGCCGCACCGGCAGCGATCAACCCGTCCCTCGCCGCGCTTCAGGACGCCTATAAAGAGGACAGCGATACGCTCTCGGCGGCTGGGTCCCTTCCGACGCTTACCGTCGTGGCGGGCGATTCTGTTGTCGACACACTCACCAGCCAGTACCACCCAGCCAGTCGACTCGCAGCGCTCGTTGAGGCGGGGGCACTGGAGCTACGCTCGTTCGACGAGCTACAGCCGAACCCCGTTCTCGCGGGAGCATCAGACGGCTGTGTCCTTGTCACAGCGGCTGGCGAGACTGATAACGGTAAGAGCGACTCCGCCACCGAGCCGTGGTGTCGCGTCGGTAGCGATGCGACGCTGCGCGACCGCTACGACGCGCTTGGCTCGGAGATTGAGCCAGTTCGACTTCGAACCCCGAACCGGCATGCCTTTTATGTGGCGCTTTGCGGCCTATGCAGGAGCGCGGTCGCGAACGATGCCGTTCGTCTCCTCGATGCTGGGCGCGATAGTGATGGTCCGGGGCCGCTCGACCGCAGCGCGGCTCGGCGGCGGGTGGACGCTGCTGGCGCGCGAGAGGGCGCACTCGACCGAAACCTCCGTCGGGCCTGTGCGGACGCCGGTCTCGGCAGCGCGGCGACATTCACTCAGATAAAAAGCGCTCTCGTTGAAGCCGGACTCGTCACGATGGACTGGGTGTCACAGCCGGTCGGGCGCGCCCGGCACCGCCTCGTTGCTCGCGGCGCGCTGGCTGAGGCGTCGTCGGAGACAGCAGTACTCGACGCGCTCGCAAAAAAATCGGCCTAGTGCGACTCGGCGTCGCTACTCGTCTTTCGTCTTGATGTCCGCAGAGAGACCCTGTGCCATCTCGATATCCTTCGAGTTGTTGAGGGTCCACGCGGTGCGGTCGGTGACGGCTTCGATGGCCTCTCGTGCCGAGGGGAAGCCGTTGCCGGACTTTTTGACGCCGCCGAAGGGAAGCTGGACCTCGGCCCCGATACAGGGGAGGTTCCCGTACGCTAGCCCGAGGTCGGCGTGGTCGCGGTAGTAGTTGATCTGCCGGTAATCCTCGGAGATGATGGCACCAGCGAGCCCGTAGTCGGTGTCGTTTTGAATCTCGACCGCGCGCTCGATGTCGCCGTCGTACTCTAAGAGTGCGACATGGGGACCGAACACCTCTTCGTGGGTACACCGAAGGTCCTCGGTGGGGTCAGCCTCGTAGACGAAAGGCCCAATCCAGTGGCCGTCCTCGTGGCCGTCTGGGATCTCGTCGTCATCGAGGTTCGTTCGGTCGACGAGGACGTTCACGTCCTCTTTGCGGGCGAGATCATTGTACTCCGCGACCTTCTCGTGGTGGTCCTCCTCGATGAGCGGCCCCATGAACGTATCCTGCTCGAGCGGGTCGCCAACGGAGACGTCTGCGGCGACCTCGACGAAGCGCTCCTTGAACTCGTCGTACACGTCGGTGTGGACGATCAGCCGCTCGGAGGAGACACAGCGCTGGCCGGTCGTCTTGAACGACGACATTACTGCCGAGTGGACCGCGACGTCGAGATCCGCCTCCTCGGTGACGACGATGGCGTTTTTCCCGCCCATCTCGCAGGCGACGCGCTTGCCGGGGACGCCGCCAAGCTTGTCCTGAATGTGGTGGCCAACTTCGGCAGAGCCGGTAAAGATCACTGTCTCGACGTCGTCGTTCTCGACGATTGCGTTGCCGGCGTCGCCGAACCCTTGGATCATGTTGAACACGCCGTCGGGGATTCCGGCGTCGTCGAACATCTCTGCGATGATCTGCGCACACCACGGGGTCTGCTCGGCCGGCTTGAAGACGACCGTGTTGCCCTCGATCAGCGCGATGGCCATATGCCAGTAGGGGATCGCGACCGGGAAATTCCACGGGGTGATACAGCCGGTGACACCGCGCGGCTTCCGGCGCATGTACGCGTCTTTTGACGGGATTTCGGACGGGACAATGTCGCCCGAGGGGTGGCGGGCGTCGCCCGCGGCCCACTCGACCATGTGTGCGGCCTCGACGACGTCAGCCTTCCCCTCGCTGATCTCCTTGCCGCACTCTTTTGAGACGATTTCGCCGAGTTCGTCCGTTCGCTCGCGAAGCTCGTGGTAGACATCCCAGAGGTACTCCGCACGCTGGATGCGGGAGAGTTCGCGCCACTCGTCGAACGCCTCGTCCGCGGCGTCGACTGCCGATTTGACGTCCTCGGGCGATCCGCGCTTGAACGTGCCCACCGTCTCGCCGGTCGCCGGGTTCTCGCTTTTGAAGGTATCCGAGCCAGTGCCCGAGACCCACTCACCATCGATGTAGTGTTGGTACGCGTCTGACATGGATCACCACTGTCACTGATCTGTCCAAATATCCCTCCCGACCATGGTCGGTAGACTCTTTGCGATGGGATATGATAAACCGGGTATAAATGGCCACAACTGACGCGGACAGTGTGGATGGATGGTCGGGAACTCGGCTCACACTCGATTTGTGGCACCCGGACTGCTGGGCAATCGAGGCGACCGGCCAGACCAACGGTGGTGTCCTCGCTCACGCCATCTACAACACCCCGAAAGCAGACGGTGACACACCCAACTCGGTAAACGGATTGTTCACCGCCTTCGCGGACACAAACGAGGAAGTCGAGGAACTGCTCGACGCCATTCGCATATCGGATCGTGCGGGCAATCTCCTCGAACTGCAGGAGCGATTCGGCCGCGCTCGGGATGCACCCGGCAACGTCGTACGAGAGTTCTTCTTGGAGTACGACCCGGCTGACATGGTGTGTCCGACACTCTTAGAACACGGATTCGTCCACAGCGCCCCGGTCCAGATCGAGGACGGGCGCGAGGAGTGGCAGGTGTGCTTCGTCGGCGAGCGGACGGAGATTCGCGACTCGCTTGACGCCGTACAGGAGCGCGCCGGCGCTGAGGTGAGCGTGCAGTCGATGTCGTCGTCGGGTGAGCCGGGACGTTCGCCTCGCGAACAGCGACTCGACACGCTCACCACGGCCCAGCGCGAAGTTTACGAGCACGCCCGCGAGGCCGGGTACTACGAGTGGCCCCGAGAGGCGTCGACTCGCGAACTGGCCGAAGGACTCGACGTTTCGAAGACGACGCTGCTCGAACATCTCCGGAAAGCAGAGTCGAAACTGCTCGACCCGTAGCGGCGTCGCACAACCTCGTTTAAAATGCCCTCATCTCCCGACGATAGCCCGCAGCGCGAATAGCGCGTTCGACTTCCGCTCTCTTATCCGCCGGTAGAAGTACGAGAACCACTTGGTACCGTATGGGATATACTGATACACGTCGGCGTCGACGCCGGGGTCTGCGGCAAGGTCGAACTGTGCCGACTCTCGGACGCCGGTTAGCATCTGGACCTCGTACGGCGTACCGTATTGGTCGTACAGCTCGTTCGCGTACTCGATCATCGCGGGGTCGTGGCTGCCGACCGCGACGCCGTTGTCGAACGCCTCGAACATGTATTCGAGACAGTCGCGGTACGACTCGTCGACACGGGCTTTCTTCTTAAACGAGATCTCGGTGGGCTCGTCGTACGCGCCCTTGACGAGTCGGGCCTTCCCCGGAAGCTCGGCGAGTCGTTCGAGATCGTCGCGCGTTCGCTTGAGGTTCGCCTGTACGCAGACGCCGACGTTCCCTTCGGTTTCGAGCGCGTGTCGTTCGAACGTGTCCAACGTCACGTCGGTCGTCTCGTGGTCTTCCATGTCGATCCAAACGAACGTGCCGTCGCCGTCCGAGTCGTTGGCCGCCTCGACGATGAGTGCGAGATTCTCTTCGAACACCTCGTCGCCGATGTCGAGGCCGATTTGGCTCGATTTTACCGACACGCAGCTATCGACGTCGCGCTCGGAAATCATCTCGACGAGGTCGACGTACGCGTCGGCGTCGGCGTCCGCCGGGGGGCGCTCTTCGTAATGTTCGCCGAGAAGATTCAGGATGCCGGACACGCCCTGTTCGTTGAGCGATTCGACGTGTTCGAGCGCCGCCTCCGGTGTCTCTCCGGCGACGAAGTTGCTCGCGATAGGCGGAATCATAGCACATATTTCACACGCAACCCGTATATAACAGCACCCGACCAATTATTTCAGTACATATCTATATTTTATTTAGGTAATGATGTTTGATTGGATAATTACAAAATCTCCTCCTCTGTCTAATCAATTTAAACTGATCACGTGTGCACGTAACACGTTCTGACAACGACCAGCGTGCCAATCGCAACGGGATCATGCCTGAGTGTGAGATTGTGGTCGTTGACGACGACGGAGCCGTCATCCGACCATCGGACGCGATAGCCCAACTCGATCGATCTCTCAACGCTCACGCGTGCTGACTTCCCAGATGAGTTGAGTACAAAACGTACGGACGCCGTGTTGGTTGCCGCCCACCATCCAGACGTCACGATACGGTCGGAGTTGACTGACTTCATCGAAGAGGAGTTGGCCGACACGGATCGTGACTCACCCGCCGATTGGACGGTCCGCCGCGCACTCGATGCGTTCTACCGGCCGCACGAGTCGTCGATGCCTACTGATGAGTCGTTCAGCGAGATTCCTGTCCTCCAGCAGGCGATCATCATTGCGAACCTCACGCTTCCAGAGGCGTCAATCGCTGAAGTCACCGACCGAGTCGGCTGTGCAGCGAGCTACCCACCACAAGTGATGGAGCGATGGCAGTATCTCATCGACGCCTTTAGCGACCGGCAGGCTAAGGGAAACACACTCGCTGCAATCGTGCGTGACGAGCTCCCTGCTGCGCACATAGAGCACCTCGTTGAGATTGGGCATCTGGACGACATCCCGATCGACGTGGGGTCGTCAGAGGAGAGACACACTACACTGGAGTACGAGCAGAACACGCTTTACGAACAGCAGATGGTCGGACGTCGACCAACGTGCCTGTTACCAGCAGATTCTTGCAAACTCGGGTATTTCTAGCAGTGGCACACTTGAAAGCCATCTCGTCTGACTACGAGTAG
>Ga0209946_1000313_pt1 | contig 20048 bp, 21 predicted proteins | sample SalPon2_A_H2O_MG_FD_185704 | JGI IMG/M metagenome (GOLD analysis project Ga0209946, IMG submission 185704) | Salt pond water microbial communities from South San Francisco under conditions of wetland restoration - Salt Pond MetaG R2_A_H2O_MG... | ecosystem: Environmental > Aquatic > Non-marine... | reverse complement strand
TCCTGTTCACTTCCACGACCTACGATTCGTTCGACCCCGCCCTCCGCGACTCGCAAACTGAGTACGTACGGAAAGGGTCGACCGAGCCGTTCGACGACCTGTTCGACCGAGTGCTGACCGTCACCGACTCCTCGGACGCCTCGTCGTCGGTCGTCGAGCCGGCGCCTCGGGCGACGACCCGCAACGACGGCGGTGCCGATGCCGAGCGGTGGGTCCCCATCGGTCGCTACCGCCCGGCCGAGGGCGACGATCTGTCGCAGGTCATCGTCACCGCCGTCGAGGCGTACACCGGCCGGGACGCTACGGAGTTCCCACCGCTGTACGAGGCCATCGACGCCGACGCGCTGTCGTCGCTCGTCCGCCGCACCGACGGGCGGATGCGGGATTCGGTCCAGGTTCGCTTCGTCTACGCCGACTGCGAACTCGCCGTCACCGGCGACGGCGTCGTGCTCGCCCGGGATTAGTCGCCCGCCGCCGTCGGCCGCTCCGCCGCCCGCAGTTCGTCGAACGAACGGACGCGGTAGTCACCGAGCACGCAGCGGCCGCGCCGGTAGGGGTCGTGGCGTTCGACGTGGACCCCGTCGAGGCCGGCGTTCCACGCCGCGCCGATGTCGTTCGGTCCGTCGCCGGCGAGGACGCCGTCGGCGCCCGTGTCGACGTTCAGATCGGACATGGCGAGATACACCGGTGCGGGATCGGGCTTCCAGCCAACGTCGTGCGTACAGGAGACGACCGTATCGAACCAGTCGTGGATGTCCAGATGGTCGAGCACCGGATCGACCAGATACTCCTGACAGTGGGTGACCAGGCCGACGGGGCGGTCGAGGTCGGCGACGAAGTCGGCGTCGTCGTGGAGGTAGGTCGCCGCGGCGCGGGCCTCGGGGTCCTCGGCCTCGTGGAGGGCGGCCCAGAACGACTCGGGGTCGATACCCCACTCGCGTAGCTGTGGGGTGCGCTCCCCCGACAGCCCGTGCCAGAGGACCTCGACCTCGCGGTCGGAGAAGGTCCGACCGAGTCGGTCGCCGACGCGGTCGAACACCGCGTCCGCGTAGTCCGGGTCCACGTCGACGAGGGTCCCGTCGAGGTCGAACAGCCAGAAGTCGTAGGCGTGTGCGGCCATTCGATACCGGGTACGCGCGGAGCGAACAAGTGTTTTCCGACCCCCGAGGACGACTACTCCGTCACCCGAACCGAACTCCCCAGATGCGCGTGTACCACCGACCTCGGCGGGTCGTCGAACTCGTTGGAGGCCGCGATTTCGGCCCGGAGCGCGTCGAGCGACGCCTCGTCGATCCGTAACTCGCTGAACGTCACCGACTCCACTGGGACGCCGAGCCAGCCTTCGGCCAGCGACCGCAGGTGCGCCTCGTCGTTCACCTCGCCGCGCCACAGTTCGTCCCGGAAGAACAGCCACCCCTCCGTCCCCGGGTCGGCCGCGGGTTTCGTGACGACCGTCTCGAACCGCTCGGGATCGGCGGTCACCTCCGTCGTGTCGAGGCGGAACGTCACCCGGAAGACGTACGCGGCGGTCATCGGCGTTCGTCGTCGAACAGGTTCGCCAGCCGGACGTCCGTATCGGTGATCCCGCCCGCTTCGTGGCTCGTCAGCCGGACTTCGACCTCGTCGTAGCGGATGCGGATTTCGGGGTGGTGGAACTCCTCGTCCGCGACTTCGCCGACGCGGGTGGCGAAAGTGACGCCGTCGAGGTAGTCATCGAACTGGTAGACGCGGACGATTTCGTCGCCGTCGCGCTCCCAGCCGTCGGGAAGCCGTCGGTCGATTTCGTCGTCGTCGAGGCGGTTGGGCATGCCTACACGATCGGTCGCCCGGAGAATAACGGTTGGGGCCCGCGTCTCACTCGTCGCCGAGTCTGTCGAGGACGTGCTGTGGGATGCCGTCGGCGTCGTCGGGCGCCTCACGGGGTCGCTCGGTCGTCGTCGGCGCCGGTTCATCGCCGCCGAACTCGGGGTCGAACAGGCCGAGTGCGGTCTGAATCGTCGTCCAGTCGTCCTCCGCGGCGGCGTCGCGGAGGCTCTTGGTCGGCGCGGCGAGTAACTGCCCGACGAGCGCGTCGGCCAGCGACGCCACCGTCTCCCGCTGTTCGTCGGTCAACTCGCCCTGGGACTCCAACCGGGAGATGGCCGTCCGGAGCTCCCGTTCCTTGACCATCTCGGCGCTCTCGTACATCGCGCTGATGGCCGTGTCGGCCTGCCGGCGCTTGAACGAGTCGAGCAGCCGATCGAGTTCCTCGTCGATCATCCCCTCGACCGCGTCGGCCGCGTCGCGCCGCTGCGCGCGCGTCCGGTCGGTGATGGCCTCCAGCGAGTCGATGTCGTAGGTGTCGACCCCGTCGAAGTCGGCTACCCTCGGATCGACGTCCCGGGGCTGGGCGAGGTCGATGACGAGCGTCCGCCCGGCGTCGGCGAGCGCCGTCCGGTCGACGATTGGCTCGGGACTGTTGGTGGCCGTGACGAGCACGTCCGCCCGTTCGGCGGCGGCGGGGATTACGTCGAGCGGGACGCCACGCGCCGTCGTCTCCACCTCGTCCGCGAGGTGGGTGGCGTGGGGAACCGTCCGGTTGGCGACGACGAGCGTCGAGACGCCCGTGTCGTCGAACGCCTGCGCGGCGATGCGCCCCATCTCGCCCGCGCCGACGACGAGCGCCGTCGCGTCCGTCAGGTCACGCTCTTGGTCGGCGAGTTCGACCGCGGCGCTCCCCAGCGACACTACGCCCTCGTTGATCTCCGTCTCCGTCCGTGCGCGCTCGCCGACGTGCAGCGCCTTCGTGAGCGCCGGATCGAGGACGGCCCCGATGCCGCCGACGCCCCGCGCCGTCTCGAACGCCCGGCGAAGCTGACCGATGATCTGATCCTCGCCGAGGACGAGCGATTCGAGACCCGCCGCGACACACATCAGATGGCGGAGGCTGGTCTCGTGATCCATCTCGCGGACCGCGCCGTCCCGAACGTCGGGGGCGAAATCGGCGAGCGCTGCTCGCCCGTCGGCGGCCGACTCCGTGACGACGTATGCTTCCGCCCGGTTACAGGTCTGGAGGGCGAACGCCTCGTCGACGCCCTCGCGCGCCAGCAGATCGCGGACGGCCGTCTCCTCGTCCGCCGCGGCGGCCGACTCGATTTCGTCGACGGTCGCCCGCTGGTGGGAGACCGTCACCCCGTTGATGACACCCGTCGTCACAGTTGATCACCCGATGACACGTCTGTTACGTTCCTCGGGCCGTCTCGTCCTTTGTTCCTGTTCCACCTAAACCCTTCCAATGTCGCCGCCACCCCGTCGCCGGGGGCGTCCGGCGGACCCTGCGGGCCCCGTGCATACCTGCACTCTTCGGTGCGGGGTCTTAAACATCCCGTCGTCTTTCGCCCGGTGAAAACCCCCGACACGGCCCACATAGCGCGTGCTAGCCGTCGACCGTCACTTCGTCGTCCGCGTCGAGAACGACGCTCGTCACGTCGTACCCGCGGTCCCGAATCGCCTCCACGAGGGCGTCCTGATCCAAGTCGCCCTCGTAGTAGAACACGATGTCGAAGGTGCCCTCCCGAAGGAGCTGCTGACACTCCCAGACGAACGCGTCGTCCTCGACGGTCCGTCCCTGGAACTGGTTCGAGGAGAAGTTTGGGTCGTCGTTGCCGGCGTGGATGTACGCCTCGCCCTTGCCCGCGTGGGCGGCGATGACCTCGTTGAGTTCGACCGTCAGTTCGTGCATTTCGAGGTCTTCCTGCCCAGAGAGGTCGGTGTGGACGATGGCGCCCGCGAGGTCGATGTCGCCGGGTTCGAGCAGCGCCTTCGTCCGCCGGTAGAGGTCGGCATCGAGTACGTCGGAGTCGCTCATACTCTTTCGTCGGCGGAGCGTCGGTTTACGGATGACGGTTTCGGTCGACTCCACCGAAACCGTTGAGCCGCCCGAACACCAAAAGGAGGCGCCGATAATGTCATTTGAAACATCAGTAACCGCGGAGATGGCCGACAACATCGTCAGCGCCGTACGAACCAGTCTCGGGGATTCGCTCCGGAGCATCGTCTACTTCACCCCCTCGGCGTTCGACGTTCTGTACACCCGGCAGGACCTCTACGAGACGGCCGAGCGGACGGCCGAGGCGAAGTCGCAACTGGTCGATTTCGAGCGAACCGGGTTCGCCGAGATACCGGTTCGGACGGCCCTCGCTGGCGACGCGAGCGGCTCCGACATCGGCCCCTACGAGTTCACCGTCCGCGTTCACACCGACGGATTCGTGGTCCGGGTCATCCAGGGCGACGCCGGCGTCATCGTCACCACCGACGACATGGACGTCACCGCCTTCGAGGAGGCGGCGACCGCTATCGGGCGCCTCCTGCGGGAGGCGTGAGCGCGCCGTCACCCCAACTGCTCGTCCAGAATCAGCCGAGTCTTCGTGTTCTGCACCTCGTCCAAATCCCGCGCTTTGGTGATGAGGTCGTTCACCGCCCCGGTGTCGGCGGCGTCGACGACCATGACGATGTCCGCCTCGCCGGAGACCTGCCAGACGAAGTCTACCTCGCTCCACTCGGCCATCCGCGCCGACACGTCGGTGGTGTCCACGTCGACGGCGACGGACACCTCGATCATCGCCTTGACGTTCCCGGTGCGGGTCGCGACGGTGAAGCGCTCGATGATCCCCTCGTCGACGAGTCGCTCGACCCGGTTACGGACCGTCCCCTCCGACGTACCGACGTGGTCCGCGATTTCCGTGTACGGCGTGCGTGAATCCCGCCGGAGGATGCTCAGAATTCGTCGGTCCAGGTCGTCCATACCCCGCGTACCGCCGGAAGCGACTTACCGATTACGAAATTCGTAACCTCACTTCGAAAGGAAGGCTTAATGACCGCGGATGACTGTGTTTCTCGTAATGTCGGACGCCTACCTAGCCCTGGAAGACGGCCGCGTCGTCGAGGCGCGCGGTCGTGTTCCGGGTCGGACGCGTGGCGAACTGGTCTTTACGACCGCGTACACCGGATACGAAGAGAGTCTGACCGACCCCTCCTACGAGGAGCAGGTCCTCACCTTCTCGTATCCCCTCATCGGCAACTACGGCGTCCGATCCGAGCGATTCGAATCCGACCGGATTCACCCCCGAGCCGCCATCGCCCGCGAGTTCACCGAGGACGTCGTCGAGTGGCTGCACGAGGAGGGCGTTCCCGCTATCGACCACCTCGACACCCGTGACCTCGTGACCTCCATCCGCGAGGAGGGCGCGATGAAGTGTGGCCTCGCGGTCGGCCCCGACGCAACCCCCGAAGACGCCAAGGCCGAACTCGCCGAGTGCAAGGGCATGAGCGAGCACACCGACATCGGTGCGCAGGTCAGCGTCGACGAGCCGACCGTCTACGAGGGCGGCTCCGTCGCGACGGTCGCCCTGATCGACTGTGGCGCCAAGGGCTCCATCGTCGACTCCCTGTTGGAGCGGGACGCGACGGTCCACGTCCTGCCCTACGACGCGACGGTCGAGGACGTGGCGGCCGTCGACCCAGACATCCTCTTCATCTCGAACGGCCCCGGCGACCCCGAGAACTTCGAGGGTGCGGAGGCGCTCGTCGACACGTACGTCGGCGACCTCCCCGTCGCCGGTATCTGTCTGGGTCAGCAGGTCGTCGCCAACGCCCTCGGCGGCAGCACGGAGAAGATGGCCTTCGGCCACCGCGGCGTCAACCAGCCCGTCCGTGACCTGGAGTCCGGTCGGGTCGTCATGACCACCCAGAACCACGGCTACACCGTCGGCGAACCCGGCGACCAACTGGAGGTGACGCAGGTGAACGTCAACGACGGCACTGCCGAAGGACTGGAAAACGAGGATCTGGGCGTCATCACCCGCCAGTACCACCCCGAGGCCAACCCCGGCCCGCACGACTCGCTCGACTTCTTCGACGACGTGCTCGACTTGGTGTCGACGGACACCACCGTCGCCACGTCGGACTAGGCGCCCCCCACCTCCGCCACCGTCCCCCGTACGACCCCCACCAGCAACGCGATAACCGGCAGGACGACGACGGCGCCGGCGACGAACGGCGACCAGTAGACGGCCGCGTACAGCGCCGCGGCGACCGGCGGGCCGAGGGTCCGGCCGAGGCTCCCCGCCCCCTGTGTGACGCCGAAGGCGGTTCCCTGCCGGTCCGCGCCGGTACTCGCCGACACTAGCGCCGCCAGCGACGGGTTCAGGAGGCCGTTGCCGAACGAGAGGAGTCCGAGGACGGCCAGCAACGCGACCAGTTCGGGCGTGAGCCACGGCGGGCCGGCGAGGGGCGGCAGCGCACCCCCGAGCGCCGGGGCGAACGGCAGCGCCGCGAGGGCGACGCACAGAATCGTCGCGCCCGCGACGGCGAGGCGTCCGGAGCCGAACCGGTCCGCGAGGCGCCCGACGAGGATGCCCTGATTCACCGCGCCGAGGACGCCGACGTAGGTGAGCAACAGGGCGGCGGCCGAAGCGTCGAACCCGTACGCACCCGCGTCGGCGACGAAGGGGATGAACATGACCTGAACGCCCGCGAAGGCGACGGAGACGAGAAAGAAGGCGAGGACGAGGCCACGGAGCGCGGGATCACGGAGCGCGGCCGTGAAGTCGGAAACGAGCGTCGACCGTGCGCCAGTCACCCGGTGTCGCGCGGGTTCCTCGAGCGTGACGACGGCGACGACGAGGGCGACGAGGCTCATCGCCGCCGCGCCGAACGCGGGGAGGGAGAAGGGGGTCGCGGGGAGCGGCACCGGCAGTCCGGCCGCGGCGCGAACCGCCGTCTCGCTCGCCAGCGCGCCGCCGATGGCCGGCCCGAAGATGAAGCCGAGGCTGAACGAGGCGCCGACGAGGCCGAGCGCCCCCGCCCGCTTCTCGGGCGGCGTCACGTCCGCGACGTACGCCTGCGCGGCGGCGATGTTGCCCCCCATCGCGCCCGCGAGGGCGCGAGCGAGGAAGAGGACGGCCACGCCGGCGGCCGCTCCCACGGCGTCACCCACCAGGTCGCCGAGGCCGAACACCGTCCACGCGACGGCGCTCCCCGCGAGCGACAGGACGAGGACCGGCCGGCGGCCCCAGCGGTCCGAGGCGCGACCCAGCGTCGGGGCGGCGAGAAACTGCGTCAGCGAGTACGTCGCCGCCAGCAGCCCGATGAACACGTCGCCGACGCCGAAGCTCCGGACGTAGTACGGGAGGATGGGGATGACGATGCCGAAGCCCACGAGGTCGAGGAAGACGACGAACACGACCGTCGCGACGGCGCGAGGGGGGCGCTCGACCGTCGCCGTCGCGCCGCCGGGGCGGGCCATACCCCTACGGGGCGGGCTAGCGGCCTAATCCTTGTGTTGGACTCCACTCTCCGCCCCGCCCCTTCGGCAGGTTTTTGACCCGACTCGCGCAACTCCGGGGCATGATTACGGTCAGGGCTCCCGCCACGAGTGCGAACCTCGGTAGCGGGTTCGACGTGTTCGGTGCGGCCCTCGACCGCCCGGCTGACGTCGTCCGCGTCGAGAAGGCCGACCGGACGACCATCGAGGTGACGGGCTACGGGGCCGAGTTCATCCCGGAGGACCCCGAATCCAACACCGTCGGCGCGGTCGCCGAGGCGCTGGACGCGCCGGCGCACATCCGCATCGACAAGGGTATCCGCCCCTCCTCGGGGCTTGGTTCCTCCGGCGCCAGCGCGGCCGCCGCCGCCGTCGCGCTCAACGAACTCTACGACCGCGGCCTCTCGCGGCGTGATCTCGTCCCCATCGCAGGCAAGGGGGAGGCGACCGTCTCCGGCGAGGTCCACCTCGACAACGTCGCGCCCGCGCTCCTGGGTGGGTTCACCATCGCCACCGGCCGGGACGTGACGGTCGTCGACGCCGACATCCCGCTGGTGGCCTGCCTCCCCGAAATCGTCGTCTCGACGCGCGACGCCCGCGACGTGGTGCCCACGAGCGCGACGATGGAGCAATTGGTCAACACCGTCGGTCGCGCGGCCACGCTGACGACCGGGATGTGTCGCGACGATCCGGAACTCGTCGGGAAGGGGATGCACGACCGCCTCGTCACGCCCGCCCGCGCCGACCTCATCTCTGGCTACACCGAGGTTCGCGAGGCGGCGCTCTCGGCGGGGGCGACGGGCGTCACCGTCAGCGGCGCCGGCCCGGGCGTCGTCGCCGCCTGCCACCCCGAGGATCGCCGGCCCATCGCCGCCGCGATGGTGGAAGCGTTCACCGACGCCGGCGTCGACGCGCGCGCCTACCAGACGCGGATCGGTCGCGGCGCGACGCTGTACACGGAATGACCGGACTACGGCCGCGGTCGTCCGATTCTCACGATCTGGATTCGTTCGCAGGGCCTATCCCCCTCAGACGTGGAGGACAGGGAAAGGATGGCTGACGCCGACACCCGCCGGACCGCGACGAACCAGCCGTCGAACCAGGCGTGGTTCGAACGCGCCGTCGAGGCGGCCGGCCACTCCATCTTCATCACCGACGCCGACGGCCGGATCGTCTACGTGAACCCGGCGTTCGAGTCCATCACCGGCTACGACGCCGCCGACGCCATCGGCCGAACGCCGGACCTACTCAACGCCGACCACCACGACCAGTCATACTTTTCGCGACTCTGGACGACCATCCGCGCCGGCGAGATCTGGCGGGAGGAGATCGTGAACCGCCGGGCCGACGGCGAGCGATACGTTGCCGAGCAGACCATCGCCCCGATCACCGACGAGGACGGCACCATCACCCACTTCGTCTCGATCCAGACGGACGTGACCGAGCGCCGGGAACACGAACTCGCGCTCGAACGGAGCCGGGACCTGTTAGCGCGGACGGAGGAGGCGGCCGACGTGGGCGGGTGGGAGCTCGCTCTCGACGCGGAGGAGCTCCGGTGGACGCCCGGCACCCGCCGTATTCACGGGGTCGAACCGGCGTACGAACCCTCGATCGAGGAGGCGATCGAGTTCTACCACCCCACGGATCGTCGAACGGTCCGGACGTTCGTCGAGCGCGCCCTCGAGTGGGAACTCCCCTACGACGTGGAGGCCCGCCTCGTCACGGCCGACGGCTCGACCCGGTTCGTGCGGACGACGGGCCAGCCGGTCGTGGTCGACGGGGCGACCCTCCTGCGCGGGACCATTCAGGACGTCACCGAGCAGACGGCCCGCCGCCAGCAGTTGATGGTGTTCAACCGCGTCCTCCGTCACAACCTGCGAAACGGCCTCAACGTGGTCGCCGGGCGGGCCGACGGACTCCTGGCGGCGCTCGACGCCGACGGCGACCTCTCGACCGACCTGGCCCGGACCGATCTCCAGGCCATCGTGTCGGCGGCCGACGAGTTGCTCGACGTCGCCGAGCGGGCGCGTCGGTTCGACAACCTTTACCGGCAGATTCGGGACAGCCAGCCCGTCGAGATCCGGCCGTTGCTCGACGCTATCGTGGCGGAGTTCCGTGAGGCCTCCCCCCGGGCGACGATTCTCGTCGAGGGCGCGTCGCCGGTCGCCCTCGTCAACCGGCGTGCCGTCCGGGTCGCCGTCGAGGAACTCGTCGACAACGCCATCGAGCATTCGAGCGACGGCGCCCCGACCGTGACGGTGCGCGCCCGGGAACGGGCGGACGGATCGCTCGAAATCGCCGTCACCGACCGCGGCGACGGCATCCCCGAGATGGAGCGCGAGGTGATCGTCGAAGGGGAAGAGCGGCCGCTGAAACACGGGAGCGGCCTCGGTCTGTGGCTCGTGAAGTGGCTCGTGACGGCGATGGGCGGGACGGTCGAAATAACGGAGAACGAGCCCTCGGGGACGGTCGTCTCGCTCGTGTTTCCGGCGGCGCGGTGGATTCCGGACGACGCCGACGAGTCGGGATAGCCGGTCGTGCGCCGGTGAGGCGCGGCACCGACGACACCGATCCGCCTCAGACGCCGCGACCCTGCAGTTTCTCCTCTTCGGCCATATCGGCGTTGGACTGCCCCGTCATCCCCTTGCCGACGTTCGTCGCGATGTCGGCGAGGCGTTCGGGGTCGTCCCAGTTGTTGACGGCCTCGACGATGGCCGTCCCCATCGCCTCGGGGTTCTCGGCGCCGAAGATGCCGGAGCCGACGAAGATACCGTCACAGCCGTGGTGCATCATGAGCGCCGCGTCCGCGGGCGTCGCGATGCCGCCGGCGGCGAAGTTGACGACCGGCAGGCGACCCATCTCGGCCGTCTCGTGGACGAGGTCACGCGGCGCGCCGTGTTCGCGGGCCCACCGCTCGCGCTCCTCGTAGGCCATGCCGTCGAGTTTGCGGATCGAACCTTTGATCGCGCGCTGGTGGGTCACCGCCTGGTTCACGTCGCCGGTGCCCGCCTCGCCTTTGGTGCGGATCATCGCCGCGCCCTCGTCGATGCGGCGGAGCGCTTCCTCCAAGTTTCGAGCGCCACAGACGAACGGGGCGGTGAACTCGCGCTTGTCGATGTGGTAGTCGTCGTCGGCGGGGGTGAGCACCTCGCTCTCGTCGACCATGTCCGCGCCTTTGGCCTGGAGAATCTCGGCCTCCTTCCGGTGGCCGATGCGGGCTTTCCCCATCACGGGAATCGACACTTCGTCCAGAATCTCGGTGAGCGCCGCGGGGTCGGCCATCCGTGCCACGCCGCCGCGCTTGCGGATGTCGGCGGGGACGGCTTCGAGGCTCATCACCGCCACCGCGCCACAGTCCTCCGCGATACGGGCCTGTTCGGCGTTGACCACGTCCATGATGACGCCGCCTTTCTGCATCCGCGCGAAACCGCGCTTTACCAACTCCGTACCGCGACGAAGTTCTTCGAGGTCGGTCATAACTACTGTTACGGTGGGATCGACTTAAGCGCGGGCTTTCGGTAGATGTTGCCGTTCCTTCGCCCACCGTCACCGATTTACCGGCCCGCGCCCTCGGGCCGATAATGAGCTCGGGGTCGGAGTCGGTCACGCGTCGCCTCACTGCTCTCCTCGACGGGACCGACCTCCCCGCGCCCGACTCGCTCCCCCGATGGCTCGCACCCCTCCCACGCCCCGTCGAGAACCTCGGCCTCTCGCTCGCCTGGGTCGTCGTCGCGGTCAACCTCGTCGGCACCGCCTTCGGCTTCTGGTACTATCGCTTCCAGTTCGCGGCCGAACCCGTCGCTATCTGGCCGCTCGTCCCGGACAGTCCCGTCGCCACCCTCTTTATCGCGCTGTCGCTCGGCCTCTGGAAACTGGGCCGGTCGAACGACGTCGTGAACGCCCTCGCCTTCTTCGGCTGCTGGAAACTCGGGTTCTGGACGCCCTTCGTCCTCGTCGCCTTCGCCGACGGCTTCCTCGCGACCACGCCGGTTCCCATGTACGCGTTCCTGCTCGGGAGCCATCTGATGATGGTCGTCGAGGCGTTCCTCATCCACCGCTACAGCGACTTCCCCGTCGGCGCCGTCGCCGTCGCCGTCGCGTGGTACGGCCTGAACGATCTGGTCGACTACTTCGTCCCCGTTCTCGGCACGCCCCACCACACCCTCCTCCCCGGCCAGCGCATCGTCGACGGGACGATCACCCACCTCTCGCCGACCCACGAAATCGCCGCCGGCTTCGCCGTCGTCCTGACGCTCACCGCCACTTTCCTGACGCTCGCGACGCGGGTGAAGAAACTGGAATCCGGTGCCGGCCGCCGTGAGTAGCCGCGTCAGGCGACCTGTCGGCGCTGGGTCACCGTCACCGTCTCCTCGGCGGACTGAATCGTCGTCCGGACGGTGATCCAGCCGCCTGCCCCCTCGACCGCGATCGCGTCGGCGAGCGATAGTTCGACCCGCTCGGTCGACGTGGACGACTCGCCCGCGCCGAGCGATCCGACGCGTTCGCGACCCTCCCAGACCACGTCGCCGTCCGTTCCGTTACCGGCGTAGATGCGCGTGTAGACGGTCACGTCCGTCGCGGCCGCTCCGCCGTCGTTGCGAAGCGTGCTCGTCACGTCCCGACAGGTTCGACCACACTCCTCGATCCGGTCGACGGCGAACGCGAAGTCGGGGCCGGGATCGGCCGTCTCCGTCGCCGTTCCCGTTCCGGCGTCGCCATCCGACGGCGTTTCCGTCGGGAACGACTCGACGTCGTCCCCCGAACCACCGTCGGACGTGGCTCCGGCGCCCCCGCCGAGGCTCAGTCCGGCAGCTACGAGGAGCACCGCGACCACGCCGACGGCCGCCGTTCGTCGCATGATCACCCACCCTCCGCGACGGTCGCCGACACACCGTGTTCGGTCGTCGCCACCGCGGGTACCGTCGCGGCCGTGGCGGGTGACGCGAACGTCGTTACCAGCGGTATCATCCAGCCAGTCGCGTTCATGGTACCCGGGCCGACGGTCTTCGACGTCGTATAACTGGGCGACCCTGAACCCCACTGTACGACGGTTTCGGCCCGATTAAACCGGATTTAACGGATCACTGCCGATGCGAACGGCGTGCGCTCGCGCACCCGTATCCCCGCCGTCGTGACCGAGGTGAGCGTTCGAGGTGCGCTCGTCGTTCGTCCGCTTCGACGGCTTCTATGCGAGTCGTGCGGCACTGGGGGCGGTGAGTGCGGGCGCCGCCGGGAGCACTGCGGCCATCGCGTGTGCGTTGGTGACCGTCGGGACGCGGTTGGCGGCGGTCACGTACGGCTGGTCGCTCCCGACGATGCAGAACCCGGAACGACGCTAGTCGAGCGCGTCCGCGAACGCCGCCGCGAACGACTCCACTTCGTCCCAGTCGGTGTACTCGTAGTCCCGCGAGGCGTCGGTGCCGCCGCCCGCGCGCTTGGCGATGCGTTTCATCACGAACCGCTTGAGCGTCCCGTACTGGCTGTACTTGAGGGCGCCGGGGACGACGGCGGTGGCGTCCGGCTCCCACCCCGTCTCCGCGAGGAACGCCTCGAGCATCGAGCGCGCCGTTTCCCACGCCTCCGCGGACCCCTCCGCCGCCGTGAGGCTCACCGAGAAGAAGGCCGACGGAAGGCGGTTCAGTTCGTCGACGTGATCGGACACGAACCGGGAGACGTACCGCTGGTGCGACCCCACGTGGACCGACGCGCCGATCACGACCGCATCGTAGCCGGCGAGCGAGAAGTCGGTTGGGAGGTGCCCCGCGTGGTACAGCGCCGGGTCGTGGCCCACCCCTTCGAGGACCGCCGCCATCCGCTCGGCGATGATCCCGGTCTGCCCCTCGGTCGTCCCGTAGAGGATGGCAACGCGGGCCATCATCCATCACCGCCCACATTCCCCTCCGTACGGCCGGTCTGGAGCCGTCGCGTCGCCAGTACCTGTCCGATGCGGAGGACGAACTCGAGGAGGACGAGAAAGAGCAGGTAGAGGAGAATCGTCTCCCACTGTTCGGCCACCGCGACGACGACGTCGACGGGTATTTCGGCGGGGAGCGCCGGCGCGTCCTCCAAGATGAGCGCCCCGAGGATGCCCAGCGGAAGCATCTTCGCCAGATCCTGCGAGAGATTCTGGCTGTAGTAGGCAGTTACCCGGATGGCGGTCACGATAGCCATGGCCGTCACGAGGAGGACCTGGATGTCGACACCCGGCGCGAGTAAGACGACGAGGAGGAGGTAGAACACGTACCAGACGATGGTCAACAGGGGGTAGACGACGAGATACTCGACGACGTAGAGGAGAACCCGAACGACGTTCCCGACGCTCTCGACGCTCCGGCCGATGACGCCGCGGGCGTACCGTCGGAACCGGAGCTTGAAGATGTCGCGTCGGGCGACGAATCGGTAGAACTCGAAAATAAAGACGAGGTAGACGACGATCACGATTGCCCTGAGCGCGAGCGGTTCCCACGTGCGGATGGCCACGTCCGGGGAGAACGGGAGCGGAATCGGAAGCGGCAGCTGTTGGAGCAGCGTCGACGGGGCGGCGATGTCCGGCGTGGGCATGTGATCTCACCGCTCGCGCACGGCGCGAGATACCTTTCTACGTTGTCAGGAATTATAACCGTTGGCACCCACGTGGCGTACGGTTATTCCGCTGGCGCTCGTTCCAACGGTATGGCCCTCTACGACGCCCTCGCCGACCTCCCGCTTCGGATCGACCGCGAGACGCGCACCCGCCGCGAGCGCGACACCTCCAGCGGGTTCGTCCGTGCGACGACCGTCTTCGAACTCCACGGTGGCGGTCACGTCGGCCGTGGGGAGGACGTAGCCTACGACACCGAAGACCACGATGCCCTCGCCGAACTCGACGCGCTCGTCCCGACCGGCGAGTTCACGTTCGACGAGTTCTCGACCGCCCTCGACGACGTCGACTGCTTTCCCACGAAGGAGCCGGAACAGCCTTCCGCGCATCACTACCGGCGCTGGGGAATCGAGAGCGCGGCGCTCGATCTCGCGCTCCGACAGGCCGACACCGACTTCGCGTCGGCGCTGGGCCGGGAGCGTGACCCCCTGAATTTCGTCGTCAGCACCCGCCTCGGCGACCCGCCGACGATCGACCGGGTGGCGGCGATCCTCGATCACCACCCCGACCTCGGCCTGAAACTCGACCCGACGAGCGACTGGGACGACGGCCTCGTCGCCACCCTCGCCGACACCGGCGCCGTCCGCCTCCTCGACCTGAAGGGGCACTACGTCGGGACGACGGTGGATCAGCCGCCCGATCCCGCCCTCTACGAGCGGGTGATCGAGGGATTCCCGGATGCGGTGATCGAGGACCCCGCGATGACCGACGAGACGCGCGGAATCGTCGAATCGGTGCGGGAGCGCGTCTCCTGGGACGCCCCGATCACGGGCGTCGAGAGCGTGCGCGACCTGCCGTTCGAGCCGCGGTGGCTCAATATCAAGCCTTCACGCTTCGGTACCGTCGAATCCGTGTTGGAGACCATCGAATACGCCCGGGAGCGTGACGTAGCGCTGTACGGTGGCGGCCAGTTCGAACTCGGCGTGGGTCGAGACCACATCCAGACGCTCGCGGCGACGTTCTACCCCGACGCGCCGAACGACGTGGCACCCGGCGGCTACAACCTCCCCGACCTCCCCGACGACCTGCCGGGGAGTCCGCTGGCGCCGAGCGACGACGCCCGCGGACTGACGTTTTAACCGCGTCGCGCTACTCGCGCACCGGCACGTCCTCCCGGTCGGCGTGGGCCCGCACCCAGAGTTCACCGATTCGGGAGAGTCGCGTCCGGTAGGACTTGCCGTGCTCTTCCTGCTCGATATACCCCTTCCCGCCGGGGCCGAGGCGGTCGACGTTGTAGATGACCTTCGACCGGAAGCTGTCGGTGTACTCCTCGCCGAGTTCGGCCGCAAGCGCTTCCGCGAGTTCCGACACCGATTCGAACTCGCCGTGCTCGCCGAGTTCGAACAGGATCACCTCCTCGAAGGGTTTGACGTTCGAGAATGAGGCGACCGGGAGTTCGACGATGTGGTTGTCGCCGATGCGCTTGGCGCCGATGGTGGTGCCACGCTCGTCGAACTCGTCGAGCAGTTCGGTCGTCCCGTCGAGGCGCTCGGTGATCCGTTCGTCCTCGACCGTTCCGTCCTCGAGGAGGGCCGCCAGCAGGTCGCGGTTCGCGCGCAACTCCTCCGCGAGTTCCGTCTCCAGATACTTCTCCGGGGCGGTGTAGTAGGTGTGGATGCGGTCACGGTCGGCCTGCCGTTCGAGCGTGATGGAGTGGGCGGCGGTGGCGAAGGCGAAACTCACCGGCCGGGGCATCGAACTCACGTTGACCCACACCTCGCCGTCCGGCGCGCCGGCGTCCAACTCGTCGTTGATGAGGTCGTACGCGTCCTCGAAGGCGGCGTCGTAGTCGTATACGTCCGCGATGACGACGCGGCTCGTCTCGGCGCCGAGCAGGTTGCGGAAATCCTGCTCCAGTTTGGCCGAGATGTTCCGCGAGTACTCCACGTTGGCCTCACTCCCCACGGCGCCTTCGAGCAGGATTACCCGATCCACGTCGAACTGGTCGCGGATCAGCGGCGCGATCAGCCGGTCGTAGTCGAAGCCGACCGGGACGATGTGGGTCTGCATACGTGGTAGTGATACGGTTTGTTGTAAGTCAGTACCGGTGGTCCGCTACCCCGTCCAGGCGTACCACCGGCACACAGTCACGACGATCCGTACGAACCGGGACGGTTAATATCCCTTCGAGGTGGCGACGAACCCCACGACGGCGCCCGCGGGGTCGAGCGTCACGGTCGTTCACGACGTTACCCGGCGGTGTACCGCGTCGCAGCCGGCCTCATCCCCGAACGTCGTCCCCGACCGATATCGACCGGCCCCGCGACGCCTCGGGCACCCGCGAGATGAGCATCACGGTGTAGAGATGTTCGAACGCGTCCCGATCCGCCCACTCGGGGAACGTCGCCTCGCGACGTTCGACGAAGCGCTGCCGGAACTCGGGGAGCGGGTCCCCGGTCTCCGGATCCCGGCTGGGGACGACACACCGGGCGCAGGGCTCGTCGCCCTCGAATCGGACGGCGTCGTCGCCCTCTCCGACGGTGACGTCCGGGGCATCGGTTCCCACGAATCGGTCCTCCCAGAACGCGGGGACGCCCCCGACTTCGACGTTGGCCCGGAGGCGCCGCCGGGCGCCGTCGACGGTCATGTCGTCGAACCAGGATGCGACTGCCTCCAGGGTAGCCGTGCTGATCACCGACGGGCCGGCGTCGGGCCGGTCGACGAACGACGGCGGTTCGCGCCGGCGCAGGTCGACCGGATCGTCGATGAAGTCGCCGAGCCAGGCGCCTGCGTCCGCGCGTCCTTCGTCGGTCGAGAGATCGAACGACCGTCGCTCGCCGCCGTCTTTCGGCTCGACGGTCAGGGTGTGTGTTCCGGCGTCGAACGCCGTCCGCACGTCGTGGAGACGGTCGGTCTGCTTGCCGTTGTACGCGAGGGTCAGCATATCCTCGCCCGTCTCGATGCGATCCGCGTCGGGGTCGCACATGGCGTACTCCCGGTCGCCCGCGAGCGTGCCGGCGTCGTTGATCCGGACCGTTTCTACCTCGACGCCGTCGAGGCCCTTGACGGGAAACACCTGCAGTCGCTCGATGTGTGCCATTACCCGCCTTTCGACAGTCGCTCCCATAATCGTTGTTGCGAACGCGGTCCCTGCATCCCCCCGAACCCGCCCAGTACGACAGGTATTTCCCGCGCGCCCGAAAAGTATATAGGCGTACATGGGTCGCCTCAGCGACCCGTCATCACCATCATCACCCCCACGAGGGGATCATCAATGGACGACACAGCGAAATATCTCATTCACGCATCCATCGCGGCCGACGGCGTCGTGGAACGAAGCGACGTGGTCGGCGCCGTCTTCGGGCAGACCGAAGGTCTGCTCGGGGACGAACTCGACCTTCGGGACCTCCAGCAGTCCTCGAAGGTCGGCCGGATAGACGTACAGATCGACAGCGAGAACGGGCAGTCGTTCGGTCGCATCACCATCGCCAGCAGCCTCGACAAGGTGGAGACGGCCATCCTCGCCGCCTCGCTGGAGACCATCGACCGCGTCGGCCCCTGTCAGGCCTCCGTCGAAGTGACGAACATCGAGGACGTGCGCGAAGCCAAGCGCCGGCAGGTGATCGACCGCGCCAAGGAACTGCTCGCGGGGTCGTTCGACGAGAGCGTCATGGACTCCTCCAAAATCCTCGAGGAAGTGCGCGAGAGCGTCCGAATCGAGGATATCACCGAGTACCACGGCCTCCCCGCGGGGCCGCGCGTCACCGACTCCGACGCCATCATCGTCGTCGAGGGACGCGCGGACGTGCTCACGCTCCTCCAGTACGGCATCAAAAACGCCGTGGGCGTCGAGGGGACGAACGTCCCCGACGCCATCGCGAGCCTCTCCGCGGAGCGGACCGTCACCGCCTTTCTCGACGGCGACCGTGGCGGCGAACTGATCCTGCGCGAACTCGCGCAAGTCGGCGACGTGGACTACGTCGTCTTCGCGCCCGAGGGCCGGTCGGTCGAGGACCTCGAACGCCACGAGGTCATGTCCGCACTCCGGGATAAGACGCCGTACGGCGACCTCTTCGACGACTCGGCCGAACCGGAACTGGAGCCGGAGTCGGCGCCGGAGTCGACACCGACGGACACGGACGAGCGGTCGAGCGAGGCCATCACGGCCACCGCCACCGTCCCCGTCGGGGACGCGGCGGACGCCGCAGCGGCCGTCGAGACGGAGACGCCGGCCGACGACGCCGATGGCACCGGGTCAGCGGAGCAAAACGGCGCCGCCGACACCGACGAGGCTCCCTCGACGCTCCGGGAACACGTTCGCGCCGTCATCGACGGCGAGACGGCGTCCGCGCGCCTCCTCGATGCCGACTTCGGGGTCATCGAGACGGTGCCGGCGGGCGAGGCGTTCGACGCCCTGACCGACGCGGAGACGGCCCCCTACGCGCTCGTTCTCGACGGCCAGTTGACCCAGCGCGTCCTCGACGTGGCGGCACAGCGCGGCATCGAACAGATCGTCTCGCGGTCGTCGGGCGAGATGGTGAAGACGCCGGTCGACGTTCGCGTCCGGACCGTCGATCAGTTCGCGACCGCCGACTAATCGCGCCGGTACCGCACCGCATCGCCGTCCTCGAAGAAGTCCGGAACGCGCCCGTCTTCCTCGAAGCCACACGCTCGATAGCACGACCGCGCCGCCTCGTTGTCGGGGGCGACGGTGACGGTCAGCGTCGCGTCGGGACCCGTCCGGGCCGCACACGCGTCGAGCAGCGCCCGTGCCCGCCCCTCCCGGCGGTGCTCGGGAGCGACGACCAGTTCCGCGACGTAGACGGCGTCGCCGGGGACGGCGAGGAGGGAGGCGACGGGCGCGTCCGCCTCGGCCGTCGACACCAGCGCCATCGCCGGCGTCAACGCGCCGTCGTCGAGGGCGCTCTCGAGGAGGTCGGGACTCGGTTCGGGCAGGAACGACTGGAGCCGTTCGAGTGCCGGGGCGTCGGCCGGTCTCGCGGCGCGAATCACAGCAGGAGGAGCGCGAGCACCGCGCTGACGACGGCCCCGGCGAGCGTCCCGAAGAAGTTGACGGTCTGGTTGCCGACGCGGCCGCCCTCCAGCGTCGCACCGAGGACGCTGTCGATGGTCATGCCGGCGATGCCACCAACGACGACGGCGAGGGCGGCGAGTCGCGGTGCCTCGAAGCTGAAGATGGCGACGGCGACGCCGGCGACGATGCCGGCGCCGACGACGCCGACGACGTAGCCTTGCCACGTAACCCCGCCGTCGGTGCCGGGATCGACGCGTTCGAGCGTCGTGATGAGGCGCGGCCGGTCGAAGAGGACGCCGATTTCGCTGGAGAGCGTGTCGCTCATGGCGGCGGCGAGCGAGCCGGTAAAGGCAAACCGGAAGAGCGCCGGATCGACGCCCATGCCCGTACTGGCGGCGAAGCCGATGACGGCGACGAGGGCGACGGCGGCGTTCCCGAGGACGTTCCCGCTCCCGCGGGCGCCCTCGTTGTCCTCGGCGACGCCGCGTTCGCTCTTTTCATCGTACCGGTATTTCGCGGAGAGGCCGCCGATACCGAAGAAGGCGATGAGGACGGCGAACCAGCCGACGCCGCCGAAGACGATGGTGAGCAGGCCCAGGAGGACGCCGGTCACCATCCCCGGCACCGACGCGGTGCCGGTCCGGTAGGAGACGTAGCCGAGGGCGACGGTCAGGACGAGCGCGACGCTCACCTCCGTCACCCCCGACTCGACGCCGATGGTGTCGAACAGCCACAGCAGGAGGCCGGTCGAGAGCATCACGATGGGGTCGTCGCGCTCGTAGAGCATCGACCGCAGGAGCGCGGCGACGAGGGCACCGGCGGCGGCGAGGAAGACGACGGCCGCCGGCGACGGGACGGCACCGAGGTTCAACCCGACGACGACCTGGCCGATCAGCGCGGTGAGGAAGGCCACGAGGCTGAAGCCGGCGACGGATCGGCCGGGGTCGCTCCACAGTCGCTCGACGGCGCGTGCGCCGACGTTGCCGTAGGCGACGACGAGGACGGCCGCGACGAAGACGGTCGTCGGCATCGACTCCCGGGGGGCGGTCGCGAGGATGGCGAGCCCCGTCGCGGCGAGTGCGAACCCGGCGAGGCCGTTGAGTCGACCGTCCCGCCGGTCCTGTGGCCGG
>Ga0209946_1000308_pt1 | contig 20392 bp, 16 predicted proteins | sample SalPon2_A_H2O_MG_FD_185704 | JGI IMG/M metagenome (GOLD analysis project Ga0209946, IMG submission 185704) | Salt pond water microbial communities from South San Francisco under conditions of wetland restoration - Salt Pond MetaG R2_A_H2O_MG... | ecosystem: Environmental > Aquatic > Non-marine... | reverse complement strand
CGCCCCGGTCGCGTTGACGACGTGGGTCGGCTCGACCGTTCCGTCGACGCGTCCGCCGACGTCGACCGCGGTGATCCCGTCAGCCCCGGTCTCGATTGCCTCGACCGGCGCGTGTGGGAACACGTCAGCCCCGTGGGCCGCCGCGTCGGCCGCGTTTGCCGCCACGAGCCGGGACGGATAGACGACGCCGTCCGGGACGCGGAACGCCTCGACGACCGCGTCGGAGAGTCCGTCGACGAGGTCGCGGGCCGCGTCGCCGTCCAGCCGCTCGGGAGCCATTCCGACCTCCTCGCAGGCGGCCAGCTTCGTCTCGAAGTACGCCGCGTCGTCGCTCTCGAGTCGGACGAACAGCCCTCCCGTTTCGCGGACGCAGCCCCCGGCGATCTCGCGGAGTATGCGGCTCTCGGCGAGGCACTCGGCCGCGCCGGACGCGTCGGATTCGGCGTACCGGGCACCGCTGTGTAACAGCCCGTGGGATCGCCCGGAGGTTCCGCTGCCCAACCCGCCCCGCTCGACGAGCGTCACGTCGACCCCCCGCAACGCGAGGTCGCGGGCGATTCCGGCCCCCGTCGCGCCGCCGCCGATCACGAGGACGGTCGGATCCGCGTTCACGCGTCCCCACCCCGACGGATCGAGGACGGGATCGAGCGCGCGTTCGAACGGGCGAGATCGCGCAGTATGCGGGTCACACAGCCTTCGCGGGCCGTCCCGAGATATCGACGTCCCGATCGGTGAACCATACGTGGTGGAAGGGACGGACGGGATTGAGGCTGGCGCTCGGGGAGTGCGCTCTGGGAACGCCGCGTACCGTTACTCCCCGACGAAGTCCGGTTCGACGCGCTTCTCGTCGACCTCGCTCTCGAGGTGGTCCCGGAACGTCTCGACGTCGACGCCCTTGGCCTCCGCCTCGAAGCGGTCCCGGACCGAGACGGTTCCGGCGCCTTCCTCGTCGTCGCCGACGACGAGCATGTACGGGACCCGGTCGTCGTGGGCGGCCTGGATCTTCTTGCCGACCGTCCACGAGCGGTCCTCGATCTCGACGCGGAATTCCGAGAGATAGCGGTTCTTGAGCTGTTTGGCGTAGCCGACGTTGTCGTCGGAGACGGGGAGGATCCGGACCTGCTCCGGGGCGAGCCACGTCGGGAAGTTCCCGTCGAAGTGCTCGATGAGCACCATGAAGAAGCGCTCGTAGCTGCCGTACAGCGCCCGGTGGATCATCACCGGCTGGTGTTCCTCGTTGTCCTCGCCCGTGTAGGAGAGCCCGAATCGCTCGGGCATGTTGAAATCGAGTTGGACCGTCGGGCCGTCCCAGTTCCGCCCGAGGGCGTCCTCGAAGGCGAAGTCGATCTTCGGGCCGTAGAAGGCGCCGTCGCCCGATTCGACGTCGTAGTCCATCCCGCTGGATTCGAGCACCTCCCGGAGTTGGGACTCGGCGGCTTCCCAGATCTCGTCGGAGCCGACGGACTTGTCGGGACGGGTCGCGAGGGCCACCTCGTGATCGAGGTCGAACGTCTCGAGGACCTCGTCGATCTGCTCCATGATCGTGGTGACCTCCCGCTCGATCGAGTCGGGCTTCACGAAGAGGTGACCGTCGTCGATCGTGAACGCCCACACGCGCGAGAGCCCCGAGAGCTCGCCGCGCTGTTCCTTCCGGTAGACCTTCCCGTTCTCGGCGTAGCGGACGGGCAGATCCCGGTACGACCAGTTGCCCTGGTTGAAGATGGTCGCGTGGCCGGGGCAGTTCATGGGTTTGAGGCCGTACTCCTCGTCGTTGACGTCGAGGAGGAACATGTCGTCGACGTAGTTGTCGTAGTGGCCCGACTGCTTCCACAGCTCCGTCCGGAAGAGATGCGGCGTCTCGACGAACTCGTAGCCCTGCTCGTCGTTGAGGCCGTCGACGAACGCCTCCAGTTCCCGGAGGATCGCCTTCCCGTTGGGGTGATACAGCGGGAGGCCGGGGCCGGTTACCTCGGGGATCGAAAACAGATCAAGTTCACGACCGAGCTTCCGGTGGTCGCGTTCTTTGGCCTCCTCGCGCCGGGTCAAAAACGTCTCGAGGTCGGCCTCGCTCTCGAAGGCCGTCCCGTACACCCGGGTGAGGGTGTCGTTGTCCTCGTCGCCGCGCCAGTACGCCGCGGCGATGTTCAGAAGCTTCACCGCGCCGATCTCGCCCGTCGAGTCGACGTGGGGGCCCCGACAGAGGTCCTGCCAGCCGTCCTGGACGTAAAACGAGACCGTCTCCTCGCCCTCGGCTTCGGTCTCTAGGATCTCGCGTTTGTACTCGTTGTCCGCGTAGATCTCCGTCGCCGCCTCGCGGGAGCGCTCGACGCGCTCGATGCCGTAGTCGGCCTCGATTATCGACTCCATCTCGGCTTCGAGGGCCTCGAAGTCGTCCGCCGAGAGGTCGACGCCCGTCACGTCGTAGTAGAAGCCCTCGTCGGTCGGCGGGCCGATCGCGAGCTTGGCCTCGGGGTACAGCCGCTGGAGCGCCTGTGCGAAGACGTGGGCCGCCGAGTGTCGGAGCACCCGCAGGTACTCCTCGGATTGGTCCGTGACGATGACGAGTTCGCAGTCCTCGGTGAGGGGTTCGGCCTTGTCGGTGAGGTCCCCGTCGACGACGCCCGCGACCGTGTCCGATCCGAGCCCGGGTCCGATCTCGTAGGCCACGTCCTCGACGGACGACCCCGACTCGACCTCGAGTTCGGAACCGTCCGGCAACGTGACGACGATGTCGCTCATGGCTACGACAACTTCCGGGGGCCGCATAAGTCCAACCTTTCGCCGATGCGGCCGGCCCCGTCGTCCCGCCGATGTGGTCGGCTTCGTCGGCCCTGCCGGCCCCATCGCTCCTGCCGGTCCCATCGCTCCTGCCGGTCCCGCTATCGCGTCCTCGTCCGAACCGGCCCCCGGCGCCGAGTCCAGCCGCTTTATGTTCCTCTCGCCGCTAGACCCCGCTATGATATTCGGATTCGGCGAGGACGACGACGCGGAGTCGACCGACGGGGAAGGCGACGACACCTCCGAGGGGACGGAGGCGAGCGCCGGGGCGATCGACGCCGGGGACGGAACCGACGAAGCCGAGCCGGACACGGACGAGTCGAGTGGAGGCGAATCGGACGACAACGACGCGACCGAAACTGAACCGGAGGGCGGTGATACGAACGGTTCCCCGGACGCGGACACCGACGCCTCGGACGACGAGTCGGACGGCGGCGACGGGGACGACGAGGAGGTCGATCCCGAATCGATCTCGACGATCGACCGGATCGTCCTCGACCCCGAGGAGTTGGTCCAGGCGGTCGCGTACAACGGCCAGGAGGACATCGGCCAGAAGTCGAAGGCGGTGTACAGCCTCCGACCGCCGTTCGCCCCGACGGTCCGGCCGAGCATGAAACACCTCGAGGAGCACTCGGTCGAGGGCAAGGCCGACGACGAGATCCACCTGCGCCCCTTCCGGTTCGTCGTCGAGGGGCGGGCCGTGATCGAACAGCGCCCGACGCGGCAACTCGCAGCGGAGGAGATGGACGCCGACGATCCCACCGACGCGGCGATCGAGGCCTGGATCGACGAGGCGATGGAGACCTGGAAGGACCACGTCCGGGGGAACCTCGCGGAGTCGGTCGACATCTTCTCGCCGCACGGGATGGCGATCGTCGACGTCGAATACGAACCGGAGCCCGAGCCCGAGGCCGGATCCGAACACGAACCCGACCCCGACGCTCGGGAGTGATTCGCGTGCGGGATCAGTATCCGAAGCGGCCGCCCGAGGGCGTGCCCCCGGAGCGTCGCGAACGCGCCCGCAAGCTCCAACTCGAACTCCTCGTCCTCGAGGCGCGTCTCGAGGCCGCGAACTTCGAGGACGAGGAGGCGTTCCGGCGCGCCATCGACGAGCGGCGCTCGGAGCTGGACTCGCTTCGCGACCCGGCGGCCGAGCCGTGATTCATTTATAAATCCGATCCGCTGGTATATAAAAACCGCGAGCCGTTTTATATACGTCCGCCCGGCCGCGGCGCTCGTACTGGTGGACGAGATCACACGACGCCGATTTGCGAGTGATCCGCCGGTCGCGCCGTCGAACGGCGTGCGCCTCCTGCGTCGTGTGTCTGTTCGTTCGTCCGTCAGTATCAGAAGATGTCGGCCTGCCGGTACACCGAGAGCCCGTCGCCGGTGATCTCGTAGGGTTTCGTCTCCCGGGAGTGGTTGGCGTTTCTGATCTTCTGGATCTCGACGGCCAGCCGCGTCTCGCCGAACTCCGAGCGGACGTACTGGAGGACGAAGACGGCGTCCGTCAGGTACTCGATGATGCCGTGTTTGGAGGTGTAGGCGTCCCGATCGCTCGCCTCGCTCGTCAGCATCGTGGTGACGCCGGCCCGCTTGAGCGACTTCGTGAAGTCGAACACCTCGGTTCGGCGTCTGGACTGCTCGTCGTACATCATCTCGAGCAGCGAGACGGAGTCGAGGACGAGCCGCTCGGCCCCGAACGCCGAGACGAGTCGCGGGAGGTCGTTCCGGATCGACGTGAGGCTGTTGGCCATCTCGATCGGGTCGAGATCGACGATCGCCAGTTGCTCGTCGGCGACGTACTCGTCGAAGGGCCAACCCTTCTCCTTGGCTGCCCGCTCGACGGCCGAGGCGCCCTCCTCCAGCGTGATGAACACCGCCTTCTCGCCGGCCTCGAGGCCGTGGTTGATGAACTGCAGCCCGAACGTCGTCTTCCCGGTCCCGGCCGACCCCATCGCGACCATCAGCGAGCGCTCGGGGACGCCGCCCTGGATCATCTGGTCGAGGCCGCCGATCCCGAGTTCGATGCGCGGGATCTCCGACTCGAAGGACTCCTCGAACTCGTCGCCGCCCCCGCCCGAGCCGGCGTCGAAGGCGGCCTCGAAGTCCGCCATCTCCGGGTCGTCGCCGGAGGAGGCGGCCTCGAAGGCGGCCTCGAAGTCGTCCGTCGTCGGCTCGCCGCCGGCCGGGTCGTCCGCGATCGACTCGTCGCCGCCCCCGTCGTCGGGGCCGTCGCGCTCGAACCAGTCGTCGTCGCTCATTTCGTCACCCCGGTCGGCGCGCCCATACCCGGCGTTCGGCCGCCGGGGACTTATATGAACGGCTCCGGCCCGGGCGCGTCCACGCCGGCGGCACCGTCCGTCGCGCCCGGACCGCCCGCACTGTCCGTGCCGTCGGGCAGTCGGGCAGTCGGGGGGCTTTTGTCGCCGGCTGTCGAAGCCCGATCAGATGCACATCGGCGTCGTCGCAAAGCGTGACACCCCGCGTGCCGTCGAGCTCGCGGGCCGGATCCGGCGACGCGTGGACGCGACCGTCACGCTCGACGAGGTGACCGCCGAGGCGCTCGACACCGAGGGACGCTCCGTCGGGGAGCTCGCGGCCTGCGATCTCGTGGTCTCTATCGGCGGCGACGGGACGTTCCTCTTTGCCGCCCGCGAGGTCTCGCCGACGCCGATCATGGGGGTCAACCTCGGCGAGGTCGGCTTTCTGAACGCCGTGTCGCCGGGCGACTGCGTCGAGTCGGTTCAGTCGGCTGTCGAGTGCCTCCGGGACGGCGAAGCGACGTTCCAGGAGCTCCCACAGATCCGAGCCGAGGGCGACGGCTGGGGGCTCCCGGCGGCGGTCAACGAAGTCGCGATCCTCGGGCCACAGCGCGGCCGGAACAACGGGATCGGCTTCGAGATCCGCGTCGACGGCGAACGCTACGCGGGGGGGCGAGGTGACGGCGTGCTCGTCTCGACGCCCGCGGGGTCGACCGCCTACAACCTCAGCGAGGGCGGCCCGCTCGTCCACCCCGACCTGTCTGCGTTCGTCGTCACCGAGATGTGCCCGGCGGAGCCGATGCCCTCGCTCGCCGTGCCGACGGCGGCGAAGGTAACCGTCCGAGTCGAGGGCGCGGCGAGCGCCGTCGTCGTCGCGGACGGCCGGAGCCGCGAGCGCGTCGACCCGCCGAGTACCGTCTCGCTCCGCCCTGCGGAGACGCCCGTTCGGATCGCCGGCCCGCGGCTGGAGTTCTTCACCGCGCTCGGGAAGCTCGAGTGACCGGGTCGGCCGGCAAGCGGGCTGCCCCTTCCGAAAGCGATAATGAGGTCGCGGTCTTTTAAATACGCAATGAGCCAGCAGCTGCCGGACGTCCAGGCGTCCAGCCCCGAAGTCAGCGTCGGCCTCAACCGGGTCGGCGTGACGGGCGTCGAAAAGCTCGTCAAACTCCACCGGCCGGAGGACCGCCCGATCGTCCTGATGGCGGAGTTCGAGGTGTTCGTCGACCTCCCCGGCTGGCGGAAGGGGGCGGACATGAGCCGGAACATGGAGGTCGTCGACGAGATGCTCGAGGAGGCCGTCTCCGAGCCCGCCCTCCGGGTCGAGGACGTCTGCGGCGACGTCGCCGAGCGCCTCATCGAGAAACACGACTACACGACGGAAGCCGAGGTCCGCATGGAAGCCGAGTACATGATCCGCGAGGAGACGCCGGCGACCGACCGGCCGACGCAGGCGACGGCCGACATCGTCGCTTCCGCGACCGCCGCCGAGGACGGCACCACGCGCGAGGAGATCGGCTGTCACGTCGTCGGGATGACCGTCTGCCCGTGCTCGCAGGGCATGAGCGAGTCGCGAGCCCGCGACGTGCTCGAGGGGCTCGACGTCGAACGGGGGACGATCGACGCGTTCCTCGAGGAGGTCCCCCAGCCCGGCCACTCCCAGCGCGGCCACGCGACGCTGACCGTCGAGACGTCCGGGCAGCCGCAGGTCGACCTCAACGACCTCATCGAGGTCGCCCGCGACTCGATGAGCGCGCGGATCTACAACCTGGCAAAGCGGCCCGACGAGGACCACATGACCTTCCAGAGCCACAGCGACGCGAAGTTCGTCGAGGACTGCGTCCGGGCGATGGCCGAGGGGCTCGTCGAGACCTACCCCGACCTGCCCGACGACGCGGTCGTTCGCATGGAGCAATCCAACGACGAGTCGATCCACCAGCACAACGCCCACGCCGAGCGCGTCGCCGAGTTCGGTCGGCTCAAGGACGAGGTCGACGGCGACGCCGACGCCTGAACGCTCGGCCGGTCCCTCGCCGTTCCACGGAATCGCATATCTTTATTCACCCGCGAGTACGCCGCTCGCACCCGCGGGTCCGCCGTATCGGGGACGACGAGGCGGTTGACGACGTTGCGGCCCGGAGTCGGTCCCGGTCTGCGCTACGGGCTCGGCCCCTCGGCGGCGCGGTCGAGCAGTTCCTCGGGCGTCTCCGCCGCGGGGAGCGCCTCGCCGCCCCGGACGACGACGGCGTCGGAGCGGTCGCCGGGGACGACGACCTTCTCGTGGTCCGCGATTCGGAGCGCCGCCCGGTGGAGGTCGGTCCCCGCGGGCGGCGTCCGGACGACGAGCGGCTCGTAGTGCGAGCGCGCACAGGCCGCGGCGTAGCCGGCCGCCTCGACGCCCATCCGGTCGTAGGCCCCGGCGAAGGCGGCGAGGGCGTCCCTGGCGGCGTCGCCGTAGCGCGTTTCGCCGGTCAGCGCCTCGAGGTCGAGGAGCGCGTCCGCCATCTCCGCGTTCGTGCCGAGGGGGTACAGCGGCCGTTCGAGCAGCCCCGCCCCCGTCGGATCGCCGTCCCGGAACGACCCGTCGGCGGCGACGAGGCGGTCGATGGCGTCGTCGGCGACCGCCCGCGCCGGGTCGAGCCACCTCTCCGGGCCGGTGACCTGCGCCGCGGCGGTCAGCCCCGAGAGCACCCGGGCGTGGTCGACGAGCAGTCCGGACTCGCTTTCCTCGCCCGCGAAGTGGTCAACCCGGCCGTCCGCCACGAGCGTCCCGAGGACGGTCTCGAGGGCGCGCTCGGCGTGCCGTTGGGCTCCCTCGTGGTCGGTGAGAGCCGCAAAGCGGAACAGCGCGTCAGCGGCGATCCCGTTCCTGTCAGCGAGGACTGTCGGGTCGACGTGGGGCGGGTCCGCGTCCTCGCGTTCGGTCGGTTCGAGGGTGTAGTAGTCGCTGGCGGCCTGGCTGGCCGCGAACGCGTCGTCGCTCCAGGCGGTCGTCGTCAGGTACTCGGCCGTCCGTTCGGCGGTCTCCCGGTAGGCGTCCTCGCCCGTGTAGAGATAGCCGGCGGTGAACGCCCGGAGCAGCGCCGCGTTCTCGTCGACCAGTTTCTCGCGGTGGGGCTCCCCCCAGCGCCGCGTCTCGGCGAAGCGGTAGAACCCGCCGTCGTAGGTGTCGAACAGGTGGGTCCGGACGGCCTCTAAAGTCCGGGTAGCGCGGTCGCGGTCCCGCTTGAGCGCGAACCCGACGGTCCGCGCCAGGGGGAACTTCGCGTCGGTCCCCCACCCGCCGTACTCCTCGTCGAACGCGGCCGCGACCTGTTCGACCATGTGGGCCTCGACGTCGGCGGTCACCTCGCCCGCGGGGCGGTCGTCGCCCGACACCGACCGGGGAACCCGGCCGGCGGCACTCCCCTTCGCGTCCCAGGAGCCCCGGACGCCGTCGAGGACCTGCCGGAGGCCGTCCGGGCCGAGGTACGTCGCGCCCGAGAGCACCTCCCCTGCGGGGGTCAGAAAGACGGTCGTCGGGAACCCGCCCATGTTGTATCGCTCCCGGACGCGGGGGTGTCTGTCGACGTCGACGCGGACCGGAACGAAGCTCTCGCCGATGTTGGCGGCGAGTTTGGGGTCGCCGTAGGACTCCTCGTCCATCCGGTCACACCACGCACACCACGGCGCGGTCAGCGAACACAACACGGGCTTGCCGGCACGCTCGGCGGCCTCGAAGGCCTCGGGGCCCCACTCGTGCCAATCGACGAGCGTCCCGTCGCGAAAGGTCATACCGTCGGTTTCGGGGGCAGCGACGAAAGGGCTTCGAAGCGCCGCGGGACGGCGACGCCGGGGGTATCGGACCGGATCCCGCGGTCAGTCGTCCTCGCCCAACACGAGGATGCGGAGGATGTCCCCGTAGGCCGGCCGCGTGATCAACACGCCGATCAGGACGCCGATGATCGTGACGATCGCAAAGCCCTGCAGATCGCCGAGCGAGAGGACCGCGAGCGGCGACATCGCGACGATCGTCGTCGCGGCCGCGGCCCCGATGACCCAGAAGGCCTTCCGGAACCGCGACTCGAACACCCGTGAGGTGCTGACGTCACCCTGTTGCATGATCTCGTCGGCGATGATCACGAGGTCGTCGACCCCGGTCCCGATGACCGCGATGAAGCCCGCGATGTGTGAGAGATCGAGCGGCAGGCTCACCGCGGCCGCGAACCCGAGGAGGATGTACACCTCCGCCCCCGCCGTGAGCAGCATCGGCGCCGCGATCTCCTTGCGGCGGTAGCGCAAGAACACCATGAGCGAGACCGCGAGCACCGCCGCGCCGCCGGTCACGAGCGAGAGCGGCTTGAATCGCTCGGCGAGGCTCGGCAGCAAGAAGAACGTCGTCCCGCGGTTGTCGATGTCGAGGTTCGTTCGGAGCGCGCCGGCGCGCATGTTGATCTCGAGTTCGCGGGCCTCCTCGAAGGAGGTCGTCGTCGTCCGGTAGGAGGGGTCCTCGTCGAAGGCACCGCTACCGAACGACGAGGAGAGACTCGGCGCGATGCCGGCGGCGAAGACGACCTCGCCGTCCAGGGTCGTCAACAGACACCGACCGGGGTCGTTCTCGGCGTTCGCCTCGAGGGAGGCGTTCAGGTCGTATCGACACCGCGTGCCGCCCTGCTGGTCGAAGCCGTTGGCCCGCATGGCCTCGCCGAAGCGCGCGCCGGCCTCGTCGCTCAGCTGGATCGGAACGAACGTATCGCCCCGCTCCTGTTGTGCGCCACCCACTTCGGCGATGTCGCCCTGATCGAGCAGCGACTCGGTCTCGTAGGTCCCGTTCTCGTCGGGGTACATCGCCCAGATCTCGACCTGGCCGCGGTCGCCGATGAGGTCTATGACCTCCGTCCGGTTCGCGCCGGGCACCTCGACGACCATGAACTGCTGGCCCGGCGCGGAGACCTGCGTGGCCGTTCCGCCGCCGAGGCCGCGCTCGGTGAGCCGCTCGTTCAGCACGTCCTCGGCGTTGTCGCGGGTGTCCGAGGTGACGCCCATCCGGACGTCGCCCTCCTCGGTCGGGTAGCCGGCCGCCGAGAGCGCGTCGGCGAACTCGGCCTGGGTCGTGTTCCCGACGACGTCGTCGTCGAACACCTCGACGCTCCCGGTCTCGGCGTCGGCCCGGACGTCGCTCGCGCTCAACCCGAGTTCGTCCTGCAGCGTCGATTCGATCGCCCGCTCGTCGTTCGGTTCGATCTCGAGCCCCGAGACGGTCATCCCGACGAACGGCGCACGGACCTGCGTGCCGCCCGAGAGTTCGAGCCCGAACTGCAAGTTGGTGTACTGCGACCCCGACGCCTGATCGGCGTCCTCGCCCGGCCCGAGGATGCCGCCGCTGCCGCCGAGTGGCGCGAAGACGGCGACCGTGCTCACGAGCAAAAAGCCGACGAGCAGCCAGATCCGCCAGTGTTTCTTGACGTGGAGTTTCATTTGGCGATCCCCTCGTACTTGTAGTATCGGAGTAAGCTCACGTTCAACAGGTAGGTGTTCATCAGATCGGCCAACAGCCCGAAGACGAGTATCACCCCGACGTCGGGAAGCAGCGGGATGCCGAGCGCGTAGGCGACGAGCGTCATCACGACCATCGCGGCGATCGACGTCGTCGTCATCGTGACCCCGGTCCGCATCGCCCGGGCCGTCGAGGTGTAGAAGTCACCGTGGCGTCTGAGGACGTGGTTGTTCAGGAGCAGATCCGAGTCGACGGAGTAGCCGACGAGCATCAAAAGCGCCGCGACCGTCCCGAGCGTCAACTCGATGTCGAACAGCCGCATCAGCGCCAGCGGGATCACGAGATCCGAAAAGGCCGACGCGATGACGGCGATCGACGGGATGAACGTCCGAAACAGCAGGGCGACGAGGGCGGCCATGCCGCCGAAGGCGACCGCCAGCCCGATGATCGCCTGCCGCTGGGAGTCGGAGGCGAAACTCGCCGATCGCTCGCCGACCGACTCGATCTCGTAGCCGGCGCTCTCGGCCTGTTCGAGCAGCGGATCGGCGTCGTCGGCCTGGAATGTCAACTGATAGGAGTCGGTCTGCCCGGCGATCGGCGTGACCGATTCGATCTCGGTGTCGAAGGTGTCGCGTATTTCGGCGGGGGAGTCGTCGGTGACGACCTGCATCTCGGTGCCGCCGGTGAACTCGATGCCGAGCGCCACCGGCAGCCCCGACAGCGCCGTCGCGACCGCGAGGACGACGATGGCAGCGGCCAACACCGCGAGCGGGACCACCACCAACTGACGGTTGGTGTACTCCGTGTAATCGATGTCCGGTACCGGCGCATCCATGCCTCCCGATGTGGATGCCCCGCGAATAAGGGTTGTCGTTCGCTCGTCCGAAGTCGCGGATCACCGTGAGAGCCACCCACGTGGACGCCGCGCGGCCGAAACGCTCCCCTCGCGGGTCACTCAGTCACGACGATCACGCCGACCATGCCACTCGGCTCGTGGGGGATACAGAGGTAGTTGTGTCGGCCGGGGACCTCGAAGGTGTGTTCGTACGTTCCGCCGGGCGAGATGTTGCCGCCGCCGGTCGCGTGCCACTCCTCGCGGGCGGTCTCGAGGTCGTCGTAGCCGCCGGAGGCGAAGTATTCGGCCGCCTCCGGGATGGTCTCCTCGTAGGCGGTGACGGTGTGGCCCCGGGAACCGTTGTTGCCCCAGACGACGGTCTCGCCGACGGACACCTCGTACTCCTCGGGGAGGAAGGCGTTCTGCGACATCCCGATGTCGAAGTCGGCGTCGCTGAGGCCGCCGTCGAGACAGCCCGAAAGGGCGACTGCCGCCGTCGTTCCGGCGGCTGTGAGAAACGACCGTCGGTCCATACTCGCGCTTGCGGTCGGACGGATATATGTACCGCGATCCCGGAACGGACGCGCGTCGATCCCGGTGCGAACGCACCACGGTCCCCGGTACGAACGCGAACCGTCGGTCGACCGCAAACGGACGGGAACGAACGCGACCGCCCGCCGGCCGCGACCGGAAACGAACCTACTAAGACGCCCGTCGTCGACCGCCGAGGTAGAGTCATGCAGCCGCGGTTTCTCGGACGGCTGGGCGTCGCCGATGCGGTGACGGCCACGAACGCGGCCATCGGCTTCGCCGCCGTCGCGACCGCTGCGGTCGACCCGGAGTTGGCGGCGCGGCTGATCCTGCTGGCCGCCATCGCCGACGGCCTCGACGGCGTCGTCGCCCGCCGCCTCGGCGGGACCGACGTGGGGCCGCTGCTCGATTCGCTGGCTGACGTCTCGTCGTTCGGCGTGGCCCCGGCCGCTCTCGTGTACGCCGTCGCGGCCGACGGCGGTGCGGCCGAGATTACGACCCCGCTCGCCCTCGCCGCGCTCGTCGCGTCGGCGCTGTACGTCGCCATGGCCGTCGTCCGACTCGCCATCTACACGCTCGAGGACAGCGACCGCGCGGAGACGATCGGCGTGCAGACGACGCTGTCGGCGACGCTGCTCTCGGTGACGTATCTCGCCGGGATCCGGGAGCCAGCGGCGTTGATCGCCCTCGTCGCGGCGTGTTCGTACCTGATGGTCGCACCGGTGTCGTACCCGGATCTCTACGCGCGGGACGCGGTCATCCTCGGCGGGTTGCAGGCGCTCGCTATCGGCTTCCCCGTCGCGTTCAACCGCGTCCTGCCGCGGTCGCTGTTGGTGTTCGCCGTCGGCTATCTCGTCCTCGCGCCCGTCGCGTACTGGCGCGGGCCCTGAGGCGGGACGCTCCCCGGCAGAACGAAGGGAAACGCTCTTGGCCCGTTCTGCCGGACGTAGCGTATGAGCAACGGGGACGACGAACCCGCCGACGGCACCGACGACGGGGCGTCCGGCGGCGACGCCGACGCCGAGCCCGAAGCCGAAGCCGAAAGCGACCTCGCCGACGTCGGGGCGTTCGAGTCGCGGCTCGACGACGCCGAGTCGGCCCTCGAGGGCGCCGAGACGGAGGCCGATCTCGATTCGGTCGAGGCGACCGTCGACGACATCGACGCCGACCTCGAGGACGCCGAGTTCCCGGTCGTAGAGCCCGAGGACGAGGACGAGGAGCCGGAGGACCCGGCCGAACCGCTCGAGGACCGGATCGGGGACCTCCGCGACGGCATCGAGGACCAGCGGGGTCCCTACGGGGAGGACGTCGCCGACGCGGCGGGCGACGCCGCGGGGACGATCCGCGGGACGCGCTGGACCCGGGACGGCGAACCTGCCGTCGCCGAGGCCGTCGAGGCGTTCCTCGAAGCCGCCGGCGGGGAACTCGACGCCGAGTTCGCCGCGGAGGGTGACGACGACGACTCGCGCGCCGAGGCGGTCGAGGCGGTCGGCGAAACCGCCGCCGACGGCCGTCTCGACGCCGACGAGGACGACGACACCATCGCCGCGCTCCTCGGGGCCGTCGACACCCTCGAGTCGGATCTCGAGGACGCCGAGGAGTGGAGCGACCTCGAGATCGCCGAACAGCTCGAACGCGAGGGGTTCTACGACCGCATGAACTCCGAGAACCGCAAGGACTTCCCACCGGAACTCGGCGTCGTCCGGATCGCCGAGGCCGAGAACGACCCCGAGCGGATCCTGATGGCGCTCGAGAACCTCGATTCGGACTTCATGCAGGAGAACTGCCTCGACGCCCTCCGACGGCTCGGCCCGGAGGAGGCGCTCGAACCCGTCGAAGCGCTCGCACAGCGCCGGGACGTGCCCGCCATCGAGGTGCTCGGCAAGATCGGCGACGAGCGCGCCGCGGAGACGCTGATCGATTTCGTCGACAGCGGGAACCCGCCGCTGCAGAAGGCGACGCTGCGCGCGCTCGGCGAGATCGGGAGCGAGGAGGCGAGCCAACCGATCGCGAACGCGCTGGCCGACGAGAACCCCGCCGTCCGCTCGGTCGCAGCCCGGGCGCTGGGGCTCATCGGCGACACGCGCGCGATCGAGCCACTCTCGGACCGACTCGACGACGACGAGGAGACGGACGAGGTCCGGGGGTCGGCCGCGTGGGCGCTGGTTCGGATCGGCACCGAGCGCGCCCTCGAGGCCGCCGCGGCCCACGACGACGACCGCGATTACGCCGTTCAACTCGAGGCCGAGCGGGCCCGCGACGCGACCGCTTGAGACGCGTCAGCCCGGGGAGTCCATAACGATAAATCGCCGCATAGGCGCCCCGAGACGGAGGGTTGCGATCGCGACATAGTTTGGCCGGACGCCGTGTTTTATGTGCCCGTCGTCGGAACGTACCCCCATGCGTTTGCACCGTCGTGACATACAGCGCGATATTCGGGAGTTGGGGGCGATGCTCGGCGATACGATCGAGGCCCAGGAGTCGCGGGCCGCCTTCGATACCGTCGAGCGCCTCCGGAAGCGGTCGATCGATCGACGGAGCGGCGGGGGCGACGTCGGATCGATCCGAACCGAACTCGACGGCCTCGACGCCGACCGCGAACTCGTGGCCGCGCGCGCGTTCACCGCCTACTTCGAGTTGATCAACCTCGCCGAGGAGCGCGAGCGGATCAGAGCCCTCAGGGAGCAGGCCCAAGCCGGCGTCCCGGACGACGGCCTCGAGGAGGCCGCCGACGCGCTCGCCGACAACGACGCCGAGGCCATCGCCTCGATACTCGACGACGTCTACATCCAGCCGACGTTCACCGCCCACCCGACCGAGGCCCGGCGCAAGACCATAAAGGCGAAGCTTCGGTCGGTGTCGTCGTCGCTCGAGACGCTCGACGAGCGGCTCCTGACCGACAAGGAGGGCGGACAGGTCGAACGGGAACTCCGGGCGGAGGTGACGAGCCTCTGGCAGACGCCCCAGATCCGCCAGCGCCGGCCGGAGCCGACCGACGAGGCGCTGAACGTCCAGTGGTACCTCGAGAACACGCTGTTCGACGTCGTCGGGGAGGTGTACCAGGAACTCGAGGACGCGCTCGCGGAGCGGTCGGCGTTCGGCGCCGAACAGCGGGTGCCGACGCTGTTCGAGTTCCGGTCGTGGGCGGGCAGCGACCGGGACGGTAACCCCTACGTGACGCCGGAGGTGACGACCGCGACGCTGTCGAGACAGCGGCGCGTCGTCCTCGAAAAGTACCGAGAGGAGTTGAAGCGGCTCTCGGGCGTGTTGAGCCAGGACTCCGACCACGTCGAGATCGGCACCGAGGTCGACGAGCGGCTGGCACACCACGAGGAGGCGCTACCGTCCGTCTCCGCCGAGGCCGAAGAGCGGTATCCCGACGAGCCGTACCGACAGCTCCTGCGGCTGATGCGCGAACGGCTCGACCGCGTCGGGACCGTCCGCCCCGGCGAGTACGGCGGCGTCGACGAGTTCATCGCCGACCTGGACGCCATCGGGGACGACCTTCGCTCGAACGCCGCCGGCAACGTCGCGGACGTCCACGTCGACCCGCTCCGCAGGCAGGCCGAGACGTTCGGCTTCACGCTGGCGAGTCTCGACCTGCGGGACCACCAGGAGAACCACACCCTCGCGATCGAGGCGGCGCTCGAGAGACAGGGGATCGACTACGCCGGGATGGACGAAGCCGAGCGCGTCGAGTTCCTGACCGACGCCATCGCCGAGGACGATCCGATCCTCGAGTTCGACGACCTCGGGGAACTCGGCGAGACCGCCGAGCGCGTCCTCACCCGCTTCGAACGGCTGGCCGACTGGCAGCGCGAGTACGGCACCGACGCGATCGACACGTACTGCATCTCGATGTGCGAGGAGCCGAGCCACGTCCTCGAGGTGCTGTTCTTGGCCGACCAGGTCGACGTCGTCGACCTCCCCGGTCACTCGGGGCTCGACGTGGTGCCGCTTTTGGAGACCGAGTACGCCCTCTCGGGGGCCCGCCGAATCATCGGGACGCTCTTCGAGAACGACGCCTACGCCGCGGCCCTCGAGGCGCGCGGCGGGACACAGGAGGTCATGCTCGGGTACTCCGACTCCTGTAAGGAGAACGGGTTCTTCGCCGCCCAGTGGTCCCTCCAGCGGAACGAAAAACGGCTCGCGAACATCTGTTCGGACTACGGCGTCGAGTTGCGGCTGTTCCACGGCCGGGGCGGCTCGATCTCCCGCGGCGGCGGCCCGATGAACGACGCGTTGCTCGCGCTCCCGAACGAGACGGTGACCGGCGAGGTGAAGTTCACCGAGCAGGGCGAGGCGATCGCCGAAAAGTACGCCAGCCCGAAGATCGCCGAGCGCGAACTCGAGCAGATGCTCAACGCGCAACTCCGGGCCAGACAGCGGGCGATCGAACGCCCCACCGAACCGGTCGAAGAGGAGTGGATCGAGGCGATGGAGACCGGCGCGGCGGCCGCCAGGGAGGCCTACCAGGACCTACTCGACACCGAGGGGTTCGTGGCCTTCTTCGAGCAGGCGACGCCGATCACGGTCATCGAGAACCTCAACCTCGGCTCCCGGCCCGCGTCCAGAAGCGGCGAGCGGACGGTCGAGGATCTGCGGGCGATCCCGTGGGTCTTCTCGTGGACGCAGGCGCGGTGTATCATCCCCGGGTGGTACTCGCTGGCGACCGGTCTCGACGCGTACCTCGAGGACGGCGGCGATATCGAGACGCTCGAGGATATGTACGAGGCCTGGCCGTTCTTCCGGAGCATGCTCGACAACGCGGCGATAGCGCTCGCGAAGACGGACATGACGATCGCCGCGGAGTACGCCGCCCTGGCGGACGAGGACCTCACGGAACGGATCTTCACGGACATCGAGGCCGAGTACGAGCGGGCCGTCGAGTTGGTTTCGGAGATCACGGGGGGCGACTCGCTGCCGCTCTCCGGGTGGTTCGAGGAGAGCCTCCGCCGTCGGAACCCCTACGTCGACCCGCTGAACCTGTTGCAGTTGCGGTTGCTGTCGCGCTCGGAACGCTCGGAGGCCGAGCGTCGGGCGCTCCGAATGACGGTCAAGGGCATCGCGGCCGGGATGAAAAACACCGGCTAGGGCCGACCGCCGCTCCGACGATTTATATACCAGCACGGGGGCACACCCCGTGTGTCCGGACGCATCGCCGCGGTGTTCGTGCTCGTCATCGCGCTGTCGAGCGGCGTCGCCGTCGCTCCGGAGTCCGGGACGGCGACGCCGGCCCCCGCCGAACAGTCGGTCGAGTCGGCGAACGCGACGCTCGTCGCCGCGTATCCCAATCCCGTCGCCCGCGACGACGCCGGCGAGTTCGTCGCCGTCCGGTTCGGGCGCCCGACGAACACGACGGGGTGGACGCTCACCGACGGGACGACGACGGCGGGGCTCCCGAACCGGACTGTCGAGGGAACCGTCGCGTTCGCCACCGCACCCGAGCGTGCGCGAAACGGAACCGACCGCCGCGTCGCGCCGCTCTCAGGTCGGCTTCGGTTGGCCAACGGCGGCGACCGCCTGGCGCTCTCGGATGGAGACGGCACCGTCGCGACCGCCCGCTACCGGAACGCCCCCGAGTCCGAAATCCGCGACTTCGAGGCCGGCGTGTGGCGACCCGTCGGGGCGACGGATCGCGACCCGATCCGGACGGACGGGGGGCCGGCGACGGCGTTCGTCCTCCCGGACGCGCCGAACCGGACGGTCGAGACGCTCGCGTCGGCCGGCGATCGGATACGGCTGGCCGGCTACACGTTCACCTCCGAGCGGGTCGCGACGAGGCTGCTGGAGGCGGCCGCCGGAGGCGCCGACGTTTCGGTCCTGCTCGACGGCGCGCCGGTCGGCGGGATGACCGACCGGCAGGCCGACCAACTCGATCGGCTGGTCGAGGGGGGCGTCGACGTTCGACTCCTCTCGGGACCGTACGCCCGATATCGCTTCCACCACCCGAAATACACATTTTGATACTCAATACTTAACCACTATATCGAAGAGAAACAAGCAAATTTTACTTCCAAATCTCGGCTTAATCACCCATCCCTACGCCGTATTGCGATTAGCCAATATCTTGTTATTCTTTGAAATTTATATAACTATTCCTCATCTAAGGCTTCTAATAGCGTTTCTGCTATCCATGATGCACGACAATCAGCATCAGCTACAATCTCTAAAGATTCCCGATTCTCTTCAAGAGCTTGCTTGCTTTCTTGTCTCATTCAGTATTGCTGTAGCTCAGTAGGATCAATAAAAACGTCGGAAGGTAGGGTGGCTCAGTATTAGCCCCCTGAGCAAAGGGTATGAAAGGCACAGGAACGAACTCGAAAGCCCCAAATGGCTAAACACGACTATTCTCAGGGGGATGAGATTTCTAAAAAACCTGAGAATAGGGTTTTTGATCGGGGGGCTTTCTTTGATTCCCATCAAAAGACAGGAACCAATTTAATATAACGGTTACAACTTTAAAAAACTTTCGCCTATAATTGAATGTATGAATATTATATGGGCAAATAGGTTAGTTTTATTCCAAAAGTAGATACAAAGGGGTAATAAAGGGATGGTACTTAATTACTCTCAGTAATGTCTAAAAGCCTGTATTATCATCTGTATTACCGAAATCTCAGCTAAACTAAAGTATTTTTAACCCCGGAGATTGGCTCCATAACGTCGCTAAGGACATTTCGGCCTTAGGGGGTACTCAAACACCATTTTTCAAGAGAATCGTACTCTCAAACCCTCTATTCCGGTATACTCATTCCAATTCGTAATACGGTAATTTACCCATATTTGTCCATTTATCTTCCGTATTTCTTTAGAAAAATGCAAAGATTTATAAGTAAGTAGTTATAAGTGTTATAATGTAGAAGGAAAATGAAAGCAAAACGAAAATCGGAACGGGAATCCGAATATACTACTATCGCAATTTCCCCTGAGTTTCGGGATGTGTTAAAGGCTAATATCCCTAAGTCTTACACATATGAGCAATATTTTAGGGAGAATCTTGAATTATGACTAAAGATAAGGAATCAATTGCTTGTAGTGAGCAAACCAAAAAGAAATGGAATATTAGCGAAAGCGAATTGAAGAATAGTCGATTTACTAGCAAGGAAGATAAATATGCTGAATTTTACGAGTGATTTTCTATGAGTAACAAAAAAAGATTTGATAAGTACAAGGATCGCGGTATTGGAGCATCGAAAGAGAAACTGGAAGAATGGGGCGTTAAACCCGAAGAATTGGGATGGGACGGGGAGGAAGATACTGAAGTTGATGAATTATCGGACGGGGGGGAAGAGAATGTTGATGAAATGTCTTGGGAGGAATTGAAGAATAATCCTGAAGTTGCTAATCAATGGTACAATGAGAGGGTCGATTCCCCCACGGAAGAGGAAATGCTAGAAAATGCAGGGGGAAAATGGCAAGAGCAAAAGAGCCAAGCTGAGAAAATCGGGGAGGCTGTTGCCAAGCATATCGATCAACCCCATCAGGAAGAGCAAACTGAGGAATTATCGGAATCCCCTGAGACTCAAGAGCCTTCCCCTGAGAGTACCAGTAAGGATGATAATTTGCCTCCCAAGTGGCAAAACAAGCTAGCTGAAAGGGGAGACTCTTGGATTAGTGAGGAAGAGCTTTCCCAAAAGGAGGAAGATAGTGTCTTGAAAAACGTCAAGAGCAAAAGTGAGGTAAGTGAGTTATCCGAAGGTAGAAAGCGAATTGATACATCTTCGATCCGTGCAATTGCCGAGCTTAACAGTCTCAATCAGCAATACCCTGATAAAGTCAATATCCTCAAAACAGATAGAGAAAATAACGAAATGACGGCAATTGTGGATAGTGATATTAAGCAATTGATTGATTAAGGCCCTTCCTTTTTATTTATGTATTCGGAAACAATTGTTCAAACTGAAGAGAAAGCCGAAAGAGCTAGCATCAATACCTCAAATCATTATTTAAAACGCAAATTAAGAAAGGAAGAGGAATTTAATTTGTTAGAAGAGGATGAAAACAGGATCATAGGAACCATTCCCGTGGAAAAAGTGCAATTTAGAGGGAATCGGTTTAGTAGAAGTGTGTTTATCAAATGATTCTCCTTATTACTTTTAGTATTTTGTGTTTTAATCTGTTTTTCTTGGCTTTTGAATGTACAGATATGTACATTAGCAGACAGACTTATACATAGTTGTATAAACTCCCTCAATAACTTTTAAGTAGGAGTATATGTAAGGTTAAAGTGAACAAACGAACAAAAATCTGAAGGTTTGTAGAAAAACCTAAAGTAAACACTAATTCTCTTTCTTTTCTTTGAGAGGATGAGGAAGGGAATTGGATTTTCACCAATTCGATTATGCCTTCAACTATATCTAAAACGGTTGCCCTTAATAAGTCTTTCGGCGTAAAGATTGACAAATATAGCTATATCTTCCCATCAGAGAAAATATTTACCAAATTGGGGGGAGATTACAAGGGAGGAAATGAAAAAGGATGGAACAAGCCTGAGAATCTACTTTCCTT